>Ga0326728_10016178_pt1 | contig 15291 bp, 15 predicted proteins | sample MB3enrmetagenome_FD_207602 | JGI IMG/M metagenome (GOLD analysis project Ga0326728, IMG submission 207602) | Lab enriched peat soil microbial communities from McLean, Ithaca, NY, United States - MB31MN | ecosystem: Environmental > Terrestrial > Soil > Wetlands > Peat | place: USA: New York...
GGGGTGTACGAAAGGAGCAGATGTATATTCCCCGCAGCAGGGATCTCGACCTCCGGAGATGGGAGAACTGCGTCGAGGCGGTAAAGGACAAAGATATCGTCATCCACCTTGCTGCAAAAGTCGGGGGTATCGGGTTCAACCAGAAATATCCCGGGGAGCTCTTCTACGACAATGCGATCATGGGTATCCAGATGATCGAAGCCGCCCGGCAGGAGGGAGTGGAGAAGTGCGTGATCCTTGGTACCGTCTGTGCCTACCCGAAATTCACCCCGGTCCCCTTCAGTGAGTCTGATCTCTGGAACGGGTACCCGGAAGAGACCAATGCACCGTACGGAATTGCGAAGAAGGCGCTCCTCGTCCAGGCACAGGCATACCGGCAGCAGTATGGGTTCAACGCGATCTATCTCCTGCCGGTCAATCTTTACGGTCCCCGCGACAATTTCAATCCCGAGAGTTCCCACGTGATCCCGGCACTGATCAAGAAGTTCGTTGATGCCATACGCGAGAAGAGAAATGAGGTGGAAGTCTGGGGTACCGGTGCTGCCTCGCGGGAATTCCTCTACGTTGAGGATGCAGCCCGGGGAATTGTTCTGGCGACAGAAAAATACAACAAGCCCGACCCGGTGAATCTTGGCGCCGGAAAGGAAATTTCAATAAAAGATCTCGTACGGATAATCCAGAAACATACCGGTTACACCGGGAAGATCCACTGGGATACGACAAAACCGGACGGACAGCCACGGCGTTGTCTTGTCACGTCACGGGCGGAGAAGGAATTCGGTTTTGTTGCCCAGGTGCCGTTCGAAGAAGGACTGAAACGGACAATTGAGTGGTATAAGAAATATGCAAAATAAATTAAAGAAACCTGCAGATTCAGATAATTATTGTTAATATGGTGCCGCGCTGTATCCTTTTCCTGAACAACAATATACGTAATAAAATAACGAACAACATGAGTGCCTTCAATGCCTGAAACAGGAAATCGTCAGGATGATACCCCTCCTACCATACGAATCCGCCCGCCCCGGAAATGGGCGCCGGTTGACTTCCATGAGCTCTGGGCGTACCGGGAACTCATATACTCCTTCACCCTACGTGACGTGAAACTCCGGTACAAGCAGACAGGGCTTGGGATTGCCTGGGCGGTCCTCCAGCCACTTCTCACGATGGTCATCTTCACCATCTTTTTTGGGGGGCTCGCGAAGATCCCGTCCGAAGGAGTACCGTATCCGGTTTTCGTGCTCGCGGCTCTACTCCCCTGGACACTCTTTGCTGAAGGGCTCACCCGTTCTACGAACAGCATGGTGACAAACGCGAACATTATGACCAAGGTGTACTTCCCGCGCCTGATCATGCCCCTTGCCAGCATCATCTCGCCGCTCGTTGACTTTGCGGTCTCGCTTGTGCTCCTTTTTATAATGATGGTATACTACGGGGTTGTGCCGACCATAAACATCGTTTTTCTGCCGCTTTTCCTCCTGCTCGCGCTTGCCACCTCACTTGGGGTCGGGCTCTGGCTCTCGGCGCTCAATGTCAAGTACCGCGACTTCCAGTATACCGTCCCCTTCCTTATCCAGATCTGGATGTTTGCATCGCCGGTTGTATATGCATCAAGCCTCGTGCCGGCATCACTGCGTGCCTGGTACGGCCTCAACCCGATGACCGGCGTTATCGAAGGGTTCCGCTGGGCACTGCTCGGCTCCGGGACCCCAAGTGCAATGGTGCTCGTCTCGGTGGGCATGGTTATTGTACTACTTGTCTCTGGAATGTTTTACTTCAAGAGAATGGAACAGTATTATGCGGATATCGTATAATCTCGCCATAAATCCCGGAGGACCCCTATGACCGATAAAATTGCTATTCATGTTAAAAATCTCGGCAAGCAGTATCGTCTTGGCGGACCACAGGAAAAATATCACACATTGCGAGATGCGATGGTCAATTCCCTTAAGGCATCGATGAAAATGTTCCATAAGGCTCCGCCAGAGGAATACTTCTGGGCTTTGAAGGATGTGTCTTTTGATGTGGAAGCAGGGGAGGTCGTTGGGATTATCGGGCGGAATGGTGCCGGGAAGAGTACGCTTCTCAAGATCCTATCCCGGATTACCACGCCTACGGAAGGGTGCGTGGATCTCCATGGCAGGGTCGGGTCGCTCCTTGAAGTTGGGACTGGTTTCCATTCGGAGCTGACCGGGCGGGAGAATATCTATCTATCCGGTTCGATCCTAGGGATGAAACGGCGGGAAATCGATGCAAAACTCGATGACATCGTGAGATTTTCCGAGATCGAAAAATTTCTTGATACTCCCGTGAAACGCTATTCAAGCGGGATGTATGTACGGCTTGCATTTGCAGTGGCTGCACATCTGGAACCGGAAATACTGTTGGTGGATGAAGTACTTGCTGTGGGAGATGCGGCGTTCCAGAAGAAGTGTCTGGGGAAAATGGGCGATGTGGCAAAAGAAGGAAGGACAGTGCTGTTTGTGAGTCATAATATGGGGGCAATTAATCAGTTATGCCGTAAATCTATTTTATTAAATCATGGTCATGTTTCGAGTATTGGACCCAGCGAAGAAATAATTAATAAATATTTAACGGATAATAGTAGCATTAAACCTGAAATTACAATTCCATATGATGATAATAAACTAGGTCAATTTGTTTCGTTTCGAATTCGGAATGGAAAAGGAGAGATATCTTCTGAAATAAGCTGTGAAGATGTAATAACCATCGAAATGGATTTTAAATTACGTGAAAAAATAGCTGGATTGGCATTTGCATGTTATTTGCAAACTGTTGATGGAATCACGGTTTTCTACTCAAACAGCACTGATGACTCAAATTCTTTAATCAACGAATTAGAGATAGGTATGCATAAATTTTCTATTAAATTACCATCAAGATTGTTGGCGCCTAAATTGTATTCATTAAATGCGGGATGTGTATCTGTACCAAATGGTTATTTGGTAATCGATCAAAAAGATCAGGTATGTTCATTTGAAATAAAAGATTTTACAACCTGGCGTGGAGAAGGTAGACCAGGATTCTTTGGATTGAGAATTCCTTGGGTAATAAACAGTAATAATTAAGTGATAATATCATAATTGGGGGGGGGGGTAAAAATTCAAATTAACGGAATATTTTCGACAGTTTTTGAAAGACCTATAGATAATTTTTTTTTTAATATTCGACGCAATCGAATTTATAATCAGAACAGTAAAAAAATAAAATCATTAAAAAATTTGCATAAAAACGAACGCTGCTTTATTATTGGAACGGGGCCATCATTGAATAATACAGATCTTGATCTTATAAAAAATGAAATTATTTTCGGTGTGAATACATTATATAGAGGTTTTAAAAAATTTTCTTTTAAATGTAATTATTATGCGATTACTGATTTAGAAGTGTGGGAGAAAAATTATAATAATATTTTAGAATTAAATTCGAAAATTTTTTTATCCGGGGGGGCATGTGAGAATTATTTATCTAATTATAAACAATTTAAGGATTATAAAACTGATAACCTTTATTTAATAAAATATTTAGGAAATATGTGGTCACTAAACCAATTTTCCAAAGATCTTTCGGAAGGGACTTACAATGGAGATACTATAATAATAGATATCTGTCTTCAAGCGGCATATTATCTTGGATTTAATCAAGTATACCTTCTTGGATGTGATTGTGATTACTCAGGTATGCATAGATTTGACGGATCAATAACAGAAAATCTGAGGGGCGGCGGTGTTTCTGGTGATTGGTCAAAGGTATTTGCATCATATGAAATATGCAAAAAAATTTATGAGGAGAATGTTCGAAAAATAATTAATTGTACTGTTGGGGGGAAATTAGAAATATTTGAAAGAAAAAAGTTGGAAGAAATTATATGAGTTTTTGTGGATATGTAACTGTAAAGCTAAATAGTGAAAGGGTGCCTGAAAAAAGTATTCAGGATTTAGGTGGACGAGCTTTAGTAAATTACCCATTAGAAATCTTAAGTCAAGTAGATGAAATTTCAAAAATATACTTATGCTGCAGTGATGAAAAAATTAAAGGATTTATTGATAGTAAATGGGACTATTGCTTTCTGAAACGTCCTGCTGAATTGGATTCAAATGATACCTCATTTAATGATATATTAGATAATTTAATTAGTAAAATAGCGGAGAAATATATTGTTTTTTTAAGTTGTACTTCACCCTTTGTTCAACCTGATACAATAGATGAAATGATTAGAATGATAAAAACAACTGATTATGACTCGGCGTTTCTCGCAAGAAAGATAAAAAGTTTTTGCTGGTATAAAAATCAACCATTAAATTTCTCCCCGGATAAGATTCCCCGAACACAGGATCTTGAACCGATTGTTGTCGAGACAAGTGGATTATACATCTTCTCTAAAAACGATTATATGAATACAAAAAAGCGAGTGGGGAAAAAGCCATATATCAAATTGGCTACGAAATTGGAGGAAATTGATATTGATACTTTAGAAGACTTATCTCTTGCAAGAAAAATTGTAAATGCTGGTGGTCGTTGATGGATGGATGGAATGGGGAGAGACAAATTGGGAAAAAAATCGAAGAAATTGAGGAAAAACACGTAGAAAGATACCGGTTTGCTCAAAAATATTGCACGAATAAAAATGTATTGGATGCTGCATGCGGTTGTGGCTATGGAAGTAATATTCTCTCACAAAATGCGAGGTCTATACTGGCTGTCGATATTTCTAATGATGCAATAGACTATGCAAAAAATCATTGGAATCGTCAAAATATTTCCTTTAAGACCTGTGATTTAAATTCAGATATTTCAAATTTAGGTAAATTCGATGTAATTGTCAGCTTTGAAACAATTGAACATCTTGATGCATCAATAAATCAAACATTAGAAAAATTTTATGGAATTTTAAATCAGGGGGGAGTCATGATAATCTCACACCCTGAAAAAGAAAAAAATCTTAATCCTGTGGATGTTTCCGAAAGTCGAAAGAAAATTCTTGTTAAAAGAATACTATTTCAAATGAAAGAAATGTTCACAATTGATACTAAAAACCCTGATGGCTTAAAAAATTTTCACAAGCACTTTGAAATAGATGGGATAGATGTAAGAAAAAAACTAGAGCAAATGGATATTAATATATTAGTTGATTGTCATCAACCTGGAAGGTTTGATACCCCGTATCATATTATTGTGGGGGAAAAACGATGAAAAAAATGACGATTATTGCAGGAAACTGTGTACTTGAAAATATTGGAATCTCCCTCGAAACGGCAGAATTTTTATGCGAACAATCAAGAAGATTTAACTTCGATTTAATATATAAAAGCTCATTTAAAAAAGACAACCGTTCGAGTTGTGAGTTTTTTCGGGGTCCTGAATTACAAGAGGCTATAGATATTTTTAAAAAATTAAAGGAAAAGTTTTCGGTGAAAATTCTTTCAGATTTTCATAATCTCTATGAACTTGATTCCGCAATCACAAATTATGTTGATGTACTGCAATTACCTGCATATTTGTGCATGCAGACTGAATTAACAATAAAAATGGCTAAAATGCAAAAAAATATCAATATTAAAAAGGGACAATTTTTACATCCTGATGATGTTAAAAATATTATTAATAAATTTGTTTGGGCAGGGAATAACAATATTTCAATCACAGAACGTGGGACTTGTTTCGGATATAGGGATTTAGTTGTTGATCCAAGATCCTTTTATATCCTTAAGTCATTTGGATATCCTGTTTTTTTTGATGTAGGTCATTCAATAAGAAAATATGGAATTCCATCATCAAACTTGAAACTTGGTGGGGAAAAACAATATGTAAATATCCTCTCAAGTGCAGCTATTGCATGTAAAATTGATGGGTTGTTTGTTGAAGTGCATCCCAATCCACCGAGCGCATTATGTGATGCAGCAACGCAATTATCGTTTTCTGAGTTTGAAAAATTAATGAAAACAATTATTCCAATTTGGGAAGCCGTATATGCATAAATTGAATCTTGGAAGTGGAAACAACAAAATTAAATATTTTATAAATATTGACATATCATCTAATTTTTTACCAGATATTATCGCTGATATCGAAAGAGGATTGCCGTTTAAAGATGATTCTTTTGATGAAGTATTTGCGAATCATGTCATTGAACATTTATCCGATACGATTTTTGCGATGAATGAAATATACAGGGTGTGCAAAAACGGGGCACGTATAATTATTGAAGTTCCATATCAGTGTTCGGATATGGCATTTGCAGATCCTACACATAAAAAAATCTTTAATAAAGAATCATTCAAATATTTTTGTTCAAATTGTGAACATTATTGGATTCATACTTCATATGGGATCAAATCCGATTTTTCTTTGGTTATGCAAGAATTTAGTTACCATACAAGATATGGTTATTTAAAAGTTGAATTAATCGCTAATAAACCTCCTCGCAAAGAAATTGAGCAACATTTGTCGAAATCGAAGACTTCTCTCTCAATAAGAAAACGAAATTCTGCGATTATCCTGGTCTATATCACAAATATGAAAACTTTATAATTTTAAAATAGGACATAGTAGTGGTGTAAAAATGAAAATCTTTTTGGATACACTTGATGGGAATGTGATTAAAAAATATTCTGAAATGGGAATACTCGCTGGAATTACTACGAATCCAACGTTTTCAAAAAGATTTGGAATGCATGATGATGCAGAAATGATAACTAAAATCCGAAATTATCTAGGAAAAGGAGAGATCCATGTAGAAGCTTTCGGAGAGACAAAAGAGGAAATAATTGATTCTGCGCATAAATTGATTAATTCGACAAGTGATGATGATCTTGTCTTCAAAATCCCATTTTCAGAATCCGGAATTTCGGCATGTTGTGATTTAATAAATAACGGAATAAAAACAAATTTGCATCTGATTTACTCTATGAATCAGGCTCTATTAGCAGCTTCGGTAAAAAGTTCATATATATGTCCGCTCGTCGGACGACTTGATGATATTGGTCATGATGCAATGGAGAATGCCAATACCATTCGTGAAGCCTTCACGAGGAATCAAGAATCAACATTAATAATGATTTCCAGTGTGAGACACACCCAACATGTTTTAAAGGCATATTTGGGGGGGATGGATGCAATAACAATTCCTCCTACAGTTCTTACAAATATGTTTTATCATCCGCTAACAGATTCTGGATATTTAACTTTTAAAAATGATATTATTTCGATAAAACCAATATCCTCGTTAAATATTAATAGAAATGCTGTTGTAAATAAAAAAGATACCGTTAAAAAATGTCTCTCAATTATGATACAATATAAATGTGGATCTGTTATTGCAACAGATGAAAAACGTCACCTGGCGGGAATTTTTACAGCGGGTGATTTGAAGAGAATTATCAATAATGATGTTCAATTCAGTAATACTGATAACATTGATAAATATTTAAATAAAAAACCAATCGTGATTGATATCCGTGAGACAATAGGCAAGGCAAAAGAATTATTCAGAGAAAATAATATCAATCAATTAGCAGTAATTGATGATAGTGTTGTCGTTGGTCTTCTTGAATTAAACGAGGTAAATTATTAATGATATATTCCTTTGATATTGATGGTGTAATCTGTGATGATTTACGTGGGGATTACCTGAAAAGTAAACCCCGACAGGAAATTATAGAAAAAATAAATCAGTTATATGATCAAAAAAACACGATAATTATTTTCACAGGCAGAGGGTCAAAAACCGGAATTGATTGGAAGGAAATCACTCAAAAACAATTAGATTCTTGGGGGTTGAAATATCATGAAATATATTTTAATAAACCTGTTGCAGACATTTTTGTTGACGATAAAGCAATTAATTATCTTGACCTGTTCTTTTCTTTGAATTTTACAAAAAAAACTGGGAAAAAATTTTTTTTAAAACATAAGAAAAATTGGGGTCAGGAAATTCAAATTGAAAATGGAAATATTGCATGTAAGATTATTGAACTAAATGAGGATGGTTTTATTAAACTGCATTATCATACCAAAAAAAAAGAAACACTGCTTGTGGTAGATGGTTCGGTAACTATCGAGATTAATAATGAACAATCTATTCTTAAGAAATATGAGACGATTACAATAAATCCAGGAATTGCTCATTTCATAAAAGCTAATGAAAAGGCAAAAATAATTGATTTTTGCGCAACAGATGACGAAGATTTATTTTATATAGACCAAAAATAATAAATTGGTATAAGTTTTGACTGTTTAAAAGGCAATTAAACAAAATTTATATATTATATTTATGGGGTTTTATGCATCCTATCAAATTCCTTCTTATCGGTTGCGGAGCAGTATCCGAAATCTTGTACAAACCAGCCTTTCATAATCTCAGAGAAACTGGAAAGGGGACATTAGTTGCAGTTGTAGATACCAATCTCCAGAGAGCAAAAGAATACGCTTCCGTTTTCGGTGCGAATGTATATGACAATCTGGATATGGCATTGAAAAATGAGAAACTTGATGCAGCCGTTGTTGCAACGCCCCATGCATTTCATGCCCCAATAACAATACAGTGTCTCAATGCGGGACTTGGAGTACTGTGCGAAAAACCTCTGGCAATTTCATATGAAGAATGCGAATCGATGATTGCCACGGCAAAAAAAGTAAAAAAGCCGCTCACAGTTGGTTTTTTCAGACGCAATTTCCCTTCAACCCGTGCAATAAAACTCCTTATTGAAAAAGAGGCACTAGGCCCGGTAATATCTTTTGAATTTCTGGAGGGTGAAAAATACAGCTGGCCTGCTAAAACCACTTCATTCTTCTCAAAAAAGATTGCCGGGGGTGGTGTTCTGATTGATGCCGGGGCCCATCTGATCGATCTCCTCTTATGGTGGCTGGGAGATGTAAACCTGGTTGATTATTCTGATGACTCTATGGGAGGTGTGGAGGCAAACTGCGAATTGAATTTAACTATGAAAAGCGGCGTCACCGGAAGAGTCAGGATGAGTCGCGAATATCCTCTTGAAAATCAATATGTCATCCATTGCAAGAATGGGGATCTTATCTACAAGTGTGATGTTGTTAATAGCATCTTTATTAAAGACAACCAGACGGGAATTACAACAGAATATAATCTTCAAAAAATCCAGTGTTTTGTGGATATAGAATTTCCTTTTATATCCGATGCATCACGATTTTCATTTCTTGAATGTTTTTTTGAACAACTGGAAAAATTCAGTACCGTAATTAATGATCTTCAGAATGTGACCTATGATTTGGATTATGCGGAAAAGGGAATTCAACTTATCGAAAGATGCTACAAGATTAAAAAATTCATGAGTATGTTGTGGTTATCAGGTGCTGAAAATACTCAGGCACTAAAATTATCCTCTTCTTCAACAAACCTAACGATACCCCCAACAAATGGTTCCGAAAACAGAATCAAAATCGGAGTAGTCGGTGCCGGGGGTTTTGTCGGTTACCGCCTTTGCGAATGGCTTATACTGAATAACCGCGCAGAGGTAATACCGATAATTCATTCAGCAAAAAATTTTGCCTTGCTGGGCCGATTCAATCTTAAAGCGGAGTTTGCAGATCTTTTGGATCAACCTTCGTTAGAAAAATCATTTGCAGGAAAAGATTTCATCGTCCATGTCGCGGTTGGAGATGATAGAACAATTGTTCAGGGCATTGAAAATACCTTAAGGGCCGCAAAGAGTGCCGGCGTAAAACGCATTATTTATTTGAGTACTGTCTGTGTGTATGGTAATGCTCCTGAAGATGGAACTGATGAAAAAAGTCCGTTATTAAAAAACCAGAAATTTTCGTATAATAATTCAAAAGTAAAAGCGGAAGAAATAATTTATCAGTTAAAAAAAGACCTTTCCTTGGATGTCGTTATTCTTCGTCCTCTTCTTATTTGGGGTCCGCGATCACAATACTGGGTTATTGAGATTGGGGAGAAAATAAAATCCGGTACGTCATTTTTAATTAATAATGGGCAAGGTATTTGTAACTGTACCTATGTTGATAACCTGATTGAAGCCATTTGGCTGGCAATAACAACTGAAAATGGAAAAAGCGAAGATTTCATTATTATGGATAATGAAACGATCACCTGGCGCGAATATTATGCGGGTCTTGCAGGGATATTGGGTGTCAACCTAACCTCTGAAAGTATTTCTTTGGACGATTTAAACAGGAAGCTATCCCAAAATCGACAAATAAATAGAAAAATGTTTATCAAGACATTATTGATTAGATGGGGTTCAAGAAATCTTCCCTCATTTATAAAGACAAAAATAAAGACAAAAATTAGGCAGATTTCCCCGGAAATAATTAACGTTATTGAACCCGTGATTGATGAAGAGATAAGTTCTCTTCAGTTATCGCACTACAAACTAAAAAGTGAAAAAGCTAAAATGATACTGAGATATAAGGGATTAATCACCTTCAATGAGGGAATGAGACTAACAAATAATTGGATACATTTTGTTCAAGGCAAGTTATAAGTTTAGAAAAATTACAATTGTGGTGTTTGATAATATATGTCCCCGGGAAATAGTTTGAATGAATCAATAAAAATTTCAATTATTATCCCAACAGTAAACCGGGCAAAATACTTGGAAAAAACATTGAATTCTCTTATTCATCAAAATTTTTCATCAGATCAATTCGAGATAATAATTGTGGATGGCGGATCGACTGACACTACGAAAGATATCTGTACTACGTTAATCAGAACAAAGCCAAACTATTCAATTCGGTATATCTACGAACCAGAACCAGGATTGCTTGCAGGGCGTCATCGGGGTGCACTGGAAGCAAAAGGTGAGATCTTAACATTTATTGATGATGACATTGAAGCTTCTCAGAACTGGCTTTATTCCATTTATGAGGCATTTGGAGCTCCCATCATCCACCTTGTAGGGGGTAAAAATTTACCTGAATATGAGGTGGAACCCCCATCTTGGTTAACGTATCTATGGAATACAACAATATATGGTGGAAATGAATGCGGGGATTTAAGTCTCCTCGATTTAGGTAATAAAACACTAAAGATTCATCCAAATTATATTTGGGGATTAAATTTTTCTATACGGAAAAAGACCTTATTTGAAGTTGGAGGATTCCATCCTGATTCCTATCCAAAGACATTACAACGGTTTCAGGGTGATGGAGAGAGTGGATTAACAACGAAATTATTTGAAAGGGGATATGGAGCACTTTATCATCCTGATGTAAAAATATTCCATATTATCCCACCTCATCGGATGACGACAGAATATTTTGAAAAACGATGGTATTTCCAAGGAGTCGCCAATTCATATTCAGGTATCCGGAAAATCAACAACCCAATTTCTGAGGATCCTAAAATTTCACAGGACCCTAAATTTTCAACAATCTTTATCCCGGATTTGAGAAGAAAAATCTCAGCAAAAATCATAAACAAATTATTATCGAAAATTTGCTTTTATCTTAAAACACCGAAGGAAGTTAGAGAGTTAAAAAAGAAAATGCAAAAATCTTACAATGAGGGATATAAATTTCATCAGAATCAGGTAAAAAACGATCCAGAATTATTAAAGTGGGTTTTAAAAGAAAATTATTGGGATTACCACCTGCCAATCGATAAAAAAGAGTTCGAAAGTACGACTAAATTTGAAAAGAGTTATTGATAATATACAAAAAATGTAATTTGCAAGAAATTTTTTTTAGCATAACCACGAGTAGTGCCTCTATAATGCTATACAATCAGCCACAGTCTCCAGAACAATCATCTCACTCTTCACAGATAAATACCAGTTACCCATAATCCAACCCTCATTGATATCAATGAGGATCGACAAACCCAGCCTTATCAGTGAGGCATCATTCATGAATGCCCCCCACTTTTTTAGTCCGGCGTTTAATCTCCTTGTTGACCCGTTCCAGGAGTTTTGTCATACGGATCTTTTTCTCGTGTTCCGGTGGATACGCCCGGTAATTCATCAGGCCGCGTTCGAACCGGTAGATTGTATCAGCATCCCGGGAGAATCCGGAAGCCTCCAGTTCCTTTGCATACGCAAGTAAAAGAGCAGGATCATGAGACACTCATCGGTAAGGTAATTTAGTACGATGTCTCTTAGATTCATTGTCCTATATTCTCCTTTCCCAATTAGTGACGGATACAGGGCATCTTCGCATTTTACCGCATGTTAGGTACGCTGCCTTATGACGAAGCCCCATAACTTCAATGCATTATGAATTCTATAAAACTAAATCTGAGGAAATGAAAACTATGTCCGCCATCGAACAACTAACTTCCAACAACCAAATTATCGCCATCATTATCCGCCATGATTTTTCAAAAGAGGGAATCGAATTTTTTACTCCCGGTAATTTCTCGCAACAGCTTGGCTACATGAAACATCAAAAAGGAGAAACGATCCAGGGACACATTCATGTCCTTCATGTGCGGGAAGTGCAGTATACGCAGGAAACCTTGTTCATCAAAAAAGGCCGGGTGAAGATCAACTTTTACCATCAGGACAGATCATTTTTTACCAGCAGGGAATTAAAAACCGGGGACGTAATATTACTGGCATCCGGGGGTCATGGATTCGAATTTCTTGAAGAAACGGAAATGATAGAAGTTAAACAAGGCCCGTATTGTGGCGACCGGGATAAAGTACGGTTTGTGGAGAAAAAGGATGATCCCCGTCAATGAACCCCTCCTTGCAGGAAAAGAATTAGACTACGTCAAAGACTGTATAAAAACCGGATGGATCTCATCTGCCGGAAAATACATTAACGATTTTGAATGCGGCTGGTCGGCATATTGCGGAAAAAAATATGGCGTCGCCGTCAGCAATGGCACCGCTGCACTCGATGTCGCGGTGCACTGCCTCGGGCTCAAACCCGGTGACGAAGTGATCATGCCCAGCTTCACAATCATCTCGTGCGCCCTGGCAGTCATCAATAACAAGGGAACCCCTGTCCTTGTTGACAGCGATCCAAAACTCTGGACCATGGATGTCGATCAGGTAGCAGAAAAAATCACTCCAAAAACAAAAGCGATCATGCCGGTCCATATCTATGGTCATCCGGTTGACATGGATCCAATTCTCGATCTTGCGGAAGATCATCACCTTAAAATCATTGAAGATGCTGCGGAAGCGCATGGCGCGGAATATCATTCACATCAAAATAAAACAAATTCCTGGAGACGCTGTGGAAGTTTCGGAACGATAAGTTGTTTCAGTTTTTATGCAAACAAACTGATCACCACCGGTGAAGGCGGCATGGCTCTCACAGATGATGAAGCATTGGCAATGAACATCCGCGCATATCGTGACCTGTGTTTTCAACCACACCGGAGATTTTTCCATGAACACCTCGGGAATAATTACCGGCTCACCAATATCCAGGCAGCACTTGGTGTTGCCCAGATGGCACGCATCGATGAAATTATCGCGAAAAAACGCTGGATGGCAGAGGAGTATACCAAGAGTCTTCAGAAAGTAGCGGAGATCCAGTTGCCGGTTGAAGAACCGTGGGCAAAAAGTGTCTATTGGATGTATGCCCTGGTTCTTTCCGATACATGCGGTATGGACAACACGGAATGTGCAAAACGCCTTTACGAAAAAGGTGTGGATACCCGACCATTCTTTATTGGCATGCACGAACAACCTGCACTCCATAAACTGGGATTATTCAACAATGAAAAATATCCGGTAGCAGAGCGGATAGCCCGACAGGGATTCTACCTGCCATCGGGATTGACGATAACAAAAGAACAAATTGATGCCGTAGCAGATGCAGTATATGAGGTTCTTAACGCATGAGTCCGGTTTTTGGTAAAGAGTATTCAGATTCCTACGATCTCCTTTACAATGAGAAAAATTACGATGGTGAGTGTACCCAGATTGAACAAATCATCAGGGATTATAATAAAATTCCGGTTCATTCAATCCTGGACCTTGGATGCGGAACCGGAAACCATTCTCTCCGCTTAGCAGAACGTGGATACGAGGTTACTGGTGTCGATCGTTCAAACGAGATGCTTGACATTGCCAGGACCAAGGCAAATCAGAAAAATATCCACTGTGATTTTTACCAGTCAGATCTCCGGGAATTTGACAATCATAAAAAATATGATGCGGTCATCATGATGTTTGCAGTTCTGGGGTATCAACAGGAAAACGCGGATGTCCTTGCAGCATTGAAAACCGTGTCAAAACATCTCAAAAAGGGAGGTGTTTTCATATGCGATGTCTGGTATGGTCCTGCAGTTCTTACTCAGAGACCCGGGGAGAGAGTCCGGGTAATTGAAACAGGGGATACAAAAATTATCCGGATTTCCTCAGGAGTACTTGATACATTTCGGCATCTGGTAAAGGTTCATTTCCATCTCTGGACTATAAAAGGAGACCGGGTGCTGGCAGAAACTCATGAAGATCATGAGATGCGTTTCTTCTTCCCGCAGGAATTGGCATTTTTTTTTGAGATTGCAGGGCTTCAGATAATTCATATGGGTTCTTTTCCGGAATATGCAGATGAACTGAATGAGATGACGTGGAATACGCTTGTTATTGGTAAGGTAGTATGATTGATAATAAAAGAATTGGAATTTTTCAGCTTGAGTGGGAATTACAGGTCCAAACTCTCCATTTGATAACGATGCTTGCCAAAGAAGGCTACACGGTTGATGTTTTTTTACATAAAAATCAGATAGTAGCGGATTTTGATTATCTGAAATCGGATTATCAGGACGTTCATTTCCATATTTTTGATCCTATTTATTATTCTTATTTCAATGTTCAGGGAAAATCGCATCACCGTGGACAACGCTTATTCAATTTTCCCAAAAAAATCTACAGAATACTCAAGCAAAGTGTTTCAGAAGGTTTATTTGAAAGACTATTGTACCTGCTGAATTCAGACAGAAACCTCGTCAAAGCGGATCTGATCAATCAAACAACCGCGTTAATGGCCGGAAAAACGTATGTTTGTTTTATCGGTATCGAGAAGATGGGATTACTCTGGTCCGGGAAGCTCGCCGGAACGATGAAAGTTCCAAATATCTATTATAGCCTGGAACTTTACACGCACAATCATCCCTTTGTCCAGAGGAGCAACAGGAAAAAGCGAGTCAAAATATTCGAAGAATATTATCATAAACAATGCCGTGCGACTATCGTACAAGACGAGATGAGAGGCCGGATATTATATGAAGATAATCATGTTGATATGAGTATGGTAGAGCCGATATATTTACCGGTTTCATCTCTCGGGGAATGTGTCCGAATAAAAACAAAC
>Ga0326728_10016179_pt1 | contig 15288 bp, 4 predicted proteins | sample MB3enrmetagenome_FD_207602 | JGI IMG/M metagenome (GOLD analysis project Ga0326728, IMG submission 207602) | Lab enriched peat soil microbial communities from McLean, Ithaca, NY, United States - MB31MN | ecosystem: Environmental > Terrestrial > Soil > Wetlands > Peat | place: USA: New York...
CATTCCTGATCCATCGGGATTCATGGCATGCCGGTCCCCTACCATGCCGGTCTGGTCCTTACATGACACCAGTTGATCGGTGATTGCCAATTGATTGCCGTCATGGTGAACCGCACCGGAGAGAACGTAGGTTCGTTCGCGGTTTGCGCAGACCTGTTCATAACTGAGTTCAGAATCTGCCGTGGTCAGCTCGACCACCCCCAACTTCAGGGGATGAACTTCGCTCAATCGCGTAAAAACTTCTTCTCTTACAATCTCGGAGAGGCGGCGCGCGTCAGGGTCTCCACCGAGCGTCTTGAAAGGCTGGACAGCTAAGATTGTCCTCGTCGGCCAAAGCAACTCAATGACACGTGGGATACCGACATACCCGACGACCGCAGCGACGATCGTGGCCGCGATCCCGAGAAGCAGTTTTGGCAACAACGGCCGAGGCGGCCGAGGAGGCTTTGGAGTGGCGCCAAGCGGGGGATGGACGACGTCGAGCCCAGTATCTCTCTGTAAGCCCACTTGCGTCAGAATCGCCGAGAAGCGCGGATCCGTCCGCAAACTGTCGAAAACTGATCCGACTTTCAAGTAGATCAGCAGTCCGTCGCGCTCCTCAACGGCTTTTTCCAACCAATGAAACGCATCGTCGGTCTTACCCAAGCCGGCGTAGACGATCGCAAACGCAACGGGCGGAACATAGCTTTGCTTTGACGCAGCACGCAATTCGTGCAAGATCTCGACTGCGTCTTCAGTTCTTCCAGCTTGCGCGCACACTTGCCCCAGGAACCCCGACCAAAGAGGTCTTGCACCCGCGATCGTCAAGGCTTGCTTGAATTCGGCGATCGCTTCATCAAATCTGACTTTCCGCCCAAACGTTAGCCCAAGGACAACGTGAGAGAGTGGAAACTTGGCGTCCATGGCCACAGTGTCGCGAAGCCGCTCGATTGCCTCCTCATTCTGGCCTGAGGCATACAGCAACAATCCCAGACTAAGACGCACATCAGGCGACAAGGGGCTGAGTTGTCGTGCCATCGTCGCTTCCCTGAAGGCTTCATCGAAGCGCCCCTGGACCAACAGGTACACCGTGTACGGGTAGTGCGCCAGATAATAGCAATGATCGATTTCAATTGCCCGCTTGAAGTGTTTCTCCGCGCCCTCCCAGTCCCACTCAAAACGGAACTTCACCATTGCTAATGACAGGTGCGCTTCTGCGACAGAATCATCGATACTCAAAGCTTTAAGGGCTGCCTCCTTCGCTTTCGGCATTACTTCGGACGGTGCCCTGAAGCCATATTCCCCTATACCCATCAAGAAGAGACAGTGAGCCAAGCCGGCATAGATCAGCGCAGATTGTGGATCGACCTCGATAGCACGCTGATAAAAGTCGACGGCTTTCCGGAGGTCTTTATCACTCCCCCGTTTGTTCCAAAAATATCGGCCCTTCAGGTAGAGATCGTACGCCCTGGGGTTTATCGAAGATGGCTGGATGCTGTCGCTCGTGGGAACCGCCGTCGAAAAGAGCGCAGGATCCAGAGCAGAGTTGCTTGACGGGAAATATAGTTCAACTGGTAACGATCCAGTTGAGGGGCGTAGCTTGGCCCATATCTCACTAGCGATTGCCGTGGCCACTTGCGCCTGCAAGCTCAGGATGTCGCTGAGGTCCCGGTCGTAGCTTTCCGTCCAGAGATGCTGGTCGGTGCGCGCCTCGATCAACTCCGCCGTGATGCGCACCCGGTCGCCATCGCGGCGCACCGAGCCTTCCACGATGGCGTCCACGCTCAATTCGCGCGCGATCTGAGGGAGCGTCTTACGGGCACGCTTGTACTGCATGATCGAAGTGCGCGAAATGACGCGCAATCCGCCAATCTTAGCCAGTGCCGTGATCAGTGATTCGGTCAGGCCATCCGCAAAATATTCTTGCTCGGGATCACCCGAAAGGTTCTCCAACGGCAACACTGCAACCGAGCGGATCGCAGGCAGTTGCGGCCTCAGACTCCCTGGTGGTCGCGGAGAGCGGCGATCGTGGCTTCCCGCGAGCGCCTCAAGCCCAGCCTTTATTTCGCTGGCATGCTGGTAACGTTGTCCCATCTCTTTACGTAGGCAGCGGTAGGTGATTTTCGAGAGCGACTCCGGCACATGCTCCGGCAGCGGCAATGGGGCATCATGCAAGATCGCGGAGCCAAGCTCAATCACGGTGGCCCCTTTGAACGGCATTTGCCCGCTCGCCATTTCGTATAGCAACACACCAAAGCTCCAAATGTCGCTGCGCCTATCGCTCGGACGGTGCTTCAGCACTTCCGGAGCCCAGTAGGGCGGGGTTCCCACGATGGTGTCGGAACTGTCCTTGGTGTCGGGGCTCTGAAGGGAACTTGGAACTTCGCTACGGCGTTGAATCTTCGAAAGGCCGAAATCCAGCAGCTTGATTTGGCCCTCCCGATTGAGCATCACATTGCCGCTCTTAAGATCGCGGTGGATAACGTCATTCTCGTGCGCGTGAGAAACAGCGTCAGCGATCTGGATGCCGTATTCGAGTACAAGATCAAAAGGAAGCCCGACATTGGCCGGGATGGCATTGGTGAGAACCTGCCCCTCGACAAACTCCATGACAATCCCGGCTTGGCCCGATTCTTCGATTACATCCTTGATCCTGCATATATTGGGGTGGTTCAGAGACGAAGCAATTCGAGCTTCCGTGTAGAGTTGGCGGCGGGCCGATTCGTCGGGAATCGTGTCTTCGCTAACCAGTTTAATGGCGACGACGCACGCCAGCGTGGGGTCCCAAGCCCGGTAAACCACCCCCATACCGCTGATGGCCACCAGCTCTCGGAGTTGGTAACGGCCGAAGGTTCTACCCGGTAGTGGCGCATCGCCAGACAATGCGGCCGATGTTAGATCGGCCCCACGCGTAAGTCAATCTAATCCGCAATCGTCCCGGCTCTCGCGGAGAAAGCTCGTGTCTTGGGCCTCGATGAGACGGTTGCCAGTGGACATTATAGACCATCTGCCGAATCTTCTTGCTGGGACTCCGCCGGCTAGAGCATTGTTCAGGGCCAGATCGGCCTTGTCTTTTTAATCATCCCGCAACGCTCGGGGCCTAACATTTAGATCAGAACTTTTGATGGTTTTGAACGGTCTGGGGAGGGCTGTTCAATGGAAGCGCCCCGTGACTCTAACCGGAGTCTGGGGCGCTTTCCTTTTTCACCCGGTGCTGAACTGGGCTGGGTGTCTTCTTAACTTGCTTGTCTGCACGCCTGTCGGCAGACCAGCCGAAACCTCGGCGCTGGCTTCGGTCGATACCGGTGTGGCTCCGGAAATTCCTCTCTTTCTGGTAGTGATGTAGAACTTCGCTTTGGCATCGGGTTTGTGTCAAACTTTAGGCATGGCAAAGAAACGTGCCAAAGCAACAGATTAGCCCCAGTCACCGAGCGCAGCGGAGTGCGGATTTGATAGCGGGTGTGCTTGCGCTCCCCGGTCCGAATCAGCGTCCCTTTGGTGACTAGTTCGACTAGATCACGAGTCGCGATCGCCGGGGATCCACCCGTAATCGTGGCGTACTTGCCAGTGCTCAAGCCCCCGGAAAGCTTTCAGGGCCTTCTCGCAACATGCGGGAGCAGTGCTATCGCGATTCAGCTGACCGCGCAGGCGATCGAGCAGCCTTGCCTTGTCGATCAAGAACTCGACGAGCGCAGTGGTGCGCCGTTGCGCTTCAATCGCCACTCCTGCAAACCAAGCTAGCCAATCGGTAATCTCATTTTGCCTTGTTCACTGCTTTGAGTTGATGCGCAACAAGGATGAGGAGGCTGCTAGCGCGGCATGCACTTCAGCGCTTGGCTGTGGCATCATAAGTCAGCTTGCCACCTACCCACGTCTTCAGGACTTTGACGTTACGTACCTTCGCTGGATCGATGTTAAGTATGTCGTCGCTTAACAGCACCATATCTGCCAGCTTGCCCGGAGTGATCGAGCCTTTCACGTTCTCCTGAAACTCAGCAAAGGCAGATCCCATCGTGTAGCCCTCGATGGCCTCCTTAATGGTTAGCTTTTGCTCGGGAAACCATCCACTGGGATTCTTGCCGTCCAGCGTGGATCGAGTTGTCGCGGCATATAGCGTCAACATGGGATCGAGTGGGGCGACATTCCAGTCCGTGCCGATCGCTAGGCGGACGCCGTGGTCGAGAAACGTGCGAAAGGCGTAAGTTCGGCTCGCTCGATCGTGACCGATCCGGCCCTCAGCCCAGCGACCATCGTCAATCGCGTGGTAGGGCTGCACGGAGGCGATGACATGAAGCTGAGCAAAGCGATCGAAGTCGCTGGCGGCCATGTGTTGCGCATGCTCGATCCGCCAACGGCGATCCGCGGGACCGTGCGCCTTTTCGATTTCGGAGTAAATGTCAAGGATCGCGGAAATGCCAGCATCGCCAATGGCATGCGTGCAGATCTGCAAGCCAGCCGTGTCGGCGCGCATCATGCGGTCCCGCATCAGCGAGATCGGATGCATTTCATCGGAAAGCAGTCCGCGATTGCCGGGCTGATCCGTAAAGGGCTCGAAAAAATAGGCCGTGCGTGAGCCTAAAGAGCCGTCGGAGTATGCTTTCACCGCGCCGATGCGCAGGTCGGGGCTGCCGAATGCGTGCCGGATGCCGATCTTAACCTGGTCGTCAACATCCGTAATCAGGGGAGCGGCGTAGATGCGCGTTGTGAGCTTGCCTTCACCAAGAAGCTCAGAGTAGATGGCTATATCCGCGTACGGCGGGTTCATGTCTTGAGCGCTGGTAACACCGAGTGAAGCGGCATGTTCGAGGGCGCGCTCAATGGCGTGTCGTCGCTGCGCATGTGTGGGTTCTGGGATGACCTTGAAAACCAATTCCTCCGCGGCATCTTTCAAGATGCCCGTGGGATTGCCTTGAGCGTCGCGGACGATAACACCTCCTGGCGGATCGGGAGTTTGCGCAGTAATTCGAGCAAGCTTCAGTGCCAGAGAGTTGACCAGGATCATGTGACCGTCATAGCGATCCACGGCAACAGGGTTTTGAAGCGTGATGGGATCTATTAGTTCCTTCGTGGGCACCCGCGGGGGGCTCCACTTCGTTTCGTCCCAATCGCCGCCTAATAGCCATTCACCTTTGGTCATTCCTGCCACGCGCTCGCCGGTGCGCCGGACAAACTCCTGCACACTCGCAGCGTCATTCAGTTGCACATTGTCAAGTTGAGAACCACCCGACATGAAATGCAGGTGGGCGTCGTTGAACCCCGGCAGAAGACGTTTGCCACCGGCATCAACGACGCGCGTCCCGGCGCCACGCCAGGCATCTAGCTCGCCATCGGATCCGACAGCGACAATGCGATCGCCGAGGACAGCAACAGCCTCAGCTTCGGGGCGAGAGGGGTCCACGGTCCAGATTTTGGCGTTACGAATTATCAGGTCGGCGGCAACTCCGGACGACTGCCCCCAGACAGGTACTGCGCAGACAAGAGCGACCAGAAACGACGACACACAATAACGCATCTTTCCTCCCGGGTTGTAGAAAATCCTGCTGAAAAACATTGAAAACCATTCACGCCATGACAAAGAAGGCCGTTCACGTAACGAATACTCGATATGGAAACACACCGCGGACACCTCGAGCACCAGATGGTCCCGAGCTGCCAACGGCTAGAAGCTGTAGCGCAACGCGAACTCCATCACGCGTGGGGTTGTCAATGTGCTGGTGTACTTGCCAAATGCCGGTCCCCGATCAATCTGACCGTTGTTCTGCGGCAACGGCGCAACGTCAAACCGTACTGAATTTGTGACGTTGAATACCTCCCAGCTGAACTTCAGGTCTTGTGATTCTCTGATTGGCCAAGTCTTACTCAAGCCACTATCGATTCCGAAATATCCCGGACCCCGGATCTCATTCCGCTGTCCTGATTCTCCCGGATACGAGTAGCGGAAGGAATTAATTGCTGTTTGGGGAGCTGCAAAGATGTTAGGATCACCGTCCTTGTCAATAAATGCCCCCGTTTTCGGCCTTGGCCCAAACAAAATGGCTGAAGATTCCAGATACCAGTTAGTCGGGTAGCAGCAGTATGCGTAGATCGTAGTGGGAAATCCACTCGTCCAGCGCGCCAGTCCCGACCACTCCCAGCCGCCGATAACGCTATTCACCCAGCCGTTTGTGGAGGCAGCGAACTTCTTCCCTCGGCCGAACGGCAACTGGTAAACCCAGTTGGTGTTTATCTGATGCGTGGTGTCGAAGTCAGATACCGACCGCAATTGGTTTGGCGACCACGCGTTGATTACCTGACTGAAGCCTTGAAAGTTCGATAGATGGGAGTTTAAGCGTTCTGCATTGGAACCGATATCCAGGGACTTCGAGAACGTGTAGTTGAAGTCCCATTGCAAGCCGCTACTCATTTTGCGTCGTAACATCAATTGCAGGCCGTTGTAGGAGCTGTTGCCGATACTTCTCCAGGAATAAAGTGAAGAGAACTGAGGATGGAAAAATGCATTCGGTGTAATCTGACCGTTGATCGTTGCACATGACGGGAAACAGCCGCCCGTTCCACTGACTGGAGCCACGCCCGGCACATCCGCCTGATAAAGGGCATAGGTCTCGTTATGCAAGTTGCAGGCGTAGAGGTCATACATTGCTTGCGTTGCTGTGGGACTGCCGGTGAAGCTCGGCCCAGTTCCCGGAGCACAGTTGAAGTACAGAGGTACACCGGTTGCTCCGGCGTAGATGTCTTCCCAAAACGGAATGGTCCCGCCGGGTCCGAAGTTTTGAATCGGAGTGCCCGCCTCGGCCGCTTTTGCGAAAAGAGTGGCGGCCGTAAAGTAATCCATCCCGGATTTCGGATCCCGAATATCGAGCGGCATTGCCAAATCTTCCTCTTGCAGCAGGTGACGCCCCAACCTGCCGACGTACGCCACCTCCAAGGCGAGATTCTTGGGCAGCTCTCGGGTAATGGACAGGTCAAAGACATAGGAGTAAGGAGTTTTCAGCTTGTCATCCAATCCCCAATAAATAGCGGTCGCATTGGGAGGAGTTTGAGGAAAGCCTCCTTGTGGCGCGGGCTGGATCAATTGCGAAGGGAGGCTATACAGATCGGTAAAACGCGGAGCATTGTCAACGGAAAATTGGCTCGGACTGTTCTCCAGAGAGGTCGACAATCCGAATGAGCCATTTTGGTCAAAGCTGTTCGTGATAGCGTCGCCGAAGTGATCATAGTAAATGCCGCCGCCACCACGGACCGATGTTTTTCCCGGGCCCCCAAACAATCGCTGCAAGAATCCACCTTCGGCTTTCGGTGACCACGCAAAAGAGAACCGCGGTGCGATGTTCTTGTAATCCCAATCCCAATAAGGTTTGCGCCCGTTCGCCTGGCCGGAGAGATCAAAGACGATCGTCGGATCGTAGGTCTGCCCCGCCAACATGGCGGCCACCCGCTTGTTGAAAAAGTCGTTCATGCTGATCGTGGATGCCACCTGGGTACCTGTCGTCTCATAGGGTGGCTGTAACAAGGTGTAGCGTAGCCCATACGTGAGAACGAGTTGCGGCGTCGCACGCCAGGAATCCTGGGCGTAAATTTCAAATTCGTGGGCGAGAAAGTGTCTTTGGGGGAGGACTCCCTCTCCCAAAACGTTTCCCTGCTTCGTGAGGTTGTAGTTTGAGTAGGACTGCAATAGCAAGCCGGTGGCGGCAGCAACGGGATAGTCGTATCCGAACTGGAAAGTATCGGTATCAACGGCAGGAAAACCATAGCGACTGGTAAATGCGCCTGGATCCAAGCTCCCGCCCGAACCGGCGATCTTGCCGCTGGGTGCCGCCCACTGCGAGTTGGTGATAACTTGCGAAAATGAATTGCTGTTCCAGGCTCGGTTATTGGTGATGATGCGCAAGTTGCCGCCGAACTGCGGCGTGTGTTTCCCCTTTACCCAGGTAAAATCATCCGCGAGATTGTGCACCGGAATACTTACGTTTTGGGTGGGGGTAAATCCCTGGATGCTATCCATGAAGTCGAATTGTATGTAAGGTTTATTTTGTAACCCGGCTGTATCGGTGCCCTGTCGGATAAACCCATATCGAAAATTGTTAATGAGTGTTGTGCTGAAAGTAGCGGTATATCCAGCGATGAGACCTTTGCTGTTATTGAGGCTGCTCTGATCCGCCGGGAGGCCCGAAAATTGCTGTGGCTGTAACGTCGTGTGGTCATTGACTAATCCGCCACGCACGAACACTCGGTGATTCTGGGTCAAATTGAAATCGAACTTGGCAATATAAGTGTCTAGTTTCCCAGGCATTGGTGCAGAAAATGTATATCCCTGGAAATTCAGCCCGTCGCCAGCATTAGTGGCATTAGGGTGAGGATACTTCTGAAAGAGAGCAAGAACATTGGGGTTAGCGCCGGCTCCAAGCGGGCACGTGCCCAGGCCTGTACAGTTTGGATCCATTTCAGCGAGGTCCTGAGGAGTTAGCGTATAAACATCGGTTGCAGTGTAGTAGTAACTCACGATCCCATTTCGAAGATTGTCGCTGGGAACAACCCGTGTGACTTCCTGATTCTCGCGAGTTCTTTGTCCCTCGTAGGATAGAAAGAAGAAGATACGGTCTTTGCGAATCGGACCGCCGACGGCGGTTCCAAACGTATTGCGGATCAACTGGCCAGGAACATTCGGCAAACCGTTCTTGAGCTCGGTATGTTTATTGAACCAATCATTCGCGACCCCGACCGTATTCCTGTTGTACTCGTATAGCGAGCCATGCAGCTTATTGGTGCCACTTTTTGTCACGAGCACGACTTGCGCTCCTGACGAGCGCCCCGCATCGGCATTGGCGTTGCTGGTCGTGACCCGGAACTCCTGGAGTGAATCCAGGGTCGAGCGAAGAGCACCAGTGAATGCGTACCCTCGTGTCTGGTCGTTATTGTCGATCCCGTCCAGTACTACGTTAGTTTGGTCGCTGCGGGCCCCACTAACTGATCCGCCGCGGCTGTCGACGTCTTGATCTACTGTCTTGCCGACATATGTGACCCCGGGCTGAAGGCTCAGAATCTGAACCGGATCACGGCCTTCGAACGGCAAGGAAGCTATTTGTGCGGTAGCGAACGCATTGCCCAGAGTGGCATCTTGCGTATTCACTTGTGTTCTTTCGGTGGTGACGTCCACCGTCGTTGTTTCTCCCTGCACGTTCAAAGTCACGTCAACAGTGGCTGGCAGGTTCACCATTAGCCGCAGGTTCGTTTCCCTTGTGGTCGCGAATCCGCTCTTGCTAACAGTCAAGACGTATGTGCCGGGTGGAAGCTGCAACAACTGGTAGGCTCCCTGATCGTCCGTTTTGGTCGATTTCGAGAACCCGGTGTTCGCATCTGAAATCGTGACGATGGCACCTGGCACGACGGCGGTTTGCGGATCAGTAACTGTTCCGCGCAAAGAGGTAGTCGAAGATTGACTCCAACCTAGAACAGCGAGCAAGAGGACAACACCTACTAAGACGATACGTTGCTGCGACCTATTCATATCCTCTCCTTAGTTGTTGGGGCGACAAGAGCTCGACAGAACTTGGCTTTAGCCTGTGCGCGGACGTGAAGTTCGCTGGTGGCTTTCGGGCGAGTAGCAAAGAGTGCACGGAGGTGCTCCGCTCGACGCTGAACATCAGCGCCTCCTCTCACCGTAAAAGGACCGCATATGCTACCGATTACCGGTGGCTCTGTCTGTGATCGCAATCACGCTTCTCAGTGAGCAGGCGAGATCGAACCTTCAACCTACCTTGGTTCACGAGAAACTGGCCTGGAAACAAGCAACACTTCTTGAAGTTTTCTCCTTTTATTGCAATGCTAAAATCGGGCCGAATATTGTAAGTCATCGGATGGGACGCACTATGCAACAGCAGTCGAACCTTGACATAACACGGCTACTACAGGCGTGGAGGCTCGGAGACGCTTCTGCCCTTGAGATTCTCATTCCCCTAGCGGATTGTGTTTTGCGAGTCCATCGAGTGCCCCGTCCAGGGCGACGAGATCGATGTCCGGCTCTTCACTCAATCAAACTCTTACCTTCGGCAGCATTCGGAGCGTAGACTGACCATGCTCGGAATCGGTGATCGTGCAAATGAACCCGTCAAGTATCGACGCGAATGAGTCCGTAACCCATCGATCATCGGGGCCGCTGCGCTCGATCGATTTCCGGCATTATGCGCTTTCTGTTCTTTCCGTCAGTGTCGCATTGGGGACATCGCTGCTTCTTGGGCATTTCCACTTTCGCGTCCCTTCGGCGCTTTTGCTGCTGTTTGCGGTGGCCATAAGTTCCTGGTATGGAGGACGAGGTCCCGCGGTATTGGCGGTCATCCTGTCCACGATCGGCTTCTACTGGTACTTCGTGGAACCCGTCCGCACCATCTACATTTACTGGTCCGAGATCCCGTATTTCATCATTTTTGCAGCGTTCTCTGCGCTCCTGTCTTGGTTCGGAACGGTTCGGCGGCGTGGCGAGGCAGATCTGCGCGAGCAGGCAGCTCTCCTTAACCTCACACACGACACCGTTCTTGTGATGGATATGGAGGGGGTGATCAAGTATTGGAATCGTGGCGCCGAGATGCGGTACGGCTGGACCGCGGACCAAGCGGTGGGCAGAGTTGTTCACGACCTGCTGAAGACAGTCTTCCCGGCGCCGCTTGATGAGATCAAAGCGAAAGTGACGCGTACCGGTCGCTGGGAAGGCGAGCTTCTGCACACTAAAAAGGATGGAAGCCAGTTGGTGGCGGCGAGCCGTTGGTCGCTGGAGCGAGGCAAGCGCGGTGAGCCGGTTGCAATCCTGGAGACCAACAACGACATCACCGAGCGCAAGCGGGCGGAGGAGACGTTGTGTCGTTTGAATCGCGAACTGCGCGCGATCAGCGACTGCAACCAGACCCTCCTGCGCGCCACCGATGAGCAGACCTTGCTCGACAAAATCTGCCGGATCGTCTGCGAGGAGGCGGGTTACCGCATGGCGTGGGTGGGCTATGCCGAACACGACGAGGCCAAAAGCGTACGCCCGGTCGCGTGGACCGGGGCCGAGGAGGGATACCTCGCAAACCTCGGCATAACTTGGGCCGACACCGAGCGTGGGCGCGGCCCCACCGGAACGGCCATCCGGAGCGGGAAAAGCTGCTGCATTCAGGATTTCGCAGCGGATCCTCTGCCCGCGCCCTGGCGGGAGAGCGCTTTGCAGCGCGATCTTCGTTCCGGCATCGCCCTGCCGCTCCAGGATGAACACGCCCATGCCTTCGGCAGTCTTACCATTTATTCCGCGCAGCCTAACACTTTTACGCCGGAAGAGATTCGGCTTCTTGAGGAACTGGCTGCCGACTTGGCGTTCGGCATCGTCACCCTGCGTTCCCGGGCCACACGCAAACAGGCAGAGCAAGCTCTGCGGCAGAGTGAGGCGTATCTAGCCGAAGCGCAGAGACTAAGCCATACAGGCAGCTGGGCCTTGGACGCGTCCACTCGTGAGTACAGCTATTGGTCCGACGAGATGTTCAGGATTTTTGGGGCGGATCCCCACGGTGGCATACCGATCAGGGAAGCAATGGGCCGACGAATTCATCCAGAAGATGCCAGCAGGGCGACCGCCGGCTTCGAGAAGTCTCTCCGCGAGAAAGTAGATACCTCCAATGAGTACAGATTCGTGCTGCCCGACGGAACGATCAAACATATTCAGAGCATTCGACACCCTGTCTTGAACGATGCCGGAGATGTCGTTCAACTGGTCGGCACGTTCTTGGACATTACGGAGCGGAAGGCGGCCGAGGAAGCCCTGCGCGAGGGCGAGAGGCGCTTTCGCACATTTGTGGACCACGCAGGCGACGCCCTATTCGTCCAGGATCTCGAAGAAGGGACCATTGTTGATGTGAACCGGCAGGCATGCGAGAGCCTTGGTTACACTCGGCAGGAACTGATCGGGAACACGGCCGTTGCCTTCCACCTGGATTCGGATCGAGCGGAGATGGAGTCAGTCGCGGAGCGAGCGGCGGCCGGTGAAACCGTGGTCGACACACACTGCCATCGGCGAAAGGACGGCTCGGTGTTTCCTGTCGAAGCAAACACGAGTTATTTTTGGTATGGTGGGCGTCGCTTCCTGCTGCATGTCTCCCGGGACATCACTGACCGCGTCCAAGCCGAGGAACAGCGCGACAAGCTACGTCAACTCGAGGCAGATCTCGCGCACATCGACCGGGTAAGCATACTGGGGGAACTGACGGCCTCGATCGCGCATGAAGTCAACCAGCCACTCTCGGGCATTGTGAGTAACGGTAGCGCGTGTCTGCGCTGGCTGGCCAGAGATGTGCCTAATCTGGAAGAAGCCCGGGAAGCCGTCCGCCGGATCGTCCGCGATGGTAAACGAGCCGGTGAAATCATCGCCCGGATTCGCGCCCTGACAAAGAAGGCCGTAGCGTCTGGAGAAAAGTTGAACCTGAATGAAACCATCCAGGAAGTCCTTGCGCTCGTCGGCGACGAAGCGAAGAGAAACACCGTGGTTATCCGAACGCGGTTTGGGGATGACGTTTTTCCGGTTCACGGCGATCAGGTGCAGTTGCAGCAGGTGGTCTTGAACCTGGCCATGAATGCTATCGAAGCGATGAGCAAAGTAGGTGACCGGGCACGAGAACTGGTGATCACCACCCGGAACATTGACCCGGACCAGGTGCAGGTAACGGTTGAAGACTCGGGGATAGGTATTGACCCTCAGGTGATAGACAGAATCTTTGACTCTTTCTACACCACCAAGGCCGGTGGCATGGGCATGGGACTTTCCATCAGCCGTTCCATTCTTCAGGCCCATGGAGGCCGGCTATGGGCTACAGCCAAGGACGGCGCAGGCACAGTCTTTCACTTTACTCTTCCGAAGTACCACGAAGAAGAATCAAATCCAGGAGTGGCCGCCGTCTAAGAACGGCCTTCTTGTCATATCTGCAAGTTGACCTTGACAAAGCCCGCGCTCGGCGTAACTCCTCGGCAGAGTTTTCTTGGCCGTTGCCCGCTTCCGTTTCATCTGGCCAGTTGGTTGTAGCCTTGAAGTTGATGATCCGGGTTCCTCCGCCGCGACTGAGACAGGCATGACGCCGCGCGGGCTAGTCGGGTGCGATCCAAGCGGGCGGACCGATACCCCGCCGGGTTTCACGAAAGTTGACGATGTTCCGGCCATGCATTTTACGCTAGCGGCATCGCTGGGGCTGTGACAGAGCTCCCGTAAGATTGAATTGCCTCCAAGCCCAACGTGTGGTGGAATTCACTGCGATGAACCGTCGAGATTTTATACGCCTTTCTGCCGCGGCTTCTGTAGCTGCATTTCGCCGTCCGCTCAACTTTGCCGAGATCATCCCGAGCCCTTCCGTCCGGCTGACTCTTCGTACAGACCGGCTCGGTAACATGATCAACGATGACTTCACCGGGCTAAGCTACGAGTCGGCACAGCTCGCTAATCCTAATTTTTTTTCGGGTGACAATACCGACCTGGCCGGGTTTATGCGGCGGCTGGGGAAGTCAGGCGTTTTACGCATTGGAGGCAACACCAGCGAGTATTGCTACTGGACTCCGAATTCTGTGAAGCACGCGGGCGTGCCCCATACCGAGGGCATGCACACGGGAGACAAGTCGAATCCCTCGGCATTTGGATTGGCCGTTGGTCCGGACACTGGGCACAAGGCGCCGGCGCCGGTGAATATTACGCCGCTTGCCATCCGCAATCTCCGGGCATTCCTCGACGCTTGCGGTTGGAAGCTGATCTACGGTCTGAACATGGGAACTGGTACGGCCGAGGACGCAGCCGATGAAGCCGCCGATGTGATGGATGTGGCCGGTTCGAAGCTGATTGCATTTCAACTATGCAACGAGCCCGATCTTTTTTATCGGAATGGTATCCGCAAAGCAGACTATGATTTCGGGCAATTTGCCAGCGAATGGCAGCGCTACTACCAGACGATCCGGGGGCGCGTCCCGAATGCACCGTTTGCTGGACCGGATACAGCGTATAACAACGAGTGGCTCGTACCCTTCGCGAAACAATTCAAACGTGAGGCGGCATTCCTTTCGCAGCACTACTATGCGGAGGGTCCGCCGACGGATCCTTCGATGACCATCGAACGATTGCTCCGGCCAAATGTCAGACTGCAGGCCGAGTTCGAAGGAATGAAGGAGACGATGCACGAGTCTGGCTTGCCCTTCCGCCTGGCGGAAACGAATTCCTGCTATCAAGGAGGCAAGCCGGGGGTGAGTGACACTTTTGCCTCCGCTCTCTGGAGTGCGGACCTCATGTATCAGCTCGCGGCACAAGGCGGCACAGGGATCAACTTTCACGGCGGCGGTTATGGCTGGTACACCCCGATTGCGGGAACGCGGGAACATGGATTCACGGCCCGGCCGATCTATTACGGCATGCTGCTATTTGCGCAGGCCGGTGCTGGGCAGATCGTGGAGAGCACACTCGAACCGTCGGAACGTGCACCCCTGCTGACGGCTTATGGCCTTCGCAGCAAGACAGGAGCAATCAAAGTGGCGGCTTTTAATAAGGACCTTGATCGTGGCGTTCGCCTCACCATTGATGCAGGACAACGTGCGCAGCGCGTAACTTCGCTTCGTTTGCATGCGCCGCGGGTGGACGACACCACTGACGCTACCTTCGGCGGAGCACCGGTGGGCGCCGGTGGGGCATGGTCGGTCTCGCGGGAAGAAACACTGTCCGTGGAAAACGGAGCTGCGATCATCGAACTTCCTACCGCAAGCGCGGCTCTGATCACGTTCGAACCCGACTGACTCCAGCAACAGCGTTCCTGCATTCTCGCGTGTAGCATCGAGGCTTCGGGCGAGGGGAAGCCTGTGCCGTACCCACTTTGCAATTCCGAAATCCTGACGCTTAAAATCTTTCTAACAGCGAGCAGCGCGCTCAATGCCGATAGCGAAACGAAGCCAACAAGTCATTTGTTATCAATCTATGTTTGCCCTAGACCCCGCTAACCGCGCAAGAACTTACGGACTCGGAATGGCCGCCTGCGCTAGATTCGAGTATCCGCTCTCCTCGGACTCGCTATTCACGGCCGTGGCCACGTAGTAGTAAGTCTGGCCGGAGACGACCGTGCTGTCGGTGTACGCGGTCGTGCTGTCGAGCGAAGTGTTGATCATCGTGTATGGCCCGCCCGATACGGTGCCGCGGTAGATGTTGTAGCCGACCGCGCCCGACGAGGCGTTCCAGGTGAGATCCACGGTGTGCTGCGTCGCCGCCGTTCCCGTGCCGGTCATGGTCTGCACAGCGGGCGAGTTCGAGGCGTTGCTCGAGAACGACAAAGA
>Ga0326728_10016181_pt1 | contig 15288 bp, 16 predicted proteins | sample MB3enrmetagenome_FD_207602 | JGI IMG/M metagenome (GOLD analysis project Ga0326728, IMG submission 207602) | Lab enriched peat soil microbial communities from McLean, Ithaca, NY, United States - MB31MN | ecosystem: Environmental > Terrestrial > Soil > Wetlands > Peat | place: USA: New York...
TTCTTTTAGTGCTTTAATTTTTTCCAATTAATTTCTCCTTTCAAAATTATTAAATTTGTGTTACTGTATTGGTGGATTGTACCTTTCACCTTTGGCTGGGGGAGAGTGAGTTGCACCCTACACTCTCCCTCAACCGTTTTTTTTAATCATTGCAATTGGACATCACCTCCTTTCAAAATGAGTGCGTCTCGCCACCACCTTGGGAACATCGCCATGTTCCTCTGGTAAAAGTCCCCAAAAGTCGAGTCGAGTATGTAGGATACACACTGGTCTGTCGGAGAACGCATTCCCCTACCAGTTGACTGGACTATCCTTCTAACAGTGGCGGCATTGTACCAGGTCTGGCCATCAGATTTGTGTTGGTATAGCCTAGCCTTTATTTGCGGGTCGCCCAAAAATGGAAATGGTACCTTGATGATTACAATAAAGCGGCAGTAATCATCAGGTAAATCTACCCCCCGTTCCATCGCTGGTGACAGCAGCACCAATGGGTGGTTCGAACTCATAAACTGCCGTAATTGCGATTCTCTATTATTGTCTACGTGATGAATCATCCGCTCGGGATATTTGGTTAGATTCAGAATACGGTACATATTATCGTAGCTGACACAGTGAATGAGTCCCTTCTGGTCTGGATAATGTTCAATAATGCGGTCTATGGCGCGTACCAACGCAGGTATCTCAGCTTCTTTAGTATCACGGCCCATGTTCGCAACCGGTTGGTAATAAATTGGGTACCTGGCAACATCAAAGATTGAAGGAACGTCAATAAATTCAACCTCGGTAGGGTCAATGCCAAGGTCATGGCATAATTGGCGCCACGGAGAAATGGTCGCTGATATGCCTAAAAACCGTTTCCCATGACTCCACAAATACTTTTCCGCATATTTATTAACCCTAACCGGCTTGAACGAATTGTTGTTGTCGTAAATCAAATTATCATCAGCCTCTGAAACAAAGAACTCCAATTTAGTTTTCAGACGACTGAGCTGGTGCCAGGAAATTAAATCCTCTGCATGCCATTTGTCCTGCAAACTTGATAATTGCTGGTTTACAATTTCCAATGTGCAGGCAGCCCACTCTTTCCAGGATTCTGGTTTAGTCTTGGGTTTTAATTGTGGCAGATTGAATTTCTTCATTATTGTTTCTGGAATGGATAACTCTATCATTGCCAGCAGAGCATTTTCTGTCTGGTCGGCTTCATCTAAAACCACCAATTCCTGACCATCAAAACCGCCCGCGAAGTTTATTTCTCTCAGGAAGTAAGGAATATTCAGTACACCAATAGGAGCTAACAATGTTTTTCGCTTTTGGATTTCATAAGGGCAATCGCTCTTACAAGGGCAATGACCTTCAGCGTCCGGCTGGCACCCGCCTTTGTTTAGCTCGCAATTTTTGCAATTTGGGCTATTCCGTGTACAAAGTTCCGCCGATATTGTCGGGAACATGCTGGTATTTTTTAGACATGGGTAGTTTACTCTGCCAGTAAGTTCCTCTGCACCAATCACACGAAAATCCTTCATAAACTGTTGCTGTAGCGTCTTAGTGTGGCACGTGTAAATCATGTCTAATTCCAGCATCATCGCCACCAGGACACTCAGTAATGTTTTGCCAATACCGGTCGGAGCCTGCACCCAAACTACTTTTATGCCCCGGTCGAAAGCGGCCTTTATCTGCAGCGCCGTCTCTAACTGATGCGGACGGAAATTTTCAAATGGAAGCCCATAATCTTTCGGTGTCAACATTGTCCTTGTTTCCTTTTATCCTTGTTCCCTGATTACCTTTTGTCCTTTGTACCTTTCACCCTTAATTTTTTAGAAACCTGAAGCTATTTGCCCTTTTGCCCTACCCCCAGGGTTCAGTAATGGAGTATATATATGGGATTTTGCCTACTCACTTCCCAACACTTCTTTTTGTAATCTTTTGGCCTCTTCTTCCAGAAACCGTTGGAAATGCTCCAGTTCTTTGTCTGCTAATTTCACCCACCCTCTCGGCACCCAGGTTTCCGACTTTGATATACCAGCAACCATGACAAGTAACAAAGCTGTGGAAGAAGAAAGCCCAATCGGGTCGATAAGCTGGTCGCTGATTGCACCAGCGGTCCATTCGCGAAGAGACACCTTCCGGTAAACAGTACCCACCGTTTCCTGCAGTTCATAAGCGCCACCACGGTAACTCTTTTTAAGAAGAAGCTGGTCGGTCAGCTCATACACCCTGCCACGAAGATGAGAAACATTTCCAATAGGTTCGCTGAATCTCTCCCGGACAACAGCTATACCCAATTTGGCGGTAGTCCTCTCCGCTGCCGCTACACTGAGATTGCGTTTTTTCTTCTTCAAATTGGTCATTACCGCGGCAATCCACTGCGGCATATTGTTCACTGTGATATGTTCTGGTGGCGTCTTTTTTTCAGTATCAGATTCACCTTCAGCAATTACTTCTTCAAGAGTTCTGCAAGCAAGCTGCTCATATGGCTCCTGCATTTCAAAATCCTCACGACTGGCCATATCTGCCACCTGCCTTTTCTGCGATTACGGATTGTCTTCTGAGATTACGGCATTGTTGGCAGTGCGTAGGATTAGCTAAATTTCTTTTCCACATCCAACGCTGCTCAGAGCCGGTGAGAAGGAAATCATTACCGCAATCACGGCACGAAAGAATCATCGTTCTGAAATTTGGTGTGTCTGTTGTTTTCTGTTCCATTTTGTTCTCCTCATTTTTTTGTATTGTGTCCGCACTAAGAACGTATATTTTCCTGATTTCCAGATAACCACTTCTCCAAATTTGAAACACTGACTAAATATTTTCTCTCCAGCTTTATCGACGGAATAGTTCCATTTCGCAACAGAGCTCGTACTGTATTAATGTGCAGACCGGTTACCTGCGCAATAGCCTCGGCAGAATAAGCCTTCTTCTCAAGTTTTTCAATCAATTTATCCGACATTCAAATCCCCCTTGTTGTTTCCTTCATTTCCTTCCCTTTTTGGAGGGAATATGCGGAGTTCGCCATTACTTATGATTTGGAGCTTATCACCAGGCTTTATTCCAAAATACCGTATCCAATCTTTTGGCAGAGTAATCACATAACTGCCTTGACCCAGGTTAATCACTGAACGCTCATTTAAAGTTGGCATTTCGATCACCTCAAAGCTATAATGACAGTTATATACATAGTTGAAAATTTGAAATAACGGCATTAATAGGAAATAACGGCAGAATTTATGGCAGAAGAAAAATTCTACTCAATAGTCGAGTTCGCTGAATTAATAAACTATGCTGAGCGCTCGGTTAGACAAATGTGTATTGATGGAAACATTAAAGCCGATAAAGTACAGGGGGGCAGGAAATGGCTTATACCTGCCAGTGAACTTGAAAGACTCAGGGCTGGCAAGTTGATAACCACTAAAGCCTCGGAAGACGGCGACCAAACTGGTAAATTGGACAGTTCAGTTAGCACGACAGATCAACGACACCAGCAACAAATGTTGAAAACTATAGAGAACTGGAATGCTGATATCACTGCTTTGGTTGAACAGCTTACAGGGAAATTACACATCCCTTGGCTCAATGAGTATACGTCTCTAGGGCCTAATAGTCTCCCTAAGAGCAAGATTTCACCGATGTTCCCCTTTATTCAAAAAGACGACCTCAAGACAAAATTAATGACAGAATATCTGTTCCAACATTTGGAATCAGCATTTGTTTCCGAATTAAAGAATAACAATTGCAAAGGGCTTTTTAATATTTGGGGAGATATTGCGGATGAAGAGTTTCGAGCAAGAAGCGCTTTGGCTAGATCAATATACCGCGAAACCGAGAGCCTGACCGGCAAACTACCACTTAACCACGACGGTACAGGACCTACGATCCTTTTTTGTGACACTATATGGATGGCAATTCTCAAACCTGATTTCGGGCCTTTATCGTATGATGGAAACTCTGAAGGTGAAGTCGTAAAATGCGGAAATAAATGGGAAGCACAATTCACTTACTTCAACCCTAATCGGACAGTCGAAGTCATTGGTCGGGATGATACCGCTGAAGGCGCTGCAAAGTACATTACATGGCATAAGGACATGATAGAAACTAGGCTCGCCTCTGGTCGATCAGTTAAAAGGTTAAAGAATTTAAGGGCCAAAAGATTATTCCTAGCAACTGAAATTAAAGCAATATTTGCCAAAATTGAATTGGAGAGTCATATTCCTAGTAAATGCTTTGGTTGCCCCTCATTTGAGCAAGGTTCAGGTCCCATTATGCAACAACAATTTGTAAAACATAAAATAGACTTGCCAGAGCTGGAAGAGCGTTATGGACACCACCATCAGAAATTATTTTATTTTGGTCAGCGACTTCGAGATAGTTTTGTATTACCTTCACCCTTCGAGTCCCCCTTGTCATATATTGAAGGGAACCTACCAATTTGGGGGATACTAAAGAAAGTGACCTTCGAAAATCCCGAAGAGTTTAATATCGAGAAGGAATGGAAAAGCTATTACTATGATGCTCGAAAACATCCCTTCTTCACTTATTTCCAACAACATTTGTCGGGTCACGTCTGTTGGGAAATCATGGAGAGGATTAGAAAGAATTATTTGAGGCGTTATGATAATTATATACATCTGGAATCTGAAATCCGTGAGCGGTTAAAACCTTTGGCGGGGAGAATGACAAAGGATGGTTTGGAAACACTGACTGTGCGTGTGTTGACCAAGTCGCTTAAGGTCAAATCTGTGTGGCTTGAGGACCCACCAAGAGAGACGTGCAATATAGCCGAACTTGAGCTAGCTCAGGTTGAGGAACATATGCTAGACATCCTACGTACATGGCATCTCGTTTGGGAATCGCATTCTTCAAATACCTCTCTGGAAGTGGAGATACAAGAATTTCAGAAAGCCCTTGGCTCCGATGATCGTTTACGTGAATTGATCTTAGCTGGTCAATGTGACTTATGCCACTAACCTGGATTGATTCATAGAATAATCGATCTATGAATCAATCCATAAGAATATCATCAGAAAACAACCGAAACCAAGCCCAGTTCATATGCCAGGGCACCACTACCGACAAAAGAACCCTTCTTATCTGCGGTGAAGTTGCTAATTTACTAAGACTAAATGTTCGTATTGTTTACCAGCTTTGTCGCCAGAACAATACCATATACACGTTGTAAATGAGCGAACATTTGCTCCGCTGGCCGTGTAGAAACTACTCGATGAATTGTAGAACGTAATTGTTCGTTAACCTTTGAATTTGTTTCATTTCCGTTCTAAAAGTTCGTATTTGTATTGCGGTAATTTGGAGACAGTGCTAGAATTGACATAATCACAATGGCTTAATTTTGAGTCGGTTAAAACTTTGGAGTCTTGTTAAACCGTGTCTAAAGAAGCTAGTGCGCGAATCAAAATTAATAAACTCTTGGAAGAATCTGGTTGGCGTTTCTTCGACGATACTCATGGCAAAGCCAACATCGTCTTAGAAGCCAATACTAAACTCATTCAAGCAGATGTCGATGCTTTAGGTGAAGATTTTGAAACACTCAAAAATGGCTTTATCGATTTCCTGCTGCTGGACGAAAAAGGTTTTCCCTGCGCAGTGCTGGAAGCAAAATCCGAAGACAAAGAGCCCCTCGACGGCAAAGAACAGGCCCGCGGTTACGCACAGGCCCAGAAAGTCCGCTTCATTATCCTCTCCAACGGCAACCTGCATTATTTCTGGGACCTGGAAAAAGGCAATCCCACCGTCATCACTGCTTTTCCCAGATTGGATTCGATTGCGCACCTGGAAGCCGCTAAAACCAACCTCAAAGAACTCTCGCAAGAAGTGGTTACCAGCGATTATATCGCCTTGACCCAAAATGCTGCCTATCAACACGACCCACGCTGGCAGGATGCCGCGCAGCGGGCCGCCTATATCGAAGAAAACGGCCTCAAATTCCTCCGTCCTTATCAGCTTGAAGCCGTCTTGAAACTGCAGGAATCCGCCCAAAAGGGCAATAACCGTTATTTATTCGAAATGGCCACAGGCACCGGCAAAACTCTATTATCGGCGGCCGTGATTAAGTTGTTCTTGAGGACAGAAAATGCCCGCCGCGTGCTTTTCCTTGTTGACCGGCTGGAACTGGAAGACCAGGCCAAGAAAAACTTCGTGCGCTATCTGAAAAATGATTACACCTGTGTCGTTTATAAAGAGAACCGCAACGACTGGCATAAAGCCGAAATCGTCGTGACCACCATTCAAAGCCTGTCTTCCGAAAACAAATACCGCACCTTATTCTCACCCACGGATTTTGATTTGATTATCTCCGACGAAGCCCACCGTTCCATCGGCGGCAACAGCCGCGCCGTCTTTGAATATTTCATCGGCTATAAATTGGGCCTGACCGCCACCCCGAAAAACTATCTGCGCAAACTGGACTTGGCTAAAATCAACGACAACGACCCCCGAGAATGGGAACGCCGTCAGTTGCTGGATACCTATATTACTTTCGGCTGCGAGAGCGGCGAACCGACTTTCCGCTATGATTTAGTTCGAGCAGTGGCCGAAGGCTATCTGGTTAATCCCTTGATTATTGACGCCCGCACCGAAATTACCACGCAGATGCTTTCCAAACAGGGCTATGCCGTGATGGTCAACACCGAAGAGGGTAAAGAAGAAGAGCAGAAATTCTTCGAAAAAGACTACGAGAAGAAATTTTATTCCGAAAAGACCAACCGCATTTGCTGCGGGACCCCATTTCTGACGAAATCGGCAAGAGCCTGGTGTTTTGCGTCAGTCAGAAACACGCTTCCAAGGTCACCCAAATCCTGAACGAATATGCCGATGCAATGTATCCCGGCAAGTACAATTCCGATTTCGCCGTGCAGGTCACATCCAACGTTACGGATGCCCAGCAGTTCACTATTAATTTCTCGAATAACAACCTCAACGGGCATACCAGATTCCTGGAAAGCTACAAATCCAGTAAAAGCCGCGTCTGCGTCACTGTCGGCATGATGACCACCGGCTATGATTGCGAGGATATTCTAAATCTGTGCTTGATGCGGCCGGTCTTTTCCCCCACGGATTTTATCCAGATGAAAGGCCGTGGCACCCGTAAATTCACGTTCAGTTATGTTCAAAAGGAAGGCGGGATTAAAGAATCTATCAAAGCCGCTAAAACCAAATACAAACTCTTCGATTTCTTTGCCGTCTGCGAATATTTCGAAGAGAAATTTAATTATGATGAAGTCCTGAAACTGCCGCCCACTCATCCCTATAATGGCGGTGGTGGCGGGGAGAGCTACAGCCGTGACGAGCAGACTGTCTATGTCCCCGACCCGATTAAAACGATGACCGAAAAAGAAGTCGGGGCCAAGGGGATGCGCATCGACCGCGAATTTTTCGCTTCGTTTGAAAACACCGTCAAAAGCGACCCCGTCAACCAGGCCAGTTATGCCAAAGGCGATATTGCTGCCATCGAAGAAAAAATTAAGACGGAATTATTCGGCAAGCCGCTGGCTTATTACAACGAAGAAAAATTGAGCAAAGCCGCCCATGTCGGCCGCCGCCTGGCGTTGCGGGAAATCATCCTCAAGGTTTTTGGCGGCATTACCCGCTTCAAGACGAAGGACGAACTGCTGGAGGATGAATTTGCCAATTTCGTGGCGATTAACAAGCCGGATAACCGGCATATCGTCAATCTGAAAAGTTATTTCAAGGCTTACATCGCCGATAAAGAAATCCGGGACATTATCGACCGTAAAGAATACAGCCGTCTCGCCACTAATCCCCGTATCACGCTGGCGGAATTTCAGGACCTGAACGGTTGGATTGATGTTGTGCCCGATTATGTCAAAGATTATGTGCCCATTGAAAAGTTTGCGGAGACTAAAAAATGCTGAATGTAGATACCAGGCGTAAAATCGATTCCTGCCGTGATATTTTGGTCGGTAAATTACCCGACCCCAAAGCCCAAATCGAACAGATTACCTATGCCCTGATTTATAAATTCATGGCGGATATGGATACGGCTTCCGTGGCGCTGGGCGGCAAAGCGAGCTTCTTTGTTAACAGTTACGAGCAGTACACCTGGGATAAGCTGATGTCTACTAATCTCGGCGGCAAACAGCGCCTGGATTTATATTCCGAAGCTATCGCGAAATTGTCCCTGAATCCCCATCTGCCGCCGTTGTTCCGGGATATTTTCAAGGATGCCTTTCTGCCTTACCGCGACCCGGAAACCTTGAATATGTTCCTCAAGGAAATCAGCTGGTTCACCTACAACCACAGCGAGGATTTGGGCGACGCTTTCGAATACTTGCTTTCGGTGATGAGTTCGCAGGGCGATGCCGGGCAGTTCCGCACCCCGCGCCACATCATTGATTTTATTGTGGCCGTCGTTAACCCTAAGAAGGACGAAACCATCCTTGACCCTGCTTGCGGCACCGCCGGTTTCTTGATTTCTTCCTACAAACACATCATACAGCAGAATACCGTTGAAAAACCGGGTGATAAACTCAACACAGATGAGAAACAGGATTTGATGAACCAGATTGTGGGTTACGATATTTCCCCGGATATGGTGCGTTTGTCCCTGGTCAATATGTATCTGCACGGTTTTCCCGAACCACACATTTATGAATACGATACTTTGACCGACGAAGGCCGCTGGGAAGACAATTTCGATGTCATCATGGCCAATCCGCCGTTTATGTCCCCGAAAGGCGGCATCCGTCCCCACAAGCATTTCTCCATTCAGGCCAACCGTTCCGAGGTGCTTTTTGTGGATTATATCGCCGAGCATTTAAATCCTGACGGCCGTGCCGGTGTTATTGTGCCGGAAGGCATTATCTTCCAATCTGGTAATGCCTATAAATCCTTGCGTAAAATGCTGGTGGATAATTATCTTTTCTGTGCTGTCTCATTACCGGCCGGTGTCTTCAATCCTTATTCCGGCGTCAAGACTTCTATTCTGTTCCTAGATAAAACCCTGGCTAAGCAGACCGATAAAATCCTGTTCGTGAAAATTCAGAATGACGGTTTTGACCTGGGCGCGCAGCGCCGGGAAATTTCGGGCAGCGATTTCCCCCGAGCATTTAATAATGTTAAAACTTACCTTCAATCTGTCCGAAATAACAAAGAGTTTTACCTCCCCGATTCGCCCGATATTTTGTTTGTAACTAAACAGCAGCTTGCCGAAAACGGCGATTATAACCTCAGTATGGAACGATATAAAACAGAAATAATTCACAAAACCCAATTTGAAATAGTTAAAATTCACGATATATCTGAAATTATTACAAAAGGAACAACTCCTACTACTTTCGGCGCTTCATTTAAAGAATCGGGCGTTAATTTTATTAAGATTGAAGCCATAACTGAAGACGGGCATTTTATCAAATCCAAGTTTGCACATATCGACGACGAGTGTAATGAAGCCCTCAACCGTTCAAAATTGCAACAAGACGATGTTTTGTTTTCCATCGCTGGAGCATTTGGAAGGGCAGCTGTCGTTACCCAAGATGTACTTCCCGCAAATACAAACCAAGCATTGTCAATTATCAGGCTTAAAAAAGACTTGGCTCTACCTTATTTTATATTCAATATACTAAAATCAGACGCCATTTTTACAGAGATAGAGAAAGAGAAAACCGGAGTTGCTCAATATAATTTATCACTTAAACAAATTGGAGAATTGGAAATTCCCCTTCCTCCTCTTGATATACAGCAGGAAATCGTCTTGGAAATTGAATCCTACCAGAAAATCATAGACGGTGCCCGGCAGGTTGTGGAAAACTACAAACCACAGATAAAAATCGACCCCGAATGGCCGTCGGTGGAGATGAAAAATATCGCCTCTATTAATAATAATTCGGTAAACCCCAAAGAATTATTTGGTGATGAAGCTTTTGTTTACGTTGATATAGCGTCGGTAGAAAATGGAACAGGGAAAATACATTATGACCAACTTGTAAATCCTTCTGATGCTCCGAGTAGAGCCCGCAGAGTAATTTGTAATGGAGATATTTTGTTATCAACTGTAAGACCGAATTTGCAAGCTTTTGCTTACGTAGCAGGTTTACCTACCAATTGCCTCGCGTCAACGGGATTTGCTGTTTTGTCTGTTAATAAAAATATTAACTCTAAATATGTTTACTATTCTTTGTATAATGATTACGTGATGAAACAAATGACTGATAGAATGGGAAAAGGTTCCTATCCAAGTATTAATCAAAATGATGTCGAATTTATTAAAATAGCATTACCTGAACGTGAAATTCAAGACGAAATTGCATCTTCAATCGAAAAAGAACAGCAGTTAGTTGACGCCAATAAACAGCTCATCCAAATTTACGAACAGAAAATAAAAGAAAGGATTGCTGAAGTGTGGGAGACATAAAGATAGTCGGAGAATATTGGGTATTTGAACTAAAATAACATAAGAAAATTCTGTTCAGGAGATAGGAAATAATTATGAAATGGCAAGGGTGGCTTGAAAAGTGGGGTATGACTTCCCTGAAAATTAAGACGCCATTTTTAGAAATGGAGTGGAAACCGAAGGATGAAGACAAGGCTGCAGCTTGGGAAATGTACGTCGAACTTTTAACAAGGATCACGACTCAGCCTCTCGATTCCGAACATGGTGATGAAAAAGCCACTTGACAGTATTTATTCACTTTTCCCCATAACACGACAAGTTCTGAAGAACAATACAAGTAATTGTATCGAATTCGCCAAATTAGCAATCGTTATTCTTAATCAAATAATAAGGCCATTTACTGCTAAATGGCATCGTCTCTGTCTCAAGGGAGCATTTGATAATCCTAAAAAATGTAATGAATTTAGAAGAGAATTAGGTTCTTTGCAAATAAAACTAAGAAAATATGCAGGCATGTTAGCGGATATGGCGGGGTTCGAGGATTTAGCAGATATGGAAGGGTGATAAATCAAATAGACTATTTCAGAACCATAACGCCCTTGTTATTTGAACTCGATTTGGAAATCTAATGGACGGAGGCAATGCGATGTTGGATATTAAGAATATTTTTATCTCTCATGTGCACGAGGATGATGCTCTGTTACCAGATTTGAAGAACCTGATCGCAAATGCCGGAATGGAGGTTCGTGATGGTTCGATAAACAGCGACAAGCCTAACGATGCGCACAATGAAGAGTATATCAAACGAGAAATATTGGCGCCAAGAATCGAATGGTCAAGCACCCTCATTGTCCTAATTACGCAGGGTACCGCACAAAGTGATTATGTAAATTGGGAAATCAGATACGCTAACCAACTGGGTAAAAAGGTAATCGGGGTCTACGCAAGAGGATCCACTGGCGCTGATGTCCCCGAAGAACTTGAAAAAGTTGGTGATGGAGCCATTGTTGGATGGCAGGGCGACCGCGTTGTCGATGCTATAAATGGTGAAATTGTTGAATGGGATGATCCACAGTCCGGTGAGCCAAGAAACCCTCAATGGACTCCCAAAAGGTTTAGTTGCTGATGAAACTATATACCTATATTGTAGCCCGCGACTATGGATTTGCCCCTAACCCTTTTGACGGATTCTGCACATTAGCTACATGCAAGCCGCACATCCGATCGAGTGCTGCAATTGGTGACTGGGTGGTTGGAACTGGAGCAAAGATAAAGTACGATCTTGCGGGGTCCCTTATTTATGCCATGAAGGTGGATGAAGTAATGGAATTCGACTCATATTGGAATGATTCTAGATTCTTGGGTAAACGCCCAGTGATGAACGGAAGTTTAAAACAATTATACGGCGACAACATTTATCACCAACTTGATGGCCAATGGATACAAGTCAATTCACACCATAGTCTTGAAACTGGCCAACCTAACCAGAGGAACATTAGCCACGACACAAAGGTGAACCGATTGCTCATTGCTCGAAAGTTTGTGTACTTCGGGAGTGCCGCCATACCTATTCCGGATTTATTTCGTCCATATAGCCCTACCAGTGAGGACCTTTGTTGTCTGCGCCAGGGGCATCGGGTCCTATCCAATGCCTTTGCGACTGCGTTTGAATATTGGATTGATAGCCGTGCCGAGTGGGGAGTCCTTGGCATGCCATTAGAATTCAAATCGTACAAACAGGTAGGTGGCATCTAAAATAATTATGAGAATGTATAAGCATCCCAAAGAAGGTGATTTGGAAGAAGTTAAAATTGAGTTAACAAATCACTGTCTTCTTTCGTGCATACATTGCTCAAGCAATGCTACTTTAGGAAACCCTGTACAATTAACCCGCGAAGTGGTTTTGTCCCTCATTAGTCAGGCATCGCAACTTCATGTAAAATCTATCATATTCTCGGGAGGGGAACCTCTTCTATGGCCTTGGATTGCAGAGGCTACAAGATCCTGCAACGAACATCATTTACATAGTTCGATATATTCTACCGGGATAACCTTAAAAGACGATGGAGCAAAACAAATATCTGCTTTAAGCAAAATTGGACTAAACAGCGTTATTTTTAGTTTATATTCCCCTTTTAAGAATCAGCATGAAGAAATTACTAGGAAGCTTGATAGTTTTGATAAAACAATAGCAGTAATACAAGAATTGGGTGAAGATCGTGTTGAAAGAGAAATTCATTTTGTCCCGCTCAAATTGAACTACAAACATTTTACTAAATTAATGGAACTAGCTTCGATTTTAAGGATTACGAAGGTTAGTATTCTCCGGTTTGTTCCACAAGGACGTGGAATAATGCTAAAACAAAGCCATGAAATGTTGATGCAAAAAGAAACAGCGGAGCTAAGAAAATTGATTGTGGATTGTAAAGACGAATATGGTGTTAAGATCCGTTTGGGATCACCATACAACATACTTGTTTTGAATGAAGAAGTAGATTGCGTTGCTGCTAGAAAAACATTATGTGTTGGGCCAGATGGAAATATATATCCCTGTGATGCTTTTAAGAATATTGAGCCTGACGAAATTGGATTGGAGGATCCATTTCACAATATTATTACGCATTCCTTGAATGAATGCTGGGAAAAATCAGAATACTTAAATACAATCAGACGTTATCTGACGACGCCATTTGAAGAACCCTGCTCGAGTTGTTTATATCTTGAAAAATGCAAATCAGGTTGTCTTGCTCAAAAAGTGGTCGCGCAAGAGTCTATAGAACATGGCAACATTGCCAAAAGAGCTGATCCTCTTTGTTTAAGAAATCTAATTGGAGGGGAAAATGCTTCATTCAGATAAAAAATTAAAGTTTGAAATGCTTGTTGAAAATGTTAGCAGGTGTAATTTGTGTACGCGCATGGCTGGGCGGACCAGAGTGTTAAGTGGGAAAAATGGTAGCATTGATTCTAAAATAATATTTATTGGCGAAGCGCCCGGACGTTTAGGCGCCGACCGAACTGGTATTCCTTTTTTCGGCGATCAGACAGGACAAAATTTCGAAAGGCTCCTTCAGTCTGCTAACTTAACTAGGCAACATATATTCATTACAAACGCTGTTCTATGTAACCCAAGAGATGAAAATGGCAATAATTGTACGCCGAACCAAGAAGAGATCAGGAACTGTTCTCTTCATTTGAGTATATTAATTGATATTATAAAACCTGATTTTATCGTTCCCCTAGGTAATTGCGCACTACGTTCACTTGATATCATCGAAGCACATCAAATCGAACTTCGCCAAGCAGTTCGAAAACAAACGAAATGGGGTGAGTATATCGTTGTCCCCATGTATCATCCTGGCCCGCGGGCTGCCATTCACAGAAGTATTGTTGAACAAAAAGCGGATTTCTCTTTTTTGGGCGAAATATTTAAAGCGGGAAAGGTTCAAGAAGAATCTTCGTCCGGTGAGATTTTGTCGGTTTGATTATAGAGGTCAAAATACCTTGAAAACCAGGAGCTGAAAATGGAAGAATCAAGAAAGAACAAAGAGGCAGATTGGACAGATACTATGTGGTCGCGAGCGTTACTAAGTTTTGATTTGGAAAGAACAAAGATTTTTCGACCAAAAACATATGAGACAATAAAAAGAGTTTTGCAGGCCCTCAATGTCCAGGGGATCAAATTTAGTCTGGACGACATTGGAGCAATACTCACTCCTGAAAAACAAATGAAAGGATGTTGCCTTCCCATCAAACAAGGTCCCAATGCAATTGTGATGTTCTTAGCTCCTGATATGGAAATTATTCCTCAAACAAGTGCGGATTACGTGGTTGCTCATGAATTTGCCCATGTAAATCTAAAACACCATCAAATTCCTAATGACAACGCTAACCCAGCACAACTCGAATTTGAAGCTGACAAGTTAGCTGAAAGTTGGGGATTTAAAAAGCCAGAAAAGGGAAAGGTGATATTAGAAGTTTTTGCCAATCTGCTTGAGGAAAGACTGGGCAGGGGGAAAAGACAACTTACCGAAGATTCTGTTAGGTACACCTTTTTTTATGCCCTCACTACGATTGGGAATGTTAACCCTTGTGATATTATTCTTGAAAGTTCGAATACAGAAATAAGGCGCGAAGAAACTGATATGATGGTGGTTGATAAAGATGGCAATCCAAAGGCTATCTTGGAGTTCAAATGTGATAGGGCCATTCCTAGCGGAAAGAATCTTAATGAAACTCAAAGAGCTGGAAAAGTGATTCGTGATATCTTTAGGTTAACCAGTTATGGGGACAGGAACATTAAACGTTATTTTGTTTATGTAACGGACAACAACATGTCAGGTTACTTCCAGAATCCTATTAATAAACTTGGGAACCTTTTTGATCTTAAGGAAGGCACCACATTCAAATTAAACAACGAATATCTGCAATTTCGTTCACCAACTTTCACCAAAGCCATGGGCAGACCAACAGAATCATTAATTATCTCTGCATTTTCAAGAGATTTTAATTCGGGCTGGTACCTCCGTATTTATGAAATTTCGCCTATACTGCAATAAACTCATTGGTTATTATCAAAAGATAAATAAGCTGCCAGCGATTGACAGCCTGCAGAGTGTTTTATTTTTATTTAGCGACGAATATCACAAATTACGAAGGGGCAAACGCTAATTCTGTGACAGAATGAAAAATGGTCACCAAAATGGTCACACCTTTTTGTGCGGGCACAAAAAATTGAAGCTAAAACGCTGTTTGTTGTTGTTTGCCTTTGTACGGTTTTTGAGGCTAAAATACGCGATTGCATACAACTTTTAATCTGTTGGTCGAGGGTTCGATTCCCTCCGCTCTCACTTGATACATCAAAATCTGAATCTAACTCGAAGCTAACAAAACCACCCAAAATTTTGGGTGGTTTTTCTTTTTTACTAAATAAC
>Ga0326728_10016182_pt1 | contig 15287 bp, 9 predicted proteins | sample MB3enrmetagenome_FD_207602 | JGI IMG/M metagenome (GOLD analysis project Ga0326728, IMG submission 207602) | Lab enriched peat soil microbial communities from McLean, Ithaca, NY, United States - MB31MN | ecosystem: Environmental > Terrestrial > Soil > Wetlands > Peat | place: USA: New York...
TATCAACTCCTGATGGAGCCTGGAGCGTTCTACAAAGAGCCATGGATCGAGCCGCTTCCCAAGTATGAAAGTAAGAAGCCAGTCTCTCTCCTCGATTCCAGTGATGTGCCGGGGTTGGATCAATCATCACTAAGAGATTTTGTGTCTCTGGCCAGCTGTGGCTTGGTGGGTGCGTATGAACTGTACACACACCAGTTGGCAATGATGCGCAAAGCTCTATCGGGCTCCAACGTTGTTGTTACGGCCGGCACTGGCTCTGGGAAGACCGAAGCCTTTTTGCTTCCACTATTCGCTTGGCTGACATCCGAATCACGACACTGGCCCGTCCCCAGGAGAAGGATAGCGCATCAAGATGACTGGTGGTCAAGCGAACGTTGGATTGAGGACTGCCGGAACCGTTCAGTTTCGCCACGAGTTCCACAACGTGCGCACGAGACACGACCTGCCGCTGTCCGCGCGCTGATCCTTTACCCGATGAACGCGCTTGTCGAGGATCAGCTTACCCGCCTTCGCAAGGCGCTTGATTCAAGGGCGGCCCGTGCTTGGTTCAATGCGAACAGGGCGGAGAACAGAATCTATTTCGGCCGTTACAACGGAAATACACCGGTCCCAGGCCATGAGCTTAGTAGGACTGGTACGCCGAACCGGCTGAAAATTGAGAAGCTTGTAAAAGAGCTACGAGCAGCTGATCGAGCGTCTCAAGCGGCAGAGCAGCACGCTAGAGAAACGAAAGTTGACGATATCCGTTACTTCTTCCCCCGTTTAGACGGGTCAGAAATGCGGTGCCGGTGGGACATGCAAGACTCACCTCCCGACATTTTGATTACGAACTACAGCATGTTAAGCATCATGCTGATGAGGGAAGCAGATGACCCGATATTCGAAACAACTCGGCTATGGTTGCAGAACCCCAACAGTGTGTTTCACTTGATTCTAGACGAATTGCATGTCTATCGCGGTACTGCTGGAACGGAGGTCGCCTACTTACTGCGACTGTTGCTGATGAGATTAGGCCTTGCGCCTGGTCATCCCCAATTACGAATTATGGGTTCCAGTGCTTCTCTTGAGCCAGGCGACCCGGAGAGCCTCCGCTTCTTAACCGATTTCTTCGGAACAGAATGGAAATCTGATCAGATAGTCCCCGGTATTCTCGCTCCAGTTCCCGGCATTAATCATGATCGCCACCTGCCCGCGGCGCCCTTCAAGCTGCTGGCTAACACATGGGACGAAACCGCTGAGAGCAATGCTGATGGTGCATGCCTTGAAATATCACGGGCTCTGGGCGAAACCAGTGTGTCAATGGAAGACGCTCTCGTGTCAATGCGCAGGTGCCTTCAGCAGAAGGACAACGGCCTGGCAGCACGCCTACTGAAGGCTTGCTCACCTTCGGGTGAAATTCGAGCAGTCTCGTTGACGGATTTCGGACAGAGTATTTTTGGGCGGCACGATGACCACGCTGAATTGATCGCCGCTTGCAGGGGATTACTCATCGCACGGAGCTTATGTGATCAGAACGGCTCACAAGCTGATTTACCTTCTTTCAGGCTTCACTGGTTCTTCCGAAACATAGAAGGACTCTGGGCATGTGCAATGCCAGCGTGCGAGTGTAAAGACGACAATGACGGTCGACCTATCGGAAAGCTCTTTGGAAACACAAGAATTCAATGCACTTCGACCAGCGGGAAGCATCGAGTGCTCGAAGTGCTCTATTGCGAGCAGTGCGGGACGATCTTGGTTGGCGGAAGTCGCTTGACACTGCCAAACAACGGAGGATGGGAACTGCTCAGTGTCGAGCCTGATATCGAGGGTCTTCCCGACCGGCAAGCTGCCCGTTTTCTTGACCGCCGCACGTATAAGGAGTTCGCTGTTTTTTGGCCATCGGGTAAAGCTGCGCTACACGCTGATGCTCAAAGGCGTTGGTCACAGCCGGCAAATGTGGGAAATACCTCAAATGGATGGTGGGATCGAGCCTCCCTAGATGCCGTAAGCGGCCGAGTGATGCTCGGCGACAGGCAACCAGTTGTTCCAAACGGCTCATGGGTACCCGGATACATTTTTCATTTAAGGACGGTGCAGAATCCCTTAGACCTGGAGCGCTTTGGTGCTCTGCCCTCGATCTGCCCAAATTGCGCCACAGACTACACGAAAAGGACCAGTCGGAAGTCTCCGATCCGAGGTTTTCGAACCGGTTTCTCGAAGGTGGCGCAACTTTTGGGTAAGGAACTGTTTTACAAACTGCCTGATGGCGATTTGCGAAAGATTGTTGTGTTCTCGGACAGTCGAGAAGACGCAGCTTCTATATCAAACGGTGTAGAGCGATCTCACTATCGAGATCTCATACGGGAAGCAATGTATGATGAGCTCTTCAGATTAGCCATCTCAGAGGCTATGTATCTTTCCGACTTAGAGACGTACGGCAAACCAGTTAACATTGAAGCTGTCAGGTTCGAGACCGTCGATCCAGACTCTTCGAAGGAGATAAGAACACATTGGGAGATCATGTCATCTCCAATGCCTACCGGACTCACGCCCGCCATGGAACAGATGGTTCGAAAGGAACGAGCTGCTTCAACTGAGTTTATCGAAGAAGTACGTTCGAGATGCACAAGTCGCAAAGTTCCGGTTCGCTTACTTTTCGAAAGCAGAGTTCCCGCAACCGATGCTTCTTCGCCGGGTTTTCTAATCCAACGCCTAAAGAATTTGGGTGTCAACCCCGCAGGGAACGATGTCCTTTATCAAGAGTTTAAGTATGATGGAGCATTTCATCATTGGACTGAATTATTTGACTTCTCTAGAGATACAGTCTGCTGGCGAACAGGCTTGTCACCAGACGCAGAACAGAGAAAGAATTCAAAACTGCGGGCCAAGGTGATCTCAGAGATCTGCTCAGTTCTCTTCAGCAGACTGTACTTCGGATTTGAGTCGGCGGGATTGGGTTACGCGTGCTTAAATCTGAGCGCCGAAGATGCGAAGACCTTAGCCCTTTCAGTTGGAATATCGCAAGAGATCTTTTCCAACATATGCGATGGTCTCGTAAGAGTTCTCGGTGATTTATATCGTTACCGACAGGAGCCTCAAGATTTCCCACTCGACGACTGGCCGGACTGGAGTTCTGCGCGAGCGAAGGTTAGGAAATACCTTGAATCTTGTGCTCAGGTCAATGCAGCGCAGAAGGCTGACCTCATGGAGGCGGTGAGGAAAGCAGTCTGCGACAAAGCCGGTCATCACAATTTAGTTTTGGAAGCACGAAGCTTATGGGTAAGGATTGCAATTCCGAGCGATCCTGTGTGGGTCTGCCGTTCATGCAAGCGTGAACATCTACACCGCGCAGGAGGAGTGTGCACGAGATGTCTCCAATCTTTGGACGTCGATCCGAGCTCAGATTGTGCGCAGCTTCACGAAAAGAATTACTACGCCCTGGAGGCAATCAGCAGACGCAAACCGTTAAGGCTCCACACCGAGGAATTGACCGCTCAAACTGACGACCAGGCAGAGCGCCAGAGACACTTTCGGAACGTAGTCGTTAATGTCGATTCGGGTCAGGCGCGGCAATTTATTTCTAAGGTCGACGAAATCGATATTCTCAGCGTTACGACAACAATGGAGGTTGGCGTTGATATCGGTAGTTTGCAGGCTGTCTTCCTGGCAAATATGCCGCCAATGAGATTCAATTACCAGCAACGTGTTGGCCGTGCGGGCCGACGTGGACAAGCATTCGCGATCGTAATAACACTCTGTCGCGGGCGTAGCCATGATGAGTTTTACTACAACCACCCGGCACGCATTACAGGAGATAAACCGCCAGTTCCTTTCGTTTCAATGGAGAGGAAGGAAATTGTAGAGCGACTGATCGCCAAGGAGTGCCTCCGCCGGGCTTTGAGAGACGCTGGGGTACGGTGGTGGGACAGTCCAGTTCCACCTGATAGTCACGGCGAATTTGGCACAGTATCTGCATTCACAACGATTCGACCTGCTGTCGAGAACTGGCTTCGCAACTCAACCGAGGTATCTAGCGTTGTTACCGCAATGATCGGCAAGGGGCTGGAAACAGTGCGGCCCAAGGACCTTATAAGCTTTGTCCGGACGGAACTTCTTTCCAAGGTGGACGCTGCTCTGGTTAGCACCGAGCTGACTGGAGATGGGGTAGCGGAACGCCTTGCGGAAGGTGCGATCTTGCCGATGTTTGGAATGCCTTCACGTAGTCGTGTGCTGTACCACGGTGTACGGGGAAAAGAATTCCTGACCATCGACCGTGATCTCGAACTAGCCATTACGGAGTTTGCCCCTGGCTCGCAGAAGACCAAAGACAAAAGGGTATATACCTCCAAAGGCTTTACGGCGCCTTTGCTTTTTGTACAAAACAGGATCGTGCCGTCAACCCCTGATCCATTGAGTTGGCGACGATGGATGGCAAGATGTCCGTTCTGTTATTACACAAAAACGTTCGATCTAGACCCCCAGCTACAGTCTTGCCCAGAGTGCGGCGCAGGCATCGGCGGCGATCCAGCCTTCAGGGTTTTCCCGATCGCTGTCCCCCTTGGGTTTCGAACAGACTTCACTTGGGGGGAAGATGCGAAAGAAGAGGCTGACAATCTAGTTACGGGTGTAGGCTCTGTTGCTGAATCAGATCCCACGCCGCCGTCATCCCGAGGAGGCACCAACTCTTCAACCGCTATATCGACCTCTGGCCGCGTCCTTCGCGTCAACGACCAGCGCGGCCGACTATTTGTCGGCGGTATAGGAACCGCCTCGTTTGTAAGCAATCCCTCAAGCATCTCAGATCAATGGATAGATTCACGTTTCCAGGTTCCGCAGGGAAACATACCTTTTCGTGCTAATGGTAATAGTGAGAGCGTCGCGATCGTCGCACCCAAAACGACAGACGTATTGCGAATCCGGCCGACCGGCACTCCTGATGGAATCACCCTAGATCCCGCTGCGCAGGGATCAGCTGTGAAGGCGGCCTATTATTCTGCGTCGTTCATCCTTCGGTCTGCTGCAGCGCAACTCCTTGATATTGATCCAGAGGAACTCGACATAAACAGCGTCCGGCGCATTCAGAACTCGGACGGAACCTACGTCGGCGAGATTGTTATTAGCGACCACCTTGCAAACGGAGCTGGTTTCGCGGTAGAGGTTCAAAAACGATGGAGCGATTTGCTGTCTTCAATTGTGGGGCCGACTGTCCCTCCTGACTCATTTGCTGCGTCTCTCGTAGAACCGAAGCATGTCAGAGATTGTGACTCTTCATGCTATGACTGTCTTCGTCAGTATCGCAATATGAACTACCACGGCCTGCTGGATTGGCGCTTAGGATTGTCGTTCCTTCGGATATTGCTCGACTCGTCGTTCAAATGCGGCCTTGATGGTAACTTCGGAGTAGTAGATCTCGACGGATGGATGCAATATGCTGCTCAGCTCCGGGCTGGCTTTTGTCAAACTTTTCAGAACTGCAAGAGTGTGGATTTCGCTCAACTTCCCGGCTTCGAAGTCGGAGGACGGAAGGTAATAATTACTCACCCGCTTTGGGATGTGGTCAGGTCGAGCGGTTTGGTTGCAACCGCAGCGGCAACGGTTCCCCCTGGGACGAAGCTGCAGTTCGTCAATACATTCAATCTTCAGCGTCGGATTAGTTGGACGTACCAGCGTTTAGCAGGACAACCATGAAATCCGGTGAGTTACCTAACCTCGCGATATCCTGCCTGGAACGAATTTCACCCAGTCGCTTCGTTGCGCTACAAGGTTGCGCGCTGCGAGAAGTGTGGGCGTCTTCGGACAACGGTCGACTGCTGCCGATAAGCCCCCGTGCCCGTCTCGGAACTGCCATACATCGGCTTCTCCAAGACGTGGGCGGCGGCAAGATTACTGCCAGTCCCGATGCACTGCAATCGGCTCTGGACAGTCGCATATCAGAGACCGAATCCAGTATGTCCCAATCTTGGATCGAACGCTCATTGGTACCGCTTAGAAAGAGCGTGCCAGATTTTGAGGTGCAGAGATTACGCGCGTTACATCTCGCAGCAAGCATTGAAAGAATTGGAACGAGTATTAAGCATAAGGTCGACTTTAAACCCCGGATGGGATGTGAAATATGGGTCCAATCCGAAGATGGAACGGTCGGTGGGTTTGTCGATGCCGCTTATGAGCAGGATGGTAAGCCTGTTATACGCGACTACAAGACCGGGTTGATTCTGGAAGCAAATTCCGCAGATGATCCAAAGCCTAACGTCGAGTACTTGATTCAAGTAAAGCTTTACGCAGCCTTGTACTGCGAGACGTTTGGAGAGTGGCCTTCATTTGCTGAGCTTGTGCCGCTCCAGGGAGAAGCGATCAGGATCGAAGTCGACCCTGAAGAATGCATGGGAATCCTTCAAAACGCGAAGGACACTCTTCACACCGTGAATGCCTTGGTCCTGAGGACAGCATCCAGACTAATAGAGTCAATCGGGGCACTCGCTGCTCCTAGCAGCGGTAATTGCAGGAGATGTTTATCCCGGCCCGCCTGTCGGCCGTACTACAACGAATGCGTCAAAGAAGATCGAGAGTGGCCAGCGGACGTTTGGGGTGTTCTTGAGTTTCGGCAATTGTTAGGCAATGGACGCTCTCTCCTGAGGGTGATCGAAGGCAACCAGATCATTGTCGTGCGGCAGATTACGACGAGTACTGAGCGTCATCCAGCGCTAGAGTCATTGGAACCGGGAAACAAAGTAGGGATCTACAACGTCCGCTTTAACGCAAATCACACGGAAGCCACTGAAACGGACATGACCACTATTTACCGACTGAGTTGATGCCATATTCGCACTTCCGGCGCAGCGGGCAGTGATCACAGTTTGGTGATTTGCTACAAAATGTCGCTGCAAAATCAAGAATGGCGTAATTATGGGCCGCACATTTTTCCTTTGGCAAAATGGCCCATGCCAGAGCCCACGCGTCTTCCGATCTACGCAAATCTCGGCCATGTTTCTTGCCAGTGATCCTATCGAACACCCGCAGCACGTTCGCATCCACAACCGGAACATTCTTGCCAAACTTAAAGCAACAAACGGCAGCAGCTGTGTACAAACCCACGCCCGGAATACTTAACAACGACTGCATGTCATTTGGAACATCGCCATGGAATTTCTCCAGAAGTACTTTCCCTATCTGAATCAGAGAGCTAGCACGCTGGTTTTGCAGTCCTAATTCGCGAAGCATTTCGACCAACTTGTGCTTGTCTGCTTCAGCCAATTGTCGAGGAGTCTTATAACACATAACTAGCTGGGGCCAGACAGAGGCAACGTCCTCAGCCTTCGTCTGCTTTAACAGAACTTCGGCCATCAGCAACTGAAATGAAGAAACTGATTTGGTTCTCCACGGAAACTTGCGATACAGCTTTTTTGAGTATCGAAGGAAAAACTGTCTCAAATACTCAGGAGGCTCCAAATGAGCGGCTGAATGGCGAGATTTCCAGTAGACATCGTGGGAAGGATCAGATCGTTGCTTTGAAATGGGTTTCGAGTCAAATATTGTTCTCTTAATCGATGTCGCGAGAGAGAACGAAAGTGGTGGAGGGACCGCATCGGAGACGAGTCGAAACTGGTCTGATAAATTCCCCTTGAGCTCGTACGTTTTGGGGAATCCTTGTATGCGCATAGCTTCGTACACGCTGAGTCGACGTTGTCCGCTTGGGTGCACATGCACTTCTCTGTGACCGTAGGCGACTGCCCAACTAGGGCCATCCCAACGTAAAACTCGGAAAGGTCGCCCCTGAATTTGACCCTCCTTCAGTAAACCATTCTGAAATTTGCTGGACCGTGGCGTCATGCACCAGTGATTGGGATGGAATGAGAATGAGTTCTCATCGCTTCTGTTGCTGAAAAAGGTAGGTTTTGGAAATGAGCCAATAGCTTGCCTCACGGTGCGAATGCCTCCGCGAACCGCTTTGGGAAACTCGTACTCTGGCCTCGGGTACTTCCTCTTGTTCAGCCCGACTATGAAGAGGCGCTTCCGCACTTGCGGAACCCCAAAGTCGTGAGCGTTGAGCTCCCTTTCGAAGATCCAGAACCCAGCCTGATCGAACAAGTTCTTGAAAAACGAGAACTGATGCCGATGTAATCTGTGCGTGAGTCCAACGACGTTTTCGAACAAGAAAAAGTCGAGGTCGAACGCCTTGTTGAGTGCAGCAATCATTAACGCGTATTTGTTCGACAATTCGGCGCGAGGATCATCAATTCGCTTATGGCCGTTGCTCATCGAAAATGCCTGACACGGTGGTCCTCCAATCACTCCAATGGGTCTAGGTGCTCCAGGAAGTTCCTGTATACGTTCTGTCAAGAAGTCGGGATTGATGTTCGAAAGATCCTTCTTGATTACGGGCACGGCGGGATAGTTCTGATGGAATGTTGTGCATGCCGACGGACTACCATCGACGGCCAAGATAGTCTTAAAACCGGCACGCGCGAAACCCGTATCGAGACCGCCAGCGCCGCAGAACAAACTAACGATGGGTAGCTCTCTGTCAGAGTCGGCGGACCTGCGTGAATGCTCTACTGTTGTCGCTTTACCTCTGAGTTGTTTGTCCAACAACAGTCTCCAGTGCTGAATAACTTAGAGTGCTGGGAGTTCCTCAATCCAGAAGTCGATCGCCCGTCGGACTCGCACCGATTCGGCGTATCCACACTCCGACGACACTCTCGGCCATAGCCCCTCCAGGGAAACAGAATTGGTCAAAATTCTGCTCGGTGTAGCGTCGGCATGCCGGACAAATCACCTTATCACACAAGCCCTATCGGTCATTGTAGAGCGCATTTCAGTTCTGGGACTTGGACTCAGCGGCCTTCCTGTGCTTACGGACGTTGTCATAGCTCACGGCCAGTTGCGACCCGAGCTTCACCTTCCCGCCGTAGTCGTTCACTGGCTCGTTGTCCAGCGTGCCGAAGACCAGCCGCTTCTTGTCGTCGGTGTGGTCGACGATCATCCACATCCACTCGCTGATCCCGGTTGTCTCGTCGGGAAATTCAACCTTGAGGTAGTCGCCGCGCCCATAGACGGGCTGGCAATTGCCTTGGTGGTCCCGAGGCAGCCAGCAGCCCGGCGTTTTCTGACAATCCTTCTCAAGAGACTTGTTCTGCTCGCGCCACCAGTAGCGGTTTGCCTTCATGGCTGCTTTGTCAGGCGTCGTGCCCGCATCGTGTTCGCCCGAGAAGTCGAACGGCCACACGCCCTGCCAGTTCTCCATGGGCATGTTGATGGAGCGCAGGGCATCCTTGACCTGTTCCAGCCAGATTTCGTATGTCATCTTCGTCTATAGTACGCGTTCAGGGGAAGTCTTATGAACTGTAACCGCTGCGGCAAAGAAACCACAATCCACATCATGAGCATGTTTAACACCGAGGAGATTTGCATGGACTGCAAGGCCGCGGAGGAGATGCGCCCGCACTACAAGGACGCGGTGGCAACCGATAAAGGGGCATCCGAAGCGGCAACTACAACTTCCCCGGAATCGGCTTGCGCAAGAACGAGGCCTAGTCAAGCAGCATCCCGGCGCTAGGCGCCCAGCGGACGAAGTCTCTCCAACAGTCGGACCATCGCCAGCGTATCCAGCCCGCAATACTCCAACAGAGCCTTCCGAGTCTTGTCAAGTTCGACCTGATCCAAGCCGCCTCGCAGGAGCGATTCCCACGCCAGCCCAGCGTCCGTGCCATCCGCGACCTCCATGCCTTCGTATGTCATCCCCGGCACGAGTGCAGGAAGCACATTCTTGATTGAGTATGACCCTGCAAACTTCGGATGGTACACATGGTTCCGCATCACGGGCAATAAGTCCCAGAGACGGCGCTGTATTTTCTTGATCCGCCCCGCAAATTCCGGCAGCCACGCCGCAAGCTCCGAGAGTCGCTGCGACTCAAACGCGGAGTAGACGACTATGCTGCCACTCTTGCCAAGGGCAGAGCAAAGCGAAGTGATGAACTCGCGCCGGGGATCAGTCGTGTCGGTGGCGAGAAACTCATGGTGCTCGGGTTCGGCTCCGGGCTGATGAAGTACATGCACGCTCCACTGGAACGGCAGTTGGTCATACGGTCGCATACAGGGCAACCGTGGGATCGCCGGGCTGACTGTCTCAAAGTCCATGAAGTACAGCGGGTACTTCAGCCTGCTCAATTCTTTTCCGAGATCGGGCGAGAACCACGGTTTTCCCGACTGCACACTCACTGCGGCTCTCCTCTGAAGTTCGGTCAACTCGAAGTCGTCCGGGATGTCATGGATGCTCTCGATGCCGATTTCTTGCAGTTGTTCGACGGCGCTGGCATGAAGTCGGGGCAGGTAGCCGATGTGGTCATCTGGGAGTGGTGGATTGCAGCGGTCGAAGAATTCACATGTAACGGGGCTCGTGCAGTGGGAGCCGGGTGGGATTTGTGGAGCCATCGGCATAACGAGAACACGAAGCTCTGACCGAAGCAGAAAAGTGAGCTTCGGCTGGAGCCCCTCGACTTTCCGCGTCAGGTTCCTGATCTTGAAGAACCGACGCACGTCGATGGAGCCGCCCTGATACACATAGTTTCGATTGACGTGGGCAAGGCATGAGGAAGCCAAATCTACCCCTGAACGAGAGACGACGCGGTGCTGAATTGCCACGTCGTCAAGGTGCTCTTCTTTGAGGTCGGCGGTGGATTTCACTTCGATGAGCCGCCATCTGCCGTCTCGACGGCGGTGCAGGATGTTTACCCGTACAAACACACCGCCGTTCTCGAAAACCGCCTCGAAGATGGCAGGAATTTCGGGATTTGCGATCAACTCACGGGTAAGGCAGATCGCTTGCTCAGGATCACAAAATGGGACTTCCACGCCGCCCGCAAAAAGCTGACGAGCAAGTTTGCCAACCTCGCGGCCCTGCTCCATGATCGCAACTGCTACTGCGTCAGGTACGCCACATGGTTCGGGTTCATGCACCTGCCAATACAAACGCTTGAGGCACTGACAGCCCGCGACGAACTTGCTCTTCGAGATCGTTATTGGCATCGTTGCCCGCACGTTGCATTGTCGCAGAGTTCCTGCATTCGACCCCTATGCTGGACGACCAGCCCCGATGCAGAGGCAATTGATTTCGCCGCCTTCTTCAACTCGCTCTCGATCCGATCAAGATCGGAAAGACTGCACCGAACCTCGACGGCGACCGCAATGTTCTTGTCTAGGAAATCAGAACCCTGAACACGCATCCGCTCGAACAAGGGCTTGAGCACGTCTAGATCACGGCGAAGCCATTGGCGTGTCGTTCGGAGTATCCATACCCCGTCCTTCTGTCCCCAGCGGGTCTCCTTGTCAACCTGCCGAAGCTGGCTCTCCTCCTTGGCGACGATGATCCCGACAGGCAGGTTGCGCTCCTTGGCGTCACGCACAAGTTTGTCGAGGTCGCTCTCCGCTACAACAGCTTTGTCTTTGTTATCGACCAGCATCTTTGGTTGCGCTGGGGCACCGCTCGGGTCGCGGTACGCCAAAATGAAGTCCCCGTTCTTGGATAACTTCTCGCTGACCGAGATCCCCGGCCATGTTCGCGCCTCGTCAGCGAAACTGACTTCTTCCAGCTTGCCGACACGGGCAACTTTTGCCATCTCGCTTTCTAACTCCTGATTTCGCTGGCGAAGCTGAGTGATCTCACGAAAATAGTCCTCGACGCGCCGATTCAGGTCCTCCCGCTGTGATTTTTCAGCACGGAGTCTTGCTTCCAGTTCCGCCCGCTCCCGCTGGATATCGAGCGCCTTTCGCTCATCGGCAACCTGCGCGGCGGACTCAAATTCTTTGAGTCGTTCGTCAAGAATCTGAAGTTCCTCCCTATGCCGTTGCTCAATTTCGGCTGTTCGCTTGGTCAGTTCGGTCTCGAATCGCGCCCATCCGTCTTGATAGTCGTGGCTATGTTTCTGCTGAAGCAAGCGAAAAGCCTCTTCCGCGCTCAATTGGGCGACACGAGCGAAGTCTTTCACCCCGAGGCGATCCAGGATTTCGGTTCGCTTGAGCCTGCCGTCACCAAGGCACAGCGGGCATTCAATAGCGTCAGTCGGCGACAGGGTAATAGCTGCTTTAGCGGACAATGTGGCCTCCCTTAATCAGGATCAACCTACTCCGAGTCATGGGTGCGGCTGGCTTCTCTTGCTTATGGGGTCGCTCGTTCAGATTGGGAACTGGAATCGGCCCCAAATTGGACCGCAACAGCGAAATGGCAACCCAGCGGGAGGGGACGTACAGTTTAGTTCGGAGCTGCGCCAGTCGGATGAGAGTTACGGTGTGTATACCTTGAAACTGCGGAAGGGCAGCGAGATGTCTGACCGCCTCGTCTTTGATCCGCAGCGGCAGCCGATTCTGAAACTTCTTCATCGTCGTGGCTTGCGCCCTCTCACTCCGGTTCTACCAATTCGAGACGACAAATCGCTAGAAATTCCGACATAAATTTGAGGGCGTGGCACCTTCGTCACAACACTTCCTCCACTTCCGTGTAGTTACTGCGAATTTATTTTCAAAATCCTAGCGACTTGCGAGAGCAAATTGGTAGAACCGGAGTGAGGCTTTTCAATGGACGACTACCGCTCGGCAGAACTGGAAATTGAGGATCTCATCGAGCTGCAACGAAGGCTCGTGCACTCTGAGAACCGCTTCGAGCGGGTCATTGGAACTCTTTGTGTGGCTGGCCTTCTCAAGGAACGGCTGGAAGCATTGAGCGATAGAGCGGTCGGCCAATTAATGTTCGATTACGTCTGGAACGACATGAACGCCCTCAGTCCTGAGCTGACGATCTGCGAAGTCGCCACTGACAGACTTCTCAATTCCTCTCCCGCTATCAAACCCGCAAAGGAGAACCTCAGATCATGAAGAAAGCCGCGATCTATGTTCGCGTTTCGACTCCAGACCAGCACGTCGAAAGTCAGCTCTATGATCTTCGAGAGTTGGCCTCACAGCGAGGCTTCGAGGTTGTGCACGAATACGGCGATCGTGGTATTTGCGGAAAGAAGGCCCGCCGTCCTGGTCTTGATGCACTCATGGCGGATGCACGGAGCAAAAAGTTCTCGGTCGTGCTGGTCGCTGCATTCGACCGCATTGCGAGGAGCACTCGGAATTTCCTACAAGTGATCGACGAGTTGGACAGTATGGGAATTGAGTTCATCTCGCGGCGAGAAAACGTCGATACAAGCGGGCCGATGGGGCGTCTTTTCGTGACAATCATCTCAGCGATTGCAGAACTGGAAAGGTCACTCGTGGTGGATCGGGTCAAATCTGGGATGCGGCGGGCGAAGCTCGAAGGGCGGCAGATCGGGCGTGCACGGCTGGATGTGAATCGGGAACAGGTCGTCCATGACCGGCGCTCGGGAATGTCGCTGACGCAGGTTGCTAAGAAGCACGGCATTTCCAGAGCTAGTGTCTGCCGCCTGATGAAAAGCGTTGGGACTGGTGATCCCCGTACTTGCTTGCAGGCGGCGCTGCCTTGCGATGCTTCCGCTGCCGAAGTGCGACCAATGCAGTGACCCTTTTCATACAGGAGGGGTATGAACACGAGCAATCTGGGGCTTTCAAGCACATCGACGAAGCAGTTAGAGCGGATGATCGATGACGCCGCGTGGCTCACATATCCCTTGCACCTAGCTGCGGGCCTCCTTAAGACGTTTGTTTACGGCTTCCTATTCATCGTCGCGATTTTCTTGTGGCTCGGCATTTGGATGGCGACCGCCCACGATAGCCGTGCGGAAGAGATCAAGAACTTTGCCTCAGAGCAAACTATCTATCGCGTTAATCCGGCGAACAACTCCGTGACCATTGCCAAGGCTGGCTACACCGTGGACAAAGAAGATTTCGCCAAGGCATTTAATGGCTGCTTGGGCAGCGGTGGGCAGCTTAAGAACCCGACATTCTGGGACCACAACTGGTTGGCTGAGAAGTCGGACGTTTTCCAGTCCGCTTACATCGGTGCTTCACACAACGTTGCAGCTTTGCAGTACGCGATCTACCGTGCGAAGCATCATGAGCAGGTTGCGTCGTTCCACGGTGTCTGCGGGTATGGCGAGAACGTGAAGATCGCTGCTCCTGTCGTCTACATCGCGTTCCTCCACCGTACGGACGAGTCGATCACCGATCCTGCGAATGCTCAGTACAACTGGTTCACGGGTATCTGCATGAACGATTGCACGGATGCGGATTTCTCGCCGCGTAACGATAACATCTACGCGGATGTGTTCAAGCCGCAGGTGACGAAGAATCAGGGCAAGGCTCTCGCGGCGCTGGAATCTACGGGTAGTCCTGAATTCTGGATTGCCACGGCTCACTTGAATGGCATCTACGATCAGGACGCAACGTTCGCTTACTATGCAGCGATGAATCAGGTCCAGCTTGCTAGGCAGCTTGGGCACAAGATGACGCCACAGGAAGATTTCAACCGCGAGTTTGAAGCGGCGATCATCTGCTGTCTGTTTTTCGTCGGTTTCATCGGTCTGTGGATTGCCCGCCGCATGCATAGATCCAACCATTCAAGTTAAAACTGAGTAGTGCAGGTGTCGATGCTTTTACTTGCTTCGCAAGTAATCTCCTACTGCCTGCGGACCGGCCGTTCTGATTGTCTCAGCTGCACTTGGATTGTGGCACTGAGTTACAACCGCCATGTTGAAGGCCGTCTTGTAGTCACCATGCTTCGCGGCGTCAATAGCAGCTGCCATTAAACATTTCCGACCACCGCCAAATACGCACTGGCTGCCAGTCTTGAATTCCGTAAATTGAGAAGGACATTCGACAGGACCAGAGTCGTTGATTGACCAATTTATGTTGGCTTGCCATGTTGAATTAAGACCAGCCAGTTGAGACTGCGCCGCAGCGAGCGCAAGTTGAAGACGGGCCCTTTCGGAGTCCGCCGTAGTCGCACGGGCCTCAGCGACCTGGAGCTGAGCCTTGAGGCTATCCCTCTCAAGAGCTACAAGCTTGTACTGTTCGGCAGCCCGAGAAGCCTCAGCAGTCGCAGATTCTGACTTGCTGGTCAGTTTCGTAACTATTTCTTGGAGAGCTAGAGCTTGCTGAAACAAAGCATTGCTCGACACTGCTCTTTGAATACTCCGAGCTGTGGTAACAAACAGTGACATGCAGATCAGCGTAATCGTTGCTGGAGCAATCCACGACTGAAGGCTCCTGAGAGCTGATTGCCTGCGATCGGCAAAAACACGAACCAATGGCATCGCGGATGCTAATGTCATCAGCGCAATTAAGATGCCAAACACTAATTGGGACCTTACCCATGTGACGCCATTGGAATACAAGAAAAACGAGAGCAGACACAG
>Ga0326728_10016184_pt1 | contig 15285 bp, 19 predicted proteins | sample MB3enrmetagenome_FD_207602 | JGI IMG/M metagenome (GOLD analysis project Ga0326728, IMG submission 207602) | Lab enriched peat soil microbial communities from McLean, Ithaca, NY, United States - MB31MN | ecosystem: Environmental > Terrestrial > Soil > Wetlands > Peat | place: USA: New York...
GTCCTGAGAAGATCAACTTGGGATCCATTTGACGAATTTTATCCAGTCCTTGGTTAAACTTGCTTGGTTGCACCATATGGACCCATGGGGTGTCTGCGCAAGCCCAGACGGTCATGCCTTGAGACAGATCAGCCTCTCGAATCTCATCTGCATCCTGCGTCTGGGACGACGTGATAGCACCAAAGCAGTCGGCAGAGAAGAAGGCCCGCGAGTTATCATCGTAGATGCCGATTGTAGTTGGATTATCGAACGTTGGCGGCCTGACGGCCATCAGGTTACGGTCACCCGCGCTGATGCTGTCACCCGGATTTAGCCAGTAGCACCGATCTATAGGCACTTGCCATGCCGAGCTCATCCTCAACATGCCCAGAGCGTTCACTGCAAGGCGAGCCGCTGGCGCTGCCTCAAGAACCTTCTGAATGTTGCCAGTATGGTCTGCGTCATCATGAGTGAGCCACACCCACCTCAAGTCCTTTGGATCGATGACTGACTTGAGTGCCTTCATGAACTCCTCACTATCTATTCCCATTCCCGTGTCAACGAGGACCGGCTCTGCGGCCTTAATGACGAAGGCATTGACCGGAAGAAACCCCATGCCGGAGATTGGGAAGTGCGCAGGAAGCACCACAATGTCCGGTGTCACTTGATGCGGTTTATCCATTAAAAGCACCTCCTTTAGACTGAGGCGAGATGTGCGTCTTAGCATTTTTCATATCGTACGTCATGGCATCGTTCGTTTGAAAAGTGTGTGTGGCTATAGTCGTCCGAGCATCGTAATTTGAACCGCCGTCGTCCATCGTTCCGAAAGTGTGTGCCTCTACTGGTGTGCGCGCACCAGTACTACCACACACACAAGAAAACTCCAAATCTCTCCATCTGCCTGACACATACGATCGTGTGGTCTGGCATTGCCAAGGATTCCGCTGATAGAGGAGTTAACAACTGGCGTGATTCCTGCTGGCTCAAATATAGTCGTCGAATACGAACCCGCATCACAATGGTACGCTGCCTCCATCGCAATCACCGCTGGGTGGCTTAAGCAGGGAGGGACAGTCTCCTACACTGCCGAAGCGCAATCACCCGATAGCATTCGAAACGCCCTCAAACGGCTTGGAATAGACACCGCCAAGCTTGAAGCCGAACCAGCTCCCCCTAACGAATGCCTCAGGATCTGGGACTTCTAGACTCCATCCTTAGGTTTCAAATCAAGCGAGAAACTGACAGGGTCATTGAAAGTCGCTGACTTAAGCATCGAGTTCTCTAGGACGCAATCCAAATTTGAACCCGAACCATTACGGTTGAGAGTGGACGACGATTTGTCAACAGGTGCGAGATTCAACGATGAGAAGAGTTGGGTCGAATTTCTCTTGACGAGAGGGTTCCCCATGGCGCCAAAGCTCAAGTCAACGAGTGTTGATGGTTTGATGAAGGGAGTGCATAGCGAGGGAGCTTACAGCCGGCTCGAGGCAGCAAGCGACGGCATCGTCGATATCAAAGTTGAAGAATACGAAGGCGATGTTAGGAATCGTCTGCGAATCAGAACTATGAGAAACGTAGGCTTCGATTCTCGATGGCACACCCTCAAAATTAACGAAAACTTCGAAGTCACGCTAGAGAAGTAATCGTTTCCCCTTCCTCGCAGCATCGTTGCGCACGAAAATCAACCGAAAAAAGGCGATGATACGCGAGGCCGTCACTTTGAGTACAACTTCGGAGTCAGTAAGGCTTTTAGTGTGCGTATGTGGTTTTTATGTTATGTCAGCAGCAAGGAATATTTTACCGCACGCCGTAACAACTGATCCGGATAAGTATAAAGTCATTTTCGAAAATGACCGTGTAAGAGTTATCGATTACAAAGACAAACCTGGCGAGAAGACAAAGCTGCATCATCACCCGGACGCTGTGCTCTGTATGCTGAGTGCTTTCAAGAGGAAACTTACTTTCGATAATGGTAAGTCTGTAGTTGTGGATATTAAGGGAGGAGAAGTCGTCTGGAACGATGAACAATCACATATCGGAGAAAACATCGGAGAGACAAACACTCATGTCTTATTCGTTGAACTAAAACAACCCCGTCCGCAATGAGCACACAGCACAACATAACATCACGTATTTCGAAAAGTCTGAACGAATTGCTTCAGCATTTTCCGGGGGGTGGGTGCGGGCACCTGAGATTGAACCGTCCTTTTGGAGTCGTTTTGATGCTGACTTCCGGTTAGCCCATATTAGGGGAGTGGTTATACGACTGATACTGATTTTCTTGGAGATTCCAGTTACAATCTACACGCTAAACCATCAACTGATCTACGATTTACTTGGAGAGAGTAGGGGAAGTCTAGGTACGCGGAAGCAATTGACAGCTGACTTGGCTGTTAGGTACGACGGCGCCAAAATTAGAACAGCTTTCGGACTTGCTGAAATGGTTCAGATAACGTTGATTGTGGCCGAAGATGTCCCTGAAAGAGTCGGGGCGGATCTTATCGTCGATTGGCTGCTCAAGAAACTTAACACGAAGGAAAACCAAGTAACCAAATTAGAAATTGACAAAGTTGCCGTGGCACTTGACGAAGGCGCGATCAAGAGAGCCGTGTTGGAGAGTATCAAGAAGATAAGCCAGTAAAGCCCGTCCGGTCGCTTTGGAGCTTGGGTCATCTAGGATCAGTCGCTACGCAGTAGATCGCAAGGTGGTTTTGAATGCTCGTGGTTTGAAGCAAGTGTTGACTCGCCAAGTCTCTTGAATCTTGAAACTTCTTGAATCCACTTTGAGTGCTGTCACGGACTTATCTAGGCAGACCACTCGCGAAACGAGTGCAGTATCTTTCTGTTTCGAGTAACGCCATGTCGTTCACTTCAAGTGCCTTTAGCAAACCGTTTGGCAGTAATCGAAGAATAGGATCACCTGGGAGAAAAGACTACTATAGCAGGTTTCCATAACTTGCGGATTGTCCGGTGTAAGACATTTCTGAACAATACTCTGACTTCATGCAAAATGGTTAGTACTTACCGAGAGCAAGAAGTAAGGTGCAGGAATTCTCAAGAAGCGACTTTGGTAACTTACCGTCGGCTGGTTTGGGGTGTTAACTGTCGTCGGCTAGCTGGATTTGGTTAGTTTGGGAGGTTCTCGACGATCATTGTGGGCGTATGTTTGGATGGTGGGCGGGCTGGGCATCTGGTGAAGTAATCAGTGCCACAAATCCGCATGTACCGCATATGTACATATCAACAAGATACGTAGTTGTGTAGTCAGGTGAACCAAGATCACGACGATTGTCAACTGGGAGGTGAATCTTCCCCTTGCTGTTCATCCAAGATTGTTTCGGTTTACAAGCGGGACATAACTGTGATGGAGACATTTGGTCCATGGTGGTCCTCTAGGCATCCAGCTGATATAAAAGACCGGTAAAGCGCTCCTTAAGTATTGAGGGAGCACTCAGGTGCGCTCTCTGACCGAACACAAAGCGTTCATCAACATGAAGAACGTGGTCGCTACAGCAACTCTCCATCAGAAACAGATTTCCTAAACCAATCCCCACGTGTGTTCGCAGTTGCAGTAGTTCTTGCCAAAATCGTGATTGCTGGCGCTACGATTGCTGTTCTTGAATTTGAAATTCTTGACCGTTGCAGGGTACTCATTGTAGAAGATCCAAGACCAAATTGGCCCGATAAGGGGTTGCGATATCTTCCAGCAACACCTCGCGTATGCTACCATCTCTATGCAAAGTTTACTTTGACCGGAGGATGCGGTCACACTGAATATCGGGAGGCCATTTTCGTAGCGCTTGGTCATCTTAACGTCCTCCATGGAATACTCTTTCTGCTCTTCGGGGTCGTAGAAGTTGAGCGTCTTTGAAATCATTTTTTCACCCCAGTCCATCGTACTCTCATGGGATATTGAATGTCTGAACATTGGGATACCGATGTGTGGCAGGAAGTATTGTAGGTAGGCTCCATTGTCCCATTGCACTGTGCCCCAATACCAGCATGGGGTTATCGAGGATATTCGCACCTTCTGGAAATACGACCTGCCCTTTACTGGGGTTTCGATGTCGCCTACTCGGATCCTTCCCGATGACGACAGTCCCCTGTATTTGAGCATCGAATACCCCATGTTTCCAACAAAATTCTTCCCGGTGGGCACTAGTTCCGCCATGGCGTCTTTCCATCTCTCCATTGACAGTTCGATTCCGACGTTGTCGGTGTCTATCTTCAGCCAGAAATTCGCGTTGCTTCCGCCGTAAGCATAGACCCCCCTTTCACTTTCCATTCTGATTCTTCCAGAGTGATCATCTCGCTCGGTTTCAGTCTTCCCGTGATCAAGGAGGAGAGGTTCATGCATTCTCTTGCCGTCATAATACCAAGAGGCCACCATCGATTCGAAAGCGGCGTGTCTCCCATTGATTTCGACTGGGATTGTTGGCTCCCAACAATAGTCGTTCACGCGGACCTTTCTGCAATTTCGGGTGCCCCAAAGGATCATGAGCTGTTTCGGGAATTCGGGAGCGTCAGGGTTCTCGAAAAAGTGAATCCACCACCACCAGTGCCACGTGCGGTTCTTGAGCATGTTGTCAGGATAGATTCTCCAGATGTCGTCGAAGATTTTATGCAGGGAGGTCTCCAAATCCAGACGGCCTCAGCTTGGATATGAAAAATTCGGCGGATTTATCGAGTATCAATGAATAGTATGTTCAGTAATGTCGAAATCATGTGAGAATTTGGTCAGTGAAAGACTAAGTGTTCCTCCTTGCGACTTCGCAAGACCTCACTAAGCAAGAGGTGGAGCGGACACCTAAGTTTGAACAGTCATTTCATGCGTTATATTGTGTGTGCGCGCACCAGTACTACCACACACACCTGTCGGTAAACTCGCTTTCGTCGTGAACTTTCTAGTTGAAGCTACAGCTTCGGTCCGGCATCTCGAATGAGCGGTGCTGTAGCGCAATGCGGACCTCCCCCGCTTTTTATGAACTCACTCATATCGACTGTTATGACATCTACGCCCTCTCTTTCTAGCCTCTTCTGCGATTTACCAAATCCCTCAAGCATCATGACCTTTCCAGGTTCAAGGGCAAACGTATTGCAGGCGTAGTCCTTTGCTTCCTCCGCCTCCACTTCTATGATATTGATTCGCCGTCGTCTTAGGTATTCTAAGAAGTCGAACGGCACTCCGGCAGGGTAGACCATGGCGAGCCCCGAGTCAACATAGCCAAAGACGCAGTCCAAATGCGCGAATCCTCCCGCAGGCCAATCAATATTCTCAATCCAACCCGGTAGAGGCACTGTGACGATATCTTCGACGCCTACCGACCTGAGCACACTCGATACTTGGTCTATGCCCTCTTGATTCGTCCTGATGCTTTTGCCTATGCATACGTGAGTTGGGTCAAGCCAGATCACATTTCCTCCTTCGATGGTACCCTGACCATGTACGGTATACAAGATGGGACATCCCAATTCCATGACCCCCTTGGCCCACCAATATTCTGCCCCTCTGTCCCAGGGTAGTGAAGTGCGGTTTACTATTGCTCCTCCGTTAACAACGAAACCGTAGTCCCTCGTTCCCCAGATACCTTGCAGTTGAGCGTATAGACCTGCAACGCCTGGTGGGGCTTTCATGTCATGAACTACTATTCTCTCCTTTCTTAGAATCTCGACAAATCTATCGTGTTGCTTGCCAGCTTTCTCTGGGTAAATCTTCTTGGTTATGCCGTGCCATCGCAAGTTCTTCTTGGGGGCTATCTCAGGTCCAGGTCTCTGAACCAGTACTTCTCTGAGTTTTCCGATCTCGCTCTGCGCACCCCACTTCTTCCCCCAGATTAGGGCTAGCTCATCATCGTAACTAGAAGCGCATGGAAGCGCAGGTTTCGTTTTGTCCATTTCCATCAAAGCCTTCTTTTTGTTCATCCTCAAGCACCTCTGTTAGGTTGCGGCTAGGTCAGGATCATGCGCTAATAGATTTCTGCATAGGTTATTGAAAACGAACACAACAGAAAGCAATGGGATCGGACCTTCGGCATTCATCAGCGACGACTAGTGTTGCGAGAAACTACATGAAAGCTTGCGGGCGTACTAACCCAAGCAACGTTACGACTCATAATTGCCTGCTGTCATCGAAATGGCGCGCCGGCGTGGGTTGACCCCCCTCCCGATTCCAGTCTACGCCCTATCACGACAGACGAAGTTTCCGTAACAGAATTGCAAACCTAGAATCGGATCGCAACGGGTCCCACATAGGATCGACTTTAATGTCCCAAAGGAAGGGGTCCCTCGCCTCACAAGCCTTCTCCAAGAATTCGAAGGCCAGGTCGAAGTTGCCGAGGCAAGTGTGCCAATAGGCAAAGGCGACCGGTGACGTCCCTGGCGACAAACCCTCGGCTTCCGCGCCGCTAAACATTCCTTTCGCCTCCTCGATCCGACCGGCGTTAACGTACGCGCAAGCTAGCAAACCTTTGGTGAACCCAGGGGAGCCGGGAATATCTCCCACTTGGTCTTTCCATTTCGAAAACATTTTCAAAGCTTCCTCCGTCATCGATTTTTTCGTATAGGCGGAGGCAACCCATAACGAGGCAGCAGGGTAGTTGGGTTCTATTCGGAGGATCTGCTTCCATTGTTCTATCGCCTGGTCATACTCCCGCCTGTAGTACAGCACTTGACCAACCAGCAAAGCCGCACGTGGCGGAAGCGGGTCAAGCTCCTGTGCCTTCCTAGCTTCGTACAGGGCCTCGTCAAGTTTCCCCACGGAGCTAAGGAGGTAAGCGTACCTGGAATGAGCGAGAGCATAGCTGGGGCTGAGCGCGAGGGCTTTCCTAAACCTAACCTCCGCCTCTTCCCACCTTAACTGATTTAGCAGCCAGATTCCAAGCGAGGCATGTGCTTCTCCCAGGTCCGGTTTGAGGGTCAGCGCCTTGTCCAGGTTCTCCTTCGCCTTCGCAAAGCCCTCAGCATAACTGATGTATCTCCCCGAGAGCCACCAACAGCAATCCGCAAGCCCGACATAGGCCAGAGCGAAGTTAGAATCATTTTGAATGGCCCGCTCGAAGTATTCGGCGGCTGTCCGAGCACCCTGTTCGATTCCTTCGTTGTAGGAAGACCTGCCCTTCAAGTATAGGGTGAGAGCCTCAGTGTTCTTTGACGCCCTTCCCTCAAGCCGATGTCTTTCCTCCCCCAGCACTTTCACTTCCAAGACCTTCGCAACGCGTTCCGCGATGTCGCTTTGAATCGCGAATATGTCTTCAAGCTCTCGGTCGTAGTTCTGTGCCCAGAGATGCTTGTCGTCTCTTACGTCAATGAGCTGGACGGAGATTCTGACTTTGTTACCAGACTTTCGCACGCTTCCTTCAAGTATCGTACCAACCCGCAGGTCTCCACCAATATCGGCCAACTTCTTGCCAGGCTTCTTGTACTGCATGACCGATGTCCGCGATATGACGGAAAGCCCGCTTACGTTCGATATTGCGGAAATGAGCTCCTCCGTCATTCCGTCGGCGAAGTATTCATCGTTGGGGTCGGGGCTCATGTTTTGCAAAGGGAGCACTGCCACTCTGTGCTTATCTGGCGCTGACTCTGTTGAAGAAAATGCGGGAGGAATGAAACTCTTCGAACGCGTAGGGTCGGTTGGTTGTAAGTGCCCTCACTACTTCTTGAAAGCGCATCTGACCAGAATATTGGAACTGGTTGGTATAGAGCCTTTCGCCGTCCGCACAACTATGGCTTTCCCTCCAACGTTGAACCGTCGTCCGTCGTCGTTGGAAAGTGTGTGTGATATGGTGCGAGTATCAGGATTTGAACCGGGCAGTTTATACTACACACACCAGAAAAGCCGGTTTAACCGTCAATCCTTTTGGTGAGTTCAACCATTTTTGTTTTGCACCACCTTGCCTTCTGGCAACCCAGTCAGCATTCCCATCCTAACCGGGCTGATCCCGGACGGGGTTAAACCTGAAACAGTATTCCTCGTTGAGTTTGATCCCGAATCTCAATGGTTAGCGGTTGCGACAACGATGACCGCAGGTTACCTTCGTGAAGGGGGACGCGTATCATACCTCGCCCAGGTTAGGTCCCAAGAAGCCGTTAGGGAGAATCTGTTCGCCTTGGGCGTTGACATATCAGCAGCGTCTAGAGAGGGCCGTTTTACGTTGGACGACTACTATTCAGCAACGCTTACGGGGGGTAGACTCGATGGAGGAGGGCCTTCGATATTCGAACGGATCGATGGTGGAGTTCGTTTGCGTTCTCTGAAGGTTGCTGATCTAAGCGTTGAATTGCTCAAGGATATGAGGCAAGGCCCCGAATCTGGGGGCCTCTGGGAAAATTGGCCGCCGGGCGCTCTCACCGTGGTGGAGTCGATGTCGCAAATGCTTCGGTTCAATGAAGAGAAGCCTTTCCTGGAATGGTTGATCAGCAGAGAACACCAAGGAGCCCGTAGAGCCAAACGGATATACTTCGAGGGGCTTGTTCGTGATATTCATACGGAATCATTTTACAAGCGGTTGGAAAGTGACGTTGACGGAGTCATTGACCTGCGGGTTATGGAACGAAACGAGGAAGTGAAGAACCTCCTCCGCATCAGAAGCCTGAAAGGACAGCCGCATGATGCACGATGGCACGAGATCCAGATTAAACGAAACGGCGAAGCAGCACTCGTCACATAGATTTGCATACTAACTGGCCGCGGAGCACCACGAAAATACGATCATGAACCATTACTTGTCTAGAATCACTTCGTAGTTCTCCACGCGGGCAGCCGATCCCTCGACTCAGCAGATTCGGAAAACATGCTATCTTTCTCAATGAAGGTTTACACGGCGTCGGCTCTGCCAAAGGAAGGAATCAACGCGGCCGTGAACTCGGCGGGATCGTCACTAGCCGACCAGGTTACAACAAGTTACAACTGAGTCGCACCGACAGAGGCACACAAAGTTTCTCTTGCATTTTCAGAATGAGTTGGATCATTTTTCGCTGGTTTTGAAAAACATCATATCTCGGGGCCGTCGTTGATATGATGGTTGAGTGAAGCGCATGGCGTCTGACCGCGTCATAGAGATGCCGCCTGAGTGGGGAGGAGTTATCCCTACACAAGTTTTCTTGGATGAGGGTAAACGGATCGTTGATGAAGCAGCGAAAGTGGAAGTGCCTTTGAGGCTGCTTGGCGGCGTTGCAATCCGGTACCACTGCATGGAGTACATGGAATTCGCGAAGAAACTTGGACGCCAGGTCGGCGAGGGAGAACAAGAGTACACCGATCTCGACTTGATTTGCTACATGAAGCACCGTGACAAAACAAAGAAACTCTTCGAAGCCTTGGGGTACTCAAGGAGAAAAACGACTCTATCAACCTCCGCCACTCAAAGGCAAATCTATTTTCATCCGAAAGGATGGTTTCACGTCGACGTGTTCTTCGACAAATTACTAGCCGCAAACCACCCCATCGATTTCAGAAAACGACTTGAACTCGACTCACCCACCGTCACACCCGCCGATCTCCTGCTTGAGAAGGCGCAAATTGTATTTCCCGGAGAGAAGGACGTGAAAGACACGATGCTGCTTCTGCGCGCCCACCAGATCGCGGAACAAGAGGAAGAGAATAAGGTAAACGGGAAATTCATCGCCCAGCTTCTCTCCTCCGACTGGGGATTCTGGTACACGCTTACAACTAACCTTCGTCGATTGAAAGAATACTCAACCACGCTCGAGGCTTTGTCCGCCGACGACAGGCAGGACCTGTCTTCGAAAGCAGACCGCCTCTTGAAAATGGTTGATGAGGAACCAAAGAGCACAGGCTGGAGAATGCGATCCGCCATTGGAACAAAGAAACAATGGTACAACCCCGTAGAGACCACCCAAACGGTCGGAGAATTTGGGTTGTGGAAACTAAAAGAAAAGACCGCGGACAACTGAGATACGAATCGGGACGCACGCCAACATGTAGATTTTCTCGTACAGTTTCTTGTGGTCTGAGCATGCCGACGTAACATTCGCGACCGCGAATAATCATAAGATAGAAATCGTAAGACATACGTTCGTTTTGTCATAGGAGACTGGTGCTTGTCTACGGTTATGGCTCCTCCATTCCTGAAGGAACTGGTTCCTAGCGGGTTCGAGTACGGTGCCAATCTTCTCGTTGAATTTGACTCCGACTCCGTCTGGTACGAAACGTCGCTCACAATCACAGCTGGCGCAACAAGGGCGGGGATAAAGACTGACTACCACAATTTCCAGCACACTCCCGACGACATCAGGAAAGCCCTAGCTCGACTAGGACTAGATGTGAAGAAGCTTGAAGATACCGACATGCTCTGGATCGTTGACAGCTACACGGTGCAAACGGGACTTGATACCTCCAAAGACCAGTCGGATGTTACTGAGCTTTCCGTGAAGTTGCCTGATTGGAGCATAGCGCTGGCGAAGGATCTCAAGACAGGCATTTCCGAGGCTATGAAGAGACGCCTGCATATTGACGATAACACGGGCATTCTGCTTCAGTATAACGAGGAGAAAGCGATCATAGATTTCTGGCGTACACGGTACATCCCCTATTCTAGAGCACGCGAATGTGTCGTCGTGCACTCAATCTTGAAAGACGTAGCTTCCCCCTCATTCTACAAGCAGTACGAATCACTTTGCGACGGCATAATTGATTTCAAGAGCGAAGAACGAGAGAACGAACTGCAACATTACGTGAGGATCAGAAGTCTTCGCGGTAGGGGGTGCGATTCGCGGTGGAGGACGCTCCGGTTGTCGGATAACGGGGAAGTCACGCTAGTCGAATAGAAAACTCAGGCTCTTCTGCGTGCGCACTATAGATTCTACGAAACTAGCTGGTTCAAATTACGACTCCCGGACGGGGGAGACACGCAAAACGCATTAGCGCCCGTACGAGTTTATCCAAAGAATTCCTTTGGAGTCACCGCGACCTCGTATGTGTTTGGAACGAACGGCAGTTTCAGCTTCGACACTTCAGCATAGAAAACTCTGCCAGCTTCGTTAAGCCTCTCATAATTGTCAACATGATATATGTAGAGCAGAGTACTTGACTGAGGAAAGTATGGGCCATCCACCTTTCCTCCCACCGCCTTTTCAATTTTGGAGTGGATCTCGTTCATCTTCGCCAGATCTTTCTGAAGGTCCTCTCCTTCGTAGTCTAATCGGACGAGAATTATCAAATCTTCTCTATGCTCCGTACGTCACTGTTTTGTTTGCTTGGCGTAGTCGATCATGCCTTGAAAGTCGACGACGACAACAGGCTCGTTGCCTACTACCCATGCGTCGTGACCTGATGGAAGGAGTGATATGTCCCCTGCCTTGCAGTCACGTTCAGTACCATCATCCATTACGATGTGTAGGACGCCGGATACGTGGTATTGAAAGTGGGGCGCTTCACAGCTCTTGGTTTTGGCTATGGGTTTCACGGAGGTTGACCATTTCCAGCCTGGTTGGAAGACTCCGCGTCCAACAACTGCGCCGCCAATTTTCACAAGTCAAGCTTGCCCTTCTCGAAGTTTCTAACTTCATCAGGAGCATTTAGACTCTTGACTTCCATCTTCGCCAAATCGATCACTAGACATAGCAGAACATCCGCGTATATAGTACTTTAACGGCACCAAGATCAGCCATTTATCGAGTTTCAATTTCGAGTGGAGAAGGAGCATTACCTGGCGTTTGAGAGGAGTACCGCAAAAACGACCTCCGCGTGAGTCAAACCGGTCTCTCTAGATATTGAAACATACGTTCACATCTCAATAGGCATACATTGTGTCTATGCGATTCACGTGCCGGATTAGACGGGTAGGGCGGATCGGTGATTACAGTGAGATTCATTCAAATTCTCCGGGAGGTCCCCCGGGCAATCAGAGGATAGGTGCGGTTGGAGCATGTGCGAACAATGCGAGAAAGTCGACGAAGTTCTAACTGAATTAACCGGTGTAAAAGTAGCGGGCGTGATAATGAGACGTGTAGAACCTAGGGTTCATCCCCTGAATGCCGAAGAGTTCTCAACTACACCCATTGCCGTGACGGCCTAATCCATTTTCACTTATACCCCGGACGTCTTCATTGTTTGTCTCGCTAAAGACGAGTAGATTCTGACTCCGCTAAGTTAGGTGTATTTGATTTCATTCGTGATGGCCTCTGAATTTTTCTGACCTTTGAGATCTCGACCTATGAATGAGGCTTTGCCTTGAGGTGCTTTCCAAGTGAGCCGCGAGCTCTGATAGATGATTGTAGTTCTCCAGCTGGCCATCAAGAAGCACTGAAGGGAGGTAAGTGTTAGAGATGGTATACGTTGGTGTGAACCCCAACCTCTGAATCCACTTCGGAGACCGACTAATGTTCGGCTTGACTAAGCCTCTCCAGAGACTGGTAGGCCCTTAGCGCATCTTTCTCATCTACTACAATAGCGATCTGCGGAGGCGGGCCATAAGTGGCCGCGCAATCTAGCATGTTCACATCGTTCATCGCGAGTTCCGTGGTAACGGCTGCGACATTTCCCGGTCTCCTGACTATTGCCTCGGAATGATAGACAATTATCTCCGCTAGGTTGCGAATGATCATTATGATGCTCTTCTTCGGAATGGTCGAAGTCAACTTGTCTAGATTTTTCGAATCCATTAGGAGCGTCACCGCCTCCGGTCCAGAGACGACACGAAGGGTTTCGCCTCTTGCATAGTCAATCTCACCTGCAAATCTAGCGAATGCCAACGGTGCCTCCGAATCATTCCGTATAGCTACGTTCACCATCTTGTTCTTCATCGACAGTTTCGTTATCATCCTTCCGATGGCCATCCTTTTCTCGGAAGTCTCTTTGATAGGGTATCGTCTGATCGCGCTCACGATTGCTTCGAAGGTCGTCGCGCCGCCTGTCTCGACTTGAATGTATCTTGCCAAGGCCCGTATGTTGATGAGCCCTCGTGCCATTCCATATTTTATTACTCCGTCCGTTTCGATGATTTGCCTAACTATCTCGCTGGAAGTTCGCGTCGAATTCGCCATGTTTACGTCAATAGTGCTAGATTTGACGTGAATGTGCCATAAGCCTTTTCCTCGCCGAGTTTCATCGGCAGACACATGACAGCCAGTGGGAATCCTAGCGATATCTGGCAGTGGCCGCAGCCGAGCGTACAGGGCGTATTAGAAGAATCAATGGAAATGTTACCAGAACATGCAAAGCTCGAAATAGTCGATGCGTCAGGGCTCTCGTTCTTCAATCAGGGTTTGCCTAACTATTGGATTGTCCCAACCAACATTGATTTATGGAATATCGTGAAGAAGAATGGTTTCTACGCTTTTCGTAGGAGATCTTCACGGGATAAGTTTGCTGCTGGTGATAGGCTAGTTTTCTACCTAACACGGTCGAAGCCTCCGGTGTTCGTTGGAGCCGCCGAGGTTACTTCCGCTTGCGAACTTGCTCCGGTTCCGTTTTGGCCCAATCGTCCTTGGCGATTTACTCTTAAAATGCTGAAGATGGGTGCAGCAGATGTTCGTTCACTCATTGGCAAATTGTCCTTCGTAGAGAACAAGGAAGATTGGGGTTTCTATTTCTGTGGATCATTAGCCAATTTCAACCGGCCTATTAGTGAAGTAGATTATCAGGTTATTTTTGATGAGTTAGCATTGGACCCAGAATTGACCTGGCGTCGAAATGAGTTCTCTAAGAAACGGGTCCTCGAAAACAACTATGCGGGTTATGAAGTTGGATATTGACGTCGCCGTTAGAGGCAATGAGTTGAGCGGCATGGAGAAGCATTGGGATGTTTTGGTGGTAGGTGCTGGAATAATCGGTCTTTCAACGGCCTACCATATCAAGAAAGATAATTCTGATCTGTCGGTATTAATGGTCGATCGTAACGCTGCGGCGGCACAGGCAGACACCCGGAAGACTATGGGGGGAATCCGCGACACATTCAGCTCGGAAACCAATAGGCTCCTTGCGAAGAGCTCGATCGAATTTTATCAGCACGTCCAAAACGAACTCCACTTCAACCTTAACCTACAACTGATCGGCTATCTCTGGCTACTAACCGAAAGAGAGTTCAAAACATTCGAACCACTTGAGACTGAAATGCGGAAACAGGGAGTTCGATTACGGACCTACGACCGCAAAGACCTCGCATCTCTGATACCTGAACTCGTGTTGGACCCTAAGACGAAACAGAGCAACCTCATCGGAATCGAAAACATCTACAAGGCTCTTCAAGGATTGGACTGCGGAATAGTCTCACCTGAACTGATCGCTAAATTTTATGAGGAAGAATTCAAAAAGCAGGGAGGCGAACTGCAATTCAACACGGAAGTCAAATCACTCTGTCTAGAAGCCAAGAATAAACTTGACCTTCCCGGCGAACCACACATCTGGCAGGAGAAAGTTTTCAGTGGCGTAAAGACAAGCCGAAGATTCATCAAAGCTGACACAATAATAGTCGCAACCGGAGCGCGAACCTCAACCCTCCTCGACCCTATAGGCATCGATTGTCTCATCAAGCCCAAGAAGAGACAAGTATTCCAGATCAAGAGCCCCGCCGCTGAAAAGCTCATAAATACCAAAGGGTTCAACGAGTCGAACACAATCCCATTCACAATTCTACCGAAAAGCGGTGTCTGCCTGCGCCCTATACGCGGCGAGAAGAGTTTCTGGGTCACGGCCGAGGATGATCTTGGTCGAGGATTAGGCTATGAAGAAGAACCGATGCCCGAGGAATCATATTTCACCTATGGCATCTACCCAATCCTTACCGAGTACTTCCCATACTTTGCAAACATACACCCCGCGAACTCTTGGGCCGGGTTTTATGACGTTAACTCGATCGACTCCCAACCGATCATCGACAGAGTACACAATTGCATTCTAGTAGTGGGTACGAGTGGAAGCGGAATAATCAAAGCGGATGCGGTCGGGAGAATGGCCGCTGCCATATTCAAAGGAAACGATGAAGCTACACTTTACGGGGGCCGACGAATCTCAACCAGACTGCTCAGGCTAACAAACAGATCGGTTACAAAGGAAGAATTGGTCGTCTGATCAACCATCAGTGCGAAACTAAACCAGGAATTTAACATTCCATCCAAGGGAATGAGACCACCGACATCATGTGCAGAGAGGAAAGCAGATCAACCAACTGACTATCGATGCTAACCGGTCTTCAATACCTTTGCATATAGAAGAAGATTTGAACCGTCGTCGTTCGTTTGAAAAGTGTGATGCGATGAGAAAGGGGTAAGATGGCGGGCGAGCTCAAAGCATGGTATGAGCTCGCTCGTTTGCGGTTTAGATGTCCACAAGGATAGCGTGTTCGC
>Ga0326728_10016185_pt1 | contig 15284 bp, 16 predicted proteins | sample MB3enrmetagenome_FD_207602 | JGI IMG/M metagenome (GOLD analysis project Ga0326728, IMG submission 207602) | Lab enriched peat soil microbial communities from McLean, Ithaca, NY, United States - MB31MN | ecosystem: Environmental > Terrestrial > Soil > Wetlands > Peat | place: USA: New York...
AAGCAATCCGGACCTGGCGGATCCCCTCAGGCTCGAGGGGGAATGCTTCGCCAACATACGTGACAACCGCCCGCTCATAGTCTGCGTGAAGGATATACTCCCCGATCCGGTGCGTCAACGGGCGGATCACCCCGAAGCGCTGGGGCCCGAAATAGTTGGGCAGTGCTGTCGCTGCGACAGCCGAGACCGCGGCAACGCGGCCTTCAAGACCGACCGGGCCGGCGTCCCGGATCGCGATGTCGAAACGGTTACCCTTCAGATCGCCAAGGGAGAGCGCGGTATTCGACCGGCCGACAACCTCCAGCGTGATATCCTTGAGCCGGAACCCGGCGATCTCCTCCGGCGTCACATTGTAGAGGGAGATAAACTGGGTGGTCACCGCGTTCTTGTCTTTTGTTCCCGACCAACTGATCCGGCGGTGGCTTATCGCGAGCCTTTTTGCGATCTCCTTTACCGCGTGATGTAGTTCCCAGTTTGTCTTGGTGAGCCGGCAGATGAGGTAGGGGCCGTCCGTTCCTCCGTGCTCCAGAAGCGGGATCTCCTCAACGGCGAAGTCCTCCGGAACCGTGCGGAGTTTTCCGCCGATACCGTCCATATTGGTCGCGTAATATCTTAGGCCGAGGTCGCGATCAAGAGGGAAAGGGCTCTCTCTCATAGGAGCGTGAGCGCGCCGGTAATCCGGTCAAGATCTTCGGACAGTGCCGGCCCGATGCCGAGCACGGTTATGGTGCCGGGGGGGATCTCGGTCATTCCAGCGTCCTGCACAAGCGACGTGGAGATCCCGGCCCGTTCAGCGATCACCTTCAGTTCGTAAAGTGCCCGCTCGTCCGGCGCTTTCAGCACCACCTTCCTCTGCCCTTCGGCCAGCCATGCCTTCCTTATAGCCTTGTCCGCATTCGCGTATGCGCCGATCGAGGCATGCGCTGCCTGTGCACACTTCTTGCCGCAGCTCATCTTCACGTCATCTCTCACGACAAGACACTGTTTGTACCGGAAATCATGTTCGGGTTTGAGGAGGTTTTTGTTTTTGGATATCGTTGACATCGCAAAATCCCTTTAGTCCGGGCGCGGATTAACTTTTTCCCCCTAAAAATCTGTATACACCGGTGCTGGTGCATATGCAGCTGATGACTCATATTCCTCATCGTCAGACTTTTACATTGACCGACAACACACCAGCCCCGTTGAAAGCCGCTATAAAAAATGGGGTGAAGATTACCGGTTCAGTCAACTTCCATCCGCGAAAATGCATAGGCGCCAAGGAAAAGGAACAACAGTGCGAAAGCGACAATAACGGTGAGATCAATCCATGCCGGAAGGAAGAATGCGCCGGTGAGGAGCCCCCGTATCCCGTCAACGCCATACGTGAGGGGGTTGACGAATTGCAATTGATACAGGACAGGTATGCCCTTAATCATGTTGATTGGCAACAGAGCACCGGACAGGAAAAACATCGGGAACTCGATCATGCGTATAATCGTCATAAACCCCTCAGTTTCCTCGATCATCGCGCCAAGCGTCAGGCCGAAACCGACGAAGGCAAAGAAGGTAATAATCATGAAGCCCAGTGCCAGGACAAAACCGGAAACGCTGATTATTTTGAAACCAAGCCATATGCCAAGGATGAGCGCAAGACATATCGTGGTTACGGCCTGGAGGAGTGCAATCGTCAGCGCTCCCAGGCTCCTGCCGATCATGAGCGATGTGCGCCGTACAGGAGCGACCATCACTTCTTTCAGGAAACCGAACTCCTTGTCCCAGAGGACGGTAACACCGCTGTTCGTGCCCCCGAACAGCAGGCCCATGCTCAGAACCCCCGGGACGATGAACGCAAAGAAGGTTAACCCCCCGAACATACTCTGGATATCCCCGGTCGGGAAGACCTGGCTCAACGGGACACCTAAAAGAACAAGCCAGGTGAACGGCGATGCGAACGTCGCGAGAATCCGTGACGGCATCGCGAAGAACCGTAGCAGTTCCCGCAACCACATGCTGTAGATCGGCTCCCCCTCAAACAGCGGTTTTTGTTTTACTGTTTTTGTTTCCATGTTCCCTCACATCTCCCCCACGGTTTTTCCCGGTCTCATGCCGGTCGCCTCGCCTTCCGCTTCCCGTATCGTCCGGCCGGTGAAGTGCACAAAGACATCCTCCAGGCTCGGTTCATGCTCATCGATCGATATAATGACAAAGCCCTGTGCATCTGCAAAATCTATCAGGTCGGCCACCCTCCCCTCGCCGCTTTCCGCATTCAACAGTATCGAATTGCTGTATTCCTCAACACTCTTGACCCATTCAAAATCTTTTACTTTCTCCATGAACGCCGCTTTCCTCTCCATTCTGTCAGCAATCTGGACTGATATTAGGTCCGTACCTACCGCTTCCTTCAGCTTCCGGGGCGTATCCAGCGCTACGATTCTCGCCTTGTCGATGATTGCCACACGGTCGCAGAGGTAGTTCGCCTCCTCGATAAAATGCGTCGTGAGCGAAACGGTAACCCCCTCTTTCTCCCTCGCCGTCTTTATCTGGTTCCACAGGTCCATCCTTGCCTTTATGTCAAATCCTATGGTCGGCTCGTCAAGGAACACGACGTCGGGACGGGTCATGAAACCCCGTGCCACTTCAAACCGGCGGCGGACACCTTCCGGCAGGATGCGGAGGCGGATGTTCTCTTTTCCTTTCAGTTCGAGCAGATCAAGAACCTCTTCCATCTTCTCCTCCCGGTCTCTTTTGCTCATCCCGTACATCCGTGCGTGAAAATCAAGGTTCTGCCGGCCGGTGAGATAGTCATCGCTGGACCTGTCCTGAAAGACAATCCCGATATGCCGTCTGACTTCGTCACTCTCTTTGGCCACATCGTACCCGCAGATCCGGGCGGAACCTGAAGTCGGGTGCAGCATTGTGGTCAGCATCTTTATGGTCGTTGATTTTCCCGCCCCGTTTGGACCGACGAACCCGAATATTTCACCTCTCCTGACGGTGAAATCGATGTGGTCGACCGCAGCAAAGTCACCGAATTTTTTTGTAAGCTGATGAACCTCTATGACGTCTTCCATCATTCATCATGCTCCTTCCGTGTCCTTTTTTGTGTAATGCAGTAAAACATCATTCAGGCTCGGTGTGCTTGATTGTATAGACGAGATGCCAAATCCGTGTGCTTTGGCCATTCTCACGATTGCGGGTATGCCGATACTTTTGTCCTTCAGGCTCAGCACAAACGTGCCGTTTCCACGACTTTCAATGCTCTTTGCCCAAGACATCTCCTGCAGCACTCCTGCGAATTCTTCCGGGGAGCCTTTTGACAACTTAAATGTTATCAGGTGCTCACCGATCGAGGCTTTCAGCGCCTCAGGGGTACCTGTCGCTACTATCCTGCCTTCATGCAGAATCGCAATCCGGTTACAGAGATAATCGGCTTCGTCAAGATATGATGTCGCTAACAGGGCAGTTACCCTCATCTCCCTGTTCGTTCTCCGGATGTAGTCCCAGACATATCTCCGTGTCTGCACGTCCAGCCCTATGGTCGGCTCGTCGAGGAGGAGAACCCGGGGAGAGGTCAGCATGCCTCTGGCTATCTCAAGCCTTCGCAGCATCCCCCCTGAATAATTCCTTACTTTCGAATTCGCGTGCTGTTCCAGCCCGACCGTCTTTAAGACCGACGCCACCATCCGCTCCCGCTCCGGCCGGGAAAGACTGTACATACGAGCGGCAAAGTCCAGGTTCTGCCTGCCCGTAAGGTAAATGTCAACAGCCTCTTCCTCAAAGACAAAACCTATGGAACGCCGCACGTCATCCTTCTCCTTCATGACGTCATAACCGCACACGCTCGCGCTGCCGGAATTTGGATTGAGAAGGGACGACAGGATCAACATTGTTGTTGTCTTCCCGGCTCCATTCAGGCCGACAAGCCCGAAGATTTCACCTTCAAACACCTCAAAACTGATGGCATCCACTGCCGTAACCGTGCCGAACTTTTTGCTCAGATTGCTCACGGTAATAAGGGGCGTCCTGTCCTTACCGGCTGTAAGGGGGAGCTGCACACACATATCATTGACCGCTTTCAGCCCCCAAGACCCATGAGCGAACTGTTCCGTTGGAGGGATATCCATAATATTACATCACCTTTCTTCTCCATGCGGGATGGCAAAGACGGTTCGCAGCGCTTCCATGGCAATGTCGATGGCAGCTCTCTCATCAGCATCCAGATCGCCGAGTTTGTCTGCCAGGTACGACAGGGTTCCCTGCGTTACGGTCTCTAGGATCGCCAATCCGCGATTGGTGACGGTCAGCCGCACGCGCCGCCGGTCATCGGGATCATCTTTTCGTGCCATCAGTCCTCGTGCAATGAGACCGTCCACAAGTTTCGACATGGAAGGGGGAGTCAGTCCCACGTGGTTTGCCACCTCCAAGAGCGAAGAGCCTTCATTCCGGTTCACAAAGGCCAATGTGCGGAACTGAGGGACGGTCAGATCCAGTAACCGCCGGTTCCGCATCTCAGACCGTATTCCCTGCATAATGAGGGGAACCACTTCTAGCAGGGTACGGGCGGATTTTTTCCGGTCTGTTGTCATATTAATTGCATCTTCTAATAATTAAAAATTCTAATTACTTAATCATTCGGTTGTTGTTCACTACCGGTTGCATGCCGGTATTTCCGTCCTGAAACAGCAATGAGAAATAGAACCATTCAGGCAGTCACATCTGATGAAAAAACCGGGACATTTTGATGCCAATCGGGAAATGGCAGGGAGATGAACACACACTTTCAAATACTCTAATATGAGAATATTATAGATATGAAATATCAGGATCCCGTGATCAGCGAGCGGGAAGTAGCCGTGCTCGGGCTACTCTGCGAGCGCCCGCTGTACGGGTATACGATCGAGAAGATCATTGAGGTGCGGGGCATGCGGTACTGGACAAAGATCGGGTTCTCCTCCATCTATTACGTGCTCAAACGGCTGGAGGGCCGGGGCCTGATCACCAGTACCTGCGAGCAGCAGGAATCCGGCCCTTCACGCCGAATCTATACCATCACCCCAGCCGGACTCAGGGAGATGCAAAGGGCAGTCAAAGGATTTCTCTCCGCGTACACGCAGAACATCTCTGCATTCGACCTTGGGATTGCCAACCTCACTCTGCTCCCGCCAAAGGATGTCGCCTCCTGCCTGAAACACCGGCTTCGGATGATCGACAAGGCGGTCAGCATTGTTACATCCCGCCGGGAAGAAAAACTTCGTGAAGGCCGGCCATATTACGTGATTGCTCTATTCGATCGGGCGCTTGTACACATCCGGGCCGAGCGGGACTGGGTTGCCGGGTTCATCCGGGTGGTTCAAGAGAACGGGCATGCCAGAAGGGTGCCGGTGGCAAGCGTCTCTCGTCATCGGATCAGGTTAAAGGGAACGGCAGGTGGCATATGACGGACATACAACCAGCAGGAAGCCGGGAGATCATCACGGTCAAGGACCTCGAACATGCATACGGAGATTTTCTGGCTGTCGACGGCATCAGTTTCTCTGTCTTCGAAGGCGAGATCTTCTCGTTTCTGGGCCCCAATGGGGCCGGCAAGAGCACGGCGATCAACGTGCTCATCACGCTCCTCTCCCTCCAGAAAGGCGAGGCTTGCATTGCCGGTTATAACATTACCAGCGACCCGCAGAAGGTCCGCGAATCGATCGGGATTGTCTTCCAGGAGATTACGCTTGACCGGGACATGACGGTTTGGGAGATCCTTGAGTTCCACGGGCGGCTGTACGCGATGCCCCGCGCCGAACGGCACGCCCGGATCGAGGAACTCCTCAAACTTGTGGAGCTCGGGTCGAAGCGGGACGTGCGGACCAAGAACCTCTCCGGCGGCATGAAACGCCGGCTGGAGATCGCCCGCGGGCTCATGACCCGCCCGAAAGTCCTTTTCCTGGACGAACCGACCATCGGTCTTGACCCCCAGACACGGATGCGGATGTGGGACTATATCAAGGACGTGAACAAGGCCGGGACGACCATCTTCCTGACCACCCACTACATGGACGAGGCCGATCAGCTTTCGGACCGGATCAGTATCATCGACCACGGGAAGATCATTATCACCGGCACGTCATGGAAACTCAAGAATACGCTGGGCGAGGACCTCATCTATCTAGAGACCAGCGACAACGCGGCGGCGATTGCTCTCGTGAAGAGGCTGCCGGCGGTAAAAGACACCTCGCTTAAGACGAAGGGGATCGTCGTCATGGTCAACGAGGACGGGACGCGGGTGCTGCCGGTCATCATGGACCACCTAAGAGACGCCGGCATCACAATCACCACGGTGAACCTCAAGAAACCTTCGATGGACGATGTCTTTGTTCACTTCACGGGACGCGAACTCCGCGATGAGCCGGTTGGGAAGGCCGAACCTTTCATATCGCACCGGAGGGGGAGATGAGATGGCGTACGGTTTTCTGACAGTCTACTGGCGCGACATGATCCGGTTCTTCCGGTTCCGGACGCTCCTGATCTCCTCGCTCCTACAGCCTGCGCTCTGGCTCGCGTTCTTCGGCATCGCCATGTCGTCAAGCTTCGACCAGATTATGGCCGGGGTACCGGTCCCGGCCGGCATGCACCCGGTTGGCTACCTCACCTTCATGGCGGCGGGGATCATCGGGATGACCACGCTCTTTACCAGCCTCTTTGGCGGGATGACACTCCTCTTCGACAAGAACTGGGGGCTGATGCGGGAGATCATGGCCAGCCCCATGCCGCGGGATCACGTCATCTTCGGAATCAGCCTCTCCGGCATGACCAAATCGTTTATCCAGGCCCTCATCATCATGGGATTCGGCCTCCTCATCGGTGCCGGGTTCTTTGCCGGCTACAGTATCGTGCAGATCGCAATCGCGGTACTGGGCATCCTTGCTTTTGTCGCGGTCTTCTCGCTGGGTTTTCTCTTCCTCTCTGCCGGGATATCGATCTCACTTGAGAGTCCCGAGGGACTCCAAGGGATCATGACCCTCCTCACCATGCCGATCTTCTTTGCCAGCAACGCGCTCTACCCGGTCACCGCGTTTCCGGAGATCCTGAAGATCATCTCGATCTACAATCCCCTGACCCTCCTGATCACCGGGATCCGGTATTTCGCGATCGGCGACCATTTCTTCGCGCTCGGCCAGCAATATTCCTATACCCCGGCTGACATCCTGATCTCCTTTGGCGGGCTCGTCGCATTTGCTATCGTGATGTACACGTTTGCCTGGTGGCGGTTCCGGAATGCCGTGGTGACATGAGAGCCCCCATATCCCATCCCCAAATTGTTCAATACGCCGCCAAGATAACCTTTGTACGGGAGACCTGATGGCGCACGTACTGGTATCGCCGTTGAACTGGGGGCTCGGGCACGCGACCCGTGACATCCCGGTCATCCGCACGCTCCTCGCGCACGGCCATGAGGTAACAGTTGCAGCCTGTGGGAGCGCTCTTGCGGTACTCCGGCAGGAGTTTCCCGACTGCCGGTGCATCGAGTTTGCCGATTATCCCGCGGCCTACAGTTCGGGCCGGTGGTTCCTCCCGAAGTTCTGCGCGAATTTCCCCCTTATGCTCCGCGCAATCGGGCGGGAGCGTGCGATGCTGGAGACCATCCTTGCCCGCGACCGGTACGACCTCATCATCAGCGACAACCGGCTGGGCGTCTATTCCCCCAACGTCCCGTCCATCTTCATCACCCACCAGCTCCACTACCACCTGCCGCTCGCAGTGTGGCCGCTGGAGCTCGCCGCGGTCTCGGTGAACTGCTACCTCCATGAGAAATTCAACCGGATCATCGTCCCAGACAACCCGGCAGGGGCGGTACCGCTTGCCGGTAAGCTCTCACGGCCGGAGACCGACGTGGCGCGGGAGCGGGTATTCTTTGCCGGCATTCTCTCCAGCGCCCGGAAACAGGATCGCCCGGAGGACCTCGATTACCTCATCATCGTCTCCGGGCCGGAGCCCCAGCGGACGTGTCTCGAGCAGATCGTCCTGCCGCAGCTGGGCGATCTCGGGGGAAACGGTGTCGTCCTCCTCGGGAGCCCGCAGCGCCCGTTTGAGGAGTCGGAGTCCTGCGGATGCAGTATCATCTCGTATGTTCCCACGGAAGAAAAAGTCGCCCTGATGGACCGGGCGCGTTGCGTGATCTGCCGTTCGGGATACACCACCATGATGGAGCTGGCGGAACTTGGCAAGCGCTGCGCCCTCCTTGTCCCGACACCCGGTCAGCCCGAGCAGGAGTACCTCTCATGGTACTACGAGCGGCAGGGCTGGTTCTGGTCGCGTGACCAGTACCATCTCGATCTCGCCCGCGATATCCCGAAGACGTGCCGGTACACCGGTTTTCCCGCGGTGTCAAAGACCGCTGAGAACGTCCGCCAGCTCTATACCGGCCTGCTCGCCGGCTATCTTGAGTGAAGAGCTTTTTAACGGTGTGCAGGTGCACTTCATATACCGCTGTGCCAAACCATTCACCATGGACGATCTCATCGCCATGGGTACCATCGCCCTTGCGTTCATGTATGGTGGTGCGATCGTACTGGCTGCCGGCGTTGTCGCGTTCCTTTATTTCTGCTGGCAGGCCGTTGCTGCCGGCGATATCTTTTTTGTCACCAGGGTCGCCATCGCATTCGCGGTTGCCGTGATCTGTTACAGCACGATCGGGATTTTCCTGCGGAAAACCGGAACAATCTGATTGCGCGGTTATCAGTCGCAGTTTTCCCACGGATCAGGAATGCACTCTTACCGGCTCCAACATTCAAGAGTACTCGTGTCCTCGTTGATCCGGCTGTGATGGCGGCTGTAGATGAAGTAGATCAGAAGACCGATGGCAAGCCAGATCACGAAGCGCAGGTGCGTGAGTGTCGGTAGCGCGACTATCAGGTACGCACACGAGATGATGCAGAGGGCAGGAACGAGCGGAACAAGGGGACAGCGGAAGGGGCGGGGAGTGTCCGGCTGGGTGCGGCGGAGCACGATTACCCCGAACGAGACGATGATGAACGCAGCAAGCGTCCCGATATTGACCAGCTCGGCAATCGTCGTGAGCGGGAGGAGGCTGGCGAGGATCGCGGTGACAACGCCCACGAGAATGGTAACCTTGATGGGCGTGCGGAAGACCGGGTGGACCTCGCGGAAGACCGGAGGAAGGAGGCCGTCGCGGGACATCGCAAAGAAGATACGGGTCTGCCCGTAGAGAAGGACGATGAGCACTGAGGTGATACCGCAGATCGCGCCCACCGATACGAGCGCCGACCCCCACGAGATGCCGATAGTGCCCAGCGCAAACGCGACGGGAGCGCTTGTTGTCGCAAATGCCGTATAGGGCACGATCCCGGTCAGCACCGCGGATACGGCGATGTAGAGCACGGTGGCGATAGCGAGCGAGGAAAGGATCCCGATGGGCACGTCCCTCTGCGGGTTTTTCACTTCCTCCGCCGCGGTTGAGACCGCATCAAACCCGATATAGGCAAAGAATACGATCGCAGCGCCGGCGATCACACCATTCCACCCGAATGGCATGAACGGCACCCAGTTCACCGGCCGGATGTGACCGAATGCGAGGTACAAAAAGAGCATGATGACGACAAGCTTGACCAGCACGATCACGGTGTTGATCCGGGCGCTCTCCTTGACTCCGATCACGAGGACGCAGGTGATGAGCAGGATGATGATGATGGCAGGGAGGTTCACGATGCCCCCGGCAACTCCGGGCGGGTTGACAATGGCGGCAGGGAGGGCAATCCCTATGCCCGCCGCAAGGCTCGTCAGGTAACCCGACCAACCGATGGCAACCGCGGCGATCGAGACTGAGTACTCAAGGATAAGGTCCCAGCCGATGATCCATGCCCAGATCTCACCAAGCGAGGCATAGCCGTAGGTATATGCACTCCCCGCCACGGGGACCATCGAGGCAAACTCCGCATAACTCAGGGCGGCAAAGGCGCAGACAGTCCCTGAGATGATAAACGAGATCACCAGTGCCGGGCCGGAATAGTTCGCCGCGACAACACCGGTTATCACGAATATGCCGGTCCCGATGATCGCCCCGATCCCCATAAGGGTGAGATCGAGCGGTGAGAGCACCTTTCTCAGCGCGTGTTCGCCCTTGGTGCATTCCATCAGTTTCTGGATGGTCTTTGTCCGGAAGGCCTGGGCGTCGTGCGGTATGAGTGAACGGAGGTCCATACAGTAAAGATGTGATCAGCGCCCCGGTTAAAAAAAATGTGCGGATGCGGAAGAACTTGCAAGGTATTATACTGCAGGGGAAAATTCTGATGGGGACAGACCCACGTGATTGAAAGTGGATGGATATGGCTGCCGTACGCTGGACAGGCCCGACGGAGCATTACAGAGCATTATTCTGCACTCCGGAAACCTTACCCCCGCTTGTACCCGAATTTCCGCAGGAGTTCCGTCCGCCACGCAACACCCTCCGGCCCTTCGACACCCTTTGGTTTTGCCCCATCGATCACCCCCATAATCCCCCGGCCCTGCGCCGATTCCGCGATCACGACCTCAGCGGGGTTTGCAGTCGCACAGTAGACGGTGCAGACCTCCTGGATGTTCTTGATCGCGTTCAGGACGTTGATCGGGTAGCAGTCCCGCAAAAAGAGGATGAACGAATGCCCGGCGCCGATCTTGCCGGCGTTGTTCCGTGCAAGTCCCCTGAGCCCCTCATCATTGCCCTCGATCCGGATCAGGCAGTCCCCGGATGACTCGCAGAACGCGAGCCCGAACTTCGCGCCCGGCACCGAACCGACAACCGCTTCTGATATATCCTCGACCGTCTTGATGAAATGCGATTGGCCAAGGATAACGTTCACCTCATCGGGTTTGTCAATCTGCACAACCTTAAACTCAACATTTCCCTGCATAGGTAGTCCCCGGCAGTGAGATGGACGTGAGCTGATAAAAGGTTGCGGGACCGGTGGCAGGATTACCGGGCTGAAAAATTATTTTTTTGAACCGGTCCGCGTGATCTTCTTCGATGGCTTGATGGGGGACGGGGGGTTGAGATGCGGCCCGAGCTCATCTGCCGCCAAGCGTGTGTGCGTGGCGTGATCCGGGGAGAGCTTTGGTTTCTTTTGCGGCTTGTGGGGTGCATGGGGTGCTCCACGTTTCAGGCCATGGTGACGCCGGTCTTCAATGTCGCGCAGCCGATCCTGACCCGGCCCTGACCGCTTGCGGGAGGAGGTTGGACGGTCTCCCTTCGGATCCGTTTTTCGTGGTACCATATGCGATGGTTTTCCGGTGAAGGTATAAAATTCCTGCGGCATCACCCGAATTGACGGGAAGTTTCGCGCAGGATATTCGTATACCTGCCCGGCCTTTTTCATCTAAACACCCATGGGCCGGTTACTGAGACAATCATGAAATGGCTCTGGAGAGTGCCTGAGTTTTCAATAAATTATCCAGAATATATTAGCCAACGGGACAGAACCCGGCACCTGAACAAAAAGAGAAGAGGTTATTTTCTCCCCAAAATCATGAACGCGACAAAGAGTATCAGCGGCGGGATAATGATAATTGATGTTTCACTTGTTGTTATGGGTTTAGCAGATACCGCAGGAGTGTTGGAACCGATAGTCACTTTCTGGGGCACGACTGAGATCAGCGCAAACATCGAAAGTCCCCCGGGCGAATTGCCGGTAAATACCATATTGAGTGAGTTGTCCAGACCGGAAAATTTTGTATCGAGCAATTGGGGCGTCCCGTCATCTGCCTGCCGAAAGATTTTAACATCTGAGATCCCGCCATAGTTCAGAACCCATATCGGCGCGACGCTCATCGTGACCGTTGATGGGCCAATATATTTCTGATCTTCAAGATCGGTCTTTTCCACCCGGGCGGTGTAAGCCACCGCATCCAACCAGTACCCTTCTTTACTGACGGTATTCTCAATTACGTTCTGTGTATGGGCATCCGGTTGTCCGGCCAGAGAAAACCCGATTGCAGCATCACTGGGAGGCATATTGTTCATTTCAGAATGAAATGATGCAGAAACCAAACCTTTTTCGCCAAACCACATGGTAACTGGAGAACTTTTGAGCGAAATTGATGTAATTTGCGCAGAAATTTGTCCGTTATTCACCGTCGGGGCAGATTGTGTCGTCACCGTGATGGTGACCGGGCCTTTCTCGATCGATATGGCATTATTCTGCTGCGAAATTTGTTCACCAGCCAGTTGGGCGTTCTGCACATTGATGGTGATCTGCCCTGTGGTACCTGCCGTGCTGACCGTTGATCCTTGTACCCCGACCGCAACATTATAGGAACCCTGTTCCTGAGGCCCGCTGGAACCCCCGCCAGTGTAACCATTGTTGCCGGCATTGCCATTGCCTCCAGAATTACCTCCGCTGGCGGCACTTCCAGTACTGCCACCTCCGCCACCTCCGAAAGAACCGCCGCCATGACCACCTCCGCCACCTCCGAAAGAACCGCCGCCATGACCACCTCCGCCACCTCCGAAAGAACCGCCGCCATGACCACCTCCGCCACCTCCGGAAGAACCGCCGCCATGACCACCTCCGCCACCTCCGGAAGAACCGCCGCCATGACCACCTCCGCCACCTCCGGAAGAACCGCTGCCATGACCACCTCCGCCACCTCCGGAAGAACCGCCGCCATGACCACCTCCGCCACCTCCACGTGCTAATAAATACATGGTAGGAATGGAAGAATCAGGAACGATCTGCTGGTACTGTAATAAGATGCTACCAAAATTGCCATCTGTTGCTCCTGTTCTTACCGAACGTGTCAGAGTGGTCGAGGGAGTCAATAACCCACTATTTGCTGCTACCGGTATGACAATCAGGACAACGAGAAACGCCAGAATCTTTCTGGTGCACCTGTGAAGACGAGAGGAGGACATCCCAATCCTTTTCCAGATACCTGTTCCTGTTAATCAAATTTTTGATACTGGATGACTGTATTTTTACCCTCTTTTTTAAAAAATACCAGAATGCGGGTGATTGCTGCTATGATATTATCAGATAATAAATTTTTCGCACACGGATATCTGTAAATCTATCATTCAACACAGTCGTGACAGAACATTTCAGGCATGCAACAGGGCCTGAATAATCAGCCGTTGCATCCAAAATACCCCCGAACGGATTATTTCTTACCGATGCCGTAATATTTCCGCAGGAATTCGCGGATCTTTTCAGAGTCGATGTATCCCTTATCGAGTTTATGCACAATCTCGTTTATCGTTGTCGCCAGTCGAATGATCTTTTCTTTATAGGCGCTCTCGGTAAGATCTGCGATGCCGATAATTGCCTGGAGGGGATTTCGTATCTGGTCGTTAAGAACCGCGAACTGCTGCATGTTCTCCTCAATCTGCTGGAATGCCTCCCTCTTGAGTCGCTCAATATCTTTGCGCTCGGTTATATCGCGCGTAATAGTAAGAACCGCTTTCTCACCGTACTGGTCAAAGGTCTGGGCAATAACTTCAACCGGGATTATTGTTCCTTGTTTGGTACGATAACTCCCTTCGAACTGAACCTTCCCGTGTAAGATAAGCTGCTTTGTTACGTAATCCTGATCCGCTTCGCTCTCCATCGTCAGGATATCAACCGGTCTCATTGTTGCCAGTTCTGTTCGGGAGTACACCAGTATTCTGACCGCCGCATCGTTTGCCTCAATCAATTCGCCATATCCTTCCTGATCACGGAACTGCCAGATAAGAACCGGCTCACTGATGCTGTTAAAGAAGAGGTGATAACTTTTTTCTCTCTGATCCAGACGATTTTTGAGGTACTGCTGGGATCTTTCGAGTTCAGCCAGCATGGTGTTGACGTCGGTTGCCAATTGCGCAACCTCATCGGTCCCGACCAATGAGACACGTGCGGCAAAGTCCCGTGAAGCACCAATGGAGTTCACGCGGTTACTCACGTACAACAGCCGGGATAGGACAGATTCATCGAGCAGGAGCAGGATAATCACCCCAACGGCGACCCCAAAGATGAGCAGAAATACAAAGAAGTAGACCGTAGTCGATCTTCCCTCTGCATAGATGTCACGCGGCAGGGTGAGCCGCAGGACAAGCAAGGGTGAACCGTTTATGTCCCGTATGAGGGTATACGTTCCTAAGGTATCATTATCAAGAACGGCGACATAAGGTGGGGGGGGATTGACCGCGATGACATCATTCTCTTGGATCTGGACAAAAGGTGCCGTCTCATTTTGAAATGATGCTATTGCCGTTTTATAGTCCGTGGGAAGGTTGGGATCATCATAGCGACGTACCTCGAGTGGCAGCTGGATCAGGTTTTCCAGCCGCTGTATTTCAGCGACATCCAGATATCTTGCCATCAGGATATAGCCGATCGGCGTGGTTGATGGGGTAAGTCCGTACACCGGCTGTACTGCAAGAAGGATCGGACTCTGCGGGTCACCAATTATTCCGATGAGGCCTCTCCCGTTCGATCGGATGACCATTAAACCAGCCGGCGTAAGAGGGAATGTTGAGAGGGATTCAGGGATTGGGGTCTCCTTATTTTTCTCTATGTCGTACCCTTTTCCGGCAATTAATTCACCGGAGGCGTTGTAAAAAAGGATATAGTTGAACTTCAGGTTATTCAGAGTTTGATCATTAAGATCTGCCAGAAGGCTTAGATCGTCCTCCTGCAGGATGGATTCCTTGATGGGATCCCGCGATGCCCAGTCCTCGGCTACTGCATCAAGTTGATTGATATCTGCCGCTAGTTCCGAGAGGGCCCGGTACGTGTCCTTCTGGGCGCTCTGAACCTCAGCGGTATGAAATGCATCCAACACGATGATTTCCGATGCGACCAAATAGACAAGTAAAAAAGCTATCAGCATTGCTGAGAGAATGATGATAGTTTTTACCCGGATTTTCACAAGGTATCCGCCGCCAGGTTCTGCTTAGTTGTGGTTATTGAATCCCCGCATTTATTAGATTGACGTCCGTTCTCTCCCGGCTTTTCCTAAATCTTCAGGTCGCATTCTCCTGAAGTGTTTCGTCATACCGTTTAATATCAGCCCGAATGCTTTTGATGGCTTTTTCTTGTTATAACAAGATGAAACGGTATGGAGATCCCCCGGAGATGAATATAGCAGTCTCCCGCCATCTAACCAAGTGGGTTGCCAGACTATTCTAATCTGTTTTTCTAAAGATTCAGGGCAAAAAACAGAAGGATGCACGGTGAAAATTTCTAAAATTTTCTGAGACCTTCGGAATCACTGAGGTAGTTCCGGGAATTTCTCCGAAAACTGAAATGTCACGATAATAAAAAGGGTAAATGTCAAAACCTCAG
>Ga0326728_10016189_pt1 | contig 15283 bp, 13 predicted proteins | sample MB3enrmetagenome_FD_207602 | JGI IMG/M metagenome (GOLD analysis project Ga0326728, IMG submission 207602) | Lab enriched peat soil microbial communities from McLean, Ithaca, NY, United States - MB31MN | ecosystem: Environmental > Terrestrial > Soil > Wetlands > Peat | place: USA: New York...
GAAGTATGGGTGACCGATCCGCAGACCGTCTTTGAAGTCCGAGACGGCAGCACGGTGTTAGCCACCCAAACGGCAACCGCCAGTTGCGCGGCGGGAAGTGCCTGGAACGGCACGAGTTGTGTTGCGACCACGGTGCCCGGGCCGTCGATCAGTAATTTCTCGCCGAACCCGATGACGGCGTCGACGACGCTGATCCGGGTCACGGTGACGGGGAACAATTTCCAAAGTGGCACCGGGGCGCACTTGGAGTTTACGGGCCCGACAGGAAATCTCTTCTCCAGTGCGGATCACCCGGAGCGTTTTTATTCGATCACTCCGACCCAGTGGCAATACGACTTCAACAACGGCGGTGCGAAGGGGACCTGGCAGGTGCGGGTGGTCAACCCGGACGGCCAGAGCTCGAACGCGGTGAGTTTCCAGGTGCAGTGACCCAAGCAGGATTTCCCTGTCCCTCCCGAAAACTCGGGCTCACGCTCGATCGATGTCGCCGTAGAAGATCACGTCGAGCTTCTCGACGACCTGCTCCGGCAGGCCGGCAAACTGAGCCTTGTTGGAGATGGGGACGAGGACGCGCAGAGCGCCGTTGTCGAGGGCGACCTGGAGAGGCTCCGCAATTGAGGGAACACCCTTGAGGTTGCCCTGGATGGTGAGATCGCCGAGGACGACGCTGCCGGCCTGAACGCGGCGGTTCTGGATGGCGGACATGATGGCGACGGAGAAGCCGACGCCGCAAGCGCATTCAATGCGAGCGCCGGAAAGGTCGACCGCTTCAGCGTAGATGTCCTTCTGCGCCAAGACGGGCGTCAGCCCGAACTTGTCCTTCACCGACTGCAAGTAGCTCACGGCGCGGTTCAGAGACTCCTTCAGACCTTTCTCAAGACCAGCGGGTGTGCGGACCATCGACAAGCGGCGCGTTCTTTCGGCCAGCGATTTCGGACCAAAACGGCGGCTGGGATTTTGGCGAGGCACAAGGCCCCAATTTGACGCGCTCATGTACCGCCGCCAAGAGCCCGTCTACTGCGCCTTCGACTTGCTGTGGTTAAACGGGAAAGACTACCGTCAGAAACCACTCCTCCATATAAAATCGGTGCTCGGCCAAATTGTGCCTTCAGGATCACCGTGCGTATTGTCTGCCAGTGAGGTTATGGAACATGGGGTGGATCTGTTCCAGTTGGCCTGCGAGCGCGACCTGGAAGGAATTGTGGCGAAACACAAGGACAGCAAGTACGGCGATGGGGCGCGGTGGGTGAAGATCAAGAACCCGAGCTACATGCAGGCAGTGGGGCGACCAGAGCGATTTAAGCGGCCAAGTGGAGGGGCATAACCAGCTGTGACAAAAGGCGCGACGAATTTGAAATGCGCGCTTATTGACCTGATTCTGCTTTTCTCCCTCCAGACTGCGCACCCAAAGATTCATGTACCCCCGCTCATTGGGTCGGCCATTGATCTCGCTTTCTATGCCTTTTGCCAAACTACCTTGATCGACAGGCAAGTGATCATGTAACCCTTGCCTGCGATCACCAACTCACGCCCTGATCTAGTAAGGTTGCCCATTTGCCCGATCATCCCCAGCGCCATCTGTCGATCAGTGCAGCTCCTTGGGATAGCGCTCTAATGGCCGATGTTGGTTCTAAACGGCCAGGGAAAGCGCGAGAGAGATTAGCGCCTGGTGAAGAAGATATTGGCCAGATCGCCTGAAAAACTGGTGATGGCGGCCAGCTGGAGAAGCACGAGCAAAGCCCATGGGTGAGGCCCTCGAACCCGCGCTAAGCTGCCAATCGTGGGAGGTGGCCCAGTCGGTCCACAGCGCACGCAACGCGACCCAGAACACGCGATCGAGCGGTCCAAGCCGTGCACGGCGGCCACTGCGCTGCACGAGCGTGGCAAGTTGTTGGCGGAGGGCGAGATTGTCCAGCAGCAACGCCTGGCGCGAGCGGGCCAGGGCGCGCACGGTCCAGATGAGGAGCTTGAGGAGCAGCAGCATCGCAGGAAGATGCTGGCTTCCTCCTGTAATCGCAAGCGATGCGTTTCAACGCACCGATTCGCAGCTCGTCAGTGCGATTGAATGGTGCGGATGGAATTTTGGCCAGGGACAACCGTCTACGCAGCTACTTTCGACGTTGTGTTTAGGTGGCTGTGTCGTGCGCAAAGAACAGCCGCAGCATGTACGTCATCGTCGCCAACGCCGCCACGAAGCACACCACGAAAAGGAGGAACGGTCCCCACTGCGGCGCGACCCGCCAGTGACCCGGGTCGAATTGCCCGGCGAGCTTCACCAGTCGAACGGTGTGGCGCACGTAGACCATCCCGAACAGCGAAACGAAGAGCATCGCGCCTGACGCGGGGAGTTTCTTCGCGAAGAAAAAATGGAGCGCGCCGAGCGCGAAGACGATCGCGGCCATCAGTGCCCAGATGGCCGGTGTATGCATGAGCGCAACGAGATATGGCGCCAGCGACACCAGATAAGCGAGGCCCACCACGGCTCCCAGCGCCATACCGAAAACGAAGAACGACTTGCCCGTCTGATACATTTCCGCGTCGTCGCGGTTGAGCGCCGCAACACAGAATCCGCCGACGGTCACGGCGCCGAGCACCATGTGCAACCAGCGCAAGAGATAGTCACCCGTTGCTGGGTTCCAGACGAACCCCGATTGGACCTTGGTGTAGAGTTGGTGGATGAGCTCCGGCCGTTCCGCCATGGCGAAGATTGAGCCATAGGCGATCGATACGTACAGCAATCCGATCAACGCAACCAGCAGGGCCGGAAGGTGGATCTTGCCGGACTTTTCGCTCCGCACGGCAGCAACATAGATTGCGGTGTACACCACGATCACCGCGGCGATGATCAAGAGCCAGAACCAGCCGCTGACGATTGCCGCCGCGTAGGCCTGCCGCGGATAGACGAGCTGCAGGAAGAGAAGCGGCGCCACGCCGAGGGTGACGGTGGCCGCCATCGCCGTCGGCAACAGCCGGGTCCAGCGTGCCAGCGCCGGTTGCTGAACGCGCCCGCGCATCGCGCCCTGCACCACGACGATGACTCCGCCGAGTAGAAAGTTCATCGCTACGAGGTGCAGCGACAGCGTCAGCAGGTGCAAGGTAGTTATCAGCCAGAGTGGCGCAGAAAGGAACTCGTAGTTTGGGAGATTCATGGCTTCACCTGACTTCCCAGGACTTGCAAGTACGCCACCAAGGCGGCCCGGTCCGTTGGGCGACCGGTGTACGCCGGCATGCCGTCGCCGAGACTCGCGGCCGCGTCGAGCAGGCCGTTCAGCGCTGCGGCGTCCTGACCGGCGAATGCGGCCGAGTTGTCACTGGCCGTGCGCGCCACGTGGCACTTGCCGCACCGCACCGCGTACGCCCTGGCACCGAGGGGCTCGCCGCGCTCGGCGCAGATCTGCTCGAGCGACCGCTGATCAACGCGGCCGTAGAGATACGTGGCGATCTCATCGGCCTCCGCGGCCGTGCCGAAGAACGGCGGCATGTGCCCCTTCAGGAGGTGGGCGCCACGGACGATCGCCGCGATGAAGGCGGGGTCGGTGCCGTCAAACGCCGGCCGCAACGGTTTGTAGCCATCGATCGTATGACAGCTGCGGCAGGCGTGGCGGAAGAGATCGGCAGCGTTATCGCCCGTGCGGTAGGCAATGTGCGAGAGATACCCGTCCGTGCGGTAGCGCTGGGCCTGTGCGACCTCGATGCCGTTGCCGTAGATGTAGCCGGTGATGATGTACGGCTTGCGCAGCCCCTCGCGAAACATTTCAAAAGACCCGAACCATCCGAAGCCGACGGCGAGCACCAAGCCGGCCAGCACGACGGGCAGGCGCTGCGCCGCTGCCCGACATACCACCAACAACGCAGCGAGTGCTGCGGCGATCCCGATGCTCGCCCGTAAGGCGCGCATCGGCATGGGCATGCCTTCCTGCGCCACTGTTCTGATCGCCGCCGGAATGGCGTACCAGTACCAGAAGCCTGCGGCCGCCATGACGACGAGGCCGACCAGCCCCCAGGTCGTCAAGGAGCGCACGGTGCGTGTCTTGAGCGCACCCGCTTCGCTCCGGGCTGCGACCAGCAGGGCATACAAGCTTGCCAGGATCAGGCACACGCCGGTGCGCAGCACCAGCGACGGCCAGAACGTCGGGTTGAAGAAGCCGTCCCAGAAGGAGCCGCTGGCGAGCCATTGCCCCGGCGTCAGCATGAAGGTGAGGATGCCATTGATGATGAACAGCGACAGCCACGCTGCGCCGAAGTAGATCCATCCTATCGTCAAGTGCGCCCTGGCGGTCATGCGTGTCCAGCCGTAGTAGTAGAGGAGCGCGGCGGCGATCTCGACAAGGAAGAACGTCCACTCGGTCGCCCATCCCCACACGTAATTGTGGATCAGCGCTTCCGTTGCCACCGGAGCGAGCAGCCCGATAATGAACCAGATGCCGACGCCGGTGAGCGCGCCGGCCACCAGGGTGAGGCGTGCAAAGAACTTGCTGAGGGTCTGCAGAAAGGCGAGGGTCGCCTCGTCGTTGCGGGCCCGGGCCGTGTGCTCCGTGACCACGAGGTACAGGCCGCCGCCGATGGCGAAATGGGAAATGAAGACGTGCACCACGGCAATCCCGGCCATCAGAATTCCGTACCCCAGCGGGGCATCCCAAAATGGATAGTTCATGGCGTGCCTCCTAGCGGATACCTCTCCTCAGCGTGTTCGCCTTCCAGGATCGCGTGCATCGAGGCAACGCAGGCCCAGCACGCCCACTTGATAGAATTTTTGGATCTGCGCCCTGTCCACCGAAGAAGCCTAATATCGCAATTCTAGGATCGAGCAAAACACGTGTGCCTCGCCAAAACTCCATCCGCGCCTTCGGACGCATCTCGCCACTCGAAGCGGCGAAGCGGTGACAAAAAATGTCACCTGCTCACGGCATCAACAAGCGGCGCGTTCTCTCGGCCAGCGATTTCGGACCAAAACGGCGGTCGGGATTTTGGCGAGGGACAACAGGACGCTGCGCCCGGCAGAAAGGGCGTGCGCGAGACGATTGTCGCGCGTTCACGTCGTGCTCGACGCAGGCGCCCTGGCGCGCTCGGCGTCTCCAAGCCGCTATTTGTTAGGCATCAGCGTCCTTTGAGAGATCGCTCCAGTCGCGCGACAAGTGCGCCAGCACCACCCAGTGCTTCGATGCTATGCTCGTACGCGACCTGAGCCTTCTCGTAGTGGTTCTCTACTTCGTTCATAACATCGCGAATGGCCGCGAGCGCCTGGTCCACTGCCGCGCGACTAGCCTTCGCGAGTGGTTGTGGATTCTGGTTGCGCGCCGTAAGCAAGTCGCGGTGCGCAATCCATCGGTTCCGACGGTCCCGAGCAAACTCAGACTGCTGCTTTGCCTGCTCCACGAGTTTATCGACACGGAGTTTCAGGTCTGCCGATTGTATCAGGGCGCCCAGCCTCTGGACGGTCAGATTGTCCTTGCCTACGGACCGTGGTGGGTCTGTCAGGCGAGTGATATGCAACAGGATATCGTCGAACAGCACGCTCTGTAAGAATCCGAAAAACGCTGGTGCGGCTCGGTTCAACAGCTCAACACGCTCCCGTGACGCGCCAAACAACTCTCGATATTCCTGCCATTTCACGTGAAGCCACGCCACTTCACGGTACAGATCGTAACAGAGTTCGCCGAGTTCGTTGCCCATCGCCGCAACTTTCGCGGCACGAACCTGTTCGGCCGTCATCTCAGTCATCTGCCGCCCCCGAGTGCGAATCTTGATGCCTAACGAGGCTGTAGAAAAACCCAGAAAATGGAACTTTGAGTGACTTTCCGCAACTCGATATCTTCCCGCTGCTTCGCTTCAGATCGACCCTGAAACGCCCGTAGCGCTCCTCTGGTCACGTTTCCCAACGTTTTAGCCAGATGTGCTGCGTTTCTGATTTCGATTCGTCATATCGCGAGTTTCGGTTCTTGGGCCTGCCTCGTTGGGTTTTTGTACAAGCTCAACGCCCGCGGTGAGCAACCGCAGCGAGCGAATGCTAGCCAGCAGACCTCTCGACCGCGAGGTTAGATGCCGGGCGGAGTTACTTTCCAGTGAGTTCTGCCCAGTTGTCATTCACGAAGATCGCAAACCGCAGAAGGAGCGCTAAGGAGGTGTACGCCTCATTGTCCTTGATCCCTGAGGCCTTTCCATGGGCTGCCTGATCGCGCCAATATTTCAGGAGTGTCATGTAACCTACACACTCGTCGCGGAGCTCCTGCCGCGCCTTACCTAACATGATGTTTTCAACGCGGCGACGACCGCCAGACGTGTTGTACTGCCGCAGTACCGTTGGCTCGTCGGCCTTTGCGGCTGCGGTGGCGAGGAGAACGGCCTCAGCTGCTGCGCCACACATCGTGCAGCAGGCGAAATACGCGTGGGCGCCGTAACAACGAATCGCCTCCTGGGCTCTTTCCTGGAACGGTGCACCGAAGCGCTGACGGTACGGCGCCAGCATCTGGGCGAACCGTTCGGGTTCCGTCGGGACGAAGTCGTCGCGATCGGCTTCAGCCAGCCACTGCTGCCCAAAAGGCGTTATCGAATAGCCATTCCCCGAGGCACCGTCGGCGGTGGCCTGGGCATTGAACGCGCGAACGCCGGGCCTCAGGATACCGCGGCGGCAAAGATCCCATGCCGCAGCGTAAAGCATTGGCATCATCTCGCACAGTTTCGATTCTTGCTCGCCGTGGTCGATACCCTGTTTCGCTAAGTGCGCGCGGACGAGCGCAGGAAGGTACACACCATACCCGTATGAGCCGTAGTTACCGTGGTCTGGTTGTCTCAACCAGCGAACGAGCAGGGCTGTCGCATCGGATTGCGTGAACGGCACCGTGCTCATCGCAAGCCCCTAACGCGCTGCGTGTGAGCGGCTGGCGCAGCGGCGCTCACACGAGTGCCCGACATGCTCAAGCCGGTCGGCTCGACACGCTGGTTAGGGGTGTGTTGCATCAAAGCTCCCTCAGCACACGCCTCACCGCATCCTCGATCCCCGTCGGAAATCCAGTGCCGTGTTTCTGTTCATCAGCGAGATAGTTGAGCGCAAGCGTTGGATCTCTCTCGAAGACCGACGACAACTTCGCATGCCATTCATTGAGATGCAGCTCGAGCTGTTGTAGCCGCCGCGCTAGGTCGCTTAAATGTTCAGACCCGGGCTGTGGTTGTTTGAACCAATCATCTGCTCGGAGCCAGTCGGCCATCTCCACGTTCACCCGTCTCAGCGAGGTGTTCGTCACTCCGCGAATGATTGTGTGCAGCTGGAGCTCGTCCGAAGAAAGTTTTGCGAATGCTCGTGAGAAGACCTGGTCAAGACTGAGACCGGAATTGATGACCTCGGGTTGTGATCTCTGGATGCTCTCGAAAAGGCGCTGGGCTTGAGCCCTTTGGCTTCGGAAGAGGTTTCCGGACTCATCGAGAAGGCGTTGAAGCTTTTCCAAGCGCGCCTGGCGCGCCTGCTGGGATTCATAGCGCTTGCGCCACCAATCCCATATATTCTTGCCGAAGAACCCAACGACTCCGGTGACCACGCCAAAGATAGCTGTACCGAGCCATCCAGGTATGTCTCCGAGGGATCCCATGTCGATCTCCCTAGAATCCTTGTTACGCCCCTAACTACCTGCTTACCTACTTAGGCTGCCCTACCTGTCCCGTGGAGCCCACAAGCTACCACGGACGGGTCTGTGTCGGGAAGCTCTGCCTGTGGCTCGCCAAAATCTTCCGGGCTTCTCAAGCGGCGTCCCCGTCCTTCGGAGCGGCCATGCAGGAACCACCGTCGAGGTGCGGCCCCGAAGAGCTTGCCAGCGCCCCCGAACCACCGGCTGGCAGCCCGCTGCCAGTACCCTGTGCCGCGAACCGCGAACACTTGCCCAGAATCGGCTAAATTCTTTCCACCATTAGGCAGCTTGGGAGCGTTGGTTACGGACTGGACTTGGGGCGCAGACTGAGCGCACATGGACCCAGACGGAGGTCTCCATGCTACGACCAAAATCGCCAGGTCAGACCACCACGCCACGCAGCGGTGGTGGCGATCTGGCAGGCGAGGTTGCGCGCCTGTCCGCACTCGACCCAACCGACCTGAAGCAGGTGTGGGTTACGCTCTGCGGCGCCGCGCCCCCGCCAGGGCTGAACCGCCCGCTGCTCATCCGAGCGCTCGCCTACCGCCTGCAGGAGCGCGCGCTCGGCGGCCTCAGACCCGCCACCCGCCGGCTCCTCCTCCAGTTCTCCGATGAGGCCGAAGCCGGAGTGCCGGCGCGGCCTTCTGGGTCGGTCACGCCAGGCACGGTGCTCGTGCGCGAGTGGCACGGGGCCAGCCACCGCGTGACCGTTCTGGAGACGGCCTGTGCGTGGCGCGGGAAGCGGTACCGCTCGCTCTCGGAGGTGGCGCGCGCGATTACGGGAACCCGCTGGTCAGGGCCACGCTTCTTCGGCCTCGGGCGCCCGCGGGACAGGAGGGCCGCCAATGGAACGCACCCAGCCTAAGCTGCGCCGCTGCGCCATCTACACCCGCAAGTCCTCCGAGGAGGGCCTGGAGCAGGACTTCAATTCGCTGCACGCCCAGCGCGAGGCCTGCGAGGCCTTCATTCGCAGCCAGGCGGGTGAAGGGTGGCGGCTTATCCCAACGGCCTACGATGACGGCGGCTTTTCGGGCGGCTCGATGGAACGCCCCGCACTCCAGCATCTGCTCGCGGACATCCGCGAGCGATTGATTGATGTCATCGTGGTCTACAAGGTCGACCGGCTGACACGCTCCCTGGCGGACTTCGCCAAGATGGTCGACGTCTTCGATGCGCACGGCGTCTCCTTTGTCGCCGTCACCCAGCAGTTCAATACCACCACCTCCATGGGACGGCTTACCCTGAACGTGCTGCTCTCGTTCGCGCAGTTCGAGCGTGAAGTGACGGGCGAGCGCATCCGCGACAAGATCGCCGCCTCCAAGCGTAAGGGCATGTGGATGGGTGGCGTGCCCCCGCTCGGCTATGACCTGCGGGAGCGCCGGCTGGTGGTGAACCCGGCGGAGGCCGAGACCGTGCGCGCCATCTTCCGCCGCTACCTGCAGCGCGGCTGCGTGCGGCGGCTCCAGAGCGATCTGGCGCGGCGCGGCATCGTGTCCAAGGTCCGCATTGCCCGCAACGGCACGCGCTCCGGTGGGAAGCCCTTTTCGCGGGGAGCCCTGTACGCACTGCTGGCGAACCCCACCTACATCGGCGAGATCCGCCACAAGCAGGACCGGCATCCGGGGCAGCACGAGGCGCTCATGGACCGCACGCTCTGGGAGCGCGTCCACGCACGGCTGCACGATCAGGCGGCCCGCCGGGGCGGTCCACGGCCGCGGCACGCAGCGCCCAGTCCATTGGCCGGCAAGCTGTTCGACGAGCGCGGTGCGCCGCTGTATGTGCAGGGCACGGCGAAGGGTGCGCGCCACTATCGGTACTACGTCTCGCGCGGGCTGGTCCACGGCTCGAAGGAACATCCTGAACGTGGCTGGCGTCTGCCGGCAGCCGAGCTGGAACGTGCGGTACGCGCTGTGGCGGAGCAGCTGCTCGCCGACCGCGCGGCGCTCGCGGAAGCGGCCGATGCAGCAGGCCTCGATGCCAGCTGCCTGCCCGCGATCTTTACGGCGGCCCAGGGGTGGAGCGATCGGCTGCGCGTGGTGACCGACGCCGCGCCGGTGCTGGCGCAGCTGACCGACCGCGTCGACCTCACGCCGGACGGTCTGCGGGTGTCGCTCACCATGCCGCTTGCGAGCAGCGACGCATGCACCGCCGCGACAGCGCAGGGACTCGTGCTCACACGCTGTGCTCCCCTGCAGATCCGACGCCGCGGGCTCGAGATGCGGCTGGTGCTGGACGACACCGCGCCGCCGTCGCGCGTCGACAGTGCGCTGCTCAAGACGGTGGCCCGCGCCTACCGCTGGGCAGACGACCTGCTCTCGGGCCGGGCGCCGTCGGTGGGCGACATCGCCCGGCGGGAGCGGGTCAGCGACCGCTACGTATGGCGGCTCATTCGCGTGGGCTTCCTGGCGCCCACCATCGTCGAGGCCATCGTCGACGGCCGCCAGCCCGAGGACCTGACGGCCAGCGTCCTCACCCAGCGGCTCGATCTCCCGGCCCTCTGGCAGGCCCAGGAGCAAACGCTCGGCCTCGCGTAGCCCCACACGTTCCCATCATTCGCACGCGTGTGATGAGTCCAACGGTCCGCGTACGCCGCCAGCGCCGCCGCAAAGAGCGAGGTCGCTGCACGATGCGCGGGGACCGTTTGCGATGGCAAGGCATTAGCGCCACCGGTTCTCGGCTCATGACCCGGCGGACGGAATATTGGCGAGGCACACGGGCCGGAAGCAGGCTCGGACGGTGATGCGCACGAAACGAAAGCGTGGACGCCTCGGTAGCGACGACAGCGCCAGCATCTACCAGCCCCCAGCTTGGAAGCGCCCCATGCGCCCAAACCAGCCGCCGCTAGGTGGAGCGTCGTCATCCTCAGGCATGCCCAATCGGCCGGCCAGCCGTGACCGCAGCTGTTGCTGCTGCGTGCTCGGACTGATGTACTCGAACTGATACGGCTCAACCGCTTCACCGAGCGCCAGCATGAGGGCCTCGGCCCGATCGGGCGAGCGGACGCCCCGGGCGCGCGCTTGCTCCTTGGACTCGATCTTCATGCGGCCCTGCGCATCGATCTCATACAGCAAGCCGGCGAGCTGCCCCAGCGTCGCCTCGTCGGTGAGCCCCTCCACCTGATCGTGCTCAAACGCATCGGCCAGGGACTGGTAGCAGGAGGCCTTCACATTCACAAACCGCTGCGCCGGATTGTTCTCACGGAGGTGGGGTTTGTTCTCGCAGGGCAGGGCGACATTGACCAGCTCGACCGGGAAGCGGCAATCACGCAGATGCAGGCCGAAATTATGGCCGATCCCAATGCCATCGACCCGCACCCGCGAGAGCCGGGACCGGAACTGGTTGAGGAAGTTGACCGCCGCCCCGCGGGTGTCCGTGCCGCGCCAGGCGCCCATGGCGAGGATCCGGCGCTGGTCGGGCCGGCATTCGCATACGTAGACGACGGTCTCGGCCTCGCCGCCGCCGACATCGACGCCCGCTACCAGCGGACCGGAACCGCTGGCGCTCGCCGGGTTGTCCCGCGCGCGCTGTCGGGCGCGCTCGAGCCAGGCCATGCGGATGAGCGCATTCTGGGCCTGCTCCGGAAACCGCGCCAGCACCCGTGCCACCCAATTGGGGGAGCTGCTTTCGTTGCCGTGCCACCAGGCCTGATGCTGGTCATAGACCCAGCGCTTGGTGACCAGATACGGGACGGGGTTGCAATCGAGCGGCCCCCCCTCAGCCGGATCCAGCCCTTGTAACTGCTCCAGGCTAAGGCCCTTCAGGTTCGGCGAATCGAAGGCATCGATCGTCAGGCACTGCCACAGGCCTCGCTCGGTGTGAAAGGCATCGAAGAACGCCCCGGCGGGGATGGTCGGATTGCCGGCCATCACGATGTGGACCTGCCCCCCGGCCATGGTGCCGGCCATCGCATCCCAGATGCCCGATTCGATCCCGGGCGCCTCGTCGGCGATGATGAGCACGTGCTTGCCGTGATAGCCTTGGAAGTTCTCAGCCTGGTTGGTCGAGAAGCCGATGGCGAAGTTGTGGTCATCGCGGAACTTGAGGTCCGTCGTGTTGAGTTTCGGGTAGGGGACCCGCGCGCCCTCCACGAGGCGATGGATCTCCACCCACAGCTGCGTGCGCACTTGGCGCTGCGTGGGCGAGGTCGTCAGGACAATCCCCTTCTCGTAGCGCGCCAGCCACCAGAGCGTCGCCACGGCGAGGCTGAAGGTCTTGCCGACGCCGTGACAGGCTTTCACGGCGGTGCGCCGCTTCGTCTGGATGGACCGGAGGATCTCGACCTCGCGCTCCCACAGCGTCACGCCCAGGATGTGCTGGGCGAACAGTACCGGGTCACGCACCACACTGCTGACGAACGCTTTCTGTGCGGCCGAGAGCTCGCCGGTGCCCTTCTTGGTCTTCACCGGATATTCTCCCTCCTCTTCACTTTTCTGGGTCGTCATCCGGCAGCGGGCCCACCGCTTCGAGCAGCTGCACGAGGGTCAGCGGCTGGCCGTCTTTGCTGGTCAGCTCATGTCGCTGCGGCGCGGCGTAGCCGTTGATGCGGGCGGCATGATCGAGCAGCTTGATGCCGACCTCGACGGCGCGCGGGTTGCCTTTGCGGATGGCGGGCTGCAGGTTCAGAAACAGCTCTTCGGCGCGCGCATTGTCGAGCTTGCGCAGCTCGTCGACGGCCAGCGACGGCTCGCGGGCGAGGGCTTTCTTGAAGGCTTTGGCGCACGCTTGGCGGGTGATGGTGTAGTCGGGCGGGAAGGTCACGCCTTCCGGGAGTGCGACAATGGGGTGCGCCTGGCCGCGGCCAACCCGCCCGACTTGTTCCGCGATCGCATCGAAGGCGAGGCCCATGCGCTTTAGCTGCACCGTCTCCGCCTCGACCCACCGCGCCCGTAACACTGCTTCCGACACCGTCACGGTCTGCCGCGGACCGCGCCAGGTGCCATCCGGCTGCCGCTTCATCATCAGCGGATCACCTCCGGTGTGAGGCCGAGGGCGGCCAGGCGTTCGAGGGTCACGGCCACAAACGCCGGCGACTTCTCGACGGCGTAGCAGCGCCGCCCGGTGTGCTCCGCCGCCACGAGCTGGGCACCGCTGCCGGAGAACGGCTCATAGCAGAGATCGCCAGGGTCCGTGTGCATCTCCATCGGCAGCGAGAACAGCTTGCAGGGCTTTGCGGTCGGATGCGCCTGCGTCTCGATGTCCGTGCTCGGCACGGTCCACACCGTGGTCGGACATTCCCCGGCGGGGTCGCTCGCTTGTGCGCGGAGAATGTTCGGTTTTTCGCCTTCGAGCCACCCGAACAGACACGGCTCGTGCTGCCACAGGTAGACCGAGTGGGTGAGTACCGACCGCGTCTTCACCCAGATGATCTGCTGGTGCACGAAGGCGCCGAACTCGGCCCAGATCCGTTCCACCATCGCCTGGCGTTTGCTGGCGTGCCAGCAGTACCAGGCGGCGTTCCGGGTGATCGCATGCGTCAGGGCGACGCGGATGAAACCGCGGTACAGCTCGACGCCGACGGCCTCGGAGTTGTCCACGTCGGCAGATCTGGGTGCGGCGTCCGCCCCTGATCCATCTGCATCGCGATCAGCAGTCTTTTGTCCCCAGGCATGCGGATGGGCATCGCCGGTGTAGCCGACCGTGTACGGCGGATCCGTGGCGAAGAGCACGGCACGCTCATCGCCCATGAGCCGCACGACATCTTCTGCCCGGGTCGCATCGCCACACAGGAGGCGATGGTCCCCAATCTGCCAGAGTTGGCCGGTGCGCGTCCCCCATTTCTTTTGCAGCTCGCCGGCCGTGTCGAATTGCGGTGGCGGCTCCTCTTGCGGATGGACGAGCCGCCACAGATGGTCCCCCGCGGTCCGCCGTAGCAACGACTGGACTGCTTGGCTGTCGGTTTGAACCGTTTGGAGCAATGCCGTGATACGCTGCGCATCGGATTCCGCCATCGCGGCAAGGGGGTCGAGGGTCAGGAGGACCTTATCGGCTTCCTCTTCATTCACATCGAGCACGAGGACGGGCACGGTGGCGTCAGGAGTGGTCTCCACCCGAAGATGGCCGTCGATGAGCATGAGCTGCCCATCCGGTAACTCGCGGGCGAGCACCGCATCGGCGTAGCCGATCTCGGCCAGCAGATCGCGGAGCGCCTTGGCTTGCGCTGTCGGGTGGCGCCTCCAGTTTTTCGGGTTGGGCAGTAGCTCCTTGGCGGGGACGCGGCGGAGTTCGCGGATCCGATCGCGCATGTGCAGCGGACCGGCTGGGGAAGGGCTATCGGATTCGGTTGCAGCGTGTGAATGCTGCGCTGCATCTCGCTCCCACGACAAATGGGGTGCGTTGTCGGGCATAGCGCTGTTCCTCCTCGTATCTGGAGAACGGTTCATGCCCGACAGAATTGTCGTTGCTGAGCGCGTAGAATAGAGCAGAAGCCCTCGCGCAAGCGAAACTTCGCATTCTACTTCAGCGCCCGCCGTCGCGACCGGAGTTCCTTCACGCCCGGTGGTCGGCCACCCTTGGCGGGACGCAGAGGAAGCCCTACCAATTCGGCGGTCCTCTTGACGGCGTCTTCAACGGTCTTCCGCTCGCGAACGTTGTACTCGCGGCGAATTCTCTCGTAGGACCAGTGCTGCACCTGGTACCGTGCCAGCCACTCAAAATGCTGCAGCTTGCGCTTCTGACGGGTGGACGCCCACCCGAGACTGGATTCGAAACGGCCTCGGAGTTCCTGCATGTGCCGGTTCAGAGCCTCAGCAAACGCCTTTAGGATGCGCTGCCGCGCGCCGGCAGCACGCTCCATCTCCAAGTCCGGGCTTGGGAAGACGAAGTGCCCCACGGTAGGCTCCTTCAGCTCCAGCCGTGTAAGATCGACACCGAGCGCCATGGGTTCGAGCGAGAAACTGAACGGTCGATCGGCAAGCGCCCGGCCAAGGAACGAGCGGCCGATCCGCGGCGCCCATCTCCCCACCAGATGGGGGAACTTGCGCCACATCCCCAGGGTGAGCACCGCCCGCCGCCAGCACCAGTCATCATCGACGGGTGGATGGGGAAGATGCGAATCCTTCAGCCACTGCATCAGGCTTTTCGCGAACGGATCGTGTTGCAGTTCGAATTCCGGCAGGAGATGGAACTGCCGAGCCCAGTGTTCGAGTTCCTCTGTGCTGGCGTCGGCTTTCGGGACCTCGAGCGTCTTCGGGAGTTTGCGAAAGAGCCTGAAAGGCCCGTTCTGCAAGTCCTTCAGAACGCGCGGTTCGCACTGCTGCACCGCATGCAAGAACAGGTCGCGTGCGCGGTCGCGCGAATAACGAGCGCCCCATTCGTACTGGCCCGCGCCTCGCGCCGAGCCGCGGCTCTTTGATCCGGTTGCCACAACGCACCTCCACGTACTGTCCACGGCAGGACAAGCGCTGCGGCGGCCCGGCGTGGTCCAGGTGTTCAGGTGGCGCACCCTCGTCGCGGCGCATATCGATCCCGCTCTATATCACGCCGTGCCTCGCGCGTTCAGTACGTTGGTCGCGACCGAAGACGACGGCATACTGGGAGTTGTGCCTTGCCAAAATCCCATCGTGCAGCCGACACCGGCTGCCCTTCTTGCTGGTGGAAGACCAGCCCCGGCAATCGACCAGTCGGCCGGGTAGCATATTCGACTGTCGAGGAGGTAACGCATCGGC
>Ga0326728_10016191_pt1 | contig 15281 bp, 15 predicted proteins | sample MB3enrmetagenome_FD_207602 | JGI IMG/M metagenome (GOLD analysis project Ga0326728, IMG submission 207602) | Lab enriched peat soil microbial communities from McLean, Ithaca, NY, United States - MB31MN | ecosystem: Environmental > Terrestrial > Soil > Wetlands > Peat | place: USA: New York...
ATCAGCAGCTTTCAAAAACCTTCTGATGAACTATCGGACGTTGGCGTTCAGCGGCGGGACAGTATTGAGGGGGGCAAGAATAATTGGTATTCCGTTTATCGAAGACCGTCATAACGTATATTGTCGGCCCTCAGCCACCAACCGCAACCTCATCAGAACGGAAAATCCCAACAAATGCGAATATCTTTGGTATTGATCCGGAAAATAGAAAGGTTGGATGGGATTCGTGATCACCCGAGCGGTGCGACCGTGCTTTTGTACATTTCGTTGAGCACCTGCGCAAGACCCGTGTAGATTGCGGAGAGCCCGCAGATGATACCTATGTAGCCTGCGGTCACCACGATCGTTCCGTTCCCTGTTGCTTCCCCGAGTGCGAGGAGGAAGAACAGGATGGTCAGCGTGCCAAAGACCACTTGGAGGGCCCGGTTCGCTCTCAGGGTCCCGATGAACATGACCGCCGTGAACAGACCCCACATAAAGAGGTACGCTGCCATTGCATTTCCTGAACTCGCATCGGCAAGTCCCATCTTCGGAAGGACGAGCAGGCCGACCAGGGTGAGCCAGAACACCCCATAGGAGGTAAACGCCGTCGCCCCGAACGTATTGTTCTTCTTCCACTCCTGGATACCTGCGATGATCTGGGCGAGGCCACCGTAGAAGATCCCCATAGCAAGGATCATCGATCCCAGTTCGATGAACCCGGCATTGTGCAGGTTCAGGAGAACGGTGGTCATGCCGAATCCCAGCAGGCCCAGAGGCGCGGGATTGGCAGTCAGGTCGAGGTTTTTCACGTTCGTTACGATTTCATTTGCATTCATAGTTCTTCAGTTCCTTTTTTTGTTGAGTGGTTTTACATCCGTATCCGTTGTTGCACCGGTTCCGGGAGTCTATTCTTCCAACGTTGAGATATCGCCGGGGTCCATGCCCAGCTCCTTTGCCTTGAGGACCCGGCGCATGATCTTGCCGCTGCGGGTCTTGGGGAGCTTGTCGACAAACTCGATCTCATGGGGGACTGCGATGGGCCCCAGTGTCATCCTTACGTGATAGATCAGATCCTGCATGAGCTTGTCACCGGGTTTGTTCCCGACTCTCAGGATGACAAATGCCTTGATGGAGTTCCCTTTCACCGGATCGGGTTTGCCGATCACCGCGGCCTCAGCTACGGCACTGTGGGAAACGAGGGCGCTTTCTACTTCTGCGGTCCCGATATTATGGCCGGCAACGATGATGATATCGTCGGCACGACCGAGCACCATGATATAACCGTCTCTGCCCTTTACTGCAAGGTCACCTGCTGCATAAACCCCGTCGATGGTCTCCCAGTATTTCCGGTACCGCTCTTCATTTTTATAGACGGCGCGGAACATCGCCGGCCAGGGTGCCTTGATCGCAAGGAAGCCACCGGTGCCCGGTGGTACGGAATTTCCTTCCTTGTCCACAACATCGGCAATGACACCCGGTACAGCTTTTCCGGCGAACCCGGGACGCATGGGCTCCCCTACCATAGTAGTGATCATGTGCATTCCTGTTTCTGTCTGCCACCAGGTATCGACGATCGGGCACCGGTCCTTTCCTATGGCATGGTGGTACCACACGAATGCCTCGGGGTTCAGGGGTTCACCGACAGACCCGATGATCCGCAGGGAACTCAGGTCGTACCTGTCCGGCCACTCCTCTCCCATCTTCATGAACATCCGGATTGCGGTCGGGGCTGTGTAGAAGACATTGATCTTCTGCTCCTCGATCAGTTTCCACCAGATGCCCGGATCCGGGTAGTCGGGCGTCATCTCGGTCACAAACACCGTGGCCCCGACAGCGAGCGGGCCGTAGACGATGTAGCTGTGGCCGGTGATCCAGCCGGGATCTGCGGTACACCAGTAGATGTCGTTTTCCTTGAGATCGAAGACGAATTTGGTCGTGTAGTAGGTGCCCACCATATAGCCCGCGCTCGTGTGCACGATGCCCTTGGGCGTCCCGGTGGAACCGCTGGTATACAGCATGAACAAGGGGTCTTCTGCATCCATCACTTCCGGCTCGCATTCTGATGGCATACCCTCCATGAGGCCATAGAAATCTATCTCGAATTCAGCCCTGATCTCGACCGGGGGCTCTTTTCTCCTCCGGTAGATGATGAGGTGCTCGACACTCGGGGCGTTGAGGATCGACTCCTGGACTGTCGTAATAAGCGGGATCGCCTTCCCCCTGCGGATGGAGATATCCGCAGTTATGACGACCTTTGCCTCTGCTTCCCGGATGCGCAGGTTCAGGGCAGTCACACCGAATCCGGCGAAGACCACGCTGTGGATGGCCCCAATCCGTGCACATGCCAGCATTGCAATGATCTGCTCAGGTACCATCGGCATGTAGATACAGACCCGGTCACCTTTCTTCACGCCGATCTTCTTGAGGCCGTTTGCAAAGCGGCTCACTTCTGAAAGAAGTTTCTGGTACGTGTAGATTCTCTCCGCACCCTCTTCCCCCTGCCAGAGGAGCGCAACCTTGTTGCGCCGGTGGTTCTTTACATGGCGATCGAGACAGTTCGCCGTGATGTTCAGTTTTGCATTGACGAACCATTTCGCATACGGGTACTTCCATTCCTTTACGGCATCCCATGGCCGTATCCAGTCAAGTTCACGGGCAATCCTGTCCCAGAATCCATCGGGATCGGCCAGGAAGGCTTGGTACGCAATCTCGTAATCCCCCAACCAGGAATCTGCCTTGTATTCCGGATTGGGAGTATAACGGACGGTACTCTCGACCAGTTTAACATCGAAATCTTCGGTCATATGTTCTCACATTTTACATTATTAATCATGTTAAAATTACTATTTATAACTGTCGAAAACAAGTTCGGCAATTGCCGATTTCAATGATGATATTCATCCTTAAGACAAGGTAGAAATCGTGAAAAATCAACACATAATATGTCCGGAAGAATGGGGAAACATGATACAAATGAACCCCCAATCATCCTGTCACTTCCCGTCCGGAATTGCTTCCGGATCCTAATCCAAAAGACCAGTACGCAGGCCCTCGCGCGGCACCTGCATCCCGGCATGTTTTTTTGCGGCGGGAATGCGGCCGCCAGTCAGTGATATCCCTAATTGACTCGATCGCCCCGGTGATCTGGCGGGTCTGGTCATAAAACGGAGAAGCCTTCAACCACAGGATCCGTTCCTTTCTGTCCTGCCGGTCCAACTGCGTCTCCGCGGTGAAAGTACAGTCCTCCTTATGAAGATGGCGGTACAGCTTGCGTACTTCTGGATCATCATGAAAGATGAGATCGACAAGAAGCGGACGGTGTTTCCCGTAGATGGCAACCGAACACTCGTAATTCGTTTTCCCCACCATGTCGCTTGTTTTAACACCGGTCATCTCCTCGATAGCGCAGTTCCAGGCGATAACTTTTCCCTCACTGTCTACGACAAACGTCGGATCGGGAAGAAAATTGATGATGTCCGCAAATCTCTGGTTGCTATCCATGAGGACACGTTCTGCCTTTTTTCGCTCGGATATATCGGTGGCGATAGTGATGATCACTTCCCGGTCGCCCCACCGGGCGACCTTGGCGTGGACTTCGAGAGGGATCTGCCGGCCATCCTTGTGGCAATAAAGAACTTCATACGTTGCCACATCTCCCTTCCCGATCTCCTTTATCCACTCTGCAATACTGTCTGCAGACCCGCCGATATCGATCCGGCTGCTGTCCAATTCAAGAAACTCCGCAAGCGAATACCCGAGAAGATCGAGGTTTTTCTTATTCGAGTACAGGACCTTTCCTTCGAAATCGTAAACAACAATAGCGGCCGGGGAGGCATCCACAAGATCGGCAAGAAGAGCGTTTTCTTCTTCGGCCATTATCCCATCAGTCCGATCTTCAAACTCGATAAGAACTCCTTTATCGCCCCAGCCAAATACCAGAGGGATTATTCGTATTTGAAAGGCCTTCCATTCTTTCCTGACTGGGATCCATGCATTTACGACACATTTTGTTCCTGACATCCCCTTTCGCACGGGATCGCGGATACGATCAAACAGGTCGGCGCCGATGGACGTTGTAGTGATGCTTTTGTTTTTGAGAAGCTCTGTCCCGATCCCGAACATCAGGGAAAATGAATCGCTGATATCACGGATAACAGCAGACTCATCGAGAATGAGAATGAGATCGGAGGATTCGCTGAGAATCTGATCGACGGGGAGCCTCTTTGAAAGTGTGAACACTTTTGCCGGGCCGGTCTTTCTCATATCGACTTGTCCGGAAACAAAGAGCGAGTTAAGATACTTGGCCGTTGTTATCCGGCTCAGACCTGTTTTTTTTGAAATTTCCTCGATGGTGAGCCCTTTTTGCCCATCCTTCATGAGGTCAATGATATCCCGGTAATGATTCCCGTCCAAGGCAATCCTCCGCCTCAATAATAATGCCATATCGAATTTAGGGTCGTCGGAAATCCACCTAAATGAAATTAACCGCTATGCTCCCTTAATACCCCATTTGATAACTAAATGTACGAGTCTTTATATATATAATATGTCGTTTTCATTAATAGAGAGATAATTCTACAAATAGATTGACCATCTTCGATGGATTCCTGATTAATACCTAATTGGGTCTCAGCTCTGCCGTTCATCATGATAGGGACGGGATAACAATCACAAATGTCCTTGATGGAGCCTGAACATGTTGGTGCCCGGCAATCGCATTCCCCTTCTCTATGTCGATGATGAACCAGATCTCCTGAGTTTAGGAAAACTATTCCTTGAACGCGGGGACAATTTTCTGGTCGATACGGCACAATCCGCAAGGGAAGCCCTCGGTCAGCTCCAGAACCATACCTACGAATGTGTTATTTCTGATTACCAGATGCCGGAGATTGATGGGATCAGGCTGCTGAAAATTATCCATTCACGGTACCCGGATCTCCCCGTCATTCTTTTTACCGGTAAAGGACGGGAAGAAGTTGTAATCGCCGCCATTAATGCCGGTGCGGCGTATTATATACAAAAAGGAGGGGATGCCTCTTCGCAGTTCTATGAACTGGGGCACAAGATCAGATCTGCAGTTGAGAAGCGACATATCGAAAAGGCGTTGAAGGCAAGTGAGGAACGGTACCGGACGATTGTCGAGGACCAGATTGAATTCATCTGCAGGTTCGGACCGGATATGACCCTCAATTTTGTGAACGAGGCATATTGCCGGTATTTCAATAAGGCACGACAAGAACTGGAAGGGTCCGCATTTATCCCGAAGATCCCTGGAAAAGAGCAGGATCTGGTGCGGAAGCATTTTGCCTCCCTCACTCGTGAAAATCCAGTTGCCACGATTGATCACCGCATCATCCTGGCCGACGGTCAGGTACGGTGGCAGCGATGGAATGACAGAGCAATTTTTGGCGAAGACGGGTCATTGGTTGAATACCAGTCCGTGGGTAGAGATATCACGGATCTCAAGGATGCAGAAGAAGCACTGAAAAAGAAGCACGAAGAATTGACCGCTTCGTATGAGCAGCTGACTGCGATTGAGGAGGAATTGCGCCGGAATTACGACGAACTCGCCCGGAACCAGAGAGCGCTTATAGAAAGCGAGGCCAGGTACCGCCGGCTTATCGAGACAGCGAACGAAGGGTTGTGGGTCGTCGATCGGAACCTGAATACCACATTTGTTAACCAGCGTTTTGCAGATATGCTCGGGTATACCCGCGAGGAGATGGCAGGCCATAATGTACTGGAATATGTTATCATCGAGGATCGAAATATTATGGAGACCCAGTTTGTTGCCCGGAGAAGGGGGAATAAAAGTCGCTACGAGTGCAGACTTACGCACCGGGACGGGAAGATTATCTGGTGTCTCTTCTCGGGTTCGCCGCTTCTCGATGAAGCAGGTATTTTTCAGGGATCCTTTGGAATGGTGACAGATATCACCGGGTGGAAAAATGCAGAAAATGCATTGCTACAGGCAAACCGGAAGCTGAACCTACTCAACACTATTATCCAGCACGATACCATTAATGCACTTACCGGCATCTTCGGGCTCGTCGATATGGCAGGATCCATTGAAGATAAGGAACACTATGAAAACGAGCTCGCGCGTATCAAGGAATTAACGAGGGTCATTCAGCGCCAGATCACCTTTATCCGGGATTACCAGAATGTAGGTTCTCATTCCCCGGAGTGGCAGCATGTCGGGAGAATAATTCGCGCGTCTTTTGCAGCTCCCGCGTTCAGGAATATCACGCTTGTGGCTGATACCGGAGATCGGGAGATTTTTGCCGATCTGCTTCTTGGAAAAGTCTTTTCTTCCTTTGCTGAAAATGCAGTCCGCACCGGGGAAGAAGTGACAAGGATCAGTTTCTATTTAGTGGAGTTTCCAGACAGCTTGAAAATTATTTATGAGGATAATGGGAATGGAGTCCCAGCAGCGATAAAAGAGCAGATATTCGAAAGAGGATATTACCCGGGTGCCGGTCTCGGTTTGTTTTTGTCCCGCGAGATTCTAGCTATCACAGGTATCACCATTACTGAAAATGGTGAGCCGGGTAAAGGTGCACGGTTTGAGATCACCGTACCAAAAGGAAAGTTCCGTACCAGTACTGACCGGTGAATAATGAGAATGCACTTGGATCAAATTCTGATACTATCTCATCGGGGAGATTAATGGGCTCTGTCAAGATTTCGGGAGGGGACATATATTTTTCGACGGATTACTTGTCATAACTCCCGAAGACTGACTGAGCCCCCCATTAGGTTCAGATCCAGAAAAACTAACCGGTTTTGTGCTTGAATCTCCAACTTCTACACTGGAAGTAGATGATATCCGGGATCATGAAAAATGGCGGGCGTCGAAGCGCTGGGCGAAAGACATCACAGTAACGCACGGCTTCCGAGTGAGCATGACCAAGCATCCACGTATTCCCGATCTACCTTTCTTTCATCCCAGTTGCTTTCTCTGGGCATATAGACACACATAATCCGCAGCCGAGGCAGGCCTTGGCATCGAACTCTATTACACCGTCACAGAGTGCTCTTGCCCCGAACACACACCGCTCAATGCATCTCCCGCAGCCTGTGCAGTGTTTCTGGTCCGTGACCGCGATATAATCAGACCTCACCACGAGGTCCCGACGGTTATAATCCTGAATCAACTGGAGATCATGACAGCAACAAGCACAGCAACTGCAGAGTGCGTAAATCTTCCGGCCTGGCATGTGCAGCGTCATATGTACGAGGCCATGCTCATCAGCTTTTTTCAATACTGCAGCCGCTTCATCAAAAGTGATGCGGCGGGCCTTATTATGTCCTACTACCTTGTCGCTCAGTTCATCAATGAGAAGGCAGACCTCTCGCGGCTTGTTGCACCGGGCATAATGTGTCCTGCAGATACAATCAGCTAGCGCAAACGACCGGGCGTTTTTGAGAATTTCGAGTGCCTGTTCACTGGGAAGAACCCACTGCTGGGCAACAAGCGACTCCTTCACAGGAATAACTTTTGAAGAGAACTCGAAGTCTCCTTCCTCGCGCCATTTGTCGTATTTATCTGAAAAAGATTTCAGGAATTCGTCCATTGCTATGATCTTCTGTTTTATTAAGTCTGGATATCTTTCTTTCTCTGGTGTCTCACCGGATTTTTGGATTCACAGGGAGTCCCGGTCTGGCAGAGCCCGCACGCGTAATTATCAATGTCGTAATGACTCCTGATATATGACTGCGCAACGCCAAAGACGTACTCCCTACAGAGGTTTTTGTTGTGTCCTTCTTTTGAGAGTGCGCCAGCCGGGCACCGCTCTATGCAGAGGCCGCACGTACCGTTGGCATAGAACAGGCACCAGGTATGGTGATCTGAATAGGTCCGTGGCGTCGGGGGGATCCCAACGCGGGCGATGAGCGATCCGCACCGCATGGCTTTTCCCTTAAGGGTGATCAAGCCGTCGCAGAGACCAAACGTCCCAAGCCCCGAGACATATGCCGCGTGGCGCTCGGACCAGGACGAGGCAATGCCGTATTTTTCCGAGACCCCGATCTTCCAGGCCGGGGAAAGCGTGGGGGCCATGGCCGGTATGCCCTGTTTCTCCAGTATGCCGGTGAGATGGTTCATGAGGGCAGTGTTGAAGATGCCACCGTAGTGCTTGGCTCGTGCCCAGCGTTCCGAGGGCAAGGCTGTTTCTTTACGGTTGTCCATTTTGGTGAGCGTGGTCTGGGGCAGGATCCAGCTGATGACCGTAAGATCGCCTGCATCTGCATCAGTATCCGGGAACGCTGCCCGGAACAGTTCGAGCGGGGTCATGAACGGGCCGCCGATATCCTGTTTGAGAAACTCATAGAGTGGATCGTCCCCCGTCGAAAAACCGACCAGCGGTTCATCGGTGAGGGGTTCGCGCTCGGGATAATGCATGTCGTTTTCCGGGGAATTCCGGCAGAATTCCCGGATCGCAGTCTCGATCCAGAAAGCAGGATCGTTCCTTTTCGTTTTGTCCTGATGGCGTAGTGTCATCTTTTCATCCTCTTTTTTGTAAATGACCGGGTCGGTTCTGATGCAATTCACCCGCCGCTGATCGGGGGAAGAACAACAATATCGTCCCCTTCTGCTACAGGTGTTTTTTCCGCTTCTGTCATGGTGATTTGCCTGCCGTTTTTCACCAGCACAACAAACTCTCTTATGTTCCCTTTACCATCAAAGATTGCATCATATCCTTCCTTGTTTTTCTCTGAAACATTCGCGATGAGGTCTGAAAGCACCAAACCTTCTTTGGCATCCACCATTACTTCATTACCGAGGAGCTCACCGTATTCAGAGAAAAACCGAACGCTGATCTTCATCTTGTTCCTCCATCGTTTGCGTTTTTTTTCATTCAATTCTCTACAAGATTTTTTTTCTTTACGCTGTCGTATTGGAATGCCTTTTTTTGACGTGAAAAATCCTTTCGTAACCGTCAACGCTAAACAGCACCAAATGAGCAGTTTATTTCATCTTGGAATTCTCAACACGTTTCCCTATTTCCCTTCCCATTGCTTCTAATGCTGCGATCACTTCTTGCTGTTCCTCAAGTTTTTGTATCGGGAACGATTCGCGTGGGGTGGTATCTGGCCCACAAAACATTTTTACCCCACTCATGGCACAATGTTCCCCGGGAGTGCAATGGAGACAGGGGGGAATTCCCAAAACACCAACTGATCCGACGATGTCCATGCCTTCTTCCATCATATAATTCTTTACCGAAGAAATAGCAAGATCCAGGACCTGGGGCCGCATGGAATGCCCTAAGGGAACCGCGCTCGTCATAATGATCCCACCAGGTTTACTTCTCATAAATCCGTGGGTATGCCTCAACTGCCAAAGCCGTTCCAGGAAGGATTTCGTCCGTCCATCAAGAGATGAATATGATGCGTACCCGGCAACAATGAGAGCATCGGCATACCGGACTTTTTGTGCGAGGGCAGTAGCATCATCCTTGAGTACACAAATGTTCGAAGTTTCGCATCCGAGGCATGCCCTGCACGGTTCATAGGAATAATCGGATAATTTAATGAACTCCGTTTCCTGGCCGGTAGCGTTAAGAGCGATGCGGAGTGCCCGATCAGTAGTACTGTCTGGGATCGGCGATCCTGAAATACCTATGACTGTCATGTACTTTCACCATATGCTTATAAAAAAATTATAAATTTATACTTTAGCGTCATTAAAATATACTAATTAATTTTGGTATAAAAAAATGACCCTAAATCTGAAAAAGAAGATCTTCTTTATTAAATAGAGTCATTTGATGCAAACCGGCGTTTTTCAAAGAGTGCTGCGAGAGAGCATTCTGCGTATATACTGTTGAGAAAATCGGGTTCAAAAAAATCATCAATCAGAATGAAAAAAATGTTCGATGGCGTTTTGTTTTGGCTATCTAGGTCGAGAACGATCTTGAAGCTTCTGTATTCTGCCAAATCATCATCATCGTAAATCATCTGCCAGAGAGAGGGGAGACAATCACTAACTGAAGGGAATCGTGTCAGTCACCCAACCGGTTCATAGAGGCTTCTCCGTTCAGGCTCCATTGCAGCGAGCCTTCTTTTTGCTTCTTCCGGGGAAACTGCGATATAGGATCCATCATCATTCTGGACAACCACGCCGCTGTTCATTACCATCTGGTACCGTTTCTTTCTTACGTCTGGATCGGGGTGACAAACCAACTGGCAGTGAGAACAGGAATAATCCAGGGAATACCCGGGCCTGAAGGAGTTGTAAAAGACATAATCGTTCAGGGTCCGCTTCAGGTAGACAGGCATAGCCCGTTCAAATGCCCGGGGCAGATCCCTGTCATCTTCGGGTATCGGGAACCGGGAAGCAGACCAGTTCGACCATGTTCCGGACCGGTCAAGTCCCGCAATTCCCCCACAGACATACACACACCGTCTGTAGAGTCCCCGTTTCGCATAGGAAAATTCCCGGTTTCCCAGATGCACTGTTTTAGTTTCATCAGGTGAGATGAATCCTGATGGGCAGACCGCCCGACAGAGTCGACACCCATTACAGTAATTCTCTTTTTCCGGGAGCGGTTCGGTGGGCTTGAGTTCGGCTTCCGTCACTACGGACCCTAAGATGATGGCAGAGCCATAATCTTTGGTGATGATGTGCCCTGAATAGCCAAACCACCCGATCCCGGACCTGGCTGCAAGATACCGGTGTGAGATCGGGGGTTTCATGTTAGCATACTTCGTATCACCCTCGTTCCGGTACTGGAAGTTCGCACAGACAGGAACAGATTTGAACCCGATCTGGTTGAGGAAGTTGGACATCTCAAGGGCTATGCCGTTTGCAAGGGTCGTGGCCCGGATTTTATTCAGATTATGCTCTTCATGATTCTCTTTTTTTAGGTATCGTTCTAGCTTGTTTTGATCTAACGCTATAGCAAAGCATAGTGCGGATCTGGCTGTAGGAAGAACATAAGTAAGATCAGCAGAGGGAGGTCCACCAGTCAATGTTTCACGGGTAGCTATACCAGATAGATCAGCTCCAAGATCTTTGGCCATCTCTAACAACAATTCGCTCATGTTGGTTGATGTCATACATTCTCCATTTTTTTCTTCGAATAAAATATGGGAAAAATCCCTTCAGGTGTCATAAATCACTCTAGGAACGGTCGATCGCATAGATCTTCCCGATGACAATCTGATATGATATCGCAGAACTCCAAAGGTTGAAAAAGATTAAAGAAGTTTGCTGCCGGCGTTCGGACCTGGCTGGCAATTGAAGACATCGGTGATCTTCACGATGATGAGAGAACGTGCAGGCAGGGCCGGATTCTTTATGTTGATCTTTGCCTTCATCTCATCGAAATCCTTGCCGCTGGTCTTGACAGTCGCCTGCCCCTTAACTTGGAAACATCCTTTGATCTCCGGGCCCCAGACGTAGATGGCGATCTTCGGATTGGCATTAAGATTCTCGAGCGATTTGTTCATGAAATTGTCCGTGATCCAGATCGTATCATCGTTGACGAGTTCGACAGTCCCGATAGGAACCACGTTCGGCGTGCCGTCTTTTGAGGCGGTAGCAATCGGGAAAATCTTCATCTTGTTAAACGCTTCTTTCATCTCTGTTGTCAGTTTTACCATGATATACCACCAGTTGATGAAACTTGTTCGGAGATTACAGTCCTGCCCGCTCGACAATGACGTCAGCGACAGCCTTTGCGCTCTTGAACGGGAAGTCTGATGCCTTCAGGAGTTTTCCTGCCTCGCCGGCGGTCATTTTCAGATCTCCGACCTGGCATGTTGTATCTGCACCTTTCGGGAACGCGGCGATGAGGTCTTTTGGCGTCTTGACCGGGAATTTCGCTCCCTTAAGTGCGCCGGAAATCTGTGCATGTATATTTTCCCGTACGGAAAGAGTCTCGCAGCTCATCATTTCTGAGATTTCCCCAGCTGCTTTTGCAATAGAGCAGTCGGCATTATGGGTACCGCACCCGAAACAAGCGCTCTTGACAGACTTGAGTGATTCTTCAGCCTTTGCTTTCGATATTTCTTTTCCTGAGTGTTTCCATATCGGCATTTTTTTCACCACATTTTTGGTAGTTATGTAATGAATATATACTTGCGCGTCATAAAAATATACAAACCATTTTTGGTATAGAAAAGTGACCCGTACAGTCTTAAGGCTATAAGTTTACCACAGAGGATAGAGCTATGGGAGCAGCATCAGGGACAATGACCGAGATCCGCGAGCTGAAGACGGAGATAACAGGGCTTCGGACCGATCTGAAGCGGTTCATAGAAAAAGCGAACCAACAACATGTGAATGAAGTACTGGCGAATATTAAGAAAGAATATACCGGTGTTATCGCGGATCACCAGGTCGGTACCGCGAAGACCGATCTATCAGCCCATATGGTAGAGGATTGTGCTATGCACAAAACCTGTTACAGTGTTTTCATGGAATTCCTGAAAGATTCTGCCCGACACATCACGGATGGGAGTGTCTCCGATGAGTTGATCCAATCGTACCAGGAAAAGATGAAGATGCTCCGGAAGAAAGGACCGTACGATCATTGCGATACCTGTTTTACTGAGGTTGCCCGACTTTTCGAAAAACAGGTTGCCTTGATGAAGACACTGGGTATCTACCAGAAGAGGTCCGATACCGCGGATGTGGAAATACCTGATAAGACCGTGGTAAATGACCTCCTTGAACCGGTGGCGAACATCCAGCGGTTCCAGATAGTTAAGTCGCTCACTACCGGGACCCGGACGTTCTCGGAAATATCTCAGTTGACCGGCCTGAAAGGCGGGAATCTTCTCTTCCACATCAAGAAACTGACGGAATCCGGTATGATCCTCCAGCGTCACGAGCGGGGAGATTATATTATTACCGATAAAGGCTACAAGACCATTGTTGCAATAGGGGAACTTTATAAAGTACTTTCAATTTGAAAAGTCTGGAACGTTGATGGTAGTCCACCAATTTTTCACATCCTTTACCTTCTCCGATCAACTCCTAACGGTCAGAACTTCCCGTTAGGATCCGGTTTCCGGGCCGATTTTTTCCAGCGATTTTGTAGGTGTAAAATTTTTCAAAATTTTGGATTTCACGTCGTTTCTTTATAAGGATAAGGCTCTGAAAAAATCACCCCCCATTTTTATTACGAGAGAATTTCTGGTTTTTCAAGTAGCCGGAAAAATTCGGGGTCTATATTGGATTACAGACACAGTAGCGACAGAGTGCTGAAGGATCCTCCAGAAACCGCCTCTTCCCGGTGCAGCCGTAGAGTTCCCCGTTCTTTACAATACGAATATCCTCGAAAAACGGCTTGTCTGGGGGATGCAACGGTCGCTTTGCGATAAAGGTCAGGTAGAGTGAAATATTTGAGACATATCGTTTCAGATCCTTTTTCCCGGGAGCATACTTGTCAAGATAGTGGCCCAGAGCAAAGCTGAACTGTTCCAGGGTATCGGAATCGATCTCGAACTCCGGAGCGATCATGTCCCGGCTGAGAATCTCGGTACAAGTAGCATAATTGTAGTCCCTGAGATACGTGAGAGTTCTAGGAGGATCCCGGGCGCAGGCCCGTCGGGTGTCCTCAATCTGTGCAATGTATCCGGATATCTCGGTCAGATCGCGGCGAATCTGGGAAAAAAGTTCTGATGCTTTCATATCAGGTACTGTCATGAGGAATTGCCGACATTACTGCCGTGATCCTGTCGGTTGTGTACGTCCTGGTACCCTGTCTTTCCCGAATGTCTCACCGGATTTTTGGATTCGCAGGGGGTCCCGGTCTGGCAGAGCCCGCACGCGTAATCATCAATGCCGAAATGGCTCCGGATATATTCCTGCGCGACGCCGTGTTCGTACTCGCTGCAGAGGTTTTTGTTATGGCCCTCTTTTGAGAGTGCTCCCGCCGGGCACCGTTTTACGCAAAGGCCGCACGTACCTTTGGCATAGAACAAGCACCATGCATGGTGATCCGTGTAGGACCGGGGTGTCGGAGTAATACGGATCTGTGCGATAACCGAACCACAAGCCATTGCTTTCCCCCGTGGGGTGATCAGGCCGTCACAGAGGCCAAACGTCCCCAGTCCCGATACATATGCAGCATGACGCTCTGACCAGCTGGATGCAAGACCGTAGCGTTCGGAAACACCAATTGTAAAGATTGGGGCAAGAACGGGAGCCACGGCAGCAATACCTGTTTTTTTCAGGATATTGGCCACGTGAATCATGAGTGCCTTGTTAAACGCCGCCCCGTAATGTTTGGCCCGTGCCCACCGTTCCGAAGGAAAGGCTGTTTCTTTACGGTTGTCATTTTTTGTCAAGCGGGTTTGAGGCAGAACCCAGCTGATGACAGTTAGATCATCTGCACGCGCCTCGATGTCAGGAAAAGACGTCCTGAAGATTTCAACGGGGGTCATGCAGGGAGATCCGATGTCTTTTTTAAGAAATTCAAAGAGCGGATCCCCACCGTTTGAAAAACCGACAAGCGGCTCATCGAAAACCCGCTCGATGTGCTCAAAGTTCATGCTGTTTTCCGGGGAAGTCTGAAAGAATTCGCGGATAAGATTTTCTATCTGCATAGCTGGATCTTCAGTCTGTTGTTTAATCTGATCATAGTACTTCATTTCAATCCTCTTTTGTGTTCCTTTCGTTTCTCCTCATAGTTCCGCCAGCAGACACACCGTAATTATGGGGAAAATGTCGGACACGAAAACCTACACCCCTGGGGTCTGCCGGGCGGGACAGAAATTGCAGATCGAGAAGGGGACTTCTTTTTCATGGTCCCGTATAAGGCAGTAAAACATACCCCCTCGCTCCTCGACTTTGTAGCCCCCCGGAAAGGGCATCCCCACCGGGTGGCCCGGCCGGTCGAGCACGAAGATTGTAAACGCCGAAACCAAGTAATAAAAAAACCGGTGCCTTGGGGTGTAGCGGAACGGTGTCCTTTCTGCCGCTTCATCCCAGCGGAAGCACCCGTCCAGGATCATGGTACAGAACTTGCCGAAAGTCTCTCGGTTGGCGATGGGCCCGGTCAGGGATGTAAAAGCGCCGGCGCGGTGCATGAGGAGGAGGCCGTGGTACGCGCCAAGAACCTGCTCGGAGATATACGGGTGGACCTGATCGCGGTACGAGCGGGGCAGCCGGATCATCTCCGCATACAGCCTCCCGCCAATCACTTGGAGATCCGCAAGCGTGTACCGGCCGATCTCCTCCGCGAGGATCGTCCCGAGTTCCCCTTTTGTCCAGGCAGAAGTAAGCTTCGCAGCAACCCGACGGAATTCCTCCGCTTCTGCTCCCGGTGCCTCCCCGTGAAAGG
>Ga0326728_10016192_pt1 | contig 15281 bp, 8 predicted proteins | sample MB3enrmetagenome_FD_207602 | JGI IMG/M metagenome (GOLD analysis project Ga0326728, IMG submission 207602) | Lab enriched peat soil microbial communities from McLean, Ithaca, NY, United States - MB31MN | ecosystem: Environmental > Terrestrial > Soil > Wetlands > Peat | place: USA: New York...
GTCGACGCGTTCCGCATATCGGGGGTCAAGCCGGATTGGATGATTCTTGATATTATACCGGTCCTCCCACCCGAGCTTCGCCCTCTGGTGCCCCTTGACGGCGGCAGGTTTGCGACCTCTGATCTCAACGACCTGTACCGGAGGGTCATCAACAGGAATAACCGCTTGAAACGGCTGATGGAGCTGAATGCGCCGGAGATTATCATCAGAAACGAAAAAAGGATGCTCCAGGAGGCGGTCGACGCGCTCTTCGATAATTCAAAGCGCGGCCGGATCGTGACAGGAACGAGCAAAAGGCCGCTTAAGTCACTTTCCGACATGCTGCGGGGCAAGCAGGGCCGTTTCCGCCAGAACCTTCTCGGGAAGAGGGTGGACTATTCCGGAAGGTCGGTCATCGTGGTCGGTCCCGAGCTGAGGCTCCACGAATGCGGCCTTCCTAAATATATGGCCCTGGAGCTTTTTAAGCCTTTTGTGTATAACAGACTCATAAAGAAAGGCTTTGCCACGACCATAAAGAACGCGAAAAAGCTCGTGGAGAAGGAGCGTCCGGAAGTATGGGACATGCTCGAAGAGGTAATCAAGGAGCATCCCGTGCTCCTTAACAGGGCCCCTACCTTGCATAGGCTCGGCATCCAGGCCTTCGAGCCGCAGTTGATCGATGGCAAAGCTATCCAGTTGCACCCTCTCGTCTGTCCCGCGTATAACGCCGACTTCGACGGGGACCAGATGGCCGTGCACGTGCCTTTGTCGATTGAGGCCCAGTCGGAAGCACGCGTCCTCATGATGTCAACGAACAATATACTCTCCCCCGCGAGCGGCAGACCGATCATCGTGCCGACTCAGGATATCGTGCTTGGACTTTATTATCTCACCATAGACCGCAAGTACAGGATGGGAGAGGGAAGGATATTTGCGGACCCCGAAGAGGCGAGGATCGCCTATGATGCCGGGGAGGTCGACCTTCACGCGCGGGTCAAGGTGAGGATGGACGGCACACTGGTTGACACCACCCCCGGAAGGATTCAGTTGCGCGAGGTTATCCCGGACATGATCCCCTTTTCCGTCATAAACAGGGTCATGGACAAGAAGTCCATTGGACAGCTCGTCGATATATGCTACAGACAAGGCGGCGAAAAGGCAACGGTCATCCTCTCCGACAGGCTCAAAAGCATCGGCTTCCGCTTTGCCACGATAGGCGGCATCTCCATCTCCATCGACGACATGATTATCCCCACCAGGAAGGAAGAGTTGATAAACAAGGCCTATGAGGAGGTCAAAGTCGTTCAGAACCAGTATTCGGAAGGTTTGATCACCGATGGTGAGCGATACAATAAGGTCATCGACATCTGGGCGGACGTGACCGAAAGGATCGCCGACGAGCTTATGAGAGAGCTCGGGTCGGAACAGATTGTGGCGCCTGACGGCAAGATAGAGTACCAGAACAGCCTCAACCCGATGTTCATCATGGCCCATTCAGGCGCACGAGGCAACGCACAGCAGATCAGGCAGCTCGCGGGCATGAGGGGCCTCATGGCGAAACCCTCCGGCGAGATCATAGAGACGCCGATCACGAGCAATTTCAGGGAAGGCCTCACGGTCCTTCAGTACTTTATCTCCACAAGCGGCGCCCGGAAAGGCCTTGCGGATACGGCGCTGAAGACAGCCAATTCGGGTTATCTCACCAGGAGGCTCGTCGACGTGGCCCACGACGTGATCGTGGGGGAGACGGACTGCGGCACCTTCGACGGGATAGAAGTGACGTCCCTCATCGAAGGCGGTGAGGTGATCGAGCAGCTCGGGACGAGGATCCTCGGAAGGGTCTCCCTGGAAGACCTTCGGGACCCTGATGGTGAGATCATCGTCCATAGGAACGAGGAGATCAGGGAAGAGCACCTGCCGAAGGTTGACGAAGCAGGGTATGAGACGGTCAGGATCCGCTCGGTCCTCTCCTGTAGATCAAAAAGGGGTGTATGCGCCCTCTGCTACGGCAGGGACCTCGCGCGCGGTCGACTCGTGAGCATCGGCGAGGCCGTGGGCATCATCGCGGCCCAGTCCATCGGCGAGCCGGGAACACAGCTTACCATGAGGACGTTTCATATCGGTGGAGCCGCGTCACGGCGGGTCGAGCAGTCGACACTCGAGGCCAGGAACGAAGGGTACGTAAAGCTCGTGAACGTGAAGATGGTCCTCAACAAGGAAGGGCAGCCTGTGGTCATGAACAGGAACGGCGAGGTCGTCCTGGTGAATGAGGCGGGCCACGAGAGGGAGAAGTATCCGATCATCTACGGGGCCAAGCTCAAGGTTGCCGACGGGCAAAAGGTGAGCGAAGGACAGACCCTCGCCGAGTGGGACCCTTGGACCACACCTATACTCTCAGAAGTTTCGGGGAAGGTGAAGTTCGGCGATATCAGTGAAGGCGTCACCATGCAGGAGCGGGTCGACGAAGTCACCGGTCTCGCTTACAAAGTCATTATCGAGTCGCGGGATCCCGATCTGCGGCCTCGCATTTCCATCAAGGACGAGAAGGCAAGGACGATAATGATACCGGGCACGCAAAGCCCCGCTCGCTACATCCTGCCGATCGGCGCCCATATTGTCGTGAACGAGGGTGACGAGATCTTTGCCGGCGACACCGTGTCGAAGATGCCGAGGGAAACCACCAAGACAAAGGACATCACCGGCGGCTTGCCGAGGGTTGCGGAGCTCTTTGAGGCGCGCCGGCCAAAGGAAAGCGCGACCGTGACGGAGATATCCGGTCTCGTCTCATTCGGCAAGCTTCAGAAAGGAAAGAGGGAGATCGTCGTGACGCCGGAACGCGGCGAATCCCGTAAATATACCATCCAGAGGGGGAAACATATCATCGTGCACGAGGGTGATTACGTGCGGGCCGGAGAAGCGCTTATCGACGGTCCCGTCAATCCCCACGACGTGCTCCGGATCCTTGGCACAAAGGACCTCGCCCGTTATCTGGTCGATGAGATCCAGGAAGTCTACCAGCTTCAGGGTGTGAAGATCAACGACAAGCATATCGAGATCATCGTGAGGCAGATGCTCAAGCGCGTGCGAATAAAAGAGGTGGGAGACACAAATTTCATCATAGACGAACCGGTCGAGTGGTGGGTGTTCGAGGAGGAAAACAGGCGTGTGATGGAAAAGGGAGGCACTCCTGCGACTGCGGAATCGCTCTTCCTCGGTATCACGAAGGCATCTCTGATCACGGACAGCTTCATTTCAGCGGCGAGCTTTCAGGATACCACCAAGGTACTCACCCAGGCAGCTATCGAGGGCCGGGTAGACTATCTGCGTGGACTCAAGGAGAACGTGATCATGGGCAGGATTATCCCCGCGGGTACCGGCTTCTCGAAGTACAGGAATTACGAAATGGGCGGCCTCGACAAAACGGAAGAGCTGGCGCAGGAGGGGCAGCCGCTACTGGAAGGTGCCACTCCGTAGCACCCTGTTCGCAAGCCGGGCTTCCTCGGTTTTTGGAAAAAGCTCTATGACCCTCTTCAGGGCGGTCGTAGAGCTTTTTTTATCGCCAATGGCGGCGAAAGCCTCCGCCTGACGGAGCATGGCCCTTGCCGCCTTGTCGCTCTTCGGGAACCTGTCGATGACCTCCTGAAACTGAACTATCGCCTTCTCATAGACCTTCAGGTTCATATAGCTCTCGCCCATCCAATAATAGGCGTTGGGGGCAAGCGGCGCAGTGGGGTTCTGCTGCACGAACTGCATAAACAAGGGTACCGCATCCCTGTATGCCCCTTTCTGAAAGGCATCGAAGCCCTGCTTATAGAGGTCTTCAGGGGCGCCCTTTGCTCCGTCGCCTGGGTTGGCTGTCTCCTCTCTCGCCTTTTTCAGCTCTTTGAGCTGAACCTTCATGTCTTCCCAGTAGGCATGGAGCTGGGAATCCAGTTCATCGAGCCTGCCGAGGATTACCTTGACCTTTTCGTCCCTGTTCTCGCTTGCCACCGACAGGTCGACCACCTGTTTTCGGAGGCCTGCATCAGGTGAGCCGATCGCCTTTTCCAGACGGGAGAGACGGGCGTCGGTCTTTTGCATAAAGTTCGTCTGCTCTGTGTAGACGGAGCTCACGTCCTGCTTGACCTGGCTCACTTCTCCGCTGGAAGCGCAGCCGAACAGAAAAAGGGCGATCAAAAGAAGCGGAAGAACTCTCATGCTTTCCCTCCTCGTGCAACAATTATTGGGGCTCAGCGCCCCCTCCACCGGCAAAGCCACGGCCCACTTCGCACAGGCCGGGTACCCGGCTCCATATTGCCTTGCCGGGTGGCCACCCGGCCTCCCCCCTCATAAAAAGGAAGAAGTATCACATTATTGGCTTGCAAAATGGGCTCGCCTGTTCTTGGCCCAGGCCTGTTCGGTATGAGCCGCGTCAAGCGGCGCTTCCTTCCCGTACGAGACCGTTTTTAACCTGCTCGCGCTCACTCCGGACTTTACAAAGTAGTCCTTTGCCGCCTCGGCCCTTTTCTGCCCCAGGGCGAGGTTGTATTCGGTTGTTCCCCTCTCGTCGCAATAGCCCTCGATAGTCAGCTTTATTGCCTGGTTGGTCACCAGCCAGTCGGCCATCTTCTTCAAAATGGGCATATCGTCAGATCTGACGGCATAACTGTCGAAATCGAAGTAGATGTCCTGAAGATGCGCCGCGACCGCTTCCTGCGCAGCCGCCTTTCTCCTCTCCCGCTCCGCCCTCGACAATTCTTCCTCCGTAATCACGCCTTCTCTCCCTTTTTGACTGACGGCTCCTTCCGGGGAGGACTGTTGCCCGCCCGTGCTCACACCCGGTGTGATTTGCGCAGGAATAGGTACGGGTGTCTGTTTTGACGCGCATCCGTGAAAAAGCAGGATCATGGCAGCCAGACATAATGGGACTATATAGCTCTTCATTCCCCCCCTCCTCTCAATTATTGGGACACCCGCAAGCAACAATAGCGGGCACCAGTCGTCCACAGACTGGTCGCAACCGGTCGCCCCCTCCATGAGCAAAGCACATGGAGCCTTCCCCTCAAAGAAAAGCCTTAAGGCATAAATCTTGGCTGGGTCTCCTCGGCGCCGATGAATTTCAGCTCCCTTTTATTCTCTCCGTTGAGCAGCATCAGGTAGATTGAGGTGTTTCTTCCTTTTTGGGAGGAATAAAGGATATACCTGCCGCACGGCGAAAAATGGGGCGAATCATTTACCCCCCCGTCGCTGAGCACCCGCGCGTCGGATCCGTCGGCTCTCATCACGCACACTTCGATGGCGCCCTCGGTTTTCGATACAAAGGCAATGAGATCGCCCTTGGGGGAGAAAGCCGGAGACGTATTATAGTTGCCAAAATAGGACAAACGCTTTATGTCTCCCGACCCCATATCCTTTATAAAAATATTCGGGCTTCCATACATGTCGGAGACAAAGACCATTTTGCTGCCGTCGGGGCTGAACGTCGGTGAACTGAGAATCCCTTCCTTCCGGAGCAGAGAGTTCCGTTCCTTCGTCTCCACGTTGACGGCGTAAATAGTCGAGAATTTTCCAAGGGTATGGGCATAGGCGATAGTCTTCCTGTCTATCCAGTTTGAACCGACCTTCATCCCTTCCTGCCTGTCCACGTAGACTTCCCTGTTCGTTGCAAGGTCGACGACGTAGAGATTCGGCCTGCCCTCCCTATAAGAGGTAAAGCTCAGATATTTTCCGTCGGGCGATACCGAAGGCGAGACGATAATCTGTTTCTGGTCCGTAAGCTTCCTCACCCCCATGCCGTCAAGGTCGGCCACGTACACGTCTCTATGGCGTCTATCCCCCGCCACGAAGAGGATTCGCGAGCTCATGATGCCCTTCTCCCCCGTCACCGTCAATATGATTTCATCAGCGAGCCGGTGAACGACCCTCCTCCATTCCGGCGGCGTGGCCCGGTATCTCTTCGCAAAGAGGAGGGTGCCGTCGCTCGCGTCATACAGGTACGCTTCCAGGGAAAAGTCATTCCCTTGCTCCTGCACGACGGCCTTGCACAAAAGCTCCACACCCAGGGAGCGCCATTGGTCGAACCTGATGCTCTTCCTGTCTGTGCCTTCACTCAGAAGGGCGTTATCCATGAGGGAGCGCGGCGCCACAACGAAGAAACCCGACATGTCGAGGTCCTGGCCGAGAAGGTCGCTTATTTCCGGTCTCGGTTTTTCAGCGCTTGCGAATGGCGGCGCCGCAATGCTGATTTTCTTGTATGATTGTCCGTATACATCGAGATAGACCTTCGCCTCGGCGGCCCCTGCAATAAAAATCAAGGCGATCGGCAAAATAAACCACTTAAACCTGCTCATGCTGTCTCCATTCATCGATGATTTTCAGCAAAGCCCCTTTCCCCCACGCGATATGCACCAGAGGGTAATTCCTGAGACCGTCAATGTCAATAACATCCAGGAAAATCGACGGATGAGCGCTCCGCATCTCTCTCACATCTTACCCTGAAGCGGTTTGAAAGGTCAAGAAATGGGAAGACAGGGCGAGGCAAAGCATGTGGAAACCCTCGTCACCCGGCACTCTCCAATGCATCCCCGGTTGAGGCCGATGGAGTTTCCTCACAGCCGGTCGTGCATAAAAACCGTCGGAGGCGAACGAAAAATAGTATAATAGCTAGGGATTAGCGGAATAGACTGCGGGGGCGGATGAAAGAACGAGAAAACCCGAAAGAAGAGATGAGGCCCGATCCCGATGCTCTCTTGAAAGAGATCGGCCGTGAGGAGGCGAAGAGGGGGAGGCTGAAGATATTCCTCGGCTATGCGCCGGGCGTGGGCAAGACGTATGCGATGCTGCAGGAGGCCCATGTGCTGCAGAACAGGGGAGAAGACGTGGTGGTGGGTATCGTGGAGACCCACCACAGGGCTGAAACGGACGCTCTCCTCGCGCTATTGGAGATGGTTCCCCGGAGGCTTGTCGATTACGAAGGCATGGTGCTGCAGGAATTTGATCTGGATGCGGTGCTTCGCAGAAGACCGGCTGTCGTGCTTGTGGATGAGCTTGCCCATACGAACGCCCCCGGCAGCCGCCATCCCAAAAGATATCAGGACGTGGAGGACCTGATAGAAAAAGGCATTGACGTGTATACGACGGTCAATATACAGCACTTCGAGAGCCAGGTCGACGTAGTGGCGCAGATTACGGGCATCCATGTGCAGGAGACGGTGCCTGACAGCATCCTTGAGGAGGCGGACGAAGTCCAGGTGATCGATATCCCCCTTGAGGAGCTGACCCAGCGGCTGAAAGAGGGGAAGGTTTATGTCCCCGACCGGGCCCGCCAGGCCGTGGAAAATTTTTTCCAACGGGGAAATCTTGTCGCCCTCCGCGAGCTCACGCTGACGCTCGCCGCGAGGAAAATGGGTACGGAGCTCCTCAACTATATGAGGGCGAAGGCGATCGCGGGTCCATGGCCCGCGGGCGACCGGGTGATGGTCTGCGTTGCGGCGAGCCCTTATGCGGCACAATTGCTGAGAAAAGCATACACGATCGCGAAGGCTGCCAACGCGGAATGGTATGCCGTCTACGTATCCCCTCCAACTTTCAAGGAATTGTCCGACAGAGAAAAGCTCTACCTGGCGGAGGCCCTCAACCTCGCCGAAGAGCTGGGTGCAAAGGTGGCGACGCTTCAGGGGACCGATGTCGCCGGGGAAATTCTGAGATTCGCCCGGGAGAATAACATCACTGGCATAGTTGTAGGCAAGCCTCTTCGCTCAAGGCTGAGCGAGTTCTTCAAGGATTCGCCGGTCTATCGACTGCTCCGCGCCCCGGCCCAATTCGAGCTGCATCTCGTTACTCCCTTGAAGGAGAGGGAACAAGCAGCCGTAAAACTCCCGAGAACGGTGAGCTTCGATGCGACGGCCTATCTCATCACGTTCGGGCTGGTTGCCCTTATCACCCTTATAAACTTCTTCCTCCAGAAAATTGTCGAGCCCGCAGCCCTTGTTTTCATCTATCTTATCGTTACCATTGGCGCAGCCCTCCGCTTCGGTACGGGTCCTTCTCTCTTCGCTTCCATTTTGAGCCTGTTCACCTTCGATTTCTTGTTCGTCGAGCCCCGCTACAGCTTCACGATGCACCGCGCCAATGATGTCATAAACGCCATTGTTTTCTTCCTCACCTCTCTGGTTGTCGGTCAGCTCGTCAAAGTGACGAAGCGACAGAATTTTGCACTCAATCTCCGCCTGCAGCGAGTGCGCCTCATAGAGCAGATGAGCAAAGAATTTCTCATGCTCCCGCCCGTGGAGCAGTTAATAGGCGGATTCGCTCAGAATGCCGACGAATGGAAAACCGTCCTGCCTTTGCTGCGCACCACGGTGCTTGACGATGTGAGCCATATTGTGATCAGATACGTCGTCAAGGTGATAGACGCGCCTTCTTTCGTGCTCTTTACCGGCCAGGACGGCAAGCTCCGGGTATGGGCAAAGAGCAGGAATGAGGCGGAGCTTGACCCGCATGAAATGACCGTGGCGCAATGGAGCATGATAAACGGGAAGATGGCGGGAGCCGGGACCGAGACGCTGACCAACGCGAAGACCTGCTTTTTGCCGATGAAATCGGGAGACGACGTCGTCGGCCTCATAGGTGTCCGCTATGAGTTCAAGAATCTGCTCGCGGACCAGCGACGCCTCCTGGGGGCAATCGCGAGTTTGTCGGCGTTGGGGGCGGTGAGGTGGGTCAAGGTGTAATAACGGCCGGGTAGCTTTCGCGCCGGGGCGGCCGGGTCAATTTCGCGCCTTTCGCCTGTCTCATCGGCGCCGCGAGTCCTCATGTACGCACAATGTACACTCCGGCTCGCGACCCCTCGATCACGGTGAAATCCATCGAAATTTCCTCCGGCCGGGAAACGACCTTACTTAGTACACCTCAAAGGGTTAAATCGGCTCGATACCCCGAAAAACGGATTACCCCAAGAAAGAGTTGCTCCGTACTACCGCAAGCCCTCTAAGATTTTTTGAATCCAGGTTGATATTGACAGGCCAGTCTCCCAAACTGAGGTTGTTACCTGGTAACGAAGAGCCGCATCATTGAGAATCGGTATAGGTTCAGATTTTGCTTCGCCGATTAGCTTACAAGTTGTTTGAATACCTGCTCCAATATCAGGCACAATCTTGGCTAGAGCCTCAGCTCTCGAACCGGTCCATGGGGCATCGAGATCCGCTTCAGAAAATCCACGAAGATCCACAACGCAGAGAGCGTAGGAATCAGCTTCTTCCGACGCTGTATGAGCTTGGAGAGAAGTTAGGCGAACCTCTCCCGTTGTCGTCGCCTTTACTTCAAGAAGATAATGTCCGACCTGTAGCTTAAAGGAACCATCTTCGAGTACCGTCTGTGTTTCCCATGTGACTTCGTAGTCGAAGCCTTTGTCCACCAATTCTAACTTGGGTTTAGGATCCCGTTCTTCCAACGCTTCCTTTATCGCTTCCTGCACCGCGAGGCCGAGACCCCGGAGTCTAGCTACTTCACGCCCGCGCTGGCGGCGTATTTCAGCATCCTCAAGAAGAGACTCATAAAGCCCTAGATTAGAACCAGCCCATTCAACAAGCCTGGCTAGACCGTTGCGTACCTCCTGACGTCTCTGTTCATCCGGCGCCACCCCTAACAGCCGTAGTTCAAGCTCGTCGAATTCAAACCATTCGCTCAGCAGATTTACTGCAGCATCATTGTTTTGCAGCCATGAAGAATCCAAGAGCTTTTTTAGCGTGCTTGCATTCGCCATAGCTTTAGCCGGCTCGCCATTTTCTCCAGGAATTGGTACCCATCCTCTGGATTTTAAATCCGCCAGCCACAACGCGCCCGAACGTAAAGACACATCAACGGTTTTCCCGGATTTTCGTCCTTGCGCGATTCGCTCTTCACGCCATGAGGGATCGTGTGGCGCAATATGGCATAACACGAGCCCTAACAATGCTCTAGCTACCGTCTCCTCTCCGCATCGAAGCATGATCTCAGGTTGTAGCAGGGCAATTTGACTGAACTTCTCCCCAGTGACGACAAGTCCATCCGCATCTTCTGTCGTTATCGCCGATAGACGTTTGTCCTTCAACTCGGCTGGCGAGTCAATAGTGATCGGATCGGCAATAACAATACCCCATTGAATAAGAGACTCGATTGTAGGCGGTATTCCTTCTTCTTCATTACCCACGTAAAGTTCCGAGAGTATTCGCTGAGGCGGGTAAGCATGAGCAAAAGGCCGTGCGGACAAGTGCCAGTAAGATACAGGTGACATCATCATGCGTTGCGGACTCCATCTGATCGACCTGTTCTGAGCCGTAATTAGAGGCACTTGTTTGGCTTGAGATGCTCCTTCCGTCCCCATCGTCTTCCAAAAATAATTTAGCAGGTGGAGAGACCCTTTCTGAATTGCGTACATACCTGCTTCGCAACTTTCATCTTCGGGCAGTTTGTCGGCTATATACTTCTTCGCCTCCTCAAAGACTTCCTCAGTTGAAAGGGTAGCGGACACAGCGTCTTCCAGAGCCTTGGGCAAGGATTGAAGGCCTTTGTTCTTTGCGATCCTTATCAGATCATTGAGAAGAAGTCGATCTCGAATCTCAAGACCCATGTTATCGCAAATGGCCTTGAGCTCGTCTGGTATGTCCATATCACGTCGCAACTTGGCAGGCGAACAGAGTTTGTTTCTCTGGTTAGGCATTAAGCCGTCGAGCACCGAGATATCCACTCCGTTCCGCCGGCTCCAGCACTCACCTACGACATCCAAGAATGTGGTCATCCACTCGGCCTTGTCTCCCCTTACATTCAAGTCCTCAAGTGTAGTTGCATCCCCCCGTGCCCATTTTGCAAGCTCTGTTACGGTAATGCGATTGGTATCCACCCCAAGACTGTGCCAGCCCCAAGTGATTTCGGTCCAGCTTTTCGATAACTCTTTTATTGGCGGAGCCAATTGAGTTGCTGCTTCTACTAGGTCCCACAATCGATCACTGTCTGTCTCATCCTCACGTGATTCTCTGATCCAACGCGGGACAACGAAGTCCGCAGTCCACTCCTCTTCTGCGGTATTTTCTCCTGAGGCTGCGGGAAGAAAACCTCTGGTAGATTCGATAATCGGCAGTTCAGACATCGCCTTGGCGAACCGTTTAAGCTCCTCAGCCCACCACTGTTTTTCTTCCGCATCACCCGGATCGAAAGCCGTAGATGACATACTGGCGCATGTTAGTAAATGTGCACCCTCCCACTTGTGATCAAAAGCATATTGGATCGCAACCACTGCTCCGCCGAAGCCTTTTTTCAGCAGTTGCTTATCGATGTCGCCCATAAGCAACTTTTGCCGGTCTTCATCCGGTTCGAATTTGCCATCAATAATTAGATTTACTGGAACGAAACCGGAGCCTCGCAGCGGATATTCACGGTAAATTCTAGGGGCTTCTTCGGAAGGCAGTCTCACGCTCCATGATTCACGATTTTGTTCAATTAGCACAAGCGCACCGGCCTCTGCATCTTCTCCTGTTATAAAGCGGAAAACTGTAAAACACTTAGTGGTTGTGCCGAGTTCCACGTTTATGTACCTATATTCGACGAGCCCACCCTGGACTGTTTCCCGGTGCATCACATCAGGGGTCCAGACTTCTTTGCCTTCGCCAGCGACCTCCAATTGAACGGAACCAAGTATAGGTCGCGTAGCATAGAGGTAAGGCAACGAGTCTTTGAGAGCGACGGCACCAAGCGTGGATGCGGTTGCATCCGTGATGGAATACTCAAAGCATGCAGAATTTATATCCTTTATGCTGACCAACTTTTTTGCCGAACGCATCGCAGCCTTGCAAGCCCTAATATTTTCCAGAATCGCAGGTTCATCTCCACTTCGATCCAGGACTAAGCTGAACTGCTCATACCCAGTAGGGACCTCAAGTACTCCCGTCAGTCGTGTTTGTTCAGAAAGTACGTGCGTTACCAAGAAACCTGTTCCAAAGCGACCAGTCGTTTCTTGAGATTCAAACTCCTTATTAGAACCTCCGGAGAAGAGTGCGGCCAGATCGGCAGGTGTAAACGGTGTGCTATCGTGTATGAAAGTAACTTTATAGGGTTCAATACGAAGGCTGAGAGCAACCGAATCGTTGGCTATGCGTGGGCCTGGGTCCAACGCATTCTGAAGTAGCTCAAACGGCCAACGGACGCCAGCCGAGTTAGGGCTTTTGCGGGCTTCGGCAACTTTGCTACGAATTCTCCTGGCCTCAATGGCCGCATGTATCTTGCTATCCGCCTCCTCGTAAGCTTGTAGCGCCTCTTCACTCATCCTTTCCCCTTTGTGGTGAGCACGCCCACGGTCAATCTTCCGGCCGGTAAGCATCTTGTCTAAAGTTGTTGTACTCCCCGTCTTCAATCTCTTGCACCTGAACCTTCATAATGTCCCACATAAACATTGCGGAGAACTTGACCCCGTCTTTCTCAGGAACCATGTCGCGGAGAAAGACTCTTTCTCCGGCGGTGTAGTTTTTAGGCAAGCATAGTGAAATGTAGGTCATCCTCTTGTGCCTCTCTTCCCAAAACCGATACTTCAATTCATCTCTTCCTTCATTTTCCGTCAGGAACTTATGGATGAATCGAGGCCGTTCTGAATAGAGATTCACCAGGGACTGTTTGATCCAGACATCGTCCCATCTTTCGAAAAAGGGGAAATGCATCAGGACATGCCTGACGAACTTAAAAAGGTCTCTTCCAACATCGGAATAATTCGGTCGCTTGTTGGTTTCGATTACCCATTGCACGGGAGGATATTTCAGCACTTCAGAATAGACCGCGAATAGGTCTTTCGTCTTGAAGAAGCGAACATAGTCAGGTTTATCCCAAAATTCATCTGGCATAATTTCTTCGAATAGGTCTATAAATCTGTTGAAGCATAGATTCAGGAACTCAAGTTCGTCTTGTGTTGGATGGATTGGTTTCTTCATCTATTTTTCAGGACCAGAAGACGCAGTTTCCATGTTGCCTGACTGTAGCATGAATCCCCTTTCATAGGCCCGCTACCTGATCTTGATGGAACTGAATATCCTATCAGAGGAGAAGCCAGAGGGACGTTCTTCACTTCTTTCACTTGCTGAGCCGTTGACCTCCGACCCGTCCGTCTATCGACTACATTCGTCGTTGTATCAGCGGTACACTTCTTTCCGGTGGGCTATGGAAAGGACGGTAATAATCGGTCTGCCGTAGTTTCTTCGATCCAAAGGGTTTGGGATTGTCCTCAAGGGCAAGGATCTTTTCGCGAATCCGGTTGCGAGCGGTGGAAGGAAGCGCGAGAAACTCCTTCTCCGCCTTGGGCACTATCGCAACGGTGTACTGCACCTATTCACCGTGCTCTTTGAGTACTGCCCTAAACGGTCTGGCTTTGTCTCCGGACCGCTCTTCAGCGATCGCGATGTCTGCCAGGTCTTCCCTGAGACGCCTGTCTTTCAGCACCTCAGCAAAAAATACATCCTGCTCCTTCTTCGGGAGCGTCCTGAATGCCGTCAAAAACACCTCTGCGGTCATTCCGAGTGCCTTCATTTGCCTGTCTCCTTAATAGACTGCACCTGTCAACACTAATCGTAGGGGCACGAGGGGGACGTAGTTCCGTTTATTCCGTTTCTGGCGGAATTGGGCGGCTCCGTTCTCATGGAGGCGGTAGTCCTTCTCTTTTCGTGTCGATGCAATTAATGGAATTACGTCGCCTTCCTCCCGTCCCCCATTTTTTTTAACGCCGCCCGTACTTGTTCGAATATTTCCCCGGCGCTTTTCTTGTTGGGTTGGCACTTCAGGACCCAGGACCGGCCGGGGTGTATCTCATCCCAGGGGGAACGCTGTTGGTTGTATCGGCCCTTACCGGGATCGTGGTTGCCGAATCCGTCAACAAGCACGTTCCAAACAGGTGAGAACATCTCGATTAACAGCGACTCCCCCAGAGGTATCCAAATGTCATCGACCGCCAGGTAGCGGCAATAGAAATCGCTCACTTCGAGATTCCGGACCTGCTCGATGGATTCCGCATGCTCCTTAATCCTTTTGTAAAGGGCGCTTCCGGGAGACAGTTCAAGACCGTAACCCCCTTTTCGAGCCCCCGACGGCACGGCTTTTCCCACATAAATGGGGCTATTGAATAGACCGTCTCGGTTAGCCTCTGCGACGGGTTCGTAGAGAGGGAAATTACCGACGTAGTATATTGCATAGATACCGGCGCCAATAAAGGGGTCGGCAAGTTGCAAAGGTTCCACGCTTCTTATGAGTAAAGCATCGGCGACGCTTACGCCGAGGTTCTTTTTATCCAGAGGATTATAAGGTGGTTCCACGCGCATCATTTCCTCACCACCACCGCTGCTTCGTAAAGGCTGGCCCCGTTCTTTCCCCCGCGCCGGACCGATGATTGCGTGATACTCGCCCCCACCCGTTTTTGTCGGATCGGACGCACGGCCTCAACGGTCAGACCAACACTTTCACTCAGCTCAGCAAAAAACTCATCCACTTTGAACTCAATCCCTTGAACGATGGAGTTCCCCACCACGATCACCCCGACGCCACCCGGCTTGAGCACATTCTTTAGTATGCCGAGGAACCTCTGTGCATCGTTGAAATAGGCAGTAACGTAGTTTGCCCAGCCGGGGCCGCCGTAAGGCCCCTTCTCCGCACGAATTTGCCGCAGTTCCCGGATTAACAGGTTGAGGCCGGGATTGGCAAAGGCCGGCTCCTGAGGAGCGGCAGTGCGAACGTTTTGCCAGAACTTGCCGAAACTCTCTTCCTCTAGTCGCTTCAGATCGGAAGATGTATTTACAAGCGCCAGCCAGTAAAGCTGCGGCCGCGTGTTTCGAACGTAGTGGTAGTTGTTCATATATGGCGGCGACGTAACCATCAGATCAACAGGCAGGCCGGAGAGGAGCTCTTCACCTTTCTGGAAGAAATTGGCATTGAAAACCAGATGCGATGCGGACGAGGATAACGGCGGGAGAGAGCGCGTTTGCACGTATTCAATGTCTGTCGCCATTTGCCTGAGCTTCTTGATCAGGATTGCCGTGGCGTCCTGATTCTCGATAAGGGGCTTCCCGGCGCCGGGGCGTGTACCGAGACTGGGCTCGTAAGTGTAATTTGAAAACGTCACCATAACCGAGCCGAAGGCTACTCGGAAAAGGTCTCTCAAGTCTTCGTCTTCGATAGCGTTGATGAAATCGATAACGCGAAGCACCTGATTTTCAACGGAGGGGCTGAAAAATGGGATGCGCGACCGGAAACCGTTCGGTGACCCTGCCCTCATCCCCATCGCCCCGTGCTTCCAACGGCGTGACTCTGCCTCGAAG
>Ga0326728_10016193_pt1 | contig 15280 bp, 11 predicted proteins | sample MB3enrmetagenome_FD_207602 | JGI IMG/M metagenome (GOLD analysis project Ga0326728, IMG submission 207602) | Lab enriched peat soil microbial communities from McLean, Ithaca, NY, United States - MB31MN | ecosystem: Environmental > Terrestrial > Soil > Wetlands > Peat | place: USA: New York...
GCGTCCTCTCTCCCCTCGGGGAGAGAGACAGAGTGAGGGGGGACTTCCGGCGATTCCGATATGCGAGGACAGACGCCAATTTACCCGGCGTTGAGAACGGCGAGCAGCCGTTCGCGGATGAGGCGTTTGGCCTCATCGCCCGACACCTTATTTTTATCGCCGTCCGTTACGTAAAAAACGTCGACAGCCTTCTCGCCGAACGTTGCGATGTGTGCCGATGCGATGTCGAGCCCCAGATCGCTCAGGCTGCGGGCCAAATCGAACAAAAGGCCCGGGCGGTCGAGCGCCTGCACCTCGATCACCGTGTGCTCCTGCGAGGCGGTGTTATCGAGAATAACGTCCGGCGCCACGGTGAAAGCGTCGAGCTTCGGCTTCTGACGCTTGCGGAGCGTTTCCAGCGTATCGATGGAGCGCTTGCCTGAGAGGATGTCACCGATGTTGCGCACGATCTTCTGCGCCCGCTCGATCTCCTCTTCGTCGGTGAAGAGGCGCTGGAGAAAGAGGGTATCGAGGACGAGGCCGTCGCGGGTGGTCGAGATCTGCGCCGAGGCGATGTTTGCGCCGGCGCTCGCGCAGGCACCAGCGAAGAGCGCGAGCAGCCTTGGATGGTCTTCGGTCACAAGCGTCAGCTCCGTCAGCGACCGGAAAGCATCGCTTTTAACGTCGAACGCGACTGGAGGATGGCTGGCCTCGAAGGAGCGGATCAGGTTGGCATGCTGCACCTGCCGCTCGATATCGGTTTTGAGCCAATAATCGGGCTCGTGACGCTCGATGAAACGCTCGACCTCGGCGTCCGGCCAGCCGGCGAGGGCTTCGTGCAGGCGGGACTGGGCCTGAACGATCCGGGCCTGCCGCGGCTGGCGGGTGTGACCGCCGGCGAGCAGGGGCTCGCAGTCGTAATAGAGCGAGCGCAAAAGCTGGCCCTTCCAGCCGTTCCAGATGCCCGGCCCAACCGCGCGAATATCGGCGACCGTGAGCAAAAGCAAAAGCTTGAGCCGCTCGGGGCTTTGCACGATATCCGAAAAACTCCCCACGGTTTGCGGGTCCGAGATATCGCGGTGCTGCGCCGTTTGGCTCATGACGAGGTGGTGCGCGACGAGCCAGGCGGCGGTCTCCGCCTCCCCCGGCTCGAAGCCGAAGCGGATCGCGAGCTTGCGGGTCATTTTCGCACCCTGGACGCTGTGATCGCCTTCCACCGCCTTCGCTACATCGTGCATCAAAAGCGCGAGATAAAGCGCGCGCCGGTTTTGAATATCGGTGATGACCTCGGTCGCGAGCGGAAGCTCTTTCGCATACACGCCCTTCTCGATTTGCGAAAGGATGCCCACCGCCCGGATGGTGTGCTCATCGACCGTGTAGTGGTGGTACATGTTGAACTGCGCCATGGCGACGATGCGGCCGAAATCGGGGATAAACCGGCCGAGCACGCCGGCCTCGTTCATGGAGCGGAGCGATGTTTCAGGAGCGTTGCGCGAGGTTAGCAGCTCAAGAAAAAGCCGGTTTGCTTCGGGATTGGCTCTGAAGCTGTCGTCGATGAGCTTGAGCGAGGAGCGGATGAGCCGGATGGCTTGCGGATGGAGAAGCAAATTATTCCGCTCGGCTTCCACAAAGAAGCGAATGAGATTGAGCGGATCCTTAGTGAAGGCGTCCGCCTGCTTGACGTTCAGCCGGCTGTTATCGACCCTGAAATCGGTTGTGGCCGCGAGCTTAGCCCGGTTGCTCCAGGGCAGGGTGCCCACGAAGTCGCTCAATGTCGGAACGCTCTTCAACTGTCTGAGCTCAAGACAATTGCAGATGATCCGGGTCAAATCGCCCACATCTTTCGCGATTAGGAAATAGTGCTTCATGAACCGCTCGACGCCAAGCAAGCCTTTGCGGTCGTGGTAGTGCAGGAGGCGCGCCATCTCCGGCTGCAAGTCGAATGAAAGGCGCTCCTCAGGCTTGTTCGCGAGAAAATGAAGGTAGCAGCGAACGGTCCAAAGAAAGGCTTCGCAGCGGTTGAAGGTTGCCGTCTCGCCGGGCGAGAAAACACCCGTCTCGGCCTGTCCGTTTTCGCCTGGATTCAAGTAAACCGCGAACCAATGCACCATATTGAGGTCGCGTAAGCCGCCTTTGCCCTCCTTGACGTTCGGCTCGACCCGGTAGCGCGAAATGCCCGCACGCTTCAGGCGGAACTCGCGCTCTGTGAGTTTTGCCGCGATGAACTCGCGCTGACTGCCCTGAACCACATTGGCGATGAAGCGCGCCCGCATCTCGTTGAACAGGGAGGTTTCCCCGTGAATGAGGCGCGCGTCCAAGAGCGCGGTCCGGACGGTCATGTCGTCCCTGGCCGCCTTCACAGTCTGATCGACGTTGCGCGTCGCGTGCCCGACTTTGTAGCCAAGATCCCAGAGAAAATAGAGAATGGATTCGACTATGCTCTCGCCCCAGGCCGTTTGCTTGTAAGGGAGAAGAAAGAGCAAATCGATATCCGACCCGGGCGCCAGCAGGCCACGCCCGTACCCGCCGGTTGCCACCAGCGCCATACGCTCGGCAGCGGTGGGATTTCCAGCGCGATAAATATGCGAGGCGGAGAAATCGTAGATGAGCTTGACGAGCTCGTCTTGAAACTTGGCAAGCGCGGAGGCACAGGCGCGCCCGTCTCCCGTCCGCTCAAGCAGGGCCTGCGCTTCTCTGCGGGCTTGGGCCTTCAGCTCCTTAAGCCGCCGCAGCACGCGCGCGCGCACTTGCGCCGTATTCTCGGGGCTCTCCCGCCAATAGGATCTGAGTTCCTCGCGAAGGCCGGCAGGATCGAAATAGGGCGGCGCAGAGATATTGAGCTGTTCCATAGCTATGTTTTAGCGGTTGCGGGGCAAGCTTACAATAACGGCCTGCGGCCGCCTATACCGGTGAGGGCTGCCGGACGATGACACCGCCTTGAATCACGGCGCTCAGAACGCCGAGAATGAAGGCAGGTGCTGAAAGAGCCAGGTTTCGCTCAACGCCTCATCACCCTTGTGCAAGAAAAGGCGGATGTCGGCGGGGCTCTCCGATGCGGCCGTGAAGTCGAATATGGCGCGCCATTTGTCCGTGCCGACAACCGGATAGATGGCTTGCCGCTCGATGAAGCCCGAGGGAGCGCTCACCGACAGCTCGATATCGCCGCGCTGCGAGAATTGGCTGAGTTTGCCGCCCCTGAAATCGGCCACGTATTTGACCGTGCCTTTCGGCCGCGGCTGCCCCGGTATGCCGCCCGCCCCCATCCGCGTGGCAATCACGCACGCGAGCGGCGCCGGATACGGCTCGCCGAGGCGCCAGTGAAGCTTGTAACGCATCTCGCGCTGACTTCCGCCCCTGAACGGCTCCTTAGGCACCCAATAGGCGACGATGTTATCGTGGATCTCGTCGCCCGTCGGGATCTCTACGAGTTGCACGGCACCTTCGCCCCAATCGCCAGCCGGCTCGACCCATACGCTCGGACGCTTGTCGTAAAACGCGCCGTCGTCCTCGTACTCGCTAAACCGGCGCTCGCGCTGGAGAAGGCCGAAGCCCTTCGGATGCGCATCGAAAAACGTGCTCGTCTGAACGGCAAGGGGATCGTTGAGCGGCCGCCAAATCCTCTCGCCGGCGCCCGTCCAAATGCTGAGCCCATCGCTATCGTGGATCTCCGGCCGCCAATCGGTTGCAATCCGGCGATTGTGCTTTGAGTACCAAAACATGCTGGTTAGCGGCGCTATCCCCACGCGCGCGATATCGGTGCGCGGGAAGAGACGCGCCTGAACGTCCATCAGCGTACCGCCTTCGCGCGTGGCTTCCAAACGAAAGGCGCCGGCGATGCGCGGCGAGTCGAGGAGCGCGTTGATCGCGATACCGCGCTTGCCGGTTAAGGGTTCGAGCCAAAAACTCGTAAAGCGTGGAAACTCCTCCGGCGTTGGCATAGCGACATCGATTGCGAGTCCGCGGGACGAGAGGCCGTATTGGCCCGTCTCCGCAGGCGAGCGGAAATAGGACGCGCCGAGAAATGCGAGCCAGTCCGGCTCTCCCGGTGCCGTTAAGACTCTGAAGCCCGAAAAGCCGGCGTCCGCGGGCAGCGCTTCGGCGAAACTGCTTTTGCCGAAGCTGAAGAGATCGGGGCTATAGCGCACCTCGCGCGCGAGCCCCCCCGCGGAGACCACGAAGATGCGGACCGGCTCCTTAAAATAGCGGCCGAGGTGAAACAGCTCGACCGGATAGGGGCCGTCGCCATGGGCCCAGATCGCCAATTCGGGGCGGAACTTGATTTGCTGGTACGCGTCGAAATCCAGGCGCTCCAAAAGCTCGGCATCGCGCACGATAGGCTTCTGGAATGGCCGCCGGCTCAGATCCTTGGCCCAGCCGGTGAGCAGGTCGAAGGAGAACGAGTTTTCCGGTCCGAACGCCATGGTCCGCTCCGGTGCTTCCGATGCTTGGGCGGCAGCGAGCCCCATTGCAGCCGATCCGATGAGCAGCGTGCGGCGATCGATCATGGCAGCTCCAATTGCCGGGTCCCCGGTGCCGTTAACTTAACTTGCGTTATGCCTATAAGCATAATAGGCGGGAAGCCAGTAAATTACCCGCATCGCTTAGAACGCGCTTCGGAACGGCAACCGCACGTTGACCAGCGTCAACGCTCGCCGTTTCGGCTAGGGTAGCATGTTCTCTGGACCTTGCGGACGGCTTGGCGGACTAGTGTACCGGCTTACCTGCCCAATGCGCGCTGAATGATTGGTATCGATGCTTAGAAGACTTTCTGCACTGAGACTCCCCCGCACCGCGTATAGCGGACGGACCGGGCTGACCGCCGGCGCGATTGGCGTCGTTTTTGGCGACATTGGCACGTCGCCCCTCTATGCCGTCGATCAGATTTTCTACGGCCCAGCGCACATAGCCCCGGAACCGGACAACGTTCTCGGCTGCATCTCGCTCGTAATTTGGGCGCTGACGCTCATTGTGAGCTGCAAATACGCGATCTTTGTGCTTCGCGCCGACAGCGACGGCGAAGGCGGCGTGTTCGCGCTCTATAGCCTTCTGCACAATTACAGGCAGGAGAACCCGCGCCTTGCCATCCTTCTCGGCGCCCTCATGCTCGGCGCAGGGTTCTTGTTCGGAGATGGCATCATCACGCCAGCGATCAGCGTGCTGTCTGCGGTTGAAGGCCTGAAAGCGGCGACACCGATGTTCGCCGGGGCCATCGTTCCCATTACCTTCGTCATTCTCGCAGCTTTATTTGCCGCTCAGCACCAAGGGACGGCAGGCGTGGGGCGGTTGTTCGGCCCTATCCTCATCGTCTGGTTCTTGGTCATAGCCGCGCTCGGTATCCGCCAGATTCTGCTGCATCCAGAAATTCTGTATGCCTTCAACCCGGTTTACGCCCTCGCGTTCCTGCACAAAGCCGGAGCGCTCAGCGCGCTGTTGACGCTGAGCGCTTTGATGCTGGTGGTGACGGGCGGCGAGGCGATGTATGCAGACCTCGGTCATTTCGGCGCGCAGCCCATCCGGACGGGGTGGTTCTCGCTGGTGTTTCCGGCGCTCATTCTGAACTATCTCGGCCAGGGGGCGCTGCTGCTGGGCCGCGCGCCGGACGGAGGCGGCCAGCTGTTTTACAGCATGGTGCCGCACACGCTCCTCTACCCGATGGTCGGACTGGCCACGCTCGCAACTGTCATAGCATCGCAAGCCTTGATTTCGGGCGCCTTCTCGCTGGCCTCGCAGGCCATAGCGCTCGGCCTTTTCCCCCGTCTTCATGTCGTGCATACCCACCATGCGCATGAGGGGCAAATCTATATACCCTTCGTCAATTGGGCGCTGTTCGCAGGCTGCATTGCGCTGGTGCTCGCATTCGGCACAAGCGGATCGCTGGCGTCGGCCTATGGTCTTGCCGTGTCTGGCGTGATGGTGGTCACATCGATCGCCATGATTCCGGTCGGCACGCGCTACTGGAATTGGAGTTTGCCCGGCAGCGGCGCCCTGTTCGGCTTCTTCACGCTCGTCAATCTTGCGTTCTTCGCTGGATGCTCGTTAAAGTTCCTGGAGGGCGGATATATCCCGCTTGGCTTCGGGCTTGCGGTTTTTATCGTCATGCGCACATGGCGATGGGGCCGCAAAGCGACCTTCGCAGCCTACACAGCCAAGCACACCATGACGATGCACAAACTCGTTGAGTTCCATCGGAACGAAACCGCCTATATGGAGCGCATCGCTCTCCTGATGACGCCTAAGCATCTCACATCTTTGAACGACTATGCGCCTGCATTGCTGCAGATCTTGCATGACCGTTACGGCATACTGCCGCGCCATCTCGTCTTTGTGGAGGTTGCACACCGCAAGGTGCCCTATATCCACGAGGGCCGCTACGACATCAAAGTCTTCCACAAGGACCGGAACAGCAGCATCATCGCCGTCACTCTGCAATTCGGCTTCATGGAGGAGCCGAACGTGGAAGCTGTGCTTGAAGATATGGCGAAGCACCACGAAATCGGCCTGCCGATCCAAGAGAACCGGTGGATCGTGCATGTCACGGTCGAAAACTTGCTGCCCGCCCGCAATATGAGCACGCTAGGCCGGATGCGGCTCAGGCTGTTCTCAATATTGCGCCAAGTATCGCAGCCGGCCCACTATTTCTACGGGCTGGGCGATAATGTGCAGCTGTCGGCCGAGATCATGCCGGTGCGGCTGAAGTAATAGTAACGCCGGGCTTCCGCCGCCGGAAATACGGCTGCGCCGCGAAGGCGCGGCTGGCCGTAGGCCAGCCGGACACGAGCCCTCCGATGGGTCCAAAATTACCGGCGCCCTCTGGCGCTGCACGCGAACTGGGAAGGAAGATAATCGAGATTGAAGCAGGAATTATCCCATCCGGTCGCGTTCGACCTAAGCCGCCAGCCCTGGCAGTCCACGAGCTCGCCTTCGGCTGTCCGATGCAGTGGGCAAGCCGCCCGCTTCTTCACATAATGCCGGTGATGGGTCTTGGCCCCATCCTCTGCCGCCGCCCCGGCTAGCGGAGCCGCGAGCAATGCAAGACAAGCCGCGAAGGCAGTGAACCTGTTACGTATACTCATGGGCGGACCCCTTGGCTCAAAATCGTTTGCCCCTATGAATACCCCTAAGATAAGCCTCAAGCCAGTAGAGTTTCGGCGACGCGCGCGCTGCGTCTTGCGCGCGATGGAGGCGGCGCATGGAGGCAAGGATGGCTTCGCGCAGTGGACCCCAGCCCGCGAACCGGGGCTCGCAATGGCGCTGAGCGCGGTGTAAGCTGCGCGACTCGCAACTTGCGTCCCCCGCCCATGCCAGGAATACAAAAAATCATGCAGGATCGCGATCAAGAAGCCGCCGCCCGCCTGAGCGCATTGCGAACCGTCCTGCAGTCTTCCGGCCTTGACGGTTTCATCGTTCCGAAAGGCGACGAGTTTCAAAACGAATATGTGCCGGCTTATGCCGACCGGCTGGCCTGGCTCACAGGCTTCACCGGCTCGGCAGGGGCCGCAGTGATCCTTGAAGACAAGGCGGTACTTCTTGCCGACAGCCGTTACACGCTGCAGGCTAAGGCGCAAGTGAGCGAAGCGCTCTACGCTGTCGAGCTTGTTCCGAAGACGAGTTTGTCCTCCTGGGTTGGCGCCAATGCGCGGCAAGGCGCGGTTATCGGCTACGATCCTGCTCTGCACACGCTCGCGGGCTTCAAGGCTCTTCGCGAGGAAGCCGCCAAAAAGGGGTTCAAACTGAAGGCGTGCAGCCGTAATCCGGTGGATCGCATTTGGAAGACCCGGCCCGCCGAAGAGCATGCGCCGGTTTTCGTCCATGACGAAAGCTTCGCGGGCGAAAGCGCCAAGGCCAAATTGGATCGCGTGAAGAAAGCCATTGAGGAGAAAGGCGCCGCGGGCCTGCTCGTCTGTGCGCCGGACGCCGTGGCCTGGCTCTTCAACATTCGCGGGCACGACGTGATCCACACGCCCTTGCCGCTCGTGAGGGCGTTCGTGCCGGCAACTGGCGATCCGGTTATTTTCACCTCACCGGGCCACGTCACACCCGCAAACAAGGAAGCCGTCGAGCAATTGGCGGAAATTGCCGATTTGGCTTCTCTCTCCAAGATTTTTCCGGGCGTGGCGGGGCCGGGCGCGAAAATCATGATCGATCCTGCTCTAGCAACGCTCAAGGTCGCGGCCGCCGTCAAGCGAAGCAAGGCGAAGCTCATCGAGGCGCCCGATCCGTGCATGCTGTTCAAGGCCAAGAAGAACAAGACCGAACTGCAAGGCGCGCGCAACGCGCATGTGCGCGACGGTGCGGCTTTGTGCCGGTTTCTGGCCTGGCTCGACGCCGAGGCGCCGTCCGGCACGCTCGATGAGCTGACCGCTTCGGACAAGCTCGAACAATTCCGGCGCGAAACGAACCAGCTCGAAGATTTGAGTTTCGATACCATTTCGGGCGCGGGCTCGAACGGCGCCATCGTGCATTACCGCGCAACCCCGGAGACGAACAAGAAGCTTTTGCCCGGCACGCTCTACCTCATCGATTCCGGCGGCCAGTACCGGGACGGAACGACCGATGTCACGCGAACTGTCGCGATTGGCGAGCCTACGAACGAGATGCGGCGGCATTACACGCTTGTCCTGAAGGGCCATATCGGCATCGCCACTGCGCGCTTCCCGGCCGGTACGCGCGGGGTGGATATCGACGGCTTTGCCAGGCGCGCGCTCTGGGCGGCCGGCCTCGATTATGGCCACGGCACCGGCCACGGCATCGGCAGCTTTCTATCCGTCCATGAAGGCCCGCAATCGATCTCGCGCAACGGCATGACGGCGCTGGAGCCGGGCATGATCGTCTCGAACGAGCCCGGCTATTACCGGGAAGGCCATTACGGCATCCGGCTGGAGAACCTCTGCGCCGTGACGGAGCCAGAGGCCATCGAGGGCGGCGAAGCTCCCATGATGGGCTTCGAGACGCTCACGCTCGCGCCGTTCGACCGCCGGCTCATCGTGCCGGAAATGCTTACAGCCGAGGAGCTTCGATGGCTCAATACCTATCACGCGCGGGTTCGAAGCGAAGTTGCGCCCGCCCTAAAAGGCAGCGAGCGCAAGTGGCTCAAATCGGCCGCGGCCGTTCTATAAGCGTCAAGCGGCCGGTCTCACATTCTGATTCATGCGGAAAAAATTCCCTGGATCGTAGCGCCGCTTCACCTCGGCAAGCCGCTTATAGTTGCTGCCATAAGCAGCTTCCACGCGGTCCGGCTCGTCGCCGGGCATGAAGTTGATATAAGCGGTTCCAACGGCATGAGGCTTCGCCGCTTCAAATATGCCGCGCGCCCATGCGATACATTTCTGGTCCTGATCCGGCTCGCGCCAGCGTGCGTGAACATTCATGACGTAATGCGAGCTTCGTTGCGGAAATGCAGTGGCGTCGGTTCCAACGCGGCCGGCAGCCCCGCCGACATGGCCGATGAAGATCTCGCATTCGGGGCCCGGAAGATTGCGCACGGCTTCGGTTAGGATATCGATCACCGGGTCTGAAAGCTCCCCAAAATCGTGGCTCTTCCAATAATTGCGGGCGCCGGGGGCGAGCAATGGGTCAAAGGCCTGCTGCCAGCTCACGAATTGGGTTGGGGCCACAACATCGGCGATCGGTTTTCCGATGGACCGCAGGCCGGTAGCCGCCCGCTCTCCTGACTCGATATCGCCGCAGTAGCACATGGCAAGAACCAGCACCTCCTTGCCGTGCCACTCCGCCGGCAAGAACGGCAGCGGCGGTGCCTTCCGCATAACCACCCAGCAGGTGAGTTCATCAGGCGCTGTTTCGAGCGCTTGCCGGTATCCTTTGAGAACTGTCAGCGCGTCGCCGAACGGGTGGACTACGAGTCCGGACAGCACCTGCGGGCCGGCCTCGTGAAGCTGGAATTCGAAAGAGGTGACCACACCGAAATTTCCGCCGCCGCCGCGCAGAGCCCAAAACAGATCCGCGTGTTCTGACGGGCTTGCGCGCAGTTGCTCACCATCGGCCGTGACCACATCGGCAGACAGCAGATTGTCCGAGGTCAGGCCAAACTTGCGGGTGAGCCAGCCAAATCCGCCGCCTAGCGCTAGGCCGGCAATTCCGGTGGTTGAGTTTATTCCCGTGGGCAAGGCGAGGCCGAAGGCCTGGGTCGCCTTGTCGACATCTGCAAGCGTCGCTCCGGGCTCGACCCTTGCACGCTTCGTTGCCGCGTCCACCTGCACCGCCTTCATTTGCGATAGATCGATAACGAGGCCGCCGTCGCAGACTGCGCTGCCTGCAATGTTGTGCCCTCCGCCACGAACCGCCACCGCTAGTCCGTTTTCCCGCGCAAAACGGATCGCTGCGGCGACATCGGCGGCACCCGCGCAGCGCACGATGAGGCAGGGCCGGCGGTCGATCATTGCATTCCAAATTTTTCGCGCTTCGTCATAGGAAGGGTCGCGCTCGTTGAGCAGGGTCCCGCGCAACTGCTCGGCGAATGCTTTGGCCGCCCCTGCGCTTACTAATGGTCCCACCGCATCTTTTGCGAAGCCCAAGCTGTTCATGGTTTGTTCCTCCGGTTAAACTTTTGTCTCGCCGGAAGCCGCATTGTGCGCCTCTTCCCCCTGTATCACAAGTTCAGTGATATAATTTCGAGTTGCTGGTTACAGTCGCGGTAAGGAGCGCTTGAAGTTGCAGCGTTCGGCCGCGGCGCGCGCAAGGGCCAAGCCATTGTACTTGTCTCGCGGGCTTCCCTCTTTTAATCCTTACCCATGGGAATCGAGAACTCCGTTCAAGGACCGGACGCGGCGCGAGACATGATGGGGCTGGCGGATCAGCTCCGCACCGGCAACCGTGTTGCGCTCGCGCGCGCCATCACGCTGATCGAAAGCCGCAAGCCGGAGCACCGGGCGCAAGCGCGGCAGCTCTTAACGCTGCTCAACGCGGCGGCCGCCGGGCGCTCGCACCGCATCGGCATCACCGGCGTTCCGGGCGTGGGCAAGTCGACGCTGATCGATAGCCTGGGAAGCTTTCTTACAGGCCAAGGCCATCGCGTCGCGGTGCTCGCGGTCGACCCGTCGTCGAGCCGCTCCGGCGGAGCCATTCTCGGCGACAAGACCCGCATGGCGCGCCTTGCCGCCGACCCGAACGCGTTCATCCGCCCATCGCCCTCCTCCGGCACGCTTGGCGGAGTGGCACGAACGACGCGCGAAACCATTCTTCTCTGCGAGGCGGCCGGCTTCGACATTGTGCTCGTCGAGACCGTCGGCGTCGGGCAATCGGAGGTCACCGTTGCCGGGATGGTGGATTTCTTCCTTCTTCTCATGCTGGCGGGCGGCGGCGACGAGCTTCAGGGCATCAAAAAGGGCGTAATGGAGCTCGCCGACATGATCGCCATCACCAAGGCCGATAGCGGCAATGAGGGCCCGGCCCGGGCCGCCGCCGGCGATTACAAGGCCGCGCTCCACATCCTTACGCCGCCAAGCGCCTCGTGGAAGCCGCCGGTGATCACCATTTCGTCGCGCGAAGGCCGCGGACTCGATGAGCTTTGGGCTAATATAGTCCGCCATCGCGCCGCACTCGAAGCGACCGGCGAGTTCGAGGCCAAGCGCCGCGATCAGGATGTGCGCTGGATGCACGCCATGATCGAGGACCGGATGCGCCAGGTGTTTCTATCCAACGAGGCGGCCGCCGCCAAAATCGCTGAGCTGGAGCGCAATGTGCGCGCCGGGCTCATGCCGCCTTCTGTCGCTGCCGACGAAGCGGCCTCGCTCATTTCAGGATGCGCATGAACCGCAAAGCAGTCCCGGCGGTGCGTATTCTTGTGACGGGCTTCGGACCGTTCCCCGGCGTGCCGGAAAACGCCTCCGCAGCCGTGGTGGAAGCGCTCGCGCTATACCCTGCCGCTCCTGGCATCGAGCATTTTACCGGGGTCGTTCCGGTCGTCTGGGCCGATGCGAGGCGGATCGCGCGCGAGGCGGCCGCCAAGGTGAGGCCGCACGCTATTTTGCACTTCGGCGTCTCGAAGCGGGCGGCCGGCTTCGAAATCGAGACGCGCGCCGTCAATATGAGCGGCCCAAGGCAAGATCATGCTGGCTTTGTCCGGCCCGGAAAACCTCTCGACCTTTCGGGACAGCGCATATTGCAAGCAACGATGCCGCCTTACCCGCTTCTGAGGGCGCTCAGGCAAAGCGGGTTTCCAGCACAGCTTTCGCGGAACGCCGGACGCTATCTCTGCAATGCGCTGTTCTATTGGAGCCTGGCGGATGCCGGCACGGACGGCCCGCTCGTGAGCTTCATTCATATGCCGGCGCTCGGCACAGACGTGAGCGTCCGGCCGCGCATGACGCTGGAAGGCGCGGCGGCGGGGGCGCAGGTTCTCATTCGCGCGAGCGCTCAGGCTGTGCTACTCGCGAAGCGGAACGGCGACGGCAATCGCGGAGGATACGGGAGCCATGGATCGCAGGCACTTCATGGGACTGGGCGGCATGACCGCCGCGCTCTTTGGCGTTAGCGCCGCTGAGGCTGCGCCTGGTATTTTGAGCGGCTACGGCAAGGCCCTTGCCGAATGGGGGATCGAGCCGGGCATCTGGGGCGACCAGTCGCCTGCTATGCAAAAGGCCATCGGCGAGTTGGCGGCGGCCGGCCAGCCTATTGTCTTTCCGGCGGGCCGCTTCCTTTTTTCAAAGCTTCAGCTTCCTTCGGGGGCTGCCGTGTTCGGCGTTCCGGGCCTCACCGTTCTAACCGCGCCGCCTGGATTGCATGTGTTCGAAAGTTCGAACGCTCAGGACGTTAGCCTGAGAGGGTTAAGCTTCTCAGGGACGGCCCTCTTAGCGCGCGAGTGCCGCAACCTCACCGTTTCCGATTGCCGGGTCCTATCGAGCGGCGGCGATGGCTTCGTTTGCTCAGGCACCGGCCTGTTCGTGGCCGGCAACAGGGCCCAAGCTTGCGCCAAAGCTGCGATCTGGATCGAGGGTGACGGAGTGGTTACGAACAATCTCGTGAGCGGCCCAGGCCAATTCGGCCTGCGGCTCGGTGGCCCGGCCCGGCTCGGAATGCTGACGGTCATGAACAACAAGATCGAAGGCACAGCCGCCGGTATCGGGGTTTCGAACTCCGATGTTGGCTACGCGTTCATCGCGATGAACATGATCTCGGGCGCAAAGAAGGGCGGCATCCGCGCGCTCATGGGCGATGAATTTACCGGCCACGACCTCACCCAAGGCGGGTCGGAAGCATTCCGCAACATCGGCGTTGCGGCCAACGTTTCGCTTTGAAAGCCGAACCTTAGCCGGGGCGCAAGCCGCGCGTGACGTCTTTCTCAGCTGGGCTCGCCGGCTTTCGCGTCCTTGGGCTGCGAGGCGTGGTCAACGGCGGTGCTTACCGCTTTTTTGACCCCCTCCTTGGCAAGTTTGTGCCCAAGCGAATGATGCGCGGCGTGATGGACGGCCGCTTTCTTAAATGCAAGCTTCCCCACGACCTTAGCCAGTAGAAGGGGTAGAAAATGAATAGCCATGACGCCCTCGCAGTAACGCTGAGTGAATGAGAATATCCTAAATTGACTCAAAAGCCAGAGAGCACCGTGTGCGTGTGGCCAACCACGGGCGCCGAAGCAAAGTGCGGCCCCGCCAGCTTCCGCCATTCTTGAAAGTCTTCAGATCCGCGGAAATGTACCATATGGTCCTCAATCGTCTCCCACTTGACGACAAGCCGGTATTTCGAGGGCGTCTCGACCGAGCGCTGCAGCTCCATCCCCCGGCATCCCTTGGCACGCTGGAATAACGGAACGGCCTTGGCAACGCCGGCCTCGAACGCGGCCTCCTCGCCAGCCTTCACCTCTATCTCCGCAATCTCGAAAATCACGGCGTTTCCTTTCTCATTTGGTGGCGCTGCCTTTGCAGCCCTTCGCAGAAAAGCTATCCTTGCGGAGGCCGGCCGTCCACCGGGTTAATACGAAGGCGGTCAGTGAGCTTGAGAGGCTAGAGAAAGACGGTGATGCCAAAGCACGGCAGCAAGCACGAGCTTGGTACAGGGCTCGTGAGAAAGATGCTGAAAGACTTAGGGATAGAGGAATAAGCCAGTGTGGTATGAGATCACAGTCGAGCCCGACGATGACGGCACGTTTCTCGTGACTGCGCCTGCCTTCCCCGAAGTCTCGACCTTCGCAGAGAAGCTTGAAGAAGCCCCGGTGTACGCCGCGGCCGCGATCGAAGAGGCCATCGCTGCCCGCATGGCCGATGGTGAGGACATTCCCTATCCTGAGGAGGATTCAGCGGGACTGGATCATGCTGCGGAACTGAATGCGCTAACCTACCTCAAGACACTTCTCTACATGCTGTGCAGGAAAGAGCAGGTCACGCGCGCCGAGCTTGCCCGCCGTCTCGCTTGGAAGCGCGAGCAAGTGGACCGGCTCTTCCGGCTTGAGCATAATTCGCAGGTCGGACAGCTCGAAAAGGCGTTCAAGGCGATTGGCCATCCGTTGAGGTTCACGGCCATGGCTCAGGTCGCCTAGACTAAACGCGGCTTAACAGTGAGCGGTTGGGTGATCCTGGAACGCGAGATTGGTGGAGGGGGTTGGATTCGAACCAACGTAGGCTTAGCCAACGGATTTACAGTCCGTCCCCTTTAGCCACTCGGGCACCCCTCCAGGCAGGAAAGCGCGGAAAATCGCGAGCGAACTCTTTAGCCGTTAACGGCCGCGCTGTCACTCTCAAATCCGCTGGCCATTCCTATCAAGATACGGCGCGCGTTGCAATAGTTTGAGCATCGAGCAAGCGCGCGGCGGCGATCAAGGCTTGGCCCAGCGAAATGCCGCCGTCGTTTGCCGGAAAAGAGGCCGGCGCGAGTACCTTCAGGTTCAGACCCGCAAGCCGTTGGCTCACCCCTTCGAGCAGAATCTTGTTCTGGAAGACGCCTCCGGTGAGAACGGCCGCCTCGCAGCCGTGGGTTTGCGCGAGGCCGTGAGCGGTCGCAGCCACAATTTCGATGAGGCCCCGATGAAAGCGCGCGGCGATGACGGCGCGATCGATGCCCGCGGCGAGGTCTTGCAGCATCCCCGTCCAAAGCGGCGTCCAATCGAGCCGCGCCGGGTCGCCAGGCACCAAAGACGCGCCATAACCCTCGCGGGTTTCAGCCATCGCGGCTTGGGCGAGCGCCTCCAGCTCAATCGCCGCCTGCCCTTCGTAGGGCGCCGCGTCGAAGCAAAGCCCCAGTGCCGCCGCAACCGCGTCGAAAAGCCTGCCCGCCGAGGACGAGAGCGGCGAATTGATGTTGCGCTCCATCATGCGAAGGCAGGTTTCGAGAGGCTTCTCTTTCAGGCGCCGTA
>Ga0326728_10016195_pt1 | contig 15277 bp, 12 predicted proteins | sample MB3enrmetagenome_FD_207602 | JGI IMG/M metagenome (GOLD analysis project Ga0326728, IMG submission 207602) | Lab enriched peat soil microbial communities from McLean, Ithaca, NY, United States - MB31MN | ecosystem: Environmental > Terrestrial > Soil > Wetlands > Peat | place: USA: New York...
TCAACGCCCTGGTTCCGGAAGCGCACCGGAACCCGGTCGCCAAGGACAGGTGGCCGAATCTCAACACCGCGGAACACTATGTAAACTCACAGGTGCTCGAGCGCGACGTCCTCACCTACATCCTCACGAACCCCGGACAAGCGCTGCCGCACGCCGTCGCGCAGATCGTCCATTTCATCAGCGCTCCGACCTCGACCTATGCCGGCACGAGCCACGAACGCACGGTGCCGTATCACCCCGTGCTCGGCGTCTACAGGGTCGTTGCACCTGCGTCCTTTCTGTTCATGCTGGCAAACGTCGTTGTTCTCGCGGTCTACACGATCAAAGCAGGGGCACGTTTCCACCTGGTCTTGGCTTTCCCGGAAAATCTCCTGCTGATCGTTGCATTCCTGTCGCTGCTGGTGCTGAGCCTCGGGGAGGCCAACGAAGAGGCGCGGCTGGTCATCTCCATGCTGCCCTTGCTCGCTGCTTTTCCCGTCGCATCCGCGGTCCGTATCAGCCCCAACACAAGGCGTGACATCCATTAACTCTGATATGGCGGCTGGTCCGCAACGTGAGCAGGGGCGGTTGCGACGCTCAGACCTGAAAGACGCGGCGATCGTCTTCACGCTGGGCATGATTGCCCGCGTCATCTTCTGTTTTCTGATCTACCCGCACCTAGCTGACCGTTTTGGGCCTGGAGACGGGTACGATGTGATTGCGCTGAATATCGCACGCGGGAACGGCTACGTGCTCGACGGCTCCCCGGCGGCCGCCGAACGGTTGCCCTTGTATCCGCTTCTGCTGGCCGTCAGCTATTTCATCCTCGGTGCCCGCGCGTGGCCGTGGCAGCTGGCGCAATGCCTTTGCGGTGCCGTGACCTGCGTGCTCGTTCTCGGGATGGTCCGTGAGTACGCCAGCCGGGCAACCAGTGTCGCTGCCGCGACCGTTTGCGCCCTTCACCCCACGCTCCTCCTCTACGCGGCGCGGCCTTTGACGGAGACGCTGTACACGCTGTTGCTCGTGCTCTTCGTGCGCAGCCTCTCGCAGCCGGCGTGGCGCGGGCGTTCGGCGGGGAGCCTGCTGGGGCTGCAGCTGTTGATCAAGAGCTCGGCTTTCCTGGATGTTGCGGCATTCATCCCGAGCCTGTGCCGGATGCGCCTCGGGTCGCTCGCACGCGCCGGGGCATGGACGGCTTTGGTGCTCCTCCCGTGGTTAGCGTGGAACGTGTGGGCGTTCGGCGAGCCCCATCTGTTCACCGCCACCTCCGGGCGCGCGCTTTACCACGGCCTCTACATTTCCCGCTTCGCCAGCTGGACGGTGCCGGCCGGGGATTTGAACCGTGACGCTGAGCTGGCGCTGTGGCAGGACCTCGAGCGGGCAGGCATCTCACCGCACGCCAACGTGGTCGTGCGCGACCGCTTCGCGGGCCAAGCGGCGCGCGCGTGGATTGCGGTGCACCCGTATGAGAGCGCAAGGCTGTGGATGCGGAACTTGCTGCTCACCTGGTACCTCGGGCGGAGCCGGCTCAGCATGCTCGTGTATTTCGTTCTACACGGAGTGCTGCTGGCCGCGGCGGTGCCCGGTGCCGTGCGGATGCGCGCCGCAAGCGATCCACGCACGCGAGAGCTCGCCTCGATCGCGATCCTCCTGATCCTGGCGTACACGGTGTTTCACGCCGTTGCGCAGCCCGCCGTTCGCTACGTGTTGCCGGTGGTGCCGCTGGTCATTGCCCTGGCCGCCGGAATCTCAAGGCCGTCCCGCTCTTACTGAGCCTCGACAAATACCTTGCGGCGCACGAGGCCTGGGCGCGCACTATGGAAGCGCCGCAGCCCGGCCAGATCGTTGCCCCAAACTTCTACTCCTGGGCGTAAGGAAGAAGACGGTTCAGCCATCGCATGCGGACCGCCCCATTCGTGGACAACTCGCCACCAGCCAGCTTGCGGTGCGGCGCCTTAGGGGGCTATCGTCTCCGGGGAACCAGGAATGAGCGAAGCGCGCGGGCCCGGCCAGCTCAGGGCTCCGATCAAGATGTTTCGACGCCGTCTGGCGCTCGTCAGATCCGCGTTGGGCCAAGACATCTCGCAAGCCGGCGAAACGACGTACCTGAAGGGATTGATCCACGAAGGTTTCCCGCATTCTCTCGTCGATGTCGGAGCCTATGACGGCGTGCTCAATTCCACATCGTTTGCCTTCGTCCAATCAGGCTGGCGCGCTATCATGATCGAGCCGCTCCCCAAGCCGTTCAAATGGCTCTCCAAGACGTACGCAAACCATCCGAACGTTACGTGCATCAACAAGGCGTGCTCGAATACCACTGGCTGGCAATCACTCCGCCTAGGCGAAGCTGGCGACACCGGCATGACCGCCACCTTGTGCACGGATGGGGACGAGTGGTTGCCGGAGCGGCGCAGCCGCCGGGCAATTGATGTCGCAGTCGACACCCTGACGAACATTTTTGCGGAAAACGCCTGGCCGCGCGATTTCGGTCTCTTGCTGATCGATAGCGAGGGCATGGACCACGAAGTTCTCCTGGGACTGGATTTTACGCGCTTTCGCCCCAGGATCATCGTCACAGAGGAGTACCCCTGGAACGCCAGTAAACATGAGAGCAAGTACCAACTGCTGCACGGGAATCAATATACGCTCCGTGCATCGCTCGGCTGCAACACGATCTGGACGAGCAACACGCCCTCAGGGGTGGCTTGGCCCAGTTGAGCGTGGCGATTTTTTGCTCACCCTTTCGAGCTGTCCGGTGCATGCTTGCGACTCGGCTGCACTCACGCTACGTTCGCGGCAGGGAGTTGCAAGGGAGAACGTCACTGCGTCATGGCCAAAGTCCTGATGTACACGACGCCACAGTGTCCCTTTTGCGTCGGTGCGAAAGCGCTCTTGCGGCGCAAGGGGGTTCCCTTCGAGGAGATCGATGTCAGCACGGATGCAACCCTGCAGGAAAAGATGATCAAGGAGTCGGGACGTCGGACCGCCCCGCAGGTCTTCATCAACGGCGTGCCGATCGGTGGCTTTGAGGAGTTGCGTGCGCTGGATCAGGACGGTCAGCTTGATCGCCTGCTGGCGGCCTAGGGCCGACCGACCGGACGGTAGGCTCGCTACGCGCGACCAACCGCTGTCTAACTTCGCGAATGGCTTGGCGAGTTTAAAGCAATCGGGCGCTGCGGATCTCGTGCTTCATTGTGGCCATAAAATCGAACATGGATTCGAGTGCCGCCGTTGGCCAGTTGCCTCCCTCAGCCAACGCCGATAGCGCCATCAGCACGGCGCAGCGCACCACGCATTCCGCCTGCTCGTCTTCCAGAGCCGCACGCAACACCGGTCCACTCGCGTCGATGTCCGCCGTGATTGCCCCTTGATCGTCACATACGAACAGTCGAGCCATTTTGCAGCCTCCTGCACTGCCTTCATTTCCACCGGCAGTTATTCTTCTAACCGACCGGTGTCTGTCGCCTCCGTCGTCGATGAAGGCAAAGGGCGTGCCGTAGCTCCTCGTCCATTTGTCCAATCAATATTGCAGAAAGGACTTGTTGCAGCAGGCGGTCCCCCAGATCACGGATACTCATTTTGAGCATATCCGAATCCCATTCTTGGGTGCTCACGTAAACTTTGAGTTCCTACCAGGGTGTTTGCGGAACGGCTAAGTAGCGAAGGAGCACACCCGCAGGAGCTACCACGGTCGAGCACCAACCGACCGGGTGGTTGGGCGAGTGAGCCCCCCACGCAGCTCCCTCTACGCCTTGCTAGCGCAATGACACGGTGATTTGATGTGCCGATGGATCAGTGGGTTGCGGTGCTGTCGGACGCCGAGATCAAGCGCGAGCGTTCCAAGGCGCGAGAGTTGCGCCACTCACAGTGGTGGAAACGGCGGTGCGCCACCGGTACGTGCCACTATTGCGGGAGGAAGTTCCCGCCCCGGGAACTGACGATGGATCACTTGGTGCCACTGATACGCGGCGGCCGGTCGACAAAGGGCAACCTCGTCCCTGCCTGCAAGGAGTGCAACGCGAACAAGAAGCACCGGCTCGCGTTCGAATGGGACCCGGAAGCAGAGTCCTAAGTTGCGAGCCCTGAGTCACTGACGGTACGGGTGCTCAGCACTCAGCACCCAGGACTCAGCACTTATTTCTTCCGCGGCTTCGCCGCAGACTTGATAGCCTTGGAGGCCGTGGCTGCATCGGCGTCGCTTTGGAAGCCGAAGACCGCGGAGAATCTCCGGCCGATAGTCTCCGCCATCATGAAGGAGATGTTCACCCCGGTATCGGCGATGGCCCGGGCCATGGCCGCGCCCAAGCCTGCGCGGTCGTCGCCTTCGACCAGCAGACAGGCGATCGGCGAGGCGGACGCGCCGGCAGCGCTGGCTGCCGCCATCGCCTTCTTGCCGGTCACCGGGAACACCTCGATTGCCGCCCGGGCGGCCTCGCCCGGGATTGCATAGCCCATCACCAGCCGCAGGTTGGCGCCGGCTTCCGCCAGGGGCTCGAGCACGCTTGCGAGCGCGCCGGCCTCATGTGCCACTTCCTTCCGCCACAGCGTAATCTTCTTGACCGTGAGTGCCATCACCGTTTCCCTCCTTGTTAGTGCAACGACGTCCACTTCACAACAAGAGACCGGAGTGATTGTACACGTCCCAGCACGAGGCTGCAAAGAACTCCCTTCTCCTCGTGGGGGCGACCGCTATAATGCTGGCGTGGTTGACGAAAGAGCGAGTGCCCTGCCCGTCCCGCCCAGCCTCGCGCAGCAGCTGGACGCGGCACAGCCCCGGCCCGGCGTGTATCTCCTCAAGGACCAGCACGGCAAGGTCATCTACGTCGGCAAGGCGAAGAACCTGCGCAGCCGTGTGCGCACCTATTTCCGCGGCGGCGACGAGCGCAGCCAGGTGCGTTTCCTCATGCAGCGCGTCGCCGGCCTCGAGACCCTGGTTACCGCCAGCGATAAGGAAGCACTGATCCTCGAGAACAACCTCATCAAGCAATACAAGCCGCGCTACAACATCCGCCTGAAAGACGACAAATCGTACGTCAGCGTGAAGGTGACCGTGCAGGGGCCGTGGCCGCGCATTCTGGTGACCCGCAAGATCGTCAAGGACGGCGGCAAGTACTACGGCCCGTACGCCTCGGCGTGGGCCGTGCGCGAGACGCTGGACACGATCCGCAAGGTCATCCCACTGCGGACCTGCAGCGACGGCGTGTTTCACCATCGCAGCCGGCCCTGCCTGGAATACCAGATCAGGCGCTGCCTGGGCCCGTGTTGCATACCGGTGGACCCCGAGACGTACGAGCGGCACGTCCACGAAGCGATCATGCTGCTGGAAGGCAAGAGTCACCAGTTAATGCGGCAGCTCGAAGAGCAGATGCAACAGGCGTCGGACGAGCTGCGCTTCGAGGATGCCGCGCGCCTGCGTGACCGCATCCACGCCATCCAGAAAACACAGGAGCGCCAGCAAGTCGTGTCGCACTGGGGCGATGACCAGGATGTCTTCGGCCTCTACCGCGAAGGTGGGTTCATCGAGGTGCAGGTCTTGTTCGTGCGCCAGGGCAAGCTGACAGGCAATCAAACCTACAGCTTCACCGATTTCGAGTTCGCCGATGAAGAAGTGCTCGAAGCGGTCCTGACGCAGTTCTACCAGGGCGACCGCTACATCCCGGACGAGATCCTGGTGCCGGTCGAGCTGGAGGACCAGGACGTACGGGCTGAGTACCTGAGCGAGCGCAAAGAAAAGCGCGTCATCATCTTCCGGCCCCAACGCGGCGACAAGGCGCGGTTGCTGGAGATGGCGGCGGAGAACGCGCGCCAGAGTTTTCGCGAGCGCCAGGATGCGAGCCGCAACCGCGAGCGCATGAGCGAAGAGCTGCGGCTGCACCTGCACCTGCGCAATGCGCCGAAACGCGTCGAGGGCTTCGACATCTCGAACATCCAGGGCCGTCTGGCGGTCGGGTCCATGGTGACCTTCGACGAAGGCGAGCCCGACAAGAGCCGCTACCGGCGCTTCCGCATCAAGACCGTCCCCGGCGCGGACGACTTCCACATGATGTACGAGGTCCTGAAACGGCGCTTTGCGCGCGCCAAGGAGGAGGGCAGCTACCCGGATCTATTGGTGGTGGACGGTGGCAAGGGCCAGTTGAACGTCGCCCTCGAGGTACTGCGCGAGCTCGAGATCAACGAGGTGGACGCCGTCGGGTTGGCGAAAATGCGCGTCGACCGGGCACCGCAGTCGCCGGAGCTGGTGCGCAGCCAAGAACGGGTGTTTCTCCCCGGCCGCAAGAACCCGGTGGTGCTGAGGCGCAACTCGAACGCCTTGTTCCTCCTGCAACGCGTGCGCGACGAAGCACACCGCTTCGCCATCACCTATCACCGCCAGTTACGCCGCCGGGAGCGCCTGCGTTCCCTGCTCGACAGTATTCCGGGCGTCGGCCCGACGCGGCGGCGGCTGCTGCTGCGCCATTTCGGCAGCGTGCGCCGCGTCTGCGAGGCCAGCGTGCAGGATCTGGCGCAGGTGCCGGGCATTTCGCCCACCCTCGCCGCGCACATCAAGGACCGCCTCGCGCCTGCCTTGTCGGCCGATCGCGTGGTGGCAGCGGATGTCGGGCAGCCCGAACCCGCTGTATAACCGGACTCGTTCCCGCTCCGGGAGCGCATCGCGGTGAGGGATGTGAGTAGGCTGCATGTTTGTGCGGTAGTGCTATTTTAACTTTTTTGGACTAACAAACCTCCCACCTGCAGGGGGCACGGTGGAGTTCCGCCATCCGGAGTGGTCGGTGAGCGTGGTTACCGGGACGCTGTGGCAGTCCTTGGAGCGTCTGCCTTTGCTGGTCAGCGGCGCTGTCGGACTGCTCCTCGGCGACCTGCTGGCCGGCCAGGGGCACACGCTGGCGGCTGCAACCCTCGCCGTGACCAGCGCCACCGCGGTGCTGCTGTTGTGGCCGGGCGCGGCTTGCAGGCGCCTGGGGCTGCTCCTGCTCGCCCTTGCGGTCGCCAATGTGCGCGCCGATCATCTCTACCGCCCGCGCTTCAGCCCGGACCACATCGCCACGGCGCCCACGCACGTGCCGCTCCGCGTCCAGGGGACCCTGATCGAGGATCCGGAGAGCAGGATTGAGCGCACGCGGCTCTTGCTCGCAGCGGAGCGCATCGACAACGGCGATGGATGGCAGCCGGCGCAAGGAGAGGTGTTGCTGACTGTCTCGCAGCTCGAACAGCGGTGGACCGTCGGGGATCGCCTCGAAGCGCAACTCATGCTGCGGCGCCCGCGGAACCTCGGCAACCCCGGGGGCTTCGACTACGAGGCCTACCTCGCGCGGTGTAACATCTACGTCACCGCCTTTGCGCAAGACGACACCGGCTTCTACCGTCTCGGCCATATTGAGACCGGCATCGCGGGTTGGTTCGCGCGGTGGCGTCGCGGTGTCGGCGCGCTGTTCCAGCGCACGCTGCCGAGCACCGAAGCGGGAGTCCTTGGCGCATTGATCGTCGGGACCGAGACGGCGCTGCCTCGCGAATTGCGCACGGCGTTCAGCCGCGCGGGCGTGAGCCACGTGCTGTCGATCTCCGGATTGCATGTTGCTCTGGTGGCCGGAGCCGGGTACACGCTGTTCCGCTGGTTGCTGGCGCGCAGCCGGCGGCTGTTGTTGACCATCAACGTTCCGAAGCTCGCCACCGCGCTGTCGGTCATTCCCGTGCTGCTATATGCCGGCATCGCCGGCAGTAACGTCGCCACCATCCGGTCGGTGATCATGATCTTCGTATTTGTGGCTGCCGTCCTCGTCGGTCGCCAGCGCCATCTCATCGTCAGTCTCGCCGCGGCTGCCATTCTGATTCTGCTGTGGTCGCCCGGCGCCGCGCTCGACATCTCCTTTCAGCTGTCGTTCGTGTCGGTGCTGGGGTTGGTGTGGGGCATGGAGCGATTCTGGCCGTGGTGGCGGCGGTGGGAAGAGCGCCGCTTGGTCCGGCTGCGCGGCTGGCGCGCACGCCTGTGGCGACCGCTGGTGGTATGCGGCATGGTTTCGGTCAGCGCGCTGGCAGCGACCATGCCGCTGACGGCGCTGCACTTCAACCAGATTTCAATCGTCGCGCCGCTCGCCAACACGCTGGTCGTGCCGCTGCTTGGTTCGGTGGCGGTCGCGCTCGGCTTGATCGCCGCGCTCGTCTATTTGATTTCCGAGCCGCTGGCGCAGTGTTGTGTCCTCATCGCGGGACCGTTCGTCAAACTCGGTGTGTGGCTGGTGGAAGTATTCTCGGCCCTGCCGTACGCATCGGTTCGTATCGTCACGCCGGATGCTTTGGAGTTGGTGCTCCTCTACACCGCACTGTTCGCAGTGGTGCGGCTCTCAGGACGTGCGCGGGCGGCCACGTTGATGTTGGTGGCGCTGCTGGCACTGGGGAACGGGGCTTGGTGGTACGCCGACCGTTATCACCGTGCGGCGCTGCGCATCACCTTCCTCAGTGTCGGCCAGGGCGACAGCGCCGTCGTCGAGTTTCCGGGAGCGGACGTGATGGTCATCGACGCCGGCGGATTGCGAGGCGAGGACTTCGACATAGGGGAGCGAGTGATTGCGCCGTTCCTGTGGAGCCGTAAGATCGCGCATGTCGATTATCTGGTGCTGAGCCACCCCGAATGGGACCATTACGGTGGCTTCGCGTTCTTGGCCGCGAACTTCTCGCCGCGTGAGTTCTGGTCCAACGGTGTGCAGGCGTCCACGGACCAGTTCGCCCGCCTGCAGCAACAACTCCGCGAAAACGGCGTAGAAAAGGTTGTTCTGCATCGAGGTGAGCGGCGGCAGATCGGGACGTTCAGGTCGCGGTGGAATCTCCACCGCAGCGGATGGAGGGGTTCAGGCCCAACGATCAGTCGCTGGTCCTCAGCCTCGGCTTCGGCGGCGCACGGGTGCTGTTCCCGGGAGACATCGAGACGCGCGGTGAAGAGGACATGGTGGCAGCTGCCGACGGCTTGCTAGCCAGCGCCGTCCTTAAAGTGCCGCATCACGGCAGCGACACCTCCAGCACCGGCCCGTTCCTCGACGCCGTCCGGCCGCGCTATGCGGTCATCTCGGCCGGCTTCGAAAACCGCTTCCACTTTCCGCACGCAGCCGTGGTGCGCCGCTACGCCGCCCGCGCTTGCCGGCTGGCGCGGACCGATATCGACGGCGCGGTGCACGTGCGCGTTAGCGCTGCGGGTGAAATTGCGATGCAGCTTGAGCGCGGACCCGTCGCCGGCGCAGCGAAAACAAACTGAACGGACGAGGTATCAGCCGCTGCAGTCCGCTTCAACTGTTGCCGTAACGCGCCGCGATCACACGTCCGCCGTGGAGGCCGAGCACTTCGTTGGTGCCATCCTCGATGAGCGCGGCGCGGGCGTCGCGGAAGATCTTCTCGATGACGTATTCCTTGCTCAGGCCGTAGCCGCCGTGCAGTTGCACCGCAGCCGACGCCACCTCGTACGCCGCCTGCGTGCAGAAAGTCTTGGCGGCGATCGAGTACTCGGTGCGCGGCGGCAGCGTCTGCGAGTTGTAGAGGAACGCCGCACGTGACAGCGCGCGCGCCGCCTCCACCTTGGTGAACATCTCGAAGAGCTTGGCCTGAATGAGCTGGTGCTCGCAGAGCCGTTTACCGCCTTGGACCCGCACCCGCGTGTAGGCGAGCGCCTCTTCGAAAGCGGCACGGGCCACACCGGTAAACGTCGCCCCCATACTGGCGTTGGCCAAAGCCAAGATGGCGTCGACAATCACCTCAAAGTTTTCCGGCTCCACCATCATGTGATTGCGCGCGACGCGCACTTCGTCGAAGAAGATCTCACCCTGGTTCAAGGCGCGCTGGCCGAGCTTGTCCAGCGGCTTGCCTTTGGAAACCCCGGGCAGGTCGAGCGGGACGATGGCCACGCCCGAGCCGGCGAAGCCGCGTGCCGGGTCGGTGCCTAGAAACGTCAGCGCATGCGTGGCGATGGTGCCGTTCGACACCCATGCGGACTTCTGGCCGCTGATGATCCACTGATCGCCGTCGCGCCGGGCGCGTACTTGCGGCTGAATGCGCGGGTCGGTGAACTCCGGCGTGCCGACCAGCAACTGGTCCGAACCGTGCTCAGGGTCGGTGATCGCCCAGCAGCCGATCATCTTGGCCTCGGTATCGCCCACGAACGGCTTGACATAGGTCTCGAACAATTCCGGATTGCCCCACAGGGCCGCAAAGACATACGGAAACGCGGCGACGCCGATGGCGATGGCGAAGTCGGCGCTGCCCCAGCCCATCTCCTCGGCAACCAGGTATTGCTCACGCGGTGTGAGGCCCTGGCCGCCAAGCTCCGCCGGCAGGGCGTTGGTGTGAAAGCCCATCTGGTACGCCTTGCGAAAGACCTCCCACATCGGCGACGCCGGTGCGATCACCTGGTCGGGCGGCAACTTGTCGAGGGCGATGCTCGCCGGCCGCGTCACCTCCGCCGCGAAGCGGTGTGCGGTGTCGCGCACCTCGCGCTCATGATCTGTGAGTTGCAGATCGATATCGAGAAAATTCATTGTCCTTCTCCTACGTTGTTACTTCGGTGCTTTCTCGTGGTCCCAAGTGTTCGGGGTGATGCCGGCACGCTTGAGCAGTTGCTTTTGCACGCGGTGCGTCTCCGTCTTCGGGATCGAGTCGGTGAACTGGATGTAGCGCGGCACCATGAATTTAGCCAGGCGTTCAGTGCAGAACGCGACCAGCTCCTCCGGCGCGACGGGCGCACCCGGCTTGCACGCCACCACGACCATGACGTCGTCCTCACCGAGCTCCGACGGCACGCCGAAGGCGGCCGACTCCAACACCGCCGGGTGCTGGTCGATGATCTTCTCCACTTCGAACGAAGAGATGTTCTCGCCTCGGCGGCGGATGCAATCGCTCTTACGGTCGGCAAAGTAGAAAAAGCCTTGCGCGTCACGCCAGGCGAGGTCACCGGTGTAGAACCACCCGTTACGGATCTTGGCGTTCGAGGCCTCCTCGTTCTTCAGATAGGCCACGCGCCGCGCCGCCGGGTCGTCGACTTTGAACACCAGCTCACCGGCCTCGCCGGTCTCGCATTCGCTGCCGTCGTCGCGAAACACGCGTGCCTCGGTGCCCGGGGGAGGCAGCCCCATCGAGCCCTTCGGGCCGTTGCCGAAGTTGAACAGCATGAAACCGCCGCCGTCTACCGCGCCGTACCCCTCCCAGATGGTGACGTCGAAGCGCCGTTCGAACTCCTCCCATGCCGCGGCCGGCGTGGCGGCGCTGAAGACGAGACGCACCGGATTATCGCGATCATCGGGACGCGGCGGCTGCTTGAGGAGGATGGGGATCATCGCGCCAAGCGCATTGAAGCTCGTCGCGCCATAGCGGCGAACCTCGTCCCAGAACCGGCTGGCGCTGAAGCGGCGCCCGAGGGCGACGGGATAGCCGCTGTATAGACCCTGCATAGTAGTCAAAAACAGAGCGTTGGCATGAAACAGCGGTAGACAGGTGTAAAGGATGTCACCGGGACGGTAGCCGAGCTGCGCGAAGAGATAGAGCCCGGCGAAGTTGAACGCGCCGTGGCTCACCACCACCGCTTTCGGCAAGCCGGTGGTACCGGACGTGTACAACAGGATAGCGGTGGTGTCGGGAACGGCCGTGGCCGCCGGGCGCTCGGCGGACGCCGCCGCGAAGCGCTCGATCGGCACCGCCCCCGCCGGCAACGCCGTACTCGACGGCGCCGCGCTCGTATCCACGATGACATGACGCAGGTGTGGCCGGCCAGCTTGTAGTGGAGCGAACGCGTCGACCAGATCGGCGCCGATCACCAGCGCTTGCGATTCCGAGTGATCGATGACGTACGCCAGTCCCTCGCCGCGGAGCGCGATGTTCACCGGTACGGCATAGCCGCCGAGCTTCTGAGTGGCGAAGAACGTCGCCAGCCAGGTCGGCGAGTTCCCCATCATGATGGCGACGCCGACGCCGGGGCCGACGCCGAGCCCGGCCAGCCCGTTGGCGATGCGGTTGGCGCGGCGATCCAGCTCGGCGTGGCTCACGCGCTCATCGCCGAAGAACAGGAAGGTCTCTTCGCCTTTCTCCTGCGCCCGGGTCTCGAGTAGTTCGGCAAAATCCATTCTGCGCTCCAAAACTCAGATGGTGAAGATATGAACTCCGGCGGCGCCTCCAAAGCCCTGGCAATGCGTGAGGGCGATGCGCGCGTTCGGCACCTGGCGTTGGCCCGAGTCGCCGCGCAGTTGCTCGGCCGCTTCCACCACCTGCGCCACACCGGTGGCGCCGAGCGGATGGCCTTTGGCGAGCAATCCGCCGCTGGTGCTGACCCGCACCCGAGCGCTCTTCATGCCTTGCTCGATGAAGCGGCCACCCTCGCCCCGCGCGCATAGCCCGAGGTTTTCGTAATGGATGATCTCGGCGATGGCGAAGCAGTCGTGGACCTCGGCGCAGTCGAGCTGGTCCGGTCCGATGCCCGCTTGCGCGTAAGCCGAACGCATGGCGTTGGTGTTGATCTCGGTGATCCCGGAGAGCCCATCACCCGCCAGCGGCGGATCCGACTGCAGGGCCGAGGCGATCATGCGGATGGGACGCCGCGTCGTGCGCGCCACGTCGGCGCTGGTGACCACGGCGGCGGCGGCGCCGGAGGTGGTGGGGCAGCACATGAACAGCCGCAGCGGCGGCGCCACTTCGCGCGAGGCGAGCACCTCATCGATGGTTACCGGGTCATGGAATTGGGCTCGCGGGTTCTTCGCCCCGTAGCCGCGGTTCTTCACGGAAACCATCGCCATCTGCTCGACCGTCGTGCCGTACCGGCGCGAGTGCTCGCGGAAGACAGTCGCGAACAGCGCCGGGAGCGCCGGCACGCCCTGACGCGCCACAGCCTCGAGCCGCTCGTCGCCGCCGGTGGGGATGGCGCCGCGGCCCATCACCTCGAAGCCGACGGCAAGCGCGACCTTGGCGACCCCGTGCCCCACCGCCATGGCGGCGGCGCGCAGGGCACTGGTGCCGCTGGCGCAGGCGTTCTCGACGTTGAAGATGGGGATGCCGGTCATGCCGATGCCGTACAGGACTTTCTGTCCGGCCGTGCTCCCCTGGAGCACGTGACCGCAGTAGGCAATTTCGACGGCGCTGTAATCCAATCCGGCATCGGCAAGCGCCGCTCGCACCGCCTCCTGTCCCAGGTCGGCGACGTGTTTCCCTTCATGGCGCCCGAACGCCGTCATACCGACGCCCGCGATGTATACTTCCCGTGGAAATGGATCAGCCATGTATCCTCCGAGCTGTCAACTATCGACTGTCAACTGTAGACTACTTATTATTCCGTGTCCATCATGTCCTTGACGATGTGCTCCGTCATCTCAGCGACCTCGTCGCCGAAGATCGGAGAGATCTCCAAGGCGCGAGCGAGGTAGGCAAGCTCGGCCCAGCGCCACGGCAGCGGCGCCTGGTCCTGGATCATCTTGTCCTGCTTCAGCCCCTCGATGACCTTCTCCTCTCGCGGGAACGGCTGGCTGCAATTGTTCAAGAAGTACTGCTTCTCGAACGGCAGCCGCGGACGCTGCCCGCCCGCTTCGGGTGACTCGGCGGGATAGCCAACCGTTTGCACGACGAGGATCTTGGCATCCGTAGGGAGACCGATGGCACGGCGGAGTTTCTTGTTGGCCGGGACGCCAATCAGACAGGTTCCCAAGCCTTGCTCGAACGCCACCAGCGTCGCCTGGGCAATGCCCTGACCACAATCCATTTCGGTTAGGCCGGCGGCTTTGATGTTCTCCATTCCCGCGTTGAAGAACGGGATGAGACTCTCGTCGAGGAAGCGGTGGCTCTGCGCTTTGTCGAGGCCGACGGCGCCGCACTCGACCAGCTCATGCAGGCGGTCGCCCTGAACTTGGAGGAGACTCCAGTCCAGGTACCACACGATGAGCACGGGTGCGAGGCGCAGCTGGAATCCGGCGATCGCTGATCCCGGCGGCAGCGCGTCGATCACCTCTTTGGGCGCGGTCGCCCGTTCGATCACGACTGCGCGCAACGCCTGGACGTTGCCCCAGAAGGAGGCAAGCCGCGCCGCCTCCAGCATCCGCTGAATCTTCTCGCGCTCCACCGGTTTGTACGGCAGGAGGAACCGCGTTGAACGCCTACGGCCGATCGCCTCTCGTAATTCCATATACTCTCCTTTACGGATTTCTTGCCCGCGCCGCCGCGCACCCAACGGGCTGGCGCGGCGAGCGCCGTTCGTGCCGGCGCCAATGCCTTCATAGTCCTCCGGATAATCCGAAATCAAATGGATTCAGTGTGGCGGCACGCCAGCCGGCTGCATGCATCGTCACCACTCACTTGCCAAACCGGACCAGCGCCTGCGATGCAAAAAACTGCGGGTCGAGGTGGAGGCGCCGATCGTTCGGCGGGTCGCCGGCTTGCGTCGGCGCGGTGATCACGGTGGCGCGGTTGAGCTTCAAGTTCTCCTCGCCCTGATAGACAGTGGTGCTGGAGCCGTACAAATCGTCGTCGTTACCGGTCAGACCGTTCAAGTCGGCAAGCACCGCATAGCTGCTCACGAGGTCGCCGCTCCAGTTGAATTTTTCGTTGTAGGCCCCATGGTAAGTTTCCTCGTCGATGTACAGCTGGATCTTGCCATAGAGATAGTACGCGTCCTTCGGCACCCCCTCGATGATCCAGACCCGCCGCCGGGCGAGCGCGAAGTTGAGCGGCGCCCATGGCAGGCCTTTCCAGTTCGGGTCCTGAAAACCGACCATCGGGATTTTGCGAAAGAGCCCGCGCCACGCGCCGTTTGGGAGTTTGATGCGATGGTGCACTCTCTCCAAAGTGAAAGGATCAATAAGCCGCAAGACCTCCTGCTCGCCCGCGAGCTTCCACGTGAAGTCCTGGGGTTTGCCGTCGAAGAACGGGCCGTCGTCCTGACTCATATCCGAGCCGAGAAAGCCGTCGGAGCGGTTGGTGGGAGAGACGGCACGCACGCGCCGCAGCGCCGGCACGTAAGCCCACACGGAATCGCGTTTGCCGGGATCGCGGTAGCGCCAGGCAAGCGAGGCGGTACCATTCAGATCAGCCGGCGTGACCGTCGTGGAGAGGAACTGCACGAGCAGGTCGTCAGGGTTTTGCGGCGGCACGTATTGGCGCGGCTGGCCTTGATAGTAAAGGAAATATACATCTTGGGTCGCCATACGCTCCAAGCCGCTCGCCGAGACCCAAGCCATCTCGACGTAGTTGTGCAGATTGCCGTTGTTCCACCAGGCGAAGTAGTGGTTCCACAGGATCTTCAGCCCGGCGTCGGGATCGGCGGCCGTGACGTTGGGGAACGGAAGGC
>Ga0326728_10016196_pt1 | contig 15277 bp, 11 predicted proteins | sample MB3enrmetagenome_FD_207602 | JGI IMG/M metagenome (GOLD analysis project Ga0326728, IMG submission 207602) | Lab enriched peat soil microbial communities from McLean, Ithaca, NY, United States - MB31MN | ecosystem: Environmental > Terrestrial > Soil > Wetlands > Peat | place: USA: New York...
TTTCCCTTGGTCACCGGCCTTCCCTCCAGGACCTCCGCTGCTGCATTTCTGCATCATTGTTCGGTCCCTTCTTCGGTACTACGCCGATGTCTGACTTCTCCACAGCGTGCATGCCGGGCTTGTGGCCACAGACCTTCCCCGACCGCTCTGACAATACCCTCAGAGGCTATGGAGATCTCCCGGTTCTCGAACATGGAATGTCCGCGCGTGCACAGGGTCTTAGACTCCGCGGGACCCGAGAAGGACTCGCTGAGTAACGCCCTCCCCGATGTTGCCTTCCCCGTAGGGTCACTAGGTCGGCATCCCGGATGGGTGATTTCGGAGCTCAATGGCTGGCCCGCGCTTTCCCCTGTCAACGGCTTCACGTGCAGCCTCGCGGCTACCCGCACATGACTCGGGGCCATGATGGAGCAGCTTCTCCTTCCATGTGGGGATCTTTCATCCCCTATTCCATGTCGGTTTATCCCGGCGCTTTCGACCCTTCCCTGATGGACTCAATCATGGAATACCCCTTGAACGCCGAGTCGAGAACAATTTTCCCGGAAATGCATTGCCACTGGGTCAAGCGAAGCTAAAAAGGCGGGCCGCAACAAATTAGTTTAATCTTGAGTGCAATCGGGCATAAATTTCAAATGGGAAATGAATTCTCTGCTGAAATCCGGATGCGATCCCAACTCCACAACCCGTATGGCGGAAGCAAGCTCCTCCATCTCCTTCATTATCTGATGGCTTATAAGAGCGAGAGAAGCGCCGCAAAGCGAAGAATTTCCAACCATGTTGATGCGCCCCATGTATTCGGCCGGCAGCAACCCGATATGCTTGAGGTTTTCGGGATCGAGGTGATAGCCGAATGATCCCCCCACGATTATACGTTCAAGATCTGCAACCGAGAGGCCCGCTTCACTCAGCAGCGTAAGAATCCCCGTTATGGCCGCGCTCTTGGCCAACTGCACCTGCCGGACGTCTTTCTGGCTAAGAAAAACGTGCTCGGTCAGATAATAACGGTCTCCACGGAGCCGTCCCGTGGAAGTTGCGGAGATTTTGTGACTGAATGCTCCATTGGGGTCGATGACCCCAGTGCAAACGAGCGCCGCGACAAGATCGACCAGCCCGCTTCCGCAGAGGCCGGTCGGCGGCGCACCGCCAATGGTCGTGAATCGGGGCGTCATGTCGCCACAGAGGGTGACGCTGTCTATGGCGCCCTGCACGGCCCGGCAGCCGCAGGAAATATTCATGCCCTCAAGCGCCGGTCCCATTGCGCAGGACGTTGCGAGCAGCCGACCGGTTCTTTCGAGCAAGACCATCTCTCCGTTCGTGCCTATGTCTACGAAGAGCGTGCATCCGGAACAGGAGCGATAATCGATCGCAGTGAGGCCGGCAACTATATCCGCGCCGACATAGGCGGACGCTCCCGGCAAGAGCGCAAGCCGACCCTGCTGAGCAATATGCAGACCGCAACGCTCGGCTTCAATGACAAGCGGCCTGAGAAATATTGGCCGAAAGGGCGCGAGGGCAAGCGTGAGCGGGTTGACTCCAGCCAGGATGTGAAGCATCGTCGTGTTGCCGGCCGCGGTCACCAGGCGGACGTGACTTCGGCTTTCAGCCACTTTCGCCAGAACTTCATCAAGCATCGACTCGACCTGCGCGATGAGCGCAGCCTGCAAAACAGATACACCTTCAGCATTCTCACGGCAGTATGCAATGCGTGTGATCACATCGCCCCCGTATGCCGTCTGGGGGTTTATCGCGGAACTTCGGTTGAGAAATTCTCCGGTCTCCAGATCGAATAAATTGAGCGAAAGGGTCGTTGTGCCGATGTCTACCGCTGCGCCAAGCACGCGTGACCGGTCGAATTCAACGTCCATGAGCTCGTCCAGAAACGCGACGCCGAAGGATTCCCTATTTCCATCCCATGACGCGATTTTGGCAAGAACGCGGGGATCGCTGATTTTCAAAGGAATGGTGTCGGCGTAAGGGATGGCGCCTTCACCCGGTCTGGGCAACGCGGTTCGTTTGAGCGGACTGTCGAGGGGAACATCCCGGAATTGCGGACCGAGCGCGCACTCAAGCTTTGTCCAGGCATCGCTTACGTTTACTGAAACGTCGCCCAGCACCTTCGCTCTGCATGCCAGTCGAAGGTCTTCGGGCCGACCGGCAAAATGCTCTACCTCGGCCGCGTCCGGTGGGCTGAGCTCTCCCCCGGCAATGACCCGGCATCTTCCGCAGATCCCGCGCCCGCCACAAGTCGAGTCAATCATAAAGCCGCTTCGCCTGATACATGACAGCAGCGTTTCCCCCTTCGCCGCTTCTATCTTGAATCTGTCATTCAGGCATACCGTTGGCAAAAGTTCTTTCCTTTTATGTGACAACCACCGTCAGGAAAGCCTAACACGAAAATGCGGCCTGGACGGAACCGGCGGCCGAAGAACAAAGACCGAGGTGCTCCAGTTCGATGGTGGTGGACGGAGGAATAATAATAAACCGGTCGTCATCCCAGGGACCCGTGAGTAGGCGCTTGAGATAGCCGACGGTCCCCTGGAGAATGAGCAGCTCCAACTTCAACTCTTTCGAGATTTCAGTCGCCTCGGGAATGATTTCGGGCAGGTCGTACGCCCCGGTATCTATGAGGCCAAGGAACTTGTAGTGGGCCAGCATTTTGCGAAAGACCTTTTCAGTCCTTCGAGGCCCGTAACGGGCCAGAACAGCCTGGTATTCCTTCCAGATGTTGGCCTCTCCTTCCAGCCAGCCTTTGGTCAGGTAATAGACGCCTCCACGCCGATTGCAGCGCTCCCTGTTTTCTCTGGACCCCAGAAGCATTGTGATGCAGTCATCCACCCGGGGAATGACCAGATCGAAGTCTCCCGTTTTGAGTCCGACAACGGCGTTGCCACAGAAGCCGAAGGCCAGAAGGACTCTTCTTACGCCTTGGATCCGGTCGAGTTCCTTTTGCAGCCGCTGGCGCAGAGAATCGGGCGCCAGGTGCAGCCCGGATTCGATCCATGTGAAACCATGCGCACAGTTCACTTCTGCGGCGGCCTTTTCGAGCTCACCGCGAATTGTATTGCAGGCGATGATTAATGTTTCCACATCCCTAAGCCCATAGAGCGGAAAGAATCGGCGTCAGAGAGCCGGAGGGCTAAATTTCACAATGCCAAATTACGCTCAAGATCATACTAGAGAAGCCGGTAAATTCAAGACGCTGAAAGACTCCTTGAACTCATGCCGCTTTGCGAGTCCACTTCCAAAACTTGAGCGAAGACTCTCATCAATTCACTGGTAGTCTCGGCCATTTCCTCTTCGGGTCCTGCGATTTCCCAGCAAAGATCGAGGGCCTTCTGTCTATCCTCCAGGGTTTTGAGCAGTTTCGGCAGGGCGGCAAGCGCCGTTTCCGGCTCCAAATCCACGATAAGCGACTCGCGGTGAATGATTCGGGTGCGGTGCTTCGGTTTCATGCCGGCAAAGGGTTCCCGCGTATTGAGGATTTGGTTGGACTTCTCCAGGCGCGAACGCCGCACTTCGTGGCGCGACTTGGCCAGCAGGATCAGCATACGGATAACGCCTTCGGCAAAATTCCCGACCCCTATGCGATCAAGAGCCGCCTGGACATTGGCCAGAGAGCGAATGTCTTCCTGAGGGGCATCGCTGATCCGCTCGATCTTCTGCTCCCCGATTTTTTTGACCGGCGGCAAACCGTAGAGCCAGTAAAAGTACGTCTCCATCCAGCTAGCCTGTAAATCCCGCACGCCATCCCACCACTGAGCCACCATATCGGCCCATAAATGCTCCGTGCGCACAAACGGATTTTGAGCCTCGAGCGGAGGGCGCGCGTCTTTAAAGCTGCAAGCGAGCGTTCCAATACCCGTCATCATGGGATTGAGGTCGCTCATGGCGTAACAGCTCAATCTCATGGGATGCATTCCTGCCAAAGCATCGGCGGTAGGCTGGTTGACCATCGCCTTAATTAAAGGCCGCGTCGTCATATCGTAGATTTCCGCCTGAAATTCAGATAGTCTCGCCATGGCTGCGAAGGGCAGCTCATCATCGACGCCTCCGGCCTCACCCATCATGTTTTCAATGCTTCGCTCTTCGAAAGCGACCTGGAATTTCTTGTCGACGCCCTCGCCGGTCTCCTCCGTTATGACCATCTCATAGAGACCCGGCGCCAGGGCTTCGATCGCCTCCAGGGTGGATACGATTTCATGGTGCTCTTTCATGGCTATCTGCGAAGAGACGAAGATCCCGAGGTGCCCGACGCTCGGGTGCAGAGCGTAGACAATTCTTGCGCCGCGAGCCCTGATTTCCTCCACGTCCGCATAGTTGTCCGCGATCCATCCCAGGGCCTGCTGCGGAGGTGTGATATTATCGCCGTGGGACGCAAAAACAATGATCGGAGACTGGATGTTTCGCAAGTCCACATGGGTCCTCGCATCCAGATTGGCCTTGCCTCTTGCCAGTTTGTTTCCTACGAAGAGATTCTCCAATATCCATCGTATCTCGTCTTCGGTAGTGTAGAAGAAAGAATTCCACCACGACTCGAATTCGAGGAACCGATCGGCCTCCTCGTCCACGTTTGCATACAGGTCGTAGTATTTTTGCCACCATGTCCTGGACGGATTGAGTCTTTCGAAGTTGTAGACGAGGTGCGCTCCGTCAAAAAGACCGTTGCCGAGGTCACTCAAGAACAAGGCGGGAACGATTCCACCACAGATGCCTCCCAGATACCGCATGGGATTTTTTCCCCTGGCCCCGGCCCAGTATGAAAGGGGAGCGCCGTTGGCCACCACCGGCCCGGTAATCTCCGGGTTCGTCGCAGCCAGCAGCATGGCCGCCCACCCACCCTGACAGTTGCCGATGACCACCGGCTTTGGCGAATTATGATGGCGCCGCCTCACTTCGCGGACAAATTGGGCTTCGGCCGCGCACACGTCGGACAGAGTCTGACCGGGAACCGGGAGACGCGAGAAAATGGCAAAATAAACAGGATGCCCGGCGTTGATCGCGCAACCGACTTCACTCTCGTGCTTGAACCCGCCTATGCCGGAGCCGTGCCCGGCGCGAGGGTCGAGGATGATGTAGGGGTGCGTGTAATTTTTGACAGCGGTTGACTGCGACGGGATTATCCGTACCAGCGAGTAATTTACGGGACGCTCCAGCCGGCGTCCATCGATAATGACTTCGTAGTCCCAGGCGAGCACCTTTTTGGTCTGTCCATGTTCGTGTTCCAAAAAAAGTTGGCTCCGCCTGTTGAGGACGTCCAGAAAAAGAACCCAGCGCCTCCCTGCGTCAACAAGGTATTCCAGCAAGTCGCCGCCGGCTTTTCCCGGTGAAAACGATTCCGCGATCCGGACGCCTTCTTCGAAATTCTTCTTCCAAGCCTGTTGCGCCGCTCCGAACATCGTCCGGGAGTGAGCTTCTATAATGGCGCCGAGGTCCGCTGTGTAGCTGTCGTTTCCGGCAATCCACGATTGCGTCCACCCGGGTTCCAAAAATCGCTCCCAACCCGTATCTGCAGCACCAGCACGCGTTTGAACACCCATTTTCAACTCCTTCGATCCAACCGATGCAATCCAAAATATAGCCGTCGGGCAATAAAATAGCCACCTGTTTCCCCTATTCTTAGTACGGTATATATCCCTATTCCCTAAAATCGGAATAATCTATTTGATAAATAGACATTTTCAATGTACTCTCCTGGAAACTCAAATCAGGAGGTTTTGCTATGCCAGGCAGCTACGACGAAATGTGGGAGAAACTCAATCTTGACCTCGATGCCCATACGGGGTTGCTCGAGGTGCTCGGCAAGTTCTACGGCGACATATACATGAGCCAGCAAGGACGGCTGAGGGGTATGGAATATCTCGACTTCGTGGTTTCCGAAATCCACGGGCTAAGGATTAAGGAGCTCCAAAACGCAAAGGCTTCCGGCCAAAAAATCATCGGGACTTTCTGCGTTTTTGTCCCCGAAGAAATTGTGCTCGCTGCGGGGGGTATTCAGGTCGGTTTGTGCGCCGGAGCGGAAATCGGCAGCGAGGCAGCCGAAAAGGTCCTTCCCAGAAACACCTGCGCGCTGATCAAATCATTTGTCGGGTTCAAGCTTTCGCGGCTTTGCCCTTTCATCGAGTCGTGCGACCTTATCGTGGGAGAGACCACCTGCGACGGCAAGAAGAAGGCCTACGAAATCTTTTCCGAATATTCGCCGGTCTACGTCATGGAAATCCCCCAGATGAAGAACGCCTGCGACCGGGAGCTTTGGAAATCGGAGGTTCTGCGCTTTAAAAGGGTAGTGGAGAATGTGACCGGAAACTCAATAACCGCTGATTCCCTAAGAGACGCTGTTCGGTTGGTTAATCAACGCAGGCGCGTTTTGCAGCGTCTGAACCGGCTCCGTGCGGCGGCGCCCGCGCCGATTTCCGGAAGGGACGCTTTGTTGATAAATCAGATATCTTTCTATGACGATCCTGTCCGCTTTACGGCAAAAATCACAGACTTGTGCGACGAGTTGGAGGACCGTGTCAAGAGCGGCATCGGGATCGCCCCCGAGGGGACAACGAGGTTGATGCTTTCCGGTTGTCCGATGGCGGTTCCGAACTGGAAGCTGCCCTATATCATAGAGTCTTCCGGCGCCATCGTGGTTGGCGAAGAATCATGCATAGGGACCCGCAATACGCGCGACCTGGTAGAAGAAGGCGGGCAAACGATCGACGGCTTGATAGACGCGCTCGTGGACCGGTATATGAAAATCGACTGCGCCTGCTTTACACCGAACAGCGAAAGGCTGGACAATATCGTCAATATGGCCCGCGATCTTCAGGTAAAAGGCGTCATTCATTACGCGCTTTCCTTTTGCCAGCCCTATTCCATGGAAGCATACAAAGTCGAAAAGGCCCTCAGCGCCGCCGGCATCCCGATGCTTGCCATCGAAACGGACTACAGTATGGAGGACGTGGAACAGTTGAAAACCCGCGTTGAGGCATTCGTCGAAATGACGAGGTGATCCCACTCCGATTTAATCTTAGCTGTCCCGGTTGACAAACGGTGGTGTCGATTATTATCCGGCTTCCTAGTATGATGGATCGGCACGAGACGTGGAAGATGAATCGAAAAAAAGGAGTTTAACTATGCTGAAGGTAAACGAAATTGAAAAAAAGGCAACACCCGTTTCAATGAGCTGCCACGCACCCACCTGCCACGCGCCGACTTGCCACTCGCCCTCCTGTCATGCACCGGCTTGTCATGCGCCCGCTTGTCATGCGCCAAGCTGCCATTCCCCGGCCAGCCGGTCGTGAATGGACAGTAGTCGGTTATCAGCAGCCGGTTGTCTCTAGTCGTGGCTCGGCGACTGGTGTTTAGTGGTTGGTTCCAAGGGCGGGGAAGCGAGCGCGCCGGCTTTCCTGCGCCCACTGAAAGCTTCTCGAAGCAGCTTTTCACATTTCTTCAGGGACGCCAGGCAGCCTGAAAAGGGTGGGAGAACGAGCGTTTCGGCTTTGCCGTACCCACAGAAAACTTTTTTTGGCTTCCCGGTGTCCCCCGAAGAGGTGAAGTACTCCCGCCCGACCTTCAAACCGGGCGATTCAATCTCCCGCCAAATTGCGGTCATCGGCGTTTTTCTTCGTCTACTCGTGTCCCGCCGGTGAAACGTGGAGGGGCTGGCCCGTAGGCTGCTCAAAACCCGGCTGTCGGCTTATCGCTTGCCTGTTTGACCAGTATGTAGAATAATAAGGTCTTTAACCATCATGGAACCATCTTGGGAAAGGGCGGAAAAGATGGAAAATGATCGCAAGCAAATGAACTGTGCCCTTTGCGGTTTCACAAGTGAGGGGCGATTCGAAGGGGATATTTGCCCGCAATGCGGCCTGACTTATTGGAAATGCGGCAAGTGTGGATTTCTCGTCACCACTGCCAAACCTCCTGACACTTGCCCTCAGTGCAATCAGAAATGCGAATTCCTGAACGTTACCTGTTATACGCCGGACTGCGGCGGACCTGGAGGCATCGATCCGCGGCTTTAGAGCATCCCCCGGGGGAAACCCGCATCCGAAGCTGCTAGTGTTGCGCGTAAATTAGTATCCATTTCAAAGACTGGATTCCGGCTCGAAAACCTTGCCGGAATGACGACCGTAAAAGGCCGGCTACGCTTAAATGTGTACGTATTTATGGAACGCAACAGTCCAGAGATGTGAACGAGGCAGTTGAAGCCAATGCTAAAAGCCGACACGCACCCCGATTATCCTTCCGAGGATGGCAGTTATCTCCGGGGGAATGATTCTTCCCCTGTGGCCGTGGCGATCATCTTAAATTGTGATGCAGACAAAATTCCTCGTGAGCTTGAAAACCTTGTGAGGGCCGGAATAGAAGCAGGCGCGGCTCTGTCGGGGACCGTTCAAACCGAGAACATCGGTTTTGAGAAAATTGTTTGCAATATTGTGGGGAATCCTAATATACGCTACCTGATCGTCGGGGGACCTGAATCCGAAGGGCACCTGACCGGAGAGGCTTTAAAAGCTCTGATTCAAAACGGTGTTGATGAGAAGAAACGTATCGTTGAGACCGATGCGCCTCATCCTTTTTTGTTCAACTTGTCCATGGAGATGATTGAACGTTTCCGCAGGCAGCTTAGCCTGATCGATCTTCAATTTGAGGGAAATCCGGAACTGATAAGGAAGGCTGTCTGGTGCTGCTATCAAGAGAGTCCTGTGGAGTTTCGCGGTTATTCTTTGCACGACATAGGCGCATACCCGGAACCGCCGCTTAGCGGTAAGTTGACGTGGCGCGTAACTCAGCCATGGGCTGAAATCGTTGATGAGAACGAGCGTGAAGCAAAGAGGAAAGCACAAAAACTTGTGGAATGGCTGAGAGGAAGAGGTAGAAAAGAGTAGAAAGGAAGAAATCGATGCATCTTCGCAAAAGGTGTGCAGTAACCGGAGGGGCCGGATTCTTGGGATCTCATCTCTGCGAACGGCTTCTCAACGACCAGCAGGACGTTCTCTGCATAGACAACCTCTACACCGGCAGTAAAAGGAACATTGTCGGTCTTCTGGGCAACCCTTACTTTGAACTCCTCAGACACGACATAACCTACCCTCTGTACATCGAGGTTGATGAAATCTACAACCTTGCATGCCCTGCCTCGCCTATCCATTATCAGAACGACCCGGTTCAGACGACAAAAGTCAACGTGCACGGGTCAATCAACATGCTCGGACTTGCCAAACGCCTCAAGATAAAGATCATGCAGGCGTCCACCTCCGAGGTTTACGGCAATCCCTTCGAGCATCCGCAAAAGGAAACTTACTGGGGCAACGTGAATCCCATCGGTCCCCGGTCCTGTTACGATGAAGGCAAGCGCTGCGCGGAGACCCTTTTCTTCGACTATTGGCGGCAGCACGGTTTGGACATCAAGGTTGCGAGGATTTTCAATACTTACGGGCCAAGGATGCACCCGAATGACGGGCGCGTCGTCTCAAATTTCATTGTTCAGGCACTGACCGGGCAGCCCATAACAATTTATGGAGACGGCAAGCAGACCCGTTCTTTCTGCTACGTGGACGATCTGGTCGAAGGATTTATAAGGCTTATGCATTCTCCCAAGGGTTTTACCGGCCCGGTCAATCTTGGAAACCCCGTCGAATTCACCATCCTTGAACTTGCGGATATGGTGATCGAGATGACCGCCTCCAAATCCGAACTGGTCCGAAAACCCCTCCCACAAGACGATCCTGTAATGCGAAGGCCCGACATATCCGTCGCTCAGGAAAAACTCGGCTGGCAGCCTAAGGTTCAACTGAGAGAAGGGTTGAAGAAGACCATCGATTATTTTGACGACTTGCTCAGGTCAGCGGGGAGCGCGGATGTTTCTCCATGATCTCAGGGAAAAGCTTTGGCTCGCAAAACGGGTCACTGTATTGACCGGCGCCGGTGTTTCGGCCGAATCCGGAGTTCCCACTTTCCGAGGGGAAGGGGGCCTTTGGAGACATTACCGGGCGGTTGAGCTTGCCACCCCCGAAGGCTTTGCCAAAGACCCCGAGCTGGTGTGGGAATTTTACAACTGGCGAAGAGAAAAGGTAGGTTCGTGCAGTCCAAATCCCGGGCATTTCGCCCTGGCCGAGATGGAAGATCGCATTCCGCACTTCACTTTGATAACGCAAAACATCGACGGTTTGCACAATAAGGCCGGCAGCAGAAATATCATCGAACTGCACGGTAATATGTGGAAGGTGCGGTGCACCTGGTGCGGAGCAGTTACCGAAGATTTGAGGATGGATCTGCCGAAAAAGCCGACCTGCGAAGCCTGCGGCTCGCTTCTGCGGCCCCACGTGGTCTGGTTTGGCGAAATGCTCGACCCGATGGTGCTCAAGACAGCCTATGAGGCCGTCCGCAGTTGCGATCTGATGATGGTCATAGGAACCTCCGGCACGGTTCAGCCTGCGGCTTCCATGGGCGCGCATGCAAAGCGAAACGGCGCCTGGGTGGCGGAAATCAACCTGGAGCCGACCCCTTATTCGGATGTCTATGACATCTCGATTCAGGGAAAATCGGGGGAAATACTGCCCCAATTGGTGTGACGCTGGACGCTAGACAACGTCTCATACAAATCGCATTCATGACGATATAAAAAGCTAAAGAGCGTGGGGACTTGGTGTCCTCTTCGAAAAGTTCGTAATTCTCTGCAGGAGGGGCTTCCAGCCCCGACGGACTTTTCGTGACAGGACACTACCGGTCCCCATACCCTCTCGCCGGTGCGCGGTCGTACGACCTTGCCGCGTTAGACCCCGACCATTAAAGCTTTTCGTAAAGCGTTTCCCTTCGGAGTTCTTCCTGCTTTTCGGGGTGAGCCCTTGCTCCGACTGTAATTATGGCTCTCCAACGGTTTTTACCGCCGCCGAATCAGGGTTTATCATCAGGGAAGACACATCGACCGCTTCAAAGTCATCCCCTGTAACCTGGTCCAGTTCATGAAGCATGTCATTGTCCCAGTGTGAATTCGGGGCCCCGGAGATATACCACGGGGAACCGTTATCAGCGAGCATCATGCCATAGCGTTTTAGAGCAGTCAGAATTACTTGGTTTTGCGCAGAAAACCCGGAAATATCAAATTCGGCTTTTAACCGGAATCGCTGGCCCATCGGAGGATACTTCTCCGCCGTATAGCTGGATGCATAGTGACGTGCCGGCCAGACGTAGGCTTTTCTTGTCTCGGGCGCGGTGAAGCGCAAAGCGTGGCGGATCTCGCCCGATGTGACCTCCTCGTAACGGACAAGGCCAGGGAAAATCGGCAGACCGGCGGCATCGGCCGAAGTCCATCCTGCAGGCCTGAGCTTATTGGATTTCAGGTTGAAAATCGCGCCGCTTCCGGCAAGCCAAGATCCGTTCGTTTGGAGAGAAGCGTCGAAGAGTTCATATAGAATGCAATGGCCTATGTCGATGACCAGGACGTGCCTGTCGCCTTTACTATTGCTTCCGCCCTCGATGGGCGCATTTGGCGGAATCGGATATGGGCCGGGGTCGCTTTCATCATTGTAATAGAAGCTTACCGGAACCTTGGGCTGTGTCCCCGGAACGGTTATATACGGGATTCCGATAGGAGATTTTGAAGTCGGCGGCCAGTAGCCGGAACCAAAATCAGGGTGCAACACGCTTGACTGCCCGATCGTAGCCACATATGCATCCGAGTTCGGGTCAAGAGGAAGGTTGTCTACCGGTGTGTTCCAGATGTTATTGGCGGGAAATACTTCGCATGCCCGAGCGGCGGCCGCCCCTGCCAAACCCAGCCCGACAAAAACTATGCACAGCACAAAAAATCGGAACTTAATCATAGCCTTTCTCCCATGCTCCTCAAGTATTGTTTGAACGCCCATTCCACATCCTACAAAACATCCCTGAGGCAAAAAGCAGGCCAATGATAGAGAGCTTCCCCATTGCCGAAATGTCTAATGTTTCCGGGAATCAGATTCCGGGCCTGAGATCGGCTGGCAAGGACGAGTGCCAAGAATCGTCAGTCATCGACGGTTCTTGTAACTTACGTTACCTTGAACCGATGAGATCTGCTAACTATCAGGATGGAAATATTTGGAAACCGGTCTCGGCGACATATCATTTGTATATTCCAGCAAGAAATCATAGGATTTAGCAGGGCGCTGAAAAAGCACCCTCCGGTGGAAGAAAAGCACGAAAGGACCAATGATTTCGTCATTCCCGCGCAAGCGGGAATCCAGAGCTTTTTTGAACTACTTGATTTTTAAAGCAAACCGCTGGACCCCGTCTTGCGCCCTCACAAAAGATCGGGCGCCGAACTGGAAGCGTTGGCCGCGCGGACGCTATGCGCCCTCACAAAAGATCGGGCGCCGAACTTGAAGCATTTGGGGGGGGTTCCAATGGCTAGCGCAAAACCCGAACGGAAGTGAGGGTGCGACGGGGTGACGATCTCGCGTTATCCCACCACAAAGTGGGAATTTGAATCCTTTTTCAGCACCCTGTTGATGTTTGGGGTTGGACAGCAAATTCGTTGGGGCGGCGTTGGATTCAATGTGCATTACTCAGGGTTGGAGGATTCCCGTTCTCCAGGGAATTCTGCCGATAAATCGTGCGAAGGCGCCTGCTGACCTTACAGCCGGCCTTGTTCTCGCGGCTCTGGCCATACCGGAAGTCATGGGCTACACCAGAATTGCCGGGACTCCCGTCGTCGCGGGACTATACACCATTCTCATCCCAATGGCCGTTTTTGCCCTCTTTGGCTCATCCCGGCGCCTTGTCGTTGGAGCCGACTCAGCCACCGCGGTAATTATGGCCGGCGGACTATCCGGCCTTGCAGCCTCGGGCACACCGGAATACATGGCTCTCTGCAGCTTTTTGGCAGTTTTGGCCGCAGTGTTTATCGCTCTGGCCCGGATCATTCGTTTGGGCTTCCTCGCGGATTTTCTATCCCGTACCGTACTGATAGGTTTTCTAACAGGTGTGGGAATACAGGTTGCCTGCCATCAAATCGGGGGGATGCTGGGGTTGCCCGGTGAAGGACACGGCGCCATCGGCAGATTAATGCAAGATATTCAACATATTCGGCAAATCAATGCCTATGCCATGCTGACAGCGGGAGGCGTTCTTATAGTCACTTTAGGGTCACGCATGCTTTCCGGCAGGATTCCCGGCCCCCTCATCGCCGTCGCATTAGCAATAGGGGTGAGCTGGACGGTTGACCTGAAGGCGCATGGGATCGCTCTTCTCGGTGAGGTTCCGAGCGGCTTTCCAACCTTTGCTCTGCCCGATGTCGCCTTAAGCCGGGACCTTCTCACGAATCTTTTGCCAACAGCTTTTTCCGTATTTGTAGTTATTCTGGCGCAGAGCGCCGCCACTTCCCGCGCCTATGCCGGCCGCTACGACGAGAGCTTCAGCGAAAACATTGATTTGGTGGGTCTAAGCCTTGCCAATCTGGCCGCCGGACTGACCGGCGCTTTCGTCGTAAACGGCAGTCCCACAAAAACGCAAATGGTTGACGGCGCCGGTGGCTCCAGCCAGTTGGCCCAAATCACTGCGAGTCTCGTCGTCCTGCTGGTGCTTCTCTTTTTGACAAAACCATTGGAATTCTTGCCCGAGGCGGCGCTTTGCGCCGTCGTATTCCTGATCGGCGTCGAACTGATTGACTTTAACGGTATGCGGAAGATCTTTCGGGAGAGAAGAGCGGAGTTCCGGGTGGCGGTGCTCACTTCGGTTACCGTGATATTGGCGGGAGTCGAGCAAGGTATTCTGCTGGCCATGTTCCTGTCTCTTGTAAGTCACACCCGTCACGGTTACCGGCCGAAAAACTCGGTTGTTGTCACCGATCCGTTGGGAGGGTGGAAAACCAGACCCATCGAGAGCCGCTCGCAACTGCTTCCGGGACTGTTGGCGTACCGATTCAACCACGGAATGTATTACGCCAATGCCGGGATATTGTGGAAGCAGGTCACGCGGCTTGCCAGAGAGGCGGAACCGTCTTTGGTCTGGTTCGGAATCAATGCCGCCGCCGTCGATGACGTCGACTTTACAGCCGCGGCAACACTGCGCTCCCTATATGGATTCCTCCGTGAAAGAGATATCCGGCTGGTATTCTATGAAATCTCGCCAGAGGTTTATGCCCAACTGAAAAATTCGGGGATACCGGAACTGGTGGGCGATGACGCCTTTTACGCCACAGCGGGCGAGATGGTCGCCGCTTACCGTCAAATGACCGAAAGCGGGCTTCGTAAAGATACTTCTACAACGAATATATCTCCGAATTAAAGGTATGTATCCAATTTGATTTTAGCAGATTGACAGCTTCTTCTGTTTTATCGACGCCAACCATAACGATAGGATTGCCGCTTTCACCTCTCCCGAGGAATGGATAAAAATAGAGGACATTGATATCAGCTGCCTTGAGAGGCTTTAAGATAGCTTGAAGACCGCCTGGGTGGTCGGGGACTTCCACGGCTATTACCTGTGTTTCTTTCACAGCATAGCCGTTGCTTCTGAGCACATCCACCGTCCTTTTGGGATCGTCTGTAACAAACCGCACAGTACTTATATCGGATGTATCGGCTACACTAATTGCGCGAATGTTGATCCCTTCAGATCCCAGGCATTCGCTGATGCGCAAAAAGCTTCCCGGAACATTATCCAGGCTGACGGAAATTTGATTAACGGGCATCTATTACTCCTGGCTAATTAAATAAGTTCGTATCCGGCAATCAAAACATCTTTATTAAAGCTGATAAGCGTTTGATTTCCCTTCAGCGCGACGGTCAAGCTTTCTATGAGACTATTGAGACTCACGATGTTGCTTTTTTTCACAAAAGCGCCTAACAACACCATATTAGCCGACTTGACGTTGCCCATTTTCTCTGCGACCGTATTAGCCGGAATATGCACAAGTTCAATATCGCCGCGATCTGGCTGTTCTTCAATTAAGTCTGAATTAAGAAACATTACGCCGCCGGACTGAATTTTATTTTGGAATCTGACCATGGAGGGTTGGTTCAAGGCAACGACAAAAGTTGGCGCGTGAGCCACAGGGGAAGCAATTTCTTCGTCCGAGACCGACACCGTGCAGTTGGCGGTGCCTCCACGCACCTCCGCGCCATAAGCCGGCAGATAAGTGACGTATCTGCCTTCCAGCATTGCGGCATGGGTCAGATTGAGACCCATAGACAAAACGCCCTGCCCGCCGAAACCTGAAAACACCGTCTTAATCAGCATCGCTCTTCCCCGTCGTGTCCTTGATCACCCCTAGAGGAAATTCCACGGCCATCACTTCATCAACCCACTT
>Ga0326728_10016197_pt1 | contig 15277 bp, 13 predicted proteins | sample MB3enrmetagenome_FD_207602 | JGI IMG/M metagenome (GOLD analysis project Ga0326728, IMG submission 207602) | Lab enriched peat soil microbial communities from McLean, Ithaca, NY, United States - MB31MN | ecosystem: Environmental > Terrestrial > Soil > Wetlands > Peat | place: USA: New York...
CCTTGACGCGCGAGTCGCGCGTGAGGAAACCGGCCCGTTTCAAGACCTCCCTGTATTCGGGATTGAGTTCGAGGAGCGCTTTGGAAATGCCGTGCCGGATCGCTCCGGCCTGCCCGGAGATCCCTCCGCCCAGCACATTAATGGCAACGTCCAACTTGCCGAGCGTGCCCGTGAGAACCAGGGGCTGGGCGATTACCATTTTGCTCGTTTCTCTGTCCAGATACTGGTCTGCCGGCTTTTTGTTTATAAGAATCAGACCCGTGCCGGGCTGAAGCCAGACCCGCGCGATGGATGTCTTTCTTTTGCCTGTTGCGTAAAAGCGTTGTTCGGCCATCTAAGAGCGTCTCCTAGCTGTATCGCTGGATAAGTTTTAAATTCTCGGGCATTTGCGCCTCATGAGGATGAGTCGGACCCTTGTAGACTTTGAGTTTCTTAATCAGTTTGCGGCCGAGCCGGTTTTTTGGCAACATTCCCCAAACCGCGAGCCGGATCATCTTTTCGGGTTTTTCGTCATTAAGCTTGCGGGCCACGGTCGCTTTGACTCCACCCATATATCCGCTGTAGCGATAGTATGTTTTCTGGTTCCACTTGTCGCCGGTCAGCTTGACCTTATCGGCGTTTACGACGACCACGAAGTCGCCGATGTCCACATGCGGAGTAAAAGCCGGGAGGTGTTTGCCGCGGATTCGCACGGCGATCTGGCTTGCAAGACGGCCCAGCACCTGGTTTTCAGCGTCAACGACTATCCATTTGCGCTTTTGCGGTTCGAATCTTGCGCTTTGCGTCTTCATTTACGGGCACTCCGAAATCAACGAGAATTAACCTCAAAGCTATACATGATACAAGCGACATGGTCGCATTGTCAAGTCTGTATTTTAATGCCGGCGAAAATGCTCTTACCTTGAAACGATCCAGCTCTCGGGATACTGATAACCGGGGCGAGGCTCGCTGTAAAGCGCTCTGCCGAAAAAATGCGGCTCGCCCAGACCGCCCAATCCCATCAGATCGAGTGTGAAAATAAACCGGTTGTCGACGCCCTCGCGCTCAAAACCACCGCCGATTCCCCAGCACCCTTTCACATACCTGATCCCGTATCCCTGCGTGAAGATCAACCCCTGGGACAACGAGTAATCGTGGTAGGTATTAAGGTAGATATTTTTATATGCCTTTACGAAGGTGGAGACCGTAACTTCGTTTACCAGAAGATTCGGAATCTGCTCATAGTCAATCCTGAGCACATCTCCCATGCCGCTGTCCAGGGTGAGATAGAGGTCCTGGGCTTCGCCCTGGCTATTGTTAATGTCGACATCCACATCATAGGATATAGTAAGGTATCGCTTGGGCGTAATATCGAGCCTGAAACCCATCGGTGAAAGTCCTTCATTCAGGATGTTCGTCGTATCGAACATCGGGTCCTCCACGGCGGGCTGCTGCACATTGAAAAACTGGAACACGCGGAATCGGACCAGTTCCCTGTAAGTCGTCACGGGGTTTCCGGAGGCGTCGGTGGTCACCTCTTTGCCGGTGAGGAAGGTCGTAAACCCGTAGCGAACGCCGTTTCTGGCCTGGTATTCGTCAAGCCGATCCAGTTGGGGAATCTGGCCGAAGTTGGGTCCGTACGAGGACTGGCTTGCGTATTCGTATGAAATCTCGGGGCGAATCGCATGCTGGAAGGCTGTCATGTTCATGAAATTCGCCTCGAATTCCCTGTTCAGGCGCGTGCTTATGTCCACCTTGGCGTCCGGAACGATGCGCTCGGTGAAGTTATCGGGACCGTCCTGCCATTGAATCGCATAGGAGTCGGCTCGAAGACCGGCCGAGGACTCTACGTCCAGATAATTACCCCAATGAGTGGGGTAATACACTCGGGGGTACAGGTCCAGCCTTTGATCGGTATCGCCCTGATGTCTCCAGTAATCTACGGCCGAGCTCTGAAGAGTGTAATAAAACGGGGTGTCGTCAATCTTTTTGGGGATTATCGAATATGAGAATTCGGGCAGCTTCTCGACGGTTGTCGACGAAACGGAGCTCTCGAGGTTTTCCCAGTACCTTGTGTCCATGCTGAGCAGGGACGATTCGCCCCTTTTTTCGAGATACAAGGTGGATTCGCGCACAAGTGAAGTTTCGTCGTATAAAATTCCGCGGTTCAGATTCTGGCGGAATAGTGCGTCGGAATTGAGATACGATGGCGATCCGTTGGCGAATTCCTGGAGAAAATTCCGGTCGCTTACGTAATCGACATCTATTTTCGCCTCGATCTTCCACGGCAGCGTGATGTCCTGGTGGCCACGAATCCAATAGCGGTCTTCCGTCTGGTACGGATATCCCTGATCTAACAAAAGCGATTTGCTTGCCTGGTCGTCCAGGTAATTGAACATCCAGATGCCTTTGCCGAACTCCGGATCGTTTATGCGGTACTCTGCGCCTCCCATCGTTCCACGGTTTGTCATCTCGCGGACATAGAAGGTTGCATCCATGTCTTGCCTGATAACCCAGTAGAAAGGGAGTTCAAACTGATAGCCGTTAAGGCTGGAATTGCCGACCCAGGGAATCAGGAATCCGGAGTGACGATCCGCTTCGACCGGAAGGCCAACCATCGGCGTGTAGACGACGGGCCAACTACGCGCCCAAAAAGACGCGTCCTTGGTCCAAGCCGTACCGCCCACTGTAATCTTCATCTGGTTGAACTGGATCTTCCAGTCCGGATCACCCGGATTGCAACTGGTGACGAATCCCTCCTTCAGATCGAATTCCGTCGAACTGAGTTTGGATATGGATTTACCCTGGACAAAAAAGTTATTCTCGGCGAAATACATCACCCCGGAGTCAATCGAGCCGGTCTCGGTGTCCAGGTTCCACGTTATGTGTTCGCCCTTGAGCCAGTTTCTCCCGTACTTGACGGTAACCTTGCCGTTGAGGTCCGCCTGCCGCGTTTGGTTGTTCACGGACGCATAGTCCGCCTCGATCATCTTGTCGGTGGAATTGATCCTGACGTTTCCCTCGGCTTCATAGAGCTGTTTTTGCTGGTCGTACGACAATTTGTCGGCTTCAATCGTCCATACGGCCTGGGCAATCGACAATTTGACTGATTTTCCGGCAATCTCCGGGGCGGCGGCCGGAACCGGGGACGCTCCGAGCGCCAGGAAGACCAGGACGCAGGAAATCCAAGCGAATCTTGAAGATAGGCGTGCTAAGCGGATTTGCTTCACAGGGGCGGCTCCCCGAAAATTTGCTTGACTTCCCCGGCAAAATACAGCGAGCCGGTAATACAGATCAGATCATCCGGGCCGGCCAGGTGCCTGGCTTCCTGAATGGCGCTCGCCGCTTCGGGAATCACATAGTATTTCTGAATATAGGGTCTTGCCATTTTTCGGATGTCATCGGGATTGGCGCCCCTTGCGTAACGGGGTCTGGTGAAGATGGCGGTCTCCGCAATAGGAAGCAATCGCCTGAGAATGCCCATAATGTCCTTGTCAGCCATTATGCCCATCACCAGGTGAAGTTTTTTATACGTGAAACTCTCTTTTAGCGCGGAACGCAGGCATTCGGCCCCCTGTGGATTGTGCGCCCCGTCCAGCACGATTGTCGGATTTATTTCAAGGATCTCCAGCCTTGCCGGCCATCTCACCTGGCACACCGACCGCTCGACTATTTGCGGCCAGATCGTAAGGAGATGTTTTTGTTCGAGGATCTCGAGGGCCGCCAGCGCCAGGGCGGCGTTTCCAACTTGGTGAGTGCCAACCAGGTTGAGGCTGAGAGACGGCAACCGTCTTTGGATGCCCTGGTATTGAAAGGAGCCGTCGGAGTTGCGCCTCACGCGGAAATTGGACTTGAACCGGTACAGGGGGGCATCTTTGTTCATGCAGGCAGTTTTCAGCACTCCTTGCACAACCGGTTGAAGCGCGCCTGTAATCACGGGGACACCCTTCTTGATAATACCGGCTTTTTCGTGGGCAATCGAGGAAAGGGTCGATCCGAGATACTCCTGGTGGTCGAAACCGATATTGGTTATCACACAAACCTCGGGGCTAATGACGTTTGTCGCATCGAGACGGCCTCCAAGGCCGGTTTCCACGATCACCAAATCGGCCTGCTCCTCTGAGAAATAGAGGAAAGCCATCGCGGTCACCATTTCAAAGAAAGTGGGAGGCTGACCCCCGTCCAGGGTTGCCCGGATCTTGTGGAAAACCTGGAGCATCCTCTCAGCCGTTACTTCCTCGTCGTTGAGGCGAAAGCGTTCGGTAAAGCGTACGAGGTGCGGAGAAGTATATAGGCCGGTCTTGATTCCGTGATTGGTGAGAATACGGGAAAGAATCGCCGCAACGGACCCCTTGCCGTTGGTACCGGCTATATGAATGAAACGGAGTCTTTGATGCGGATTTCCGGCCCGCGCGAGAAGGCTTTGGGTGCAGTTCAGGCCGAATTTTATTCCGTGCTTCTGAAGACCATATAGATAGTCAAGAGACCGTTTATAACCGAACACCTGCCCCCTCAGCTCCCATTTCCAGCGATCTTGCGGCGACCAAAACCCTTGCCCCCCTGCCGCCACAAGCGAATGAAAAAAAAGGACCATCCAGAACTTGGCTTCTTAATAGCACACTTCACCGGCAGAACAAACGGGTCTTTTGAACCGTCTTGAGTGTTTCCGGTCCCCCCGTGCAAACTCGCTTCACCCCGGTCGCCTGCTTGAAACAAGGGGGCCGGAAATGATGAAAGGCGCGGAGAATACGTCGGGAAATTGCGTCCGCGCCACCCCGAAGAAGGCCCGGTTCCCGCTCGCGCGACGCCAAGTGTGATGCTTGACATTGCCCTGCAATCCCGTTAGATTTCATCGATTCTGTTCTTTATGTATAAAATCCAATCGCATTTGCTGAAGGCTTCCCACTCCAAGCCCAACGCGATTGGCGGACCCTATGTAGCCGCGCCTTCCGCACTCTGCGAGGCAGATCGTTGAGGGGCGTCCGCGACGACCGATATGGATTTTTTTGCTCCGTTTTGTGCTAAAGTCTGTCATACGAGGGAAGCATGCGTCCGTCCGTACTGATAATAAGAATAATTCTTGGATTGGTCTTTGGTGTTCTTCTTTCACGGGTTTTTTTCCCGGATTCAAGCACCTGGCTGATCTTTCTTATCGCCGGCCTGTTGGTTGCCTTCGCATATATTTTCGAAATACTGCACAAAAGGGATGTGTAGCTCATCTTTTTTGCGGAAGCTATGCGCTTTCGCTTTGGAGAACTCTTATGACTTGGGAAAGACCGCCCGGAAGACGGACGCCCGAAAGAGGAGGTCCGCCTCAGGATCTCGAAGAGGTCTTGAGGTGGTTAACGGAACGATTCAAGTCTGCTCCTTCGTCTTCGTATCGTCTGATTGCCTTGATAGGCGCTATCGTCGTTCTGATGGTCCTCGGGTTTAGCTCGTATTATACGGTAGAGCCCCAGGAGACGGCAGTTATTCAGAGGTTTGGGCAATATGTCGGCACGGCCGACGCCGGTCTTCATTTCAAAATTCCCTTCGGCATAGATTCGGTGAGCAAGGTGGTCACGGGACGAGTGCTGCAGCGGGAATATGGCTACCGCACGAAACAACCGGACGTTCGTTCCCAGTTTGTGGAGAAGGGATACGAGGAAGAGTCCCTTATGCTCAGCGGTGACTTGAATGTCGTCAATCTCCAGTGGACGGTTCAGTACAAAATCCAGGATCCCGTTCAGTACCTTTTCAGGGTCAGCGGGGTGGAGGCCACCCTGGACGATATTTGCGAGTCCGTAATGCGCCGGATCGTCGGAAACAGGTATTCGGACGAGGTGCTTACGGTCGGCAGGGCTTCGGTAGCCGATCAGTCCAAGGTTGAAATCCAGGAAATCATGGATCTGTATAAGACCGGTCTCCAGATAGTGGCAGTACAGCTCCAGAACGCAAATCCCCCGAACCCGGTAAAGCCCGCATTCAATGAAGTGAACGAAGCCCGGCAGGAAAAGGAGCGCATGATAAACGATGCGCAGCAGGCCTATAATCAGAAGATTCCCAGGGCTGCCGGCGAGGCCCGGCAAACGGTAACGCAGGCCGAAGGCTATGCTCTCGAGCGCGTCAACCGGAGCGAAGGGGAGGCTAAGCGCTTTCTCGATATCCTTGCCGAGTATGAAAAGGCTCCGGATGTGACTCGTCGCAGAATGTACCTCGACGCATTCGAAGCTTTGGCGGGCAGGATCGATCACTTGTTTGTAATAGACGACGCTCAGAAAAGCGTTTTGCCGCTATTCAACATGAATAACCTGAATGTGCCGGGTGAAAAAGCTCAAGGCCCCCAGGCGCAGCCCAAAGGACAGTGAGCGCCGGGCGCCCGGTTCAGAAAGGAATAATTATGGTTCCAAGAGGGGCCAAATTAGCTTTAGCTGTGTTGATAATTCTGGCGGTGCTCGCCGGGGCTTCTTTTTTCGTGGTGAGCGAGACCCAGCAGGTAGTGATCACGCAACTGGGGCGCCCGGTAGGGGAGCCGATCACCCAGGCCGGTCTTCATTTCAAATATCCCATTATCCAGACGGCGAATTTTTTCGAAAAGCGTATAATGAAGTGGGACGGACGTCCCGATCAGTTTCCGACCAAGGACAAGAAATACATCTGGGTGGATACCACGGCGCGCTGGCGGATAAAGGACCCATTGCTTTTCCTTAAGCGGGTTGGATCGATACCGACCGCGAACAGCCGCCTTGACGGAATAGTAGATTCGGTGGTCCGAGATCATGTTTCCAGCAACGATCTTGTTGAGCTGGTTCGAAGCGAAGGTTGGGCCGAGGCAAAGCAGAAATTGAACGATGCGGGCATTCCGGAAATTCAGCAGTTGGAGTCCGGATTTGAGACTCCCGAGCAGGCCGATCACCTCCAAAAGGGCAGGGAAAAAATCACCCGGGAGATGGTGGCCGACGCATCCAGGCTCATTCCCGAGTTCGGGATGGAGCTTCTCGATATTCGCATAAAGCGCATCAATTACGTTGAATCAGTCCAGCAGAAAGTTTTCGACCGGATGATCTCCGAGCGCAAGCGCATAGCCGCCCAGTACCGGTCTGAGGGCGAAGGCGAGCGGGCAGCGGTGCTGGGCCAGATGGACCGGGAGTTGGCGAAGCTCACCTCGGAAGCCTACAGGAAATCGCAGGAAATAAGAGGCAAAGCTGATGCTGAGGCAACCAGGATATATGCGGAGGCTTTCGGCAAGAATCCCGAGTTCTTCTCTTTGTACCGGACCCTGGAGCTGTATCGCAACATTAGCAACAACAGCTCCTTCGTGCTGAGTACCGACGCCGATGTGTTCAAATACCTGAAGGGGAGCGGCGCACCCCCTCGAAAATAGAACTCGGAGAAATAGCGATGGCGTTTTACGAGGAGAATCCCGGGGGTATTACCAGCGCTGACGTGGTGGTAGGAATCCCATCTGCAAATGAAGTCGAAAGCATTGCCAGAACAACCGAGCAAATCGATGCAGGGCTTGTCAAATACTTCCCCGATATGCGGTGTGCCATTGTCAACTGCGATAACTACTCGTCCGACGGTACGCGGGAAGCATTTTTTTCCGCGCCCGGGAAGACGCCGAGGCTCTATATTTCCACCGAACCCGGAGTTGGCGGCAAGGGGAGAAATATCCGCAATTTTTTCGAAAAAGCCCGTTCACTTGAGCCCCGGGCGCTGATAGTCATAGAAGCGGATATAAAGAACATCTCCCCTGTGTGGATTCGCAACCTGGGCGGCCCGGTGCTCAAGGGCGCCGGCTTTGTTTGTCCGCTTTACGTGCGCCATAAGTACGAAGCGACTCTGACAAGCGCGATCATCTATCCACTGCTTCGCTGCCTGTATGGCCGGAGGGTGCGGCAGGCGAACGTGGGGGATTACGGCTTCAGCCCGAAGCTGCTCGACAGCTTTCTCGATCCGTCTCTTTGGAATGGGACGGTCGAAAGTTTCGGGGTGGACATATGGATGACCAACATAGCGCTGGCAACAAGGCTCCCGATGGTCCAGGCATTTATGGGCGCGCCGAAGATGCATCGGCTCAAAGATCAGTACGCTCACCTGACAATGCTTTTCCGCGAGGCGCTCAGCACGATTTTCGATCTGATGCAGGTCTATCAGGGTTATTGGGAGCAGGTGAAATGGAGCAAACCGACTGCATTGTCCGGGACCGATGTCCAGGAAATCGAGACTCCGCTCCCGGTCGATATCAATGCGGCCCGTCTGCACGAGATGTTTATCGAAGGTTTTGGCAAGTACTACTGGTTATGGGAGCAGGTCTACGGTCCAATGGTGGCACCCAAGCTCCAGGAGATAAGGTCGATCGGGCTGCAGCATTTTTCGTTTCCAACCCAGACCTGGTTGACTATTCTGTTCGATTCGGCAGTCGCATACCGGAGGATGGCTCCCCAGGAGAGGCTGAATCTGTTGGATGCGCTTCTCCCGCTCTACCTCGGCAAAGTCCTCTCCTACGTGAAGAAAACAGAGAGGATGTCACTGCAGCAGGCCGAAGAGTACATTGAAAACGAGTGTATGATATTCGAGGAAAACAAACCTTATATTACTAAGGTGTGGACGAGGGAAGGGGAATAGATTATGCCGAAGATCCTTGTTGTGGATGATGAAGAGCACATCAGGCTGTTGTATTCGGAGGAATTGAAGGAGGCCGGATATGAGGTCATCACGGCGGAAAGCGGCTTCAAGCTTCTGGAGACAATTGAAGAGGAAAAACCGGATTTGGTCATTCTAGACATAAAGATGGTTGACTACAACGGTCTGGATCTCCTGCAGGATATCCGGAACTGTTTCTATGATCTGCCGGTTATCCTCTCGACGGCTTACGATACTTTCAAAGAAGATATGAAATCGATAGCAGCGGATTTCTATGTTGTAAAGAGCTTCGATTTGACCGAATTAAAACAAAAAATCGCCATGGCCCTCGAAACCAGGCTCCCCGGCTGATAATCCCACGCCGCAGCGTCTGCCGTGATTCGAATTATTTGTGCATTGCCCCCTTCGATCCTGGTCCGATGTTTATCGAAACCAGGAAAGGCGCTCCATTATAATCAGAAGGCCGCCCGGGGTCCCGGCGGCCTTCCCATTTTTTCAATTTGCCTGGTTTTTCCGTTACCACCACAATCGCTTCTTCTGGGTCACAGTGAGAGTTTTTCCGGCTATAGTCAAAGTGCCCGTCCAGTTCCTGTCGGTGTAATTCGGATGTACGTAATACCTGACTGTGCCGTTGCCGGTTCCTTTCGCGCCTGATACGACCTTTATCCAATTCACGTTACTCACGGCTGTCCAGGAGCATTCGGACTGCGTGGTTACCCTCACGTTTGCATATCCCCCGGAATAAGTTACCGTGATGGATGAAGGTGATATGGAGTGGCTGCAGGTGTTTTGAACGGTCTTGGACCCGGTGTATGCGATCGTGTAGTACCCAAACTGCACGTTCTCGTTGTTGAGTTCGCTATATGCTATGCGGAAGAATCCCCTGGTCTTTACAGCACCTGCCTCCGATTCCCCCCAATCGGTACCCCAACTGTTTTTGACTATGAAACACTGGTTGGCATCGTCGTAGCCGATAATCTCGACGGCGTGGCCGCCCTGATAGGACCCTGAGACATAAGAGTAAACGCCTCCCGCATATGAGTAGAAATCGGAATAGACGTTCATGGTGGTAACGAGAGGGCCGTAAGTCAGCAGCGCGTTTTTCAGGGCAGCGACCGTCGGGGAGGTTGTCGTCACCCACTGCCAGCTCTTTATTGCGTCGGTCTGGTTTTGCCAGTACGGGCATGCGGCGTTGGCGCACTTATTATCGGTAGCCGTATAAGGAAAGCATGTATCGGGTGGAAGGCCGGTGCCCCGGATGAAATCGGATGCGGAATCGATATAGCCTCCATCGCAGCTTCCCGCTCCGCTGCACGATAAAAGTACCTGCTCGGCGAGATTGACGCTCGCAGGCGTTGCGCGAGTGGTCTTGAGCACCTGAGATTCCAGTGCCGCCGTTGTCGCAAATGCCCAGCAGCTTCCACAATCACCCTGATCTCTTATGGGGGTGACATAGTCGTAGGGCGATGCGTTGTAGTTCAAATCAGTCGTGCCTGCCGCCACAGACGGGGACGATTTAAGAAGGGGAGTGCCTTCCGGAATGCTGGTGAGCCCTTTGAAGAGGCCGAGGCGCTTTTGACGGTGTTCCATCGGGAGCTTGGTGATAGACGTTTCTTCGGATATCCACCTGGCGCCTTTATTGCGAATCTGTTCCCTTATGCCCTCGACTTCGGGCATTGCCGCTAGAACCGGCAAACTCAGAACGAATAGAAAGAAAAAACACAGCAAAAGAGAAAAGATGCTTTGGCCTCTATTTATCCTGATGGTGTACATGGATACTCCTTTGCATTCGCTTCCCGGACTTACCGGCGCAATTCTTCAATCTCCGTTTTGTAATTTGAATTTCACTTGTGTCATTCGGTTAAAAATCTAAACCGCACAACCAAAAGCTCTCGGATCATGTGTCGCTGATTTGCTGGCAACAGGCCGGTTTTTATACAAGAAACGTGCCCATCGGAAGACGATGGAGCGGGGAGCAAGGGGTGGGAAAGCGAGAAGCAGGGACCAATAAATTCTCAGTGCGCGCGAATGTGAAAAAACTGTGTTGCCGAACGATAAACCAGGATTTGGCGATGTCAACAAAGATAATCTTGAAACCCATGCGAGTGGTGTTATATATGCCTGACTCAAAACCAGTCCCGGGAGGCATCCCGCTAACGCCCGACACGCATGACGGCCGGGCCCCGCCGGGATGCGTTTCGCACTGCGCGAGGCACACTGCCGGGGGACGCTCCGCCAAAGCTTGACGAACTGATTGCTTATTGTTTTTTAACAAGTCTGTCATACGAGGATTACAGGAATTATGGGTTTCGTTCGTAACAGCCTCACAGCCATAATCAGGGAGGCGGTGCGCTCCGTCACGGGGGATCGGGACAATCAGGCGGAAGTCAGGATAGAACTCGACATCCCCCGGACTTCCGAACACGGCGATTATGCCACTAACGTCGCGCTCGGGCTGACAAGGCAACTGGGGAGAAACCCCCGGGAGATAGCCTCGGCAATAGTTGCCGGTCTCAAGGATTCGGACAACATACTTGAGAAGGTTGAAATAGCCGGGCCCGGGTTCATTAATTTTTTTATCCGGCCGGCTGCATGGTACGGAATTATCCGTGAGATCCTGGACAACCCGGGCGAATATGGAAGGCTTGAAATACAGGGCGGCCCCAGGGTCCAGGTGGAGTTCGTAAGCGCCAATCCGACGGGGCCTCTCCATATAGGACACGGCAGGGGGGCGGCCATAGGGGACGCACTCGCAAATATTCTGCAGGCCCGGGGCTGCGTGGTCCAGCGGGAATACTACATAAACGATGCCGGAAACCAGATGGATACGTTGGGCCGCAGCCTCTATTTCCGGTACTTGCAGGAATCAGGCAAGAAAATCGAGTTTCCCGATAATCACTACCGTGGGGAATACATGCGGGATCTCGCGCGGCAGGCCATCACGGAATATGGAGACCGTTTTGTCGATGTGCCTGCGGAAGAGGCGCTGCAGGTATTTTCCGATTACGCGGGCAAATCCATTCTCGATGGTATAAAAGATGACCTTGACGTTTTCGGGGTCCATTTCGACAACTGGTTCAGTGAGCGGGAACTCCACAGACGTGATTCCATAAAAAAAACGATCGAATCCCTCAGAGCCGGCGGTTTCATTTATGACGATGAAGGGGCCGTCTGGTTCAGGAGCACCAAATTTGGAGACGAAAAAGACAGGGTTGTTGTCCGGGCAAACGGCGCCAGCACCTATTTTGCCGCGGATCTGGCATATCACCTGGACAAGTTCGAGCGTGGGTTCGAGTCGGTCGTAGACATATGGGGCGCCGATCACCACGGGTATGTCGAAAGGATGCTGGCGGGAGTGCAGGCGATCGGCCGCGCCAAGGAGGACCTTCGGATAGTTTTGGTGCAACTGGTAAATTTGCTTCGCGGGGGCGAACCCGTGGCGATGAGCACCCGCGGAGGTGAGTTCGTAACTTTGCGGGAAGTTGTCGACGAGGTCGGAAAAGACGCTACCCGCTTCCTTTTTCTCACCCGCCGCACGGACAGTCCTCTGGATTTCGATCTCGAAGTTGCGAAGGCTCAGAACAACGATAATCCCGTCTATTACGTACAGTATGCTCATGCGCGCCTTTGCAGCGTGTTCGAGGTGGCGCTGGAACGGGGAATCGCATTCGACCGGCGTGAGATTTCAAATGACACGCTCAACCTCTTGCGGGTTCCGCAGGAATTTGAAATAATCAGGATGCTCGGGGAATATCCGGAAATGCTTTGCGAGTGCGCGCGGTCCCTGGAGCCGCACTATATCCCATATTATCTGAGTCAGCTTGTGTCCCTGTTTCACAGCTATTATCATGACAACCGGATTCTGAGCGATGATGCCGAATTGACTAAAGCAAGGCTCAGCCTGGCCTTCGCAATAAGGGAAGTTATCGGAAACGCGTTGGGGCTCCTTGGTGTGAGCGCGCCTCGGAAAATGTAGTCCGCGGTTTTGTTATGAAGGGGGTGAAGAACCAATGACTCGCCCGAAGCTGGTCGTCGTCAACACCGATCCGGACGAACAACCCCGTTCCTGGCGTGACGGCAGAAGATACCGCTTTGATCTGAGCACCGGCAGACTGGTTTTCTACGTTTCGAGTTTTGCGCTGGCCCTTTGTTTCATGTTCGCCCTGGGAATTTTAGCGGGCAGGGGAGTGGCCGTGGTCGGGCCGGATGATGCTTCGATGAAGGGTCGGTTCCTTAGATTTCTGGGGCTAGGGAGACAGACAGGCCAGCCTTTCGCCAAGGCTGCCGCAACCTGGGAAGATCCCAGGAAGATGCTCGAGTCGTTGAACTACTATGAAGATTTGACCCATAAAGGCGGAATGCCCATAGCGGCCACTCCGAAAGCACAGGAACCCACTCCCGAGGCCCCCTCGGCCGAGCCCGCGAAGGAGCCGGCAAAAGAAGCCGGAAAACGTGGGGTCGCAGCCGCCCGTCAGCAGGCTGAGAAACCGGCCGCGGTTCAAGCCGAAAGACCTCCAAAAGCCGAAATTACCGGCGAGCAGTACACGCTTCTCGTGGCTTCATTGAAAGAGACGGAAGCGCAGGCGCTGGTCGAAAAGTTGAAAGCCAGGGGATATTCGCCCCGTATCGAAGCGCTCGATCTGGGGGCCGTCAAATGGAAACGTATTCTTCTTGGCTCGTTTGCCTCGCGTGAATCCGCAATAAAATTCGCGGATGAGTTCAACAGCAAAGAAAACCTGGAAGCCCTGGTCACAAAAGACCTGAACTGAAGCCGGTTTACAATCACAAGTGAGCTTCCATAAACTTACCGTAAATAACGCCGCATTTGGGGCATTCGGTTGCCGGCGTATATTCATTATCCTTCGGCTGCCGTTTATAGTCACATTTCGGACAGGTATTAAATTGCTTTAAATTATTCGACTCTCGCAAATCAGGATCGAACACCTCCCCGCAGAATCTGCATTTCTTTGCCGCTGAATTTATTATTTCCGCACAGGCCGGACATCTTTTTGTATCTGCGGAGCTGAAATAAGTGGGACGCTCATGGTCCTCAGCGGACTCGGTCGCGGTCTCAAACCGTTTTCTGGTGACCAATGTGCCGGCGAGGATGTCATGCAATCCCTGTTTGCGCCGTGTGAGTCCGATCATGATAAACCCAATCCCAAGGATCAGCCCGGAAAGGATCTGGGCAAAATAGCGTCCGCTCGCTCTGGCAAATGATATCCTGTTGCCATATTCATCCACGACTTTGAGTCCGCAGGCCATCTTGCCGAGAGTGGCCTGCAACTCTGAAGATTCCAAGACCGCTGAATATAACCACCACAGAAAGGTTTGAGCAAGGCTAACAATGAGATTTAGAGTTGCCTCCGGCATGCTGGAAGACAGTGCAGTGAAAGTTAAGCGCCTCACAATCAGCACAGGTACAAGCATCACCACTGCATCAATTACATACGCTCCGACACGAATCCAAAAGCCCCCATACTTCTTCATTTGTTCCCTCCACCATCGGCGAGTGATTTTTTCATTGCCATACGCAGCCGGTAATTCAATCCGATTAAATTCGACGACACCGATAGGACCATTGTTCTTTACTTCGACGAGATCTTTCCAGGTACCATCGTCAAAAACCAGTTCGGACTTTAATGATCTCCCGAATTATTTTCTCATCTTTCCAATTTTCAAAATTGCGCAAATTTGCGCAAGCAATACGAAAAATGCATACGCAGCCTCAGGGGAATGATTACGGTGTAAGAATTATTATCTTGGTTTGAAAGGAGAGCAGGATGCGCAAGATAAAAAAGAAAATAGTTTTGACAGGGCTTCTTGCAATGCTCGCACTACTTCCGGTTCGGTACTCGGATTGCGGCTCGACCGCCACGGCTTCGCAGCCTCCGGAGGAAAACTGCGACTGGTATTGCAAAAACCTGAGGCAGGATTGGAACTACATGTTCCATCCCGAGCGTATCAACAAGTGCAAACCTCGCCAGATAACGAATGACTGATCGGGGCGCGCCCTCGAAAGCATAACTCGATAAGTCCCGGGCCGCGCCAGCGATAGGGCTGTGTCGCAATTAACAGGCGGTTTGGAAAATCCGGCTCACGAGGTCAAGCCGAGTGTGCCCGGGAGCCCGTCATGCCGGAGAAAAGCCGGCATCCAGCGCGCTGATTCCCGGTTTCTTGACACTTCGTCACCGTTTCTGCCTTCATAACGCAGCCTTGATGCGGGTTGCGGCGTCTGGCCGGTTCTTTTCGATTTTGTCATTTTGTTCCGTACATTTGTCTTATCTCAGGGTTTCCCTTGACTTTTATTTGTGCCTTTTCTACAAGTATTCGATTGTGCTTAAGATTTGATTCCTGCCGGGGAAAAAATGGAAAATATTCAAGCTATTAGAGGGATGAACGATATATTGCCGGACCAGATCGGCTGGTGGCAAAAGGTTGAAAACGCGGCGCGGGAGGTCCTGCACAATTTCGGATACCGTGAAATAAGGACCCCTGTGCCTGAGAAGCTGGAGCTCTTCGCACGAAGTATCGGAGAGAGCACCGATATCGTCGAAAAGGAGATGTACGCGTTCCAGGACCGGAACGGCGATTTGCTGGCCTTGCGCCCGGAAGCAACGGCATCGATCGTGAGGTCTTATGTACAGCATGCGCTTCATGCCGATTCGGCCCC
>Ga0326728_10016199_pt1 | contig 15276 bp, 13 predicted proteins | sample MB3enrmetagenome_FD_207602 | JGI IMG/M metagenome (GOLD analysis project Ga0326728, IMG submission 207602) | Lab enriched peat soil microbial communities from McLean, Ithaca, NY, United States - MB31MN | ecosystem: Environmental > Terrestrial > Soil > Wetlands > Peat | place: USA: New York...
CATTCGATCAGAGTTCGCTCGACACTTTGCTCCAGCTTCTGAAGACTGCCGGAGACAATACGTCGATGCCTTCGCTGACCGCGCCTGTGCAGATCCTTTGCTACTTCTTTGTGCAGGCATTGCTCGGACTGGCCTCGGCGATTCTGTTCCTCATCAATTGCAGTTCGTTCATCCTTTACGGCGTCACAGCACTGTTTGGTCCAGTCTTCATTCCGCTACTGATGACCAGGACATTTCGAGGAAAGTTCTTTCATTTCCTAGATGTGCTGCTCAGTTTCGCCATGATCCGCGCCGTGGCGGCGGCATTCATCTTCGTATGGTCCGGGTTCCTGAACACATTCATCCAGCAGACCTTCAACGGAACCTACTCGATGGAAATGTGGCTGGCGAACCTGATCCCCTGCACGATGGTCTTCATTGCCTTCATTATCAACCTGCTCTTTATCCCCAGCATGACGCAAGCAATCTTTGGCGGTACGGCGGGGATGGCTGACAGCGTTTCCAAGGTCGGCGGCGCAGTGGCTTCGATCGCCATGATGGCGGGATGAGAGGAATGCTATGTGGACTTTCCTTTTCAGCTATCTGTTTCTTCGCAAGCTCGGAATCTCTAAGCCGATCCGTTACGCGCTCGCCGTACTCATGATCGGCCTTATTGTCGCGGCCCTCATCTACGCGTTGGGCCTGTTTATCACTCTTGAGGAAAGGACGAATCCTACTCATGTCTACGCACGAAGCACCATTGACGCCTGCCCAATCTCTACTCGTTGACCGTATCGGCAATGAGCTCTATTCGTCCCACTACGCCGAGCGGAAGGCGTACCGCTTCATCATCGCCTGTGGCACGGTTGTACTGCTTGGATCGCTGTGGATGAATCTGTCTCTGGCTCGCCGTCCGATTGCCAATCGTTATATCCGCATCGACGAGATGGGCCGCGCCCAGGCAATCCAGTATTCGGACCTCAACTACAGCCCGCGCGAGGGTGAAGTCCGCACCTATCTGACCGACTGGGCCAACTACCGCTACACGATCAACCGGGACGTGATCGCCAAGAAATATCCGCTGAATTACTACTTCCTGTCCCAGGCACTCGCTTCCAAGTTAATGACCGACGACAACCAGAATCACCTTGTCTCCCAGGTCACTGCTGGGCAGATCGAATCGAGCGACGTTGCTGTTCAGAACGTGACCATCACATCGATGTCCGAGGAGATGGTTCAGGGAACTCGTATTGCCCGCGGCACAGCCCTGATGACTGCGGATCGATTCTACTCCGCGCAGAGTTCGCGCGAGCCCCGCACAGAGCATTGGATGCTCAGCATCACTTACTACCTGAATCCGAAACAGGTCAGCGATCAGTCAAGGGTCTACCCGCAATACGAGTTCATCAATCCATTGGGATTGACCATCACCGAGTTCCACGAGAACCGCATCTCTGTCGATGTCATTAAGCCGGAGACATCAGCGGCTACAACTAATGGGGCGGCACGATGAGCTACGAGCTGATTCTGCCGTTCTTTCCCGAGGAACTGCGCGAGTTGCTACTCGACCCGTCGATCTCCGATCTGATGATTAACGGGACGACGGGCGTCTTTGCGGATCGCAATGGTGTGGTCGAGCGGATTGAACTCTCGCAGCCATACACGAATGAACGCTTGCAAGCAGCAATTGAGCGTGTCGCGCGCATTCTCGGCCAAGACTTGACTGGCCAGAATCCCATTCTCAATACACGCTTGCCGGACGGCTCGCGCGTGGCCGTGGTCGGCCCGCCATCATCGATCAACGGCCCGACTCTTACTGTGCGCAAATTCAACCGCTGGTTTACCTCGGATGAGCTTGTCGCATCGGGCAGCTTGCCCGCCGATGTCCGGGACGTGGTTGTGCAACTCATCGGCGAGCGAAAGAACGGCATTATCGCCGGTGGAACCGGCTCGGGAAAAACGACCTTGATGAAAGCGCTGCTCGACCACGTTCCCATTCAGGAGCGGTTGATCGTGATCGAGCAGCCGGCCGAGTTGAAGATCGCCCATCCCAATGCCGTTCGCTGGGAGGCTGTCGCGGCGATTCCCGGCCAGGTTGCTGTCACACCGAGCCAGCTTGTAGCCGCCGCTTTGCGGCATCGTCCCGACCGCATCATCATGGGCGAAATCCGCGATGAGTGCGGCTATGACCTGCTGCAAGCGATGAACACCGGCCACGGCGGAACACTGTCCACACTGCACGCCGATTCTGCACTAGATGCACTAGACCGGCTGGCGGATATGGCGCTCAGCGCCAGGACGAATCTCAACCAGCAATTCATCCGGTCACAGACAGGCAAGGCCGTTGATTACGTTCTCTATTGCGAACGCAATTCCACGGGCCGGCGCAGGGTGCGCGAGCTGGTTCGTGTGTTGGGATACAGCCACGCGGAGCAGTCCTTCGAGACGGAGGAAATCTACCGGGCTCCCTCCACGGCGGCAGAGTGAATTTCGGCACGGATCGAACGGATGGAATCGGCGCACGGAGGTACGACTATGAACAGCCTTCTTGGGCACGGTGAAGCGAACGAGATCTCGCCCTTGTTGTGCGCTTTTGAGCATGGCCGCGCCGAACAGCAGACGGGCGATACCGGATGCGAGATGCGGCTCTTTGTCCAGAGGTCAGGCGAGGAAAAACGTGGCTCTGGTTTTACCAGTCATTGGACCGATGGCATCGCCAGGAAGCAGAGAGTTTGCATAGTTCAGATGCGAGTCTCCCCAGTTCCATTCCTCACTTGCTCGGTCACTGCTTCGGGGCTTTTGCGACGCCCGGCGGCACTGCGCCGTTCTGCTTTCCGGACTCCTCTCCCAGAGCGAGTCTGGGCCCCTGCTCCAGAATGCACGGCTTGGCGCTTGGGAGTCGCGCCCACTCGCATAGCTTCGCCAGGTGTGACCCGAGCAGATCGGGAATTCAAAAACGGAGACTCTACCATGTATCAGAACAAAGCTATCCTCATGGGCTTCCTTGGCAACGACGCCGAAGTCCGTACCGGCAAGAACGACCAGAAGTTCACCACCTTCTCCATCGCCACCAAGACCTCTTACAAGGACAAAGAGTCAGGCGAATACGTCTCGCACACCGAATGGCATCGCTGCATCGTCTTCGGCAAGTTCGGCGAGTTCGCGGCCACGCTCAAGAAGGGCGCGCATGTACAAGTCGAGGGCGAGATTCGCCACACCGAGTACACGCCCAAGAAGGCGAAGAAGCCAGTGCGTACCGACAGCATTCGCGTCAACTCCATCCTCAAGCTCGACCGCGCGGAGAAGGCCGCTGCGGAAGAGCAGGAAGTCGAGCAGGAGATTCCCTCCGAAGAAGCAGCCGAATAGCTGCTTCCCTTCACGGAGAAAGCCCGGCAAACGCCGGGCTTTCTCACTGGAAACGTTCCGTGGAATTGCGTTCAAACGAGGTACACCATGAACCAGATTGCCGCCAACTTTCTTACCCGTTGTTTCGCTTCCAGCGAAACGATTGCATTGCTGCTGCGTAATGAAGATGCGCCCAGACCACAGCAGCGCGTGGTCACGCTCGAACAAGTTCTCGCACCCCGCTATATGGCCTGGCTCACCTTTGAGAACGACAATGGCGCGAACATCTACGTCTCTGCCAATCCGCTCCGTGCAGGTAGCAGAAAGCGCACCAAAGAATGCGTTGCTTCCGTCCGGCATCTCTATATCGATATTGACGACGACGGCGACGCCCGTCTCGCTGCGCTGCGGGCGTCGGACGTGATACCAACGCCAACGGCAATTGTCTCGACTTCGCCGGGCAAATATCAGGCGCTTTGGCGGGTCGCTGGCTTCAACTTCGAGCATCAGGAACATACCCTCAAGCGGATCGCCCAAGCCTTCGGCGGCGATCCCGCTTGCACGGACCGAAACCGGGTGCTGCGCGTCCCCGGTTTCTACAACCGGAAGTATTCTCCCGCGCACCGTGTCGCGGTCGAATACCTTGCCGACGCGACCTACGGTCCCGCCGACTTTCGGCTCGATGAACTTGCCGGCTCTTCCGTGCTGCCGCTACGCGGGAACGCACGGAAATCGCCAGCGCAGAAGCACTCCCATTCGGAGGCAGATTGGGGCTGGGTTTGCGCACGGCTTACCCATGGTCAAGACGCCAGAAAGCTGACTCATGAACTGATCGTTCGCCGTTCCGATAAGGCCGATCCTGTGTATTATGCCCAGCGCACTGTCGATGTTGCCTCAGCCTGTCTTTGGCTCGCCGAGAGCATCCCCATCGACGACGTTATCACCATGCTCGAAGTCCGTCGCCGCTTCGAGATTCCCGCTGCACTTTGCTCCGCTCGTGCGCGGGAGATTGCGGCTACTGCTCAACACATGATTGCCCGTCGCAGGACGGCCTGATTCCACACGCCAAGGAGAATCTTATGCCACTGCTTGAAGTCGTCCAAACCCACTACGTCAGTGCTTCGATTCGGCTCACTGATACGACTGCTTTCGAGCTCGATCAGTACGCCGCATTCATCCATGCAACGGCGGATGAAGTAATCGACCAGGCACTCGCGTATGTCTTCTCGAAAGACCGCGACTTTCAGGAGTTCCTGAAATCGCCAGAAGCCCAGCGTATCACGCCCACGTTGCGTGTGCGTCGGCCACTCGCCAATGAGCCAGCCGAACCGTCTCGAAGGAAGTCGGTTTCGGTGGCGCAATCAGCATCCCAAACACCAGCAATTGCGGCAGGATCGAAGGCATGATCTTGCACCTACAAGGGTGGCAAAGCCACTACGGTGCTACGCACCGGAAGAATTTGGACACTCCACCCCTCAAAGGGTGGTGTGTCGAGCGTGGCAAGGTTCCTGTTGGAACCTTGCTCCAAAATCATTGGCTTACAGCCAAGTAAGTTTCTATAGGAATCTTGCCGGTTCCTATAGGAACCCAGTGTTGGGAGCACATATGAGACCTCAATCAACAACAGGAATCGCCGCATTCGAGAGCCGCCTCCAGCGCTCGCGTGGTCGCAGCGGGCGGACTCACTCCGCCAACGTGAAGCTCACCAAGGAGGAGCTTGCGGAACTGGACGCCATTGCACAGTCCGAAAAGAAGGCTCTTGGCGAATGGGCGCGCGAAGTTCTTTTGTGCGAAGCCCGCCGCTCCGATCATGACGCAGTATTCACCGAGATCGTCGCCACGCGGATGCTGCTGGTCAACCTCATCAAACCACTCATTCTCGGCAAGCCGGTCACGTCGCAATGGATCACCGAGGCCATGAGCGCCGTGCGCCGCGAGAAGCGTCGGGCCGCACAGGAGGTCCTACAGCAGTACGCGGACGACGCCAAAGGAGGTCGTTAATATGGCGACACACTGGGGACGGAAAGAGACAATTATCTGGCCGCCGCACGTTCCGCTGATGAGCTATTCAGCTATCGCGGGAGCGCTCTTGTTCACCTGCCTTCTGTTCTGGCAGCAGGTTCGCTTCAGCTTGCCACCACTCGAACAGGCGTACATCGGCGACTATATGCGCGCCTGTGCCGGGGCCGCATTTCATCTCAAGGGCAGCTATCGTCTTGTCTACCTGGGCGGCGGAAAAGCCAAGCCAAGGCTGGCCTTTCCTTTCGATTTCACGCGAGGCAAGATGACACTGCCGAGCGGAAAGACTGCACCGTTTGCCCTAGCTGAACTGGCACGCTCGCAGGGGTACGAGTTTCCCTTCCGCGCTCCGGCCCGGAAGTACATCGACGCCTCCATGTGTCGTTGGTTCCATGATGTTGTCTTTGGTGGCAAGAGCCTGTTGGCGGTTTTCGCTCTGCGGTTGATTGCCGGTGGCATCGTCCTTGTTGGCGTACTCGCATGGGCCGTTCCAGCGGACATCAAACGCTTCCAGCAGATGAAATATGGTCGTGTCTTGCGCGGTCCGGTGATGCTCACGCCGCGGCAGTTCAACCGGGTTACCAGAGGCGAAGGAGTAGGTTTTGTGACCACCGAATCACGCCGGATGATGCGGATTCCGCGCCGCAAAGAAGCGCAGCATTTTCAGATCATGGGCGATACGGGAGTTGGGAAGTCCCAGCTCATCATGCAGATCTTGCGCCAAATCAGGGACCGGAAAGAGCCAGCCATCGTCTACGACCCGGCCTGCGAGTACATCCAGCGATTCTTCGATGCGAAGCGTGGTGACATCGTGCTTAACCCGCTCGACGATCGCTGCCCGTACTGGGGACCGGCGCAAGAAATGGAATCGAACGCCGAGGCAGACGCTATCGCCGCCTCTCTCTATCAACGCAAAACGGACGTGATCGACGAGTTTTTCCACGACACGCCTGCCCAGATTTTCGCGCACCTGCTGAAGCTGGGACCAACGCCGCACCAGCTTGCCGCGTGGATGGCGAGCGAGACGGAACTGCTCAAACGTGTCCAGGGAACCGAGATGGCTTTCTATATTGATAGAAAAGCCGGACCGCAACGGGCTGGCGTCCTGTCTTCTCTTGGTCTTGTCGCCAAAGGTTTCCGGCTGTTACCGGAAAAAGACGAAAACCGGCCCCTCTGGACGGCGCGCATTTGGGCAAAAACACGCCAGGGATGGATTTTCATCACTTCGCAGACAGCGGTGCGGGATGCTCTGCGACCCTTGCAGTCCCTCTGGATTGATCTCTTGGTGATGCGGCTGTTGACTACGCCGCAGCCGGGCCAACAGCCGGTGTGGTTTGTGATCGACGAACTGGCGAGTTTACAGAAGCTGCCGCAGCTTCACACGGCAATTACAGAGAGCAGAAAATCGAAAAATCCGCTTGTGCTGGGTTTCCAGGGCAAAGCACAGCTCGAGGTCACCTACGGCCATCTGGCCGAGGTGATGCTCTCGCAGCCGGCCACCAAAATCTTCATGAAAACCTCCGAACCGAAGGCAGCGGAATGGATCTCCGAAATGATCGGCAAGGTCGAAATCGAGCGTCTGAAAGAGACTAAGTTCGACGGCACCCGGTCAGGCAAAAACTTCACCGTCGAGCGGCAGATCGAGCCTTTGGTCATGGGTTCAGAAATCAGCGGGCTCGACGACCGGCACGCGTACCTCAAGCTCGGTAATAACGTCGCTCGCTTCGAGTTCGATTATCTCGACCTGCCTACATCAACCACAGATTTCATTCCGCGCAAGATGGCAGACGGCGGATTGGCGTTCGATCCAGACACGCTCAAGCGCATTCAGTTGGAGTGTGAAGAGGCACGGAAAGTTGCAGAGTCCGAACCCACGGCGACGGTCTCCGGGGACGCTCCGATTGTCGAGGAAAAGTCGCCGCGCCCAATTTCCTGGCCGGTGCAGCAGGCAGCGGAACAGGCCGAGGTTGCTCCCGAAAATCCGTCTACGCCGACGCAGGAAATTGCCAACACACCGGCCACTTCCGATCCATCCAACGAACAAGAGCAAGCAGAAGACGAACAGATTTCTTTTGATCTGAGGTCATTGTAGCCATGCTGACTATCTCCAAATCGCTCAGCGCCAGCCAGGCGCAGACCTACCATAAGCAGGACTTCGCCTCTGAAACACAGAGCTACTACCGGCAAGGCAACGCCATCGAAGGCGAGTGGCAGGGCCAGCTCGCCACGCGGTTTGGTCTGTCGGGGGCGGTTTCACCGCTCGAATTTCAGCGACTCTCGGAAGGTCTCCATCCAGCAACGGAGCAGCCCATGGTCCGTTCCCGCGTCGCCTTCGAATACAAGAATGCCGAAGGCAAGACCATCAAGACCGTCGAACATCGAGCCGGATGGGATGCGACCTTTTCCGCTCCGAAGTCGGTTTCGTTGACCGCGCTCGTCGGTGGGGACGACCGGGTCCGGGAGGCGCATCGCGCGGCGGTCACCGAAGCCTTGAACGAATTGGAGCGGTACACCCAGGCGCGGATCGGCGGCAATCACCCGGCCGAGACGACGGGCAAATTCATTGCCGCCAAATTTGAGCACGACACGGCGCGGCCTGTCGCGGGCTACGCCGCGCCGCAGCTTCACACCCATGCCGTCATCTTCAACGTAACTGAGCGCGCCGATGGTTCGATGCGCTCGCTTCAACCGCATTCACTTTTCGAGAGCCAGCAGTTCGCGACGGCTGTCTACCAGTCGGAATTGATGTACCGTTTGCGTGGTTTGGGGTATGAGATCGAACGCGGCAAAAGCGGAGCACCCGAGATCAAAGGCTACACCGAGGAGTATCTTGACGCTTCAAGCCCACGCTCCCGGCAGATACGAGAGCAACTTGAAAAGACGGGCCGTGCCGGGGCCGAAGCCGCCGAGATAGCGGCGCACTCGACCCGCGACCGCAAACAGAATCTTACCGCCGCAGAGGTCCTCGACGCCCACAGAAGAATGGCCGTCGAGTTCGGAAACCAACCGGAGAAAGTTGTTACCGCTGCACGGGAGCGCGCCCGACAACAACATGTTCCGTCAGAAGTCAGCGTCAAAGCCAAAGAGGCCGTAACCTTTGCACGCGACAGCATCTTCGAGCGCGAAGCGGTCGCCGACGAAAGAAGAATTCTGCGCGACGCCATGCGCCGGGGGATGGGAGAGACAACGTACCGGGAGATTCGTTCGGAGTTCGAGACACGGCGCTCGGCAGGCGATTTTCAGATGGTGGAAACGCCGAAATATGCCTCCGGGCGTAAGTTTACAACGCCCGCGACGATTGCAGCCGAGCGTGCCAATGTTGAGTTCATGCTCCAAGGCCGCAATGCCGTTGAGCCGATTCTGAGCGCCGAGCAGGCGCAGGAGCAGGCCCGCGCCCGCGACTTTCTAAATGAATCGCAGCAGCGCGTCATTGAGGAAACGCTCAATTCGACCGACCGTGTGCACGGTCTGCAAGGACGGGCTGGGACCGGTAAAACGACTGTGCTTCAGAGCATCCGCGAGGGTACGGAAAAGAGTGGATACATAGTCGAAGGCTTTGCGCCCACCTCCCGCGCCGCAGCCCAGCTTCGCGAGGCCGGCATCGACGCTAGCACTTTGCAAAGTTTTCTCGCACGCGGCGAAAACCATCCCAGCGCGAGCGCGGAACTGCGCCACCTATATATGTTGGACGAATCCAGTCTCGCCAGCACCCGGCAGATGCGGGCTTTTCTCGAAAAGCTCAAGCCCCAAGATAGGGTACTTGTCATCGGCGATACAAGCCAACATCAGGCCGTCGATGCCGGGCGGCCCTTCGAGCAGATGCAGCAGGCCGGAATGCAGACCTCGCAACTCGACCAAATCATGCGGCAGAAAGACCACGAATTGCGCCGCGCGGTCGAGTTGCTTGCCGCGAACGATATCGAAAAGGGTGTGGCGCTGCTTTCCGAACAAGGGAGAGTCACGGAAATTGCGGGAGCCCGCGAGCGCATCGCGGCCATTGCCAAAGACTATGCGGCGCAGCCGGAGAATACCCTTATCGTCTCGCCCGATAACAAGAGCCGCCGCCAAATCAATGAAGCCGTGCGCACTGAGTTGCAGCGGAATGGGACGCTAGGAACCGACGCGCACGAACTGCGTGTGCTCGACCACCGTTCCGATATGACCGGGGCCGACCGGACTTGGGCAGCGCGGTACAACACGGGTGATGTGCTCCACTACCATACCGGCAGCAAATCGCCCGGAATCGAGCGCAACAGCTTTGCCCGCGTCCAGGAAGTCGATGCCCGTGTCAACTTGCTCACGGTCGAGTTGGAAAGCGGAGAATCTGTCACTTATGACCCGCGCCGACTGCGCGGTGTGAATGTCTTCACCGAAGCAGTACGCGAGTTCTCGACCGGCGACCGCGTTCAATTCACCGAGCCGAACAAAACGCTTGGCGTCGCCAACCGCGACCTCGGCACCATTACTTCCATCGACAACGGGCAAATGAGCGTGCGACTGGATGGAAAGCAGCCGCGTGAAATCACCTTCGACACCGCTCAATTCCGCCAGTTCGATCACGGCTATGCGGTCACGTCGCACAGTTCCCAAGGGTTGACCGCAGGCCGCGTGCTCGCCAACATCGACACCGAATCGAATCGGATGCTCATCAACACGCGCCTGGCTTATGTTGCCGTCTCCCGCGCTTCGGACGACGTGCGCATCTACACCAACGACGCCGAAACTCTGAGCCAGCGGCTCGCTGCCGACATATCAAAGACTGCTGCGGTGGACTTTCGTTCGCCCAGTGCGACCAAACAAACGCGGGAAGCAGTTCAACTTTTCCGCGAGCATCAGCCTGGTACGGCTACCGAACGGCTTCAGCAGCAGGGGCGCATTCACGAGTACCAGAGCGCGGACCATCGTCTTGCGGCTGTTGCTCTGGACTACGCTGCGCAACCGGACAGGACCGTTGTCGTCGCTCCCGGTGAGGCGGAGCGGCGCGAGCTGACGCAGTTGATTCGCTCTGAGCTGCAAAGCGAGGGGAAGCTCGCGTCGGAAAGTCGCACGCTACCGATTCTGGTTGAGCAGAAGTTTGATAATCCTCGCTTCGTCGGCAATTACCGGCCCGGCGACGAAATTCACTTCCGCACCGGTAGCCCGGCGCTTGAAGGCATTCCGCATAACAGTGTTGCGCATGTTCTCGAAGTCGATGCGAGCAGGAATACGCTCACCATCGAGACGGCGGACGGCGGGCAGGTTACCTACAATCCAGCCAAACTCCGGACCCAGACCAGCCAGAGTAAAACCTACCGGGAAGAGTCGCGTGAGATGGCCGTAGGGGAACGCATTCGGTTTACCTCGTCCGAGAAAGATAATCACATCCGTACCGGCGACTTCGCCACCGTCGAGCGGATCGAGCCGGACCTTGCCGCGCGGCTAGACAGCGGCAAAACGGTCGAACTCGACGCCGAGACCGCCCAGCATATCGACTACGGTTACGCCGCCGAGTCGGCCGCAAACCTTGCCGCCGACCGGGTCATTCTGACCGGCGAGGCCCAGCAGCTTGCCGGCCTCGAAAATGATCTGGCGCGTCTCAATCCCAGCATCCGCGAGCTGTCCGTCTACACATCCGATACGTCTCAGGCGCTCAAGGTAGAGCTAGCGCAAAGTCCAGCCGCAACTGAAACGCTATCGAAATCTCTTGCCGATGCTGTGAATCTCGATATTGCAAAACCTTCAATCGCGGAAGCCGTCATCGAGGAAATCGGCCTTCACCTCTAGTGAAACCTACAATCGGCCCAGATCTACATACGGTTCTTGATCTTTTCGTGGTTCCAAATTCAGGCCAGTTCCTGGTCAACTTCAAGTGACGCGTAATCGTCGAGCCTCAATGCGTCTGAGCGGATTCGCTTCAGCGAAGATGGAGTTGTTCCTGAAAGGCGAAATCATCTATGAACTCATACATTGCAATGCGCTTATGTAATTTCCCATTTTCGAGCGCCACTACACGTTCCACGGTCTGAGCAAGAAAATCCAAATCGTGACTGGCAACAAACGTAGTAGTTGGCAGCGACCGAAGCAAGGTAATAAGTTCCCGTCGTGCTCGACCGTCGAGTTCAGCAGTGGGCTCGTCCAGGATCAGCAGATCGGGCGAGCACACCAGCGCCGCCGCGATTGCAGCGCGTTTTCGTTGGCCGAGGCTGAGTTGCCGCGAGGACTTGTTACTCAGGCCGGCGAGCCCGGCCTGTTGAAGAGCTGCATCCGCTTTCGCGACTGCCTCTTCGCGCGCGATGCCGCGGTTCAACAGGGGCAGCGTCAGGTCTTCCAGGAGTGACGGCATGAAGAGCTGGTCCTCTGGGTTTTGAAAGACTACACCGACGCGATGTACGGATTCCGCATTCCGCTTCTGACCGAAGAGTCGCACCGTTCCGCAGTGATGGAGGAGTCCGAGCGCGCACCAGAGCAGTGTGCTTTTCCCGGCCCCATTTCCACCTACAAGGCCGATCTTCTCGCCCTGATCGATGCGCAGCGAAATATCAGACAGAACAGCCGTCTTCCCGTCGAAGGAGAACGACACGTTTTCGAGTTCCAGCACTGAGTTCATTCCGCCAGGCCCCGTAGAAGCTGCGCCGCGTAAAAGCGTTCGGCGCGGAGAAGACAGCGTCGGAAGAATGAATCGAGGCTGTAGGCGAGTGCGCGCATCCCGCCACGCCTGAAACGATGCGGAACCGCAAGGCGATATGCCGTGAGCGAGCGCAGAGCTTCGTCCCGCAAGATAAATGTGAAGTGCTGGATGAAGAGCAAGAAGAGTACGGGTGGGAAGAACCGGCTTTGTGGTGGAACTGATCGAACGAGGGCCGCCCACGGGATAATCCTGAAGGCCGGGGCAAGCGCCAAATAGCTCACGAGCGCTTTGAGCGGCAGAACAGAAACAGTCCGATGGCCGATCCATTCCAGAAAGGCGAGAACCGCACAAAAGAGAAGGATGGGGAAAAGCCAGTGAATCGTCCGCCGTATTGCAACTTCGACGCTGGCAGCACATGCCGCAGCGACTGCCAGCCCAACGACATTTCCATGAACCACCAAAACAACCAGCCCGCACAGGATGAGGATTGAAAGCGCAGAACGCACCACTGTCATTTCGCTTTCTCCGCCCGCACGAAATACCAGCCCTGCTGCTCCTCGGCCACTACGTTGATCCCTCCCAGGCCTGAAAGGATGTTGCCAAGTTCCCTCGCCGGAGGAAGATGGTCATGTGCCACCGGGCCATGCAGATTTCCGTGGAACTGGTTGAGTTCCGCGCTATTCATCAAGTGGCCGACAGCGAGCACACCACCACTGGCAAGCACTCGGAAGAGGTCGCGGAACGCAGTTTTGTCGCTTCCGAGGTGGGGTGCCGCATTGAAACAAAGCACCACATCCATTGACTCGTCCGGCAGGGGCAGGTTCGTGGCGTCGGCTGCCAAGCGTGCGAGACGCGGGTCGGTGTGTTTCGCTCGATTCACGGCCAGCATCTCTTCTGCAAAATCAAGTTCTACGATCAAGGGGGCGTTCGAATACGCAGCCAGCAGATGCGGCACGAGAACGCCGGTTCCGCAGCCGACATCGAGAATGGTCTTTGCGGTGTTCAGATAAGCACTTTGCACGAACTTTCGAATGCCGGATTTTGTCTCTGGGCTGTCCTGCTGCATGTTGTCCCAGGACGGAGCAACTTGGTTGAAAAACGCTTGCTTCTCTTCAGTCATCCTCATGGAATAGCAAACTCCTCCGTTGCTGGAGACCTCTCAAGATAATCGGAGTCAAGATTATCTGTAAGGCTACTCCGGGCAACCCCTCCACGAGTGTGGCGGTCGCGGTGATGGTACGAGGTAAATGGAAGGCCACGGCCAGAGTCCACATCAGCAGGAAGCCTGTTACACGGCTCAGAACGATTGCAACGACGAGTGCGGGCCAGACACGTCGATTGGTAGCGCGATACAGAATCGACGCTACGCCCGCCAGCACGATTCCCTCGCCGGACATGACCAGAGCGATTGGCGGATAGACGGGCGGCATTCCCGTCAGCGCCGCCGAGAGCCATGGGGCGATCAATGCCGACAGTATGGCCCACGGCCATGTGGACAAGAATCCATTCAGCAGCAGGGGCAGGAGCATTGGCAGGAACTTGTTTCCCAACCCGACTGCATGAAAAGCCATCGGCAGTATGATCGCCAGCGCCGTCATCAGGGCGCTGACGATCATTGAGCGCAGTGTCTTGCGTGTCATTTTCATAGCGCTAGAAGTGCAACACGAATCCGCCCGCTCCGTTGATGCCTGGCATAGGATAGCCAGTCAAGACCTGATAGCGATGGTCAAAGAGGTTGTCCACTGTGGCAAAGAAGTTAAGATTGCGCGATACGGGGACACTGAGCTTCATGCTGGCTTCTGTGTAGCCACCAAGTTGCGCAGAGTGTGCCGTCGTAGTGTAACGTTTGCCCACGGCCTGCACGCCCACATGCAGGAAAGCGCGCTTCAGATCGGCATCGACGGCGAGATTGGCCTTGTTTCCCGGCACAAGAGCCGCAAGATTGGTCGAACGGAGGTAAGCATAGCCACCGGTTGCGCTCAGCCGGCGATGAATTGCCCAGCGCAGATTCGTTTCGACACCTTTGTTGATCGCCTTGCCGGTATTCAGCAACTGCATATTGGGATAGTTGCCAAGCGTAACAATCTGGTTGTTGAGATTGGCATAATAGAACGTCGTCCACGCGGCCATCGTGCTCGTTAGGCGAGCCTGCGCTGTGGCTTGATAGTTCCATTCGTGTTCCGGCTGAAGATTTGGGTTTGGTGCCGGAAAGAGGTAAAGCTCACGCATCGTCGGGTTGCGGAATCCGCGGCTGATTGCGCCCGAGAGTGTAATGCGGTCAGTCGTATGCCAAAGTCCGCCGAACTCGGGAACGGCAATGTTGCCGAATTGGCTGTTGGCCTGGAAACGCACTCCCGCATTGAAGACCGACTTCACAGTGGGTGCCCAGTGCGCTCGCACAAATCCCGCATCGTCGCTAATCAGGTGTTCGCCGCCGTAATTCGTGCCGCCCTGTTGCCGCGCAAGGCCACCATAGTTGACGAGATCGGCACCGAAGTCGATAGCGAGCGTCTTCGGCAAGGACCAGGTCTGAAAGATGCGGCCCCCGGTAATGCGATCCGTCGAGCGGAATGTATCGTTCAATCCGATGAAATTGCGCCCCCATGTGGAATAGAAACGCGTGTACCCGGAGAGAACTGGGGTAGAGTTGGCAAGATCTGCGCTGAATCCGCCACGGCCCACCGTCGCGTATGTCCGCTTGGAAGCACTGCTACCGAGAGTACCTGGGTCCTGAACATAGAAATGCCCGTAGTTTCCGTCTAGCTTCGCAGTCCAGATCGAAGACAGTCTGTAGCTCGCCCCGACCGAACCATCCTGTGAGCGGTAGGCTGAATACTGCCGGTCGCCATCCGTATGGTTGATGCCGGACGAGAAAGTGTACGTTCCGCGACCGTGTTGAATGCCCGCGAACAGGCGATGCTGTCCTGTCATGAAGGAGCCGAGAGATGAGGTCAGTTCGAATTCCGCGCCTTCATGCGGCTCACGAGGCTGCACCTCTATAGCGCCGCCCATGGCGTTGCTGCCATAGAGAACGGAAGCCGGCCCTTCTATGACGCGGATGCTGCCGGTGTTCGACAGGCTATAGAAGTCGGGCAGAGTGTGCCCCATCTCGCCTTGAAAATCCGGTCGTCCATCGATCACCATTAGCACATCCGTGTTAGGTGAACCTCCGACTCCGCGAATGCTCATCTGTCCTGTACCGTTGGTCGAAATTCCATACCCCATCACACCACGCCGTGTTACGAAGATTGCTGGCGACAGGTCTTCCACCGCATCCATAACTGTTCGCGCCGTGGTGCGGCTGATGCTCGACGAGGTCGCGGTCG
>Ga0326728_10016200_pt1 | contig 15276 bp, 13 predicted proteins | sample MB3enrmetagenome_FD_207602 | JGI IMG/M metagenome (GOLD analysis project Ga0326728, IMG submission 207602) | Lab enriched peat soil microbial communities from McLean, Ithaca, NY, United States - MB31MN | ecosystem: Environmental > Terrestrial > Soil > Wetlands > Peat | place: USA: New York...
ATCGCGCCCGCCCAAACAGCGCCCTTCCTGCCCGCGGTTTCCTCCTTGGGAGGCTTTCGGACGCCGGCCCCAGCTCCAACCCCGCCGTCACTCAAGGGGCCGGCATCCGAAACCCTTCACCTGAGCGGCAGTTCAGTCGAAGTCGGTTGGCAGCAAGAGATCGTGGGCATGCGTGAACATGCGCCGCAGTTGGTGCGGCAGCACACGGCTGAGCGACAAATCGCCTGGCAATTCGCCCGCGGTAAACCACCCGACCTCTGAGGTTTCCGGGCCGGTCGCCGCGGTGCCGCCCACGATTTCGCAGACGTAGAACAGCTTGTAGCAGGAGAACACGCCGTTCGCGTGGCCCTGGCGCGTTCGGTCCCAAACGGCAGCGAGTTTGCGCGCCCGCACGTCAAACCCGCTTTCCTCGCGAACCTCTTTGGCGACGTTCTCGGCAGCCGTCAGGTTCACGTCCGCCCACCCTCCCGGCAGCGTCCAACGACCGCCGTCGGCCAGTTCGCGCACGAGGAGCAGGCGGTCGCGCTCGTCAAACACTGCGCCTCGGACGTCGACCTTGGGGGTTGCGTAGCCGGTCTCCTTCTCGAACAGGGCCTCGATCCGCTCGACCGGAGCGGCCGTATATGCCGCCATTATTCGGGATGCGAGGGAGCGCAGCATTTCATAGCGCTCCCTGTCGTAGGGATCGCGCGCAAAGGCGAGACCTGTCTGCGCAATCGCTTGCAATTCGCGCGTCCACGTCAGCCAGTTCGGTTCATTCGTCATTATGCGCAATCCTCAGCTTCGCATCAAAGCATGCCGGAGCGAGCCGGCCACAAGAGCCCGAGAGTCCGCTCCCCGCCCTCAACGGCAGTTCCTATTCGACCGACGATCGACGCCCCTTGACCCTTGGCGGACAGCGCGCCGCGCGGGGCAGGCGGGGCAGGGCGGTGTGCGTTATTGACCCCAGTGCGGAAGTCCGCCAGGAATAGGGCGGTGGACGTGAGTCAATTTCGCTGGCGTTCCGCACATCGGCGTCGCGCTTACGTGAGAATGCGACGGTGGTCGCCGCTTCTCACAGAGTCTGCAGGGCTTCCAACGCTCACCGTCAGTCAGATGCTGCACCTCCTCTACTGGCTCTATGAATCGCGATTGCGAGCTCAAATCAAAGCGCGCCCGGTTCCGCGTCATGTCGGGATCATTCTTGACGGCAATCGACGCTACGCCCGCAAGCACGGCCTTTCCAATGCGCGCGCGGCGTACGATCTGGGCGCCGAGAAGCTCGACGACGTGCTCGCCTGGTGCTCCGATCTGGCGATCCCGGCTGTGACACTCTGGGTCTGCTCGATCGACAATTTGAAGAGGCCGGAGGCCGAGGTCTCCGGCATCTTCGGAGCCGTCGAGGCGAAGATTGGAGCCTTAGCGAAAGACCCCGAAATTCGCCGTCGCGGGGTTCGGGTCAAGGCGGTAGGTCGCCTCGACCTCCTGCCGCCCTCGACCCTGGCTGCGCTTCGCCGAGCCGAACAGGCCACAGCCAGACATGAGGCCCTGACGCTCACCATCGCGATCGCCTACGACGGCCGCGAGGAGATCGCCGATGCGGTCCGCGCCCTGTTGCGCGACAAGGTCCGACACGGAGCCGTCCCAGACACAATTCTCGAAGAGATCACGCCTTCAGCGATCGACAATTACCTTTACACGGCGGGCCTCCCGGATCTCGACCTCATCATCCGCACAAGCGGCGAGGTTCGTTTGTCCGGCTTCCTGCTGTGGCAAAGCGTTCTTAGTGAGTTTTACTTTTCGGATGTGAACTGGCCGGAGTTCCGCAGGGTTGACTTTCTCCGCGCCGTGCGATCGTTTCAGCAGCGTTCGCGACGCTTCGGGCGGTGAAGCGCGGACTTCGTGGGTCGTGGCTTTATCTCGCAGCGCTCGTCGCGTCCGCCATGCTTCGAGCGCGGCCGTTGTCCTAATTGCCGCCGAAGCCTTGGCGGCCTGAGCTGCTCCTTCGAGGAACGACTGTTGTTGGCGCGACCCGGTCGTTGCCGGGCGCGTCGCGCAATGCCTGCTCTCCGCCCACGGCTGCCGAGCAGGCCCGCCGCCTCAACGTCCGCTTCAAAGGCGCCGCGACTCTCGGCTGAACGGCTAAGTTGGGCGCGATCCGGTCGTTCGGCACCTCGGGTCTGAACTTCGGCAAACCACTCATTGCCGACGGTCAGCCCACCAACCAATACCCCACCGCCACGGCGGTCCAGCGGTGCGAAACCGATCAGCCCGGCGGGGCGCACCCTCGTCCTGTCACGGCGCCTTCTTGAAAGCCTGACCTTCCCACCGGCAGCGGCCCATCGCGCTTATTAGGACCGCCTCGCTGATCTCCCAGCAGAATGCAAGCTGCTCGGCCGTCGCCTTACCGTCGGCGATCATTTGTTGCGCCAAGAGCAGTTCGCTTATCCCGACGAGTCCGTGCCGCCCAAACGCGCGGGCTTCTTTCGCCGTTCCGACGACGAAATGCTCGTCGTTCACGCACCGGCTGTTTCGGCATAAGGCGATCACATGCTCTTCAGGCGTCAGCGTGACCCCTTGGGCGGCGAAGATAGCCCGTCGAACATGGGCGTTCCGGCCGTCGACCTTGACCCGACCGTGGCCGAAACGATCGACCGCGCCCGTCCACTCCCGGCACGGCGAGGGAAGCCCAAGCTGCCTGAACGGCGCAGCGCAAGTCCGGCGCAGCAGACGCTCAAGCAACGGGACCATCGGAAATTCCCTCCGGCAGCGTGATCGCACACAGCCCGACGCGATCGCTTTCAGCGGTGAGGCGGTATCGATCTACCGTGGCTCTCGCGCTTGGCGATCGCAATGGCGTTGAGCCTGCCGCTGGGATTTTGGCCTCACATGTGAACCGCCGCCCCGATCCGGTGACGTGCATTCGAAAAACAATGTCGTTAGCCCACCTGCGATCCGTCATTCCGCCCACGAATATCAGGGCGTCGGCGACTTTTTGCCACTGTCGTTTTGGGCGCTTGGTTCGGCTCACGGACGTTTTGGTTGTCCCCGGGGTTGGTTTCCGGCTGTGCGCCGGCGCTGTCACTCGCGCGCCTCGATTTCCTTGAATGTCTGTGCCTTTGCCGGCATCGGAGCAGCTGCTGCGCCGACGACGAGCCTTCATTCTTGCGGTCCACCAATGTCGCTTGGAACCTGATTTTCGCTCCAACAACAATAGCCCGTGTCGCAGGTTGACTTGGCGATCTCGTGCGCCGCGGCGAAAGTCAGCTTTACCGCCAACACGTCGCCACGCCGATGCAACGCGAAAGCATGCTCGACCAATCCCACAAGGAGACCCGCACAGGACCGCGAACCACGCTGTAGGTGGGAGAGAGCCGAGACCCGACGTAAGGGCGCTGGCGGCCCTGGAAAGCTCCTGGAACGCCCAAATGCCGATTGAGGTGATGAGCCCGGCGGGGGGAGCAAATTGGGGTCCCGGCAGGATCGCATATCGCAGCGTTCAGGTCTTCCCTGTCGAAGTCGCTGCCGATCGGGCCTTGAGCGCCAGACGGAGCGCCACCGTTACCGCGCGCTCCTTGTCGCTGAACCCACGCCTAGCCGGTGTCGCCTTGAATTTGCTCATGGCGTCGGCGTACACTTTGTACTGCGTGGGGGTCAGGCGAAGATGAATGCTGTGCACCTTGGCCTTCGGCGGTTCGCCATTGAGGATCGCAGGTAGCTCCTTGGCCGTGTAGTGCTCGGCGTGGGAGAGGGCCTGCGATACGAGCGCGTCCCGATCCTCGCCCTCCTCGCTGGCCTTGAAGTGCTGCGCGATGATTGACGCCTTTGTCCAGCCTACCGCAGCCAGCTGCGACGCCGGGACGTGTCCGAGGGTCCTCCAGATATTCACGAGATAGTAGAGCTTTCGCCGGCTGACCGGTCCGCTCTCAGCGAACTCCTCGATGCTGCCAGGGTCGTCCACTTCGAGCGCGGCAAGTTTCTTGGCGAGCTCGATTGGGTTTTCGTTCGGCGTGGCCAGGAGCCGTTCGACGTCCCTTCGGGTTGCCGACTTCTTCTTGGCTGTCATCGTCGCCTCCTCCGCAGGTTGGGAAAGGCTACTCTCGGGCAGTTGAGGTTTTGCTAAAGGGCCGTGTGAGCGACAGCCGGCGGCTCCACATTTCCAGGAAATCGTGGCCGCTTCCAGCCGCGATGTCGGACGGTGATGGGATCGCTACCTGAGTGCGGCAGAGAAAGGATTTCGTATCAAGGTCGAGTGCGTGCAAGTAATTGCAGACATAGGATCGATCTCAAGCCCTGTGGCCCTTGCTCAAACGGCTCGCCGCACCTTGCAACCCACGGCCGAGCTGGGCCTGACCTTACTCAGCATCTCGGCCAAGCCGGCAGGGACACGCGCACAGGACCGCGAACCACGCTGTAGGTTGAGAGAGGCGAGACCCGAGGGAAGGGCGCTGGCGGCCTTGTAAACGTCGTAGAACGGCCAAATGCCGATAGAGGTTGTGGCCCTATCGCCGTCACGCGGGGGGGCAAGCCACCTTGCACAACATAGGTGGCCCCGACGAGCCTGTGGCGCTCGACGAGCCACTGAGGGTGGCGCAGGCACACGCAATTGCGGGATCGGCGTTCTTGCGGTCAAGAAGCAGAGAAAGTAGGAACCGCCCCGCTTAATTGCACAAGCGGTGTCCAAATCTACTTGTCCCTAGGGCCTCCATATCTCCATATAACTATCTGATATCTACCCTCTATAACAGGGGACAAGTACATATGGACAGAGAGTAGATATCAGTACATATGGACAGAGAGTAGATATCAGACGCTCGGCTCGCTTCGCTCGCCTCACGTATTCGAGCCGATCAGTCTCTCCCGGGAAAGAGGAAGGTGGGGACAAGTAGATTTGGTCACACGGTGACCGCGCCCGTCGCGGGCTGCGGCTTCCATTGGTCCTTGATGGGCCACGCCTTCAACTTGACCATTTCGTCCAGCGTCGTGTCGTCGCCGGGGTGACCCTCGAATGGGTCCGTCGCGTTCAAGAGCGCCGCCGCCGCGTTGAGCTCGTTCCCCGCGATCTTGTTGTCCTCCATGAGCTTCATGACGTGAGCGTGCACGACGGTCTTGTAGAAGCTTCGGATGGTCGGGATGTTCGGGTAATCCCAGAAGCGCGGCTTGTAGTTCGCCCGCGCCACCGCCGCGATTTTGATGCCGGCCGCGACCATCTGCCAGCAATCGAGCGCGTGCTTGAATGCCGCTATCGCCAACTCGCCAGGTTCGTCCGTGAACGCCTGGACAGCCGGGTCCGCCATCACGTCCTTGACGTATCCCCACAGGCACCGTTTCCAATGCTCCCATTGCTGCCTGCCTTCGTCGTCGGCTGGCGCGTCCATCCCGGTCTTGTTGCGCCAAACGCCGCGCAGGATGCGCGCATACTCATTCGCGTCCTTCGGCGGCGGCTCCCCGATGCGGAGAAGCGACGTGAGCTTCTCCTCCACGACCTTGCGGCGGCGAACGATCGGCGGCTCCTTGATGTAGCGCCCCAGCGTCTTGGTCGAGACGTGGATTTGCTCACACCAAAAGCTCTGCGGACGCGCCGCCCAAGCGTGCCCTTCGAACTTGAAGGGCTCTTTCGAAATCAGGTCTTCAATGAGCGCGACCAATTCCTGCCTGGCCGCGTCGGCGCTCGGTTTCTTGATGGCGTTCATGGCACGAATTACTTTGACTTTTGCGCCACTTAGCCCTAGGAAGGGGTGACGCTGTGTTGATCGGGCGTCTCGTTATCGACCGGCTGGGATGGCCGTCCCCGTCGGTCTTCTTTTGCGTCGGCTAGGCTGACCGCATCGTTTGGCTCGGCGGTCCCTGTGACGAAGCACTCGTCCGCCCCTCTTGGCGTTCGTCCGCCAAGTCGCAGGTCAGAGAGGACGGCAACGTCGCCGCACGCAGGTCGCGCGCGCGAACGTGTAGTGAACAAACTCCCCGGATTTTCCCCGGTTCGGGGACCGACTTCTGGGGATTTTTCGCGCTTCGTTCGCTGGGGAAAGGGGAGTGCTCGTCCAGCACGCCCTTGTTTTCTCTGGGAGAACTGGTGCTGCAAGAGAGGATTGAACTCTCGACCTCTCCCTTACCAAGGGAGTGCTCTACCACTGAGCTACTGCAGCGTCGCGCTCCGCGGCCGCGAGTCGGCGAGCCGAGGCGAACGCCGCGCTTTTGCCACAGGCCGGCGGCCGGCGCAACAATGCGAATTTCGCTCCGCCGCCGCTAGGCCGCCCCCAGGCGCAGCAAGTCGTGAAAATGGACGATGCCGACGACATCGCCGTTCTCGACCACCAGCAGGGCGGAAATCTTGCGGCTGACGAGCTCCAGCGCTTCCGCGACCAGGGCGTCGGGCGCGATGGTGCGCGGCGCGCGCGTCATCACCTCCTCGACCGGCGTGTCGACGAGCATGTTCGACTTGAGGTGCCGGCGCAGGTCGCCGTCGGTGATGATGCCGACCAGCGCCCCGACGCCGTCGAAGACGCCGACGCAGCCGAAGCCTTTCGACGACATCTCGACGATCGCCTCCGCCATCCTGGCCCCGACGCGAATGCGCGGAATGCGCTCGCCGCGGTGCATGACGTCGCGCACATAGGCGAGATTGGCGCCCAACTTGCCGCCGGGGTGGAAAATCTTGAAGTCGAGCGCCGTGAAGCCCCTGGCCTCCAAGAGCGCGATCGCCAGCGCGTCGCCGAGCACGAGCTGCATCGTCGTCGAGGTGGTCGGCGCCAGGCCGATCGGGCACGCCTCCTCGGTCTTGGGCAGGCGCAGCCGAACGTCGGCTTCGCGGCCGAGCGCGCTGTCGTCGTTGGCGGTGATCGCGATCAGGGGAATGGCGAAACGCTTGGCGTAGGTGATGATCGCCGCCAGTTCCGCGGTTTCGCCCGACCACGAAACGGCGACCACGACGTCGTCGTTCTGCACCATGCCGAGATCGCCGTGGCTCGCCTCGGCGGCGTGGACGAAGAAGGCGGGCTGCCCGGTCGACGCGAGCGTCGCCGCGATCTTGCGCGCGACGTGTCCGGACTTTCCCACCCCGGTCACGATCACGCGTCCCTGGGCGCGGAAAATCGTCTCGACGGCGCGCTGGAACGCCGGGCCGAGCCCATCCTCGGCGGGCGCCCGCAAGGCGTCGGCGAGAGCGGAAAGCCCCTGCTGTTCGACCGATATCGTGCGCAGGGCGGAGGCGACGGCGCCGGAGTCTGGTTTATTCATGGCGCGCTCATAGCACGGGGCGGCGCCTCGATGCACCCGTCGGCGCTCCTTGCCCTCGCCGCAGGCGTCGGCGGCCCGCGGCGCGAGCCGTTTAAGAAGGAATTAACCATACCCGCCTAACGCTCGTAAACGACTGCGCCGCCGGGCGGACGCGCGCGCGCGAAAGGAGCCATTGTGCGCTCGCGCCTTTCTGAGCCTCGTCGCGTTCGCCGCATCGCCGTGGGCGCGCTGGCGTTGGCTTCGCTTCTTTCGGCCGCTTCGGGCTCGGCGCAACAGGCGCCGGGCGACGCGCTCGGGCTGCGCGGCGACAGCGACGCGCCGGCCGCGGCGATCGAAACGCCGGCCGGGGCGAGCCTCGCGCCGCCTGCGCCGAGTATTGCGCCGTCCGCGCCAGATCAGGCGGGCCCGACGCCCGAGAAGACGCCGGAGAAGAAGAGGCCGCGCCCGAAGGGCGCGGCGACGTCCCCGCCGCTCGGCGTCTATCGCGGCGCCCAGCGGCTCGGCCAGCGCGGCGGCCCGGCGGATCTCGCCCCGGGTGAGACGCCCTCGCCGACGATCGCCGCGTTCCCGCCGCCTCCGCCCAAGCGCCGCTCGGCGGTCGACGACAAGCCTTTCGATCCCCTAGGGATCAGCGTCGGCGATCTCAAACTGACGCCCTATGTGGAAGAGGACCTCGGCTGGGCTTCGAACCCCGCTCAGGCCTCGGGTCCGCAAAAGGGCTCGGCCTTCGAGACCACCGAAGCGGGCCTGTCGTTGCAATCGGAATGGTCGCGAAGCGATCTGCACGGCTCGCTGAAGGGCGGCTACACCGACTATTTCTCCGGTCCTCAATACAACGCCCCTTACGGCAGCGGCGCCTTGGACGGCCGGCTCGACGTGACGCGCGATCTGTCGTTCGACGCCGAGGGACGGTTCAACGTCGCCGAGCAGACCCTCGCCTCGCTCGGCCTGGTCACCGGCGGGGCGGTCGGCGAGAGCGCACATCCCCTGGTCGAGACCTTCGGCGCCACCCTCGGGGCTTCGCAAAAATTCGGCGATCTGACCCTGGCGCTGCACGGAAGCCTCGACCGCACGACGTATCAGGACACGATGCTCCCCGGCGGCGTCCTGGCGAAGCTCTCCGACAACGATTTCAACGACTGGGGCCTGCGCGCGCGCGCTTCCTACCAGATCAGCCCCTCCGTCTCGCCGTTCCTCGAAGTCGAGGCGGACGCCCGTCGCTACGACGCCGCGGTCGATTTCAGCGGCTACGCCCGCAATTCCGACGGCGTCCTGGCGCGCGGCGGCGCGAGCCTCGCCTTCACCCAGCAACTGACCGGCGAAGCGAGCCTGGGCTATGGCGCGCGCGCGTATCAGGACCCGCGGCTGCCCGACATGCGCGCCCCGCTGATCGACGCCTCGCTGATCTGGTCGGCGACGCCGCTGACCACGCTCACCGCCAAGGCGCAGACCAGTCTGGCGGACACGATGACGCCCGGCGCCTCCGGCGCGGTGGCGCGCGCCTATACGCTCGACGTCGCGCACGCCCTGACCCGCGCCGTCACGCTGGGCGCCTCGGCGGGATACGCGAACGACGATTACGTCGGGATCGCGCTGCACGACGCCACCGTCAGCCTCGGGCTGCGCGCCGAATATCATCTCTCGCGCGACCTCGTCCTCAAGGCGACCGCGACGCGCCAGCAATATACGTCGAGCGCGCCCAATTCGAACTACATCGCCAACGTCTTCATGCTGGGGCTGCGGCTGCAGCGCTGAGCCGCGGGTTCCGCTCCGCGCCCAGGGCTCCGAATCCGGGTTAACGCGAGCGCTCCGGCGATGCGACGGCGCGCTGTGTCGATGGCTCTAGGCGCATGTTGATCCGAGTTCGAAGCCCTCGCGCCCCGCAAGGCCCGCGCGCGCCCTTCGATCACAGCGCGAGCTTGCGCAATTCCTCGCGCAACGCCGCCGACAGGTCCTCGCGCTCCAGCGCGAAGGCGATGTTGGCGATCAGGAAGCCCAATTTCGATCCGCAATCGTAAGTTCGCCCGTCGAACCGCACGCCGTGAAAGAATTGCGTCTTCGCCAGTTCGATCATGCCGTCGGTCAATTGGAACTCGCCGCCGGCTCCCTTTTCCAGGGATTGCAGAGTCGCGAAGATTTCCGGTTGGAGAATGTATCGGCCGGAAATGATCTGGTTCGAGGGCGCCGAACCACGCGCCGGCTTTTCCACCATTCCCGTGATTTCGAAGGTGTGCCCGAAGTCGGCGCCGACGGCGACCACGCCATAGTATTGTATCTGGTCCGGGGGAGCCTCCTCGACCGCAACGATGTTGCCGCCGTGCTCGCGGTAGGCTTCGACGCACTGGGCGAGGCATCGGGTTTGCAGCGGCCCGCTCGCGGTGATCATGTCGGGCAGCAGCAGCGCGAACGGCTGGTCGCCGACGAGGTCGCGCGCGCACCAGACGGCGTGGCCGAGGCCGAGCGGAGCCTGTTGACGCGTGAAGCACGCCGCGCCCTCCGGCAGCATCGCGGCCGCCAGGGCGTCGATTTCTTTGCGCTTGCCGCGCTTCCTGAGTGTGTCGTCGAGTTCGTACGCGATGTCGAAATGGTCGGCGATGACGCTCTTGTTGCGTCCGGTGACGAAGATGAATTGTTCGACGCCCGCCTCCTTCGCTTCGTCGATGACGTACTGCAAGATCGGCCGGTCGACGACCGGCAGCATCTCCTTCGGGATCGCTTTGGTCGCGGGCAAGAACCGAGTGCCGAGGCCGGCGACCGGCAGGATCGCCTTGCGGATGGGTTTGAACATTCGAGTGAAGCCTTTCGCGACGATTTGTTCCGCGCGTCGACCAAAAAACCAGCGACGCTGTCAAGTCCAGCGGTTAAGCCGATCGAAGTGAATTTTGCGCCCAACGCCCGACTCGCGGCGGCGATTCGTTGCGTCAATCAATCTTGCTATAATGACGCGAGCGCTGGGAGATTGCGAGGCGAAAATGGCGGTTCTGGTCACCGGCGGCGCCGGCTATATCGGCGGCCACATGAATCTGGGGCTTCTCGACGCGGGCGAGAAGGTGGTGGTGCTCGACAATCTGTCGACCGGTTTCGCCTGGGCGGTTCCGGAAACGGCGAAACTCGTGGTCGGCGATTTCGGCGACGCCGAATTGGTCGCGCGGCTGCTCAAAGAGCATGAAATCGACGCCATCGCGCATTTCGCCGCCAAAATCGTCGTGCCGGAATCGGTCGCCGATCCCCTCGGCTATTACCTCAACAACACCGCCAAGGCGCTCAATCTGATCCAGTGCGCGGTCGACGCCGGGGTGCGAAACGTCATCTTCTCCTCCACCGCCGCCGTCTACGGCGAAACGTCGGCCGAGCCGGTCGGCGAGGACGCCCCGCTCAATCCGATCTCGCCTTACGGCCGCTCCAAGCTGATGGTCGAATGGATGCTGCACGACGCGAGCCGCGCCTATGATTTTCGCTACGTCGCGCTGCGCTATTTCAACGTCGCGGGCGCCGATCCCAGAGGGCGCCTGGGGCAGTCGACGCCGAACGCGACGCATTTGATCAAGCGCGGCGTTCAGACGGCGCTCGGGCTCTATCCGAGCATGGACATATTCGGCGAAGACTACCCCACCCGCGACGGCACCTGCGTGCGCGACTACATCCAGGTCACCGATCTCATTGACGCGCATCTGGCGGCGCTCGCCTATTTGCGCCGAGGGGGCGCGAGCCTGACGTGCAATTGCGGTTACGGCCACGGCGCCACCGTCAAGGAAGTCATCGACGTTGTGAAGCGCGTTTCCGGCGTCGATTTCCCGGTCAACCATGTCGGGCGGCGCGCCGGCGATCCCGCGGCGATCGTCGCCAAGGCCGAGCGGGTGCGGCGCGTGCTGGGGTGGCGGCCGCAACGCGACAACCTCGACGACATCGTCGGCCAAGCGCTGGATTGGGAACGGCGCCTGCATAGCCGGCGTGGCTGATTGGGCCGCGAGCGCCAGTTTTGCCCGGCGCCCAACGATCGGGCTTTACAATGGCGTGAATGCCGTCTTGAGTAGGTCCAACGACAATCGGGGAAACGAGCACGGAGTCGGGCGGGCGGCGATGAGCGAGGACTATATCCTTGTAACCGAGCGCCTGGGCAAGGCGTTTGGCGATTTCGCCGCGGTGAGCGACGTCGACCTCAAGGTCCGGCGCGGGTCGATCCATGCCTTGATCGGGCCCAACGGGGCGGGCAAGACGACCTGCTTCAACATGCTGACCAAATTCGTCAAACCGACCTTCGGCCGTATTTTCTTCAACAACCGCGACATCACCGGGGTTCGGCCGGCGGACGTCGCGCGTCTGGGGCTGGTCCGCTCTTTCCAGATTTCCGCGGTGTTTCCGCATTTGACCGCGCTGGAGAACGTGCGCATCGCGTTGCAGCGCCAGCGCGGCGACTCGTTCGATTTCTGGCGGTCGAAGCGGGTTCTGACGCCGCTCAACGAGCGAGCGATGGCGCTGCTCGACGACGTCGGGCTCGCCGATTGGGCCGGCTCGATCGCCGTCGAAATCTCATACGGACGCAAACGCGCGCTGGAAATCGCCACCACCCTCGCCCTCGATCCGGAAATGCTGCTGCTCGACGAACCGATGGCGGGCATGGGCCACGAGGACATCGACCGCATCGCCGCCCTCATCCGGCGCGTCTCGGCCAATCGCACGATCCTGATGGTCGAGCACAACCTGCAAGTGGTGGCGAACCTCTCCGATCGAATCACGGTGCTGACGCGCGGGCGGGTGCTGGCGGAGGGAGATTACCGCAGCGTGTCGGAAAACGCCGAAGTCAAGCAGGCCTACCTGGGGGTCGGCCATGCGTGAGCCCGCGAGCGCCGCTGCCGAGCCGCTGCTCGCGGTCGCGGGTCTGCAAGCCTGGTACGGCGAATCGCACATCCTGCACGGCGTCGATTTCGACGTCCGGCAGGGCGAGGTCGTCACGCTGCTCGGGCGCAACGGGGCGGGCAAGACGACGACGCTGAAGGCGATCATGGGCATCGTCGCCAAGCGCAAGGGCTCGGCGAAAATCGCGGGAGGGGAGACCATCGGCCTCAGCTCGGATCGGATCGCGCGGCTCGGCGTGGCGATCTGCCCGGAAGAGCGCGGGGTTTTCGCCAGCCTGAACGTGCGCGAAAACCTCATGCTGCCGCCGAAGATCGCCAGAGAAGGCGGGCTGACGCTCGAACGCATCTTCACGCTGTTCCCCAATCTGGCGGAGCGTCTGAACAGCGGCGGCGGGAAACTGTCGGGGGGCGAACAGCAGATGCTGGCGATCGCGCGCATCCTGCGCACCGGCGCGCGGTTCCTGATGCTCGACGAGCCCACCGAAGGTCTGGCGCCGGTCATCATCCAACAGATCGGACGCACGATCGCCGAACTCAAGCGCGAGGGGTTCACCATTCTGCTGGTCGAGCAGAACTTCCGTTTTGCTTCGACGGTCGCCGACCGCTATTTCGTCATGGAGCACGGCCGGGTCATCGACGCCTTCGCCGATTCCCAGCTGAGCGCGAACATGGAAAAGCTGCATGAATATCTCGGCGTTTGAAGCGAGCGCGGTCAACGCCTCGGCTCGGGGAGCGGGCTGATGTTCCTCGGGCACGCCATTACCGCGCAGCAACTCTACGGGCAGTTGCTGGTCGGGCTGATCAACGGCTCGTTCTATGCGTTGCTGAGTCTCGGCCTGGCGGTGATCTTCGGCATGTTGAACATCGTCAATTTCGCCCACGGCGCGCTCTACATGGTCGGCGCGTTCGTCGCCTATTTCCTCCTGCATGGCCTCGGCCTCAATTATTGGTGGGCGCTGATCGGATCGCCGTTGATCGTCGGGGCGCTCGGCGCGCTGATCGAGCGCACGCTTCTCTATCGGCTGAGGGGCCTCGATCCGCTCTACGGATTGCTGCTCACCTTCGGCCTCGCCTTGGTGATCCAGCGCCTGTTTCAGAATTACTTCGGCGCTTCGGGACTGCCGTACGATATCCCGCCGGGACTGTCCGGCCCCCCGCGCAATCTCGGCTTCATGTACCTGCCCAACTATCGCGCCTGGGTCATCGTGTTTTCGGCGGCGGTGTGTTTTTCGACCTGGTTCCTGATCGAGAAGACCAAGCTCGGGGCCTATTTGCGCGCGGCGACGGAAAACCCGACGCTGGTGCGCGCGTTCGGCGTCAACGTGCCGCGGATGATCACGCTGACTTACGGTTTCGGAGTCGCGCTGGCGGCGCTCGCCGGCGTGCTCGCGGCGCCGATCAATCAGGTTCGCCCCGGCATGGGCGCGGACATCATCGCCGTCGTTTTCGCGGTGGTGGTGATCGGCGGCATGGGTTCGATCCTCGGATCGATCGTCACCGGGTTCGTTCTCGGCATGGTCGAAGGCCTGACCAAGGTGTTCTACCCGGAAGCCTCCAACACCGTCATTTTCGTCATCATGGCGATCGTCCTGCTGATCAAACCGGCCGGCCTGTTCGGAAGGGTCGCATGAGATGAGCGCGAACCCGGTCGCTGCGACGATGAACCCGTTCACCCGCGAGGGCCGCGAATTCGGCGTCGTCTTTGTGATCATGCTGGTCTTGATCGGCGCGGCGCCGTTCGTCGCCTATCCCTTTTTCGTCATGCAGGCGCTCTGCTTCGCGCTGTTCGCCTGCGCGTTCAACCTGCTGATCGGCTACGTCGGGCTGTTGTCCTTCGGCCACGCGATGTTCCTGGGGTCGGCGAGCTACGTGTGCGCCCATGCGGCCAAGGTCTGGGGCCTCGACCCGGAGCTGGCGATCCTGACCGGCGTCGCCTGCTCCGGCTTGCTCGGCCTGGTCGCCGGCGTCCTTTCGATTCGCAGCCAAGGCATCTACTTCGCGATGATCACCGTGGCGCTGTCGCAGATGATCTATTTCTTCTGCGTCGAGGCGCCGTTCACCCACGGCGAGGACGGCATCCAGGGGGTTCCGCAAGGCCGCGCCTTCGGGTTGATCGATTTGTCGCGCCCGGCCGCGCTCTATGTCTTCACCGCGGCGATCTTCCTGTTCGGCTTTCTGGCGGTCTATCGCGCGGTCAATTCGCCGTTCGGCGAAATCCTCAAGGCGATCCGCGAGAACGAGCCGCGCGCGATTTCGCTGGGCTACCGCGTCGCGCGCTACAAGCTCGCCGCCTTCGTTCTTTCCGCCGCGCTGGCGGGGCTCGCGGGCGCGACCAAGGCGATCGTAGTGCAAAACGCGTCGCTGACCGACGTCGGTTTCGCCATGTCCGGCGAAGTGGTGCTGATGACGCTTCTCGGCGGCATGGGGACGCTCTACGGCCCGGTCGTCGGCGCGCTGGTCGTCGTCTCCATGCAGAACTACCTCGCTCAATTCGGCCAGTGGGTGACGGTGATTCAGGGCGCCGTGTTCGTCGCCTGCGTGCTGACGTTTCGCCGCGGCGTCGTCGGGGAGATCGGCAAGGCGCTGAAATGGTCGATTTGAGGCGCCTCAGGCTTTCGCCGACAGCGCGAGCTTGCGCAAATCGAATTGCGGATCGCCGGCTTGCTCCGGGGTCAGCGGCAGGGCGCCGGCGATGATCCGCCGCGCCGCCATGTGATCGGCGCCGCGATTGACCGTCTCGACCGCCGCAAGCGCCGGCCCGCGAAAGCCGAACACGGCGAACGCGCGCGATTTGGGATCGCCGCGCAGCGTCCAGCGATCCACGCCGTGCGAAAGCCCGGCGATCTGCAGCTTGAGGTCGCCCTGATCGCTCCAGAACCACGGCAGGGCGTTGTAGCGCTTCGGTTCGCCGGTCAGGCGGCGGGCGACGCAGCGCGCCTGATCGGTGGCGTTCTGCACCGATTCCAGGCGCACCGGCGCGCCCAGCGCGGCGCTCGGAAATTGCGCGCAGTCGCCGATCGCGGAGATCGTGGGATCGGACGTCGCCAGGAACTCGTCGACGACGATTCCGTTGGCGCAAGTCAGGCCTGCCCCGCGCGCCAGACGATCCTCGGCGAGGACGCCGACGCCGACGATGACGACTTCCGCCGGAAGGCGCTCGCCGTTCGACAGGATGACCGCTTCGGCTTCTCCCGACGACCCTTCG
>Ga0326728_10016202_pt1 | contig 15271 bp, 20 predicted proteins | sample MB3enrmetagenome_FD_207602 | JGI IMG/M metagenome (GOLD analysis project Ga0326728, IMG submission 207602) | Lab enriched peat soil microbial communities from McLean, Ithaca, NY, United States - MB31MN | ecosystem: Environmental > Terrestrial > Soil > Wetlands > Peat | place: USA: New York...
GGTGGCCAGAAGCGGTTCGGCTTCAAAGCGCGCCGGATTCGGGATGGGAAGCGGGTCGGCCATCGATACTCTGCCACCTATTTCGATTCATCCCCCGACCGCCCGGATGCAGAGATCGCATGTTCGTGCAAGCAAAGGGATTGCTGTCTTGAGCTAATGGCCTATTGTACCATCACCCTAAACTCAGTCAACAAACTAGAGAAGGAAACCTGGAAACCTGGGGACAGACGGAACGTTTACCGGGTTTGCAGAAATCAACATGCACTTCTCCGTATTTGCAATGCATTACACGGAAACCTGGTAAACGTTCCGTCTGTCCCCAGGTTTTTCTATAATTCCCTCATGTCCTTCGCTGGTCTGCGCGTGCTGTCTCTGGAAAGCCGGCGCTCGGTGGAAATAGCCGAGTTGATCCGCAAGCACGGCGGGGAAGCGGTGGTTGCGCCCTCCATGCGGGAAACCCCGCTGGCCGAAGATACCGGGATCGTGCGATTCGCCGAGCGGCTCTTTGCCGGTGAGTTCGACATGGTGGTGTTGCTCACCGGCGTCGGCACGCGGCAACTGAACCGCGCTTTGGCAGCGCGATTTCCGGAAACAGCGTTCGCCGATGCGCTGCGCCGTCTCACCGTGGCGGCGCGCGGACCCAAGCCCGTGGCCGCCTTGCGCGAAATCGGCGTCGCTCCCGCCGTGGTCGCGCCCGCGCCCAACACCTGGCGCGAGCTTCTGGCCGTCACTGCGCCACGCCCCGAGCGCCGCATCGCCGTGCAGGAATACGGCCGCTCGAATCCCGATCTGCTGGCCGGCCTCCGCGCGCGCGGCGCCGAGGTGACGCCTGTGCGCGTCTACCAGTACGGCCTGCCGGAAGATTGCGGCCCGCTACGCCAGGCCGTGCACCGCCTGGCAGCCGGCAACATCGATGTCGCCCTGTTCACCACCGCCGTCCAGATCGTGCATCTGGCGCGTATCGCGAAGGAAGAAGGTATCGAAGAAGCCGCGCTCGACGGTCTGCGCCGCTGCCAAGTGGTTTCCATCGGCCCCACGACTACCGAAGCGCTCGAGGAATTCGGCGTGCGCCCCGCCTTCGAGCCGTCCCATCCCAAAATGGGCATTCTGGTGCGCGAGGCCGCGGAACGCGCCGGCGGCGCTCAGGGGACGTAGACGTCCTTGGGGTCTTCTACCAAGGCTTTCCGGAACGTGAGGAGGTAGCCCTGCACGCGCTCCAGTTTCGGTTCCTGATCGAGTTTCAGTTCCGCCAGCGGCTTGCCGGTGCAGTGCCAACGCTTTCCGGAAGCGGCTTCGTCCTCATCGATGATGTTCCGCATCCGGTCGCGATAGGCGGTGAGCGCGGCAATCATCTCTCGGTCGTAATCCACTACCAGGATGTGCCGGTTGCGGATCTCCTTCACTTGGGCTACGAACGCATCTTCCGCCTTGTCGAGCATTTTCTGCACTTCCCGGCAGGCTTGAATCTCGCCTTGAGAAGTCGGCTGAGGGCCGGAGCAGCCGCCCAAACCGACCACCATCGCAAGAACCACCGCCCATATAAGACGTTGCATGCGTTTTGAATACCTAGGTTAGCTGCGAAACCCGATCTGAATTGCCATGTCTTTGGTTAGTAGTAGTTTCCTGCGTTAACGGAGTACGCCCACAGCGTGCCGGCCCAGCCGGAGCCCCGGCGTTTTTCGGTTGCCTTGCGCGCCTCCGAGCGCGGCTACACTGAGAGTGTGCCCTCCCGCAATAAGTCGGCCGCCGCGTTGATCGGCGAGTATACGTCACTGGCCATGGTGTTGCCCGCCTCCAGCCTGGTGGGTGGCGGCATGGGATACCTCATCGACCGCGCCTTCGGCACCCACTTCCTCTGGATCGTGTTCGGGATATTGGGAACCGCCGGAGGCATCATCGAAATCCTCCGCCAACTGCAGCGCGACGCCGACCGCGAAAGCAAGAGCCCCGATGAGCCACGCGGATGAGCCACGCTGACGAACGCCTCTATTCCCGCGCCGTCGAGCGCATGCTCCGGCTGATGGTCTGGCTCGGTGCGGCCGGCGTGCTGGTGGCGTGTTTGGGCTGGGGTTGGCGCGCCGGCATTGGCTATGGCCTGGGCGCGGCGGGGTCCTGGACCATGTTTCGCTGGCTGCACCGCTTTGTCGAAGCCCTCGGCGGCAAACCCACGCGCCGGCGCATCCTGGTGCTTGCCGCGCTGCGCTACGTGCTGTTGGGAGCGGGGCTGTATGTTATATTCAGGTTTTCTAGAACCAGCCTGATGGCTGCGCTGGCAGGTCTATTTGTGTCGACCGCGGCGGCCATTGCGGAAGGGGTTATCGAACTGCTTCATGGAGAAAGAACTCTGGATCACCGGGATCTTCAATGATTACTTATCCGGCCCCGGCAACTCATTGCTCGGTCTGGTGGGGATGCACGGCGGAACGCGTCCCTGGGCCAACTTCGTCGCCATGGAGATTCTGGTCGCCGCCATCATCGTGGTCCTGTTCGCCATTCTGCGCCCGCGCCTGAGCGTCGACAAGCCGGGCAAACTGCAGCACTGCTTCGAACTCGTCTACGATTTCGTCAGAGGCCAAGCCGACGAGCAGATCGGACACGAAGGTCCCAAGTACATCGCCTTCTGCGGCACGCTGTTCATCTTCATTTTGTTCATGAACCTGATCGGCGTGGTGCCAGGCCTCGAATCGCCCACCATGACGCCGTCGGTCCCCGCCGGATGCGCCATCGCGACTTTCCTTTATTACAACCTCATGGGCGTTCTGGCTCTCGGGCCGCTGAAGTACGCCGGCCAGTTCGTGGGGCCGGTCCCGTATCTGGCGCCGCTCATGGTGCCTATCGAGATCGCCAGCCACATGGGACGCCCGCTCTCGCTCACCCTCCGTCTCTTCGCCAACATGTTCGCCGGAGAGAAGGTAACCATGGTCTTCATGGGCCTGGTGGCTCTGGGAGTGCCCGCGCTTTTTATGGGCCTGCACGTTTTCGTTTCCATCCTGCAGGCGTACGTTTTCATGGTTTTGACCATGATGTATGTGGGCATGGGTGTGTCCCATGAGCACTAAGTTGTTTGGCATTATGCCGCTCCTCCAGTGTGAGCCCGGCTGCAAGAGGATGACGGGAACCACCTCCTGAGAGCGATTATTTCAAGGAGAGTACCATGACGAAAAAGCTGTTTTTTCTGCTGGCCCTGATGTTCCTCGCCAGCTCGATTCTGTGCGCGGCGCCCGGAACTCCAGGCAACCCGACCGACGGCGGCCAGTGGGTGCCCATCAGCGCCGGGTTCTCCATGGCCATTGCTTCGGGCCTTTGCGGCCTGGCGCAGTCCAAGGCCATCGCCTCCGCCGTAGAAGGCATGGCGCGCAATCCCGGGGCTGCCGGCGCCATCCGTCTTGCCCTCATTTTGGGTCTGATTTTCATTGAATCGTTGTCCCTCTACACGCTGGTCATTGTGGCCTGGAAGGTCGCCTAGAACATCCCGCGGGACGTGCCGCCAAGTCGCACGCGGCCCGTCCCGCATAAAATCAGTTGCACCGCGGTCCCCCCATTTGTCCCACCATCCCCCTCCCGTACGAGTAAACCCATGATTCTAGTACCTTTGATGGATCTGGGGAGGCCACTAGGCTATTGACCTTACGGCTGTACACCGCTTACAGTTGAAGCACCCTATGGAACAACGGCGAACTCGTCGATTCAAGCTCCAGCTCCCGCTGTCGGTCACTCGCTCCGGCGCGGAACGTATGGCCTTGGCTGGCTATACGCGAAACATCAGTTCCAACGGCGTGCTGTTCATGACCGAACGCGAGCCGGATATGACTGGCCCTATCGAGTACGTGATCACGCTCAATCACGACGGCCCGCAGATCGTCAACCTGCGCTGCATCGGCAAGGTGATTCGCGCCGAGCGTCTGGACTCCGGCGCGGAAACCGTTCCCGCCTACCAGGTGGCTGCCACGTTGGAACGCTACGAGTTCATTCGCGAGCAATAGGCCGATGGCGGGGCAGGTTGGCATCCTGCGACCAGAGCAGGGTGCCGCGGCAACCCGTCTGCGGACGCCCGAAAGCGCTTGCGCACACTAGTCAGAATATACAAATCCCTACCTCACCCGACAGCTCGCCTGCCACAAGCTGGCCTTCCCGCGCAGGCTGGGAAAACCGCCGCCCTGGCATACGCAGCCGTGTATGCCGGACCCATACGGCGCCCCAGACTTGCTGGGACGCATGGCGCACACTCCCCACTGCGGTTATTCCCGCCAGGCGTGGATACGAGTGCCGATGCGGGTAGCACGGGTGCGTACGCCACGAACTTTCAGGGACTTAGGATTGCAGGCCCCGCCCAGCCATTTTCGGCGGTAGCCGTTTGGTTTGCGCTGAAACACGTTACAGTGGGCTTTTACCGGAAGAGAACATGGAAAACGCAGGAGATTGGCGCGGGATTCTGAGGGAACGTCTGCCGTTGTACGGCCATCGGAATTGGATTGTGGTTGCGGACGCCGCTTATCCGGCGCAATCCAGTCCGGGCATCGAGACCGTCCGAACGGCGGCCGGACAACTGGAAGTGTTGGAGGAGGTGCTGGCGGCTATTGGCGCTTCGGGACACGTGCGGCCGATTGTCTACGCCGACCGGGAACTGCAATTTGTGGCGGAGACGGAAGCTCCCGGCGTCGATCGGTACCGCGCGCGTCTGGCGGAACTGACGCGCCCTTACGATCGCCGGGACCTGTCGCACGAGGAAATCATTTCCATGCTGGACCGGGGCGGCGCGACGTTCCGGATCCTCATTTTCAAGACCACCATGCGCATCCCCTACACCTCGGTCTTCTTGAACCTGGATTGCGCCTATTGGGGCGCCGAGGCCGAGCGAACGCTGCGCGCCTCCCTGGCGGAGGCGGCTTCCAGCTCCCGGTAGAGGTTCGGCCGCGCGCCGACGGGCACACCCGCGCCGACCCGGAGGCCGCGGCATTTGGGCGCACGATCCCGTGCGTGCCGCGTCGCCACGCCGGGCGACGCCTGGCGGAAAACGTCTGGAGCGGCGGGCGCGCGCCGCGCATCCCGACCAGTCGGTGGTGCCCTTTGGGCCCGGCACGCACGCGGGCGTGCGCCACGAATTTCAGGCGACATCTTGTCGCCGGCTGAACGCGCCGGTTTTGGCCGGCAGTCGTTTACTCGGCCTTGCGGTGGCGGCGGCGCAACACGATGACCGCGCCGAACAGCACAACCAGTACTGCGCAGATAATGCGAATGGTGCTCGAATCCATAGCGGGTATCCTTTCTGGTTTCCTTATCGGCCGGCTACATGTTTTCTATTAGGGGGAACAGATCGCGAATCAGGTGCGTGAGCACGGGGCCCACCGTCACCGCGAACAGCGACGGCAGCACGCAGAAGAATATGGGAAACACCAGCTTGACGGCCAGCTTGGACGCCCGTTCCTCGGCCCTCTGGCGGGCCATGCTGCGCAGGTAGTCGGCGTGGCCGCGCAGACTCTGCGCGATGCTGGTGCCAAAACGGTCGGTCTGCACCAGCACGGCCACCAGCTTCTTCAGGTCTTCCACGCCGGTTCGGTCCGCCATGTTGTGGAGCGCCTCGGCGCGGCGGTTGCCGGCGCGCAACTCCAGGTTCATGACGGTGAACTCGTCGGCGATCTCGGGATGCGCGGCTTGCAGTTCCTTGGCCACCTGCAGGGTCGTCTGGTCGATGCCCAGACCCGATTCCACGCAGATCACCATCAGGTCCAGGGCATTGGGCAGCCCCTTCTCAATGGCGTGCTGGCGGCGCCCGATCCGCCACAACAGGTACTGCATGGGCGCGATGTAGCCGATCGCCGCGCCGGACGCCACCCCCAGCACCGCATTGGTCGTGGCGGCGCCGGCCCGCACGGCGATCGCCGTCGCCCCCAATCCGAAGACCACCGTGGCCACCGCGCGCGCCCCCTGGAAAACACGCGGGGCATGGGGGCCGCGGAGGCCCGCCCGCACCAGGCGGCGCTTCAGGCGCGGCAGATCTTTCGACGAGGCCGGCAGGTAGGCGCCGATCCGGCTCACCAGCTCGCGCCAGATGAGCGCGGGAGAAGGCATCTCTTTGGGCACCAGGCGCGGCTCCGGCGCCAGCCGCGCCACCGCCCGGACGCGGAGCGCGTCCAACCACATCCCCAGCGCCGCCGTCCCCGCCGCCACCAGAAAGAATACCGCCACGGTGAGCATCCCGATCATATCGTCAAACCTCGAATGTCACGATCTTGCGAATAATCAGGTACCCGACCAGTTGCAGCCCCAACGCGGCGGCCATCAGCTCGTGCCCCATCGGATCGTCTATGAAGAACCGCGCATACTGCGGGTTTACCACGAACATCAGCACCGCCACGCCCAAGGGGATGGCGGCCAGGATTCTTCCCGACATCAGACCCTGGGCGCTGACCGCGCGGATGCGCGCCCGCAGCTTGAAACGCTCGCGGATCAACTGGGCCAGCTTGTCCAGCAGTTCCGCCAGGTTCCCGCCGGTGCGCTTCTGCAGCAGCACGGCGGAGACGAAAAACTGCACGTCCATCGACGGCACCCGCTGGGTGAGCTTGCGCAGCACGATGTCCAGCGGCTGTCCCAGATTCTGCTCCTCGAAGACGCGGCGGAATTCGGCCGCTACCGGGTCGCTGAATTCGCGGTGCGCCATTTCAATGGCCACCGAATAGGCGTGCCCGGCCCGCATGGATCGCGAAATGAACTCCAGGAAGTCGGGAAACTGGGCTTCGAAGTCGATCACCCGCCGCCGCGCCTTGCGCCGCACATAGGCCAGCGGCAGGCTTCCGGCGGCCGCGCCGGCGGCCAGCGCCGCCAGAGGCATGGAGTTCGCCGTCAGCAGCGTGACCCCCGCGAATCCCCCCAGGAACAGGGCCAGCGAGCGATGCAAAAGCCCCGCCGGTCCCCACTTGAGGGCGGCGGTTTCCAGCAGCCGCGCCGCGGATGCCTTGAGGCGCAGCCGTTCCAGCAGCCGCGCCGTCATGCGGCCACGCACTTCGCTGGCCGCTTGGATGAGACGCGGCCGCGCCCGCCGCGCGTCCCCCGCCGCCGCGCGCGCCCGCGCACCCAGCCGGCGCACCGCCAGCGCCGCATCCCGCTTCTCCAGCCGGCGGGCGGCCAGCGAGTAGGTCAGCACGCCGGTCGCGGCGGCCACCAGAAACAGGGTCAGCATGGCGAGTCTCCGATCTCCACCACCTCGTCGAACACGTCCAGCGGCAGCCGTATGCCGGCCGTCACCAGCTTCTCGTTGAACTTGGGCAGGATTCCGGTGGCGCAGAAGCGGCCCAGCACCTTCCCTTCGGGCGAAAGGCCGCGTTTCTCGAAGACGAAAATCTCCTGCAGGGTGACGATGTCGGTCTCCATCCCGGTCACCTCCGTGATGCTGGTGACGCGGCGCGACCCGTCGCTCAGCCGCGAGCATTGCACCAGGACCTGCACCGCCGAGGCCACCTGCTGCCGGATGGCGGTCAGATGCATGTTGGCGTTGGCCAGGGTGACCATCACTTCCAACCGCGAGATGGCGTCCCGCGGCGTGTTGGCGTGGACCGTGGTGAGCGACCCGTCGTGGCCGGTGTTCATGGCCTGCAGCATGTCCAGCGCCTCTTCGCCGCGCACCTCGCCCACGATGATGCGGTCGGGGCGCATGCGCAGGCTGTTGATCAGCAACTGGCGCTGGCGCACCGCGCCCTGGCCCTCCAGGTTGGGCGGCCGGGTCTCCAGGCGCGCCAGGTGCGGCTGCTTGAGCTGCAGCTCGGCCGCGTCTTCTATGGTCACGATGCGCTCCTTGGGAGAGATGAACACCGAAAGCGCGTTCAGCAGGGTGGTCTTGCCCGCGCCCGTGCCGCCCGACACCACCACGTTCAGCTTGGCTTTCACCGCCCCTTCCAGAAGCTGCATCATGCCGCGCGTCAGCGAGCCCTTCTCCACCAGGTCGTCGGGCATCAGGCGGTCCGTCCCGAATCGCCGTATGGAAAGCAGCGGGCCGTCCACCGCGAGCGGCGGAATGATGGCGTTGACCCGCGATCCGTCGCTCAGGCGCGCATCCACCATGGGGTTGGATTCGTCCACCCGGCGCCCCACCTGCGAGACGATTTTGTCGATGATGCGCAGCAGGTGGCCGTCGTCGTGAAAGCGCACGTTGGTCAGCTCCAGGACTCCCTTGCGCTCCACGTACACCTGCCGGTGGCCGTTCACCAGGATGTCGCTGATACCGGGGTCGGCCAGCAGCGGCTCCAGCGGTCCCAGGCCGAAGACCTCGTGCAGCACTTCGTCCGAGATCTGCTGTTTTTCGGAGGCCGTCAGCAGGGTGGGCTCTTCCTGCACCATGGCCAGCACGGCTTCGCGCACCTCCGCGCGGATGCGGTCGTCGTCGATGCCCGCCAGAACGTCCAGGTTGATGCGCTCCAGCAGCTTGCGGTGGAGCGTGAATTTCAGCTCCTGGTATTCCAGTTTGAAGGCGCCGGGATTCAGGGCGTTGCGCAACAGGCGCTGTTCCCAATCGGATTCGGCCGGCGCGGGCCTCCCGGCGGCAATCATCGGGGGCCGCTCCCTTTGGCGAAGATCTCGACCGTCTTCATCTTGCCGTGGATCACCTCGACCGCGTCGACCGCCGGCTTCGGCGCCACCACCACCGCGGGCGGCGGCTGCACCACCGGCTGGCTGACGGCCGCCGCCTCGGCCCGCGGGCGCGGCGGCGCGGGTGGTGGCGGCGCGGTGGCGGCGGCCACCGGCGGGAACCCGCCATACAGGTCGTGCAGCCGGCTGCCGCTGGTGGCCACCGGTTTCTCGTCGGCGGAATTGCGCAGCACCAGTTGGATGTGTCCGTCGTTATTGGCCAGGGTGAGCGCCTCGGCGTCCTGCGGGCTCACCAGCAGGGTGACCACCGGCACCTGGATCGACTGGCTCTTGCCGTCGGTCTGAATGGTCTGACCCGCCGAGAGCACGCCGACGTTCTGCAGCACCGTGCGCGTCACCGTATCCACTTGCCCCTCCGGTTTCCCGGTCACCAGCACATCCACCCGCATGCCCGGCAGGATGAACCCGGCCACTCCCACCACGTCGTTCACCCGCATCGACATGGCGCGCATCCCCGGTGGGATCAACGGGGCCAGCCCGATGCCGCTGCCCCTGGCGGCCAGGCGCGCCTCCACCACCGGCTCGTCCGGCTGGATGGGACTGATCACCGGCCGGTCGACCACATCCTCCAGGCGCGAGAACGCTCCGGCCGGGAAGAGATTTTCCGGCACGTCGCGCAGCTTCACCTCGTCGCGACCGATAGTAGCCCCCACGGGCAAGGGTCTGGAGGCCACCACCACCGCCTTCTGCGGGTCCTCGCGGCGCCGGCCGCCGGCCCCGGCCGCCAGGCGGTAGAACATCGCCGAGACCACCAGGGCCCATAACAGGCTGGCCGCAAGCACAATCAAAAACCGCCGATCGAAGCGCATTACGAACCTCCGCCAATCCAACTGGCCCAGGCGCCCAGCACGATCGCCGGAGCGTACGGGACCGCCCGCACGCGCGGCCGGAATCCCAGCCACGCCAACGCCCAGATGCCGCCGAAAATGGCGGCCAAGACGGCGGCCAGCAGAATGCCCGGCGGACCCAGCAGCGCGCCGAACGCGGCCATCAGCTTGAGATCGCCGCCGCCCATGGCCCCCGCCATGCGAACCGGCAGCAGCACCACCAACCCCAGCGCGGCGCCCCCGATCGCCAACCCCAATCCGCGCCACCCTCCGGTAGCCGCGTGGAACAGCACCCCCGCCAGGACGCCCGCCACCGTGAGCCAGTTGGGAACCACCCGGCGAACCAGATCGGTCGCCACCGCCACCACCCCGATCGCTATCCCGATCGCTATCCCGATCGAGCCCGTCAGTACCGTGCCTGAGTTCATGGAACGCTCCCCTGGCGGGCGTACAGCACCGCCACCGAATCCCCATACACCAGCCGCCACCCGGGCTCCCGGTCGAGCACCGTGCTCAGCGCCCAATCGTGCGGCAACAGCGCCAGCGAGAAGTTGTACCGGTCCAGCAGTTGCCGCCAGCCGTCTTCGGCCCCCAGCAGCTTGCGGTAGTCCGCGCCCAGCCGCTCGCCGTAGAAGTCGCTGCGCCCGTCGAAAAACACCCGCCCGCGCGGATACAGGCGGAAGATCAGGTAGTCGGCCCACTGATCCGATGTCAGGACGCGGGGCATTCCCGCGGCCGGCGTCAGCCATTGGGCGTTGCGATCCACGGCGCGCGCGGGGAAGCACGTGTCCGGGAATTGGGCCCCCGCCGACGCGGCCAGCGCCAGCGCGGCGGCGGCGGCCGCGGGAAGCCAGGCGCTGAAGCGGCCGCGCCGGCCCAGGTCCTGCGACATCTCCCACAGGATGCGGCCGGGCGATTGCGGGCGCGCGCTTTGGGAATACCGGCGCCACCACGCGGCCGCGGCCGAGGCCGCCACCGGGGCGGCGGCGATGGCGAAAAAGGGAACGTGCCGCGCCGAGCGCAGCGCCGCGAAGCCCCACCCCAACACCAGGGCGGCTTCGAACCGGCCGGCCCGCGAGATCACCGCCACCGCGCCCAGCAGCAGCAGGGCGAACACCACCGTGCCTTCCGAGCGGATGCTTGGCGATTGAAACTCGCGCACGTGATCCAGGATCCAAGAGGAGTTCAGGTAGCGCCAGATGTGTTCGTGCAGGCGCCAGCCGTAGGGGTTGACGAGCGTGGCCCCGGCCGCGGCGGAAGCCAGCAGGGCATACCGCCGGCGCTGTCCCGCGGGGCGGCATACCGCGGCCAGCAGCAAGGTCGCCGGCAACATCACGAACCCCGCATGCAGGTTGGCCCACAGGGCCGCCAGCGGAACCAGCGTCCAGACGCGCCATCCCGGATGGCGGCCGTCCTCCTCGATAACCCCGAGCGCCACAGTATAGAGCAGGATCGAAAAGACATGCGGCCGCGCCAGGTAGTGGATGCTGGCCGCGCTGGAGGCCGCCAGGGCCGCCGCCAGGGCGATCCACAATCCGTCGCCCCGGCGGAGCATGCGGGCGAACAGCGCGGCGGCCGCCAGGGCCAGCGCCACCCCGGCCATGGCCGCCACGGCCCCCACGCCGCGCCATCGGTACAGCAGCGCGAACCCCGCGTCCGACAGCCACTCCCAGGCGAACCACGGCGCCCCGGGACGGGTGAAGGAGAAAGGATCGGCCACCGGGACGCGGCCCGAGTCGAGCACCAACTCCCCCACGCGGACGTGCCAGCCGGTGTCGCCATCGGAGAGCAGCGCCTCCAGGCCGTGCGGCCGCGCGAAGACCACCAGGAACAGGGCGGCGAAGAAGACGTCCACCAGGGATGGCGTCAGCCACCTGCGGAAGAAGCCGGGGGATGCCGCGACGGATCGGTTGGGCGCCATGGGTCCTCGTAGTTCTGATCGGCAGATTACGCCCATCCTTGAACCGCGCGCAGCGGAAGGTTGCGGCGTACGCTTCGAGGGCGCCACGTCCACACCCGTGGCGATGCCCGGCGGCGGCCGCGCCGAACACCCGGCGTCGCGATGGATCGGGGATGCCCAGTGGGCCCGGCGCGCACGCGGGCGGTCGACACCGCCAAAAGACATGGCCGGCCACTGCCGAACGGGCTCATCTTTTTGGGGTATTCCGCCGATGTAACCAATGGAGGCCCATGCCGGTAATCCCGAATCGCGCCGCGACCATCGCTTGGAAGCCGCTGGTGGTATGCCCCCAGCCGGTGATGGCGCAGCGCGTGCTGGCGGTATTGCGGGAACTGGCGCTGGACCCGGTGGCGACCCTCGGCGAGTACCCCCGCATGGGCGCCATCGCCGCCATCGCGCAACAAAGCGCCTGCGACATCTGCTTCCTGGACGTCGCCAGCAATCCGGAGCACGCCCAAATGCTGATTGCCGAGCTGTCGCCCGACGTGCCGGTGGTGGCGCTGCACCCCCGCACCGACGCCGAGCTCATCCTGCGCTGTCTGCGCCGCGGGGCCTGCGAGTTTCTGACCGACCCGACCGCCGAAGCCTTACGGAACCTGTTCGCCCGGCTGGGGCGCGTGCGGATGCCGGCGCCGGAGTCGGCCGGCGGCGTGGTGTACACGGTAATTCCGGGGAAGGCCGGCTCGGGGGCCAGTACGGTGGCGGCCCACCTGGCCATCTATCTTGGAGCGATCGGCGCCACGGTCCTGCTGGTGGACGGCGACTCGCTCTATGGCAGCGTGGCGTTCCTGCTCAAGCTGAAGGCCGAGTATCACCTGGGCGATGTGTTGCGCGACTGGAAACGCATGGACCACGACCTGTGGAGCCGCCTGACGATCCGTTCGTGCGGTATCGATGTGCTGGCGGCGCCCGCCAATCCGGCCACCCGGATCGAGGTGACTCCGCGGGCGGCGGGCGAGATCTGTGCCTTCTGGCGGGAACGCTACCAGGTGGTGGTGCTCGACCTGGCGGACGCGCGGGCGGCCGTCGAGACGGGGTTCGCGGGACTCTCGGACGAGGTTCTGCTGGTGACCGCCAACGAACTGGGGTCGCTGCAGGCCACCCGCAGGGCCGTGGAATATCTGGACCAGTCGACGGCCACCCACGAGCGGCTGCGGCTGGTCCTCAATCGGTCGACGCCCTCCCGCGGCTTGAAGCGGGAAGACGTGCGCAGCGCCCTCGGGGTGGAGCCTTACGCCGTTCTGGACGACGATTGGGCCGCGTTGCAGATGGCTCTGCTGGAAGGCCGGCCGGCGCCCATGTCCTCGCGGTTTTCGAGCGGTGTGGAAGCTCTCTGCCGGCAGCTTCACAACCATGGGGCGCCCGGCAAGGACGGGAAGAAGAGCGGCTCCTGGCTTTCCCTGCTGCGCCACCGAAAATGAGGCCGTCTCGGTCAAATTAGGGACGGAACTAAGCGATACAGCCGATATCGGTGAAACGGGTCTGATAGTACTTTGGAACAAAGGACATCTACTATGAAAGCCTTTTGGGCGCACTTCTGGTGCGATACGCAGGGTCAGGACCTGGTGGAGTACGCGCTGGCAGCCGGCATGGTTGCTGTCGCCGCCGTAGCCGCTATGCCTGCGTTGAGCACGACACTCAGCACGGTATTTTCGAAAGTCGGCTCGATGATTTCGGCGAATGTGAATTAGGAGCCGGGAAACCGGAAAGGAGCAAGCATCATGAAACGCATCAAGGACCAAATCCTGAAGTTGCAGATCTGGAAAGATACGAGTGGGCAGGACCTGGTGGAGTACGCGCTGGCCGCCGGGCTGGTAGCGGTAGCCGCGGTGGCCTGCATGCCCGGACTCAGCGGCACGGTCAACAACGTGTTCACCAGGATCGCCAATATCATCAATAACAACGTTCACTAGCCGCGATCCCGTCTCGTCGTATCGCAACCGTTCAGGCAGATCCGCGCCGTCTCGCGGTCTGCCTTTTCTTTCCCCAGCCCGAACCCACCAGGCGCGGCGGGGAACTAGGAGGGCCCGCCGGAGCGCGCCGCGGGCTCTCGTCCAATCGACTCTCTCCGCACAGACGTCGTCACGGGAGCCCCGTTGCCGGGCTCCCTTTCGTTTTTGCAAGCTGGCCCCCGGTTCTACCAAGCCGGCGCGAGATGGTGGCGAACGGGTCCGTATGAACGGCATCCCGGCTCACCGGGATGGATGCCGGCCCCCAACCCCATCTCACGGCCCGGGCGCGCCGTCCGGCGTTACCGAGGCGTCGCCACGCGGGGCGGCGTGGCAAGCACCAGTGCGTACGCCACAAGCTCGGGCCGCGCCGCCCCGGAGATCAGCGGGGCGGTCTACTGCGCGATGAGCTGGCTTGACGTGCCGGTCAGCGTGAACGCGCTCCCGTCGAGCGGCAGAATCGTCGGCGTGATGGCGTACGACACCTGCACTTGCACCGTGCTCCCGGGATTGTTATTGGGCGTCCAGGTGACGGTCACGGTGAGACCGCTGGAGCTGAGTGGCGAGGCGTATTGCTGGGCGATGGCCTGAATGTTCGCGGCCGTCGCCGCGTGGCCGCTGGCGCTGCCGCGTACCGAGGCGTATCGCGCGGCCCGCTGCGCCGCGAACGACACGGAATTGGAGACCAGCCCGGCGAAGCCCACCTCCATGATCCCGCCCAGCAGCACGGCGAACGACAGCAACACCAGCGTGGACTCGATGAGCGTGCTCCCGCGTTGCGCCGCCAGCCGCCCCGCGAGCCTCCCCGCGAGCCTGCGTGGTCTCCCGGATGTCCTCATTCCGGTTCCTCCTTATTTCACCCGCATGGTGGCCTGGGCGGTGGCGATGCCCGAAAAACCCAGCCCGGAATAGCTGAAAGCCGCCGACGAAGTCGCTTGCACGGTCACCTGCACGTACATGAGCATGTTGCCCGTGCAACTCCCGCTGCAGCTTACCGCGGCGCCGCCGGGACACTGGCACGACTGCGCGGACGCGACCGTCATGCTCTTCACTTCCGGCGCCGAATTGACGGCTGCCGACTGGATCCCCGTTGTGTTGGTGGAATTGGCGACGCTCGAGCTGCCGTAGGCCGCTCCCGCCGCCGCGGCCGCGGACACCGCCGTCGCGGTGCGCAACTCCAGGCCGTAATTCAGCGCGCCCGCCAGCAGCATGAGCAGCAGCGGCGTAACCAGGGCATACTCCACCAGGGCGATCCCTCTCCGCCGTCCGCTCCGGGACGCCCGCGATCCGCGCGGCGGCGCCGCGCCGGCAATACCGATTGAAGAAAAGGACGACACGGCTATTCGCACATCGAGACGCTGCCTTTCACCGGCGATCCGGCGGGCAGCGAGGAGTAATTGTTGTTCAAATTCGCGCCTCCGGAAAAGGTGACCTGCTTGCTGATTAGAATAGTGTATGCGGTGGTCGAACCGCCCGAGTAGGTCACCGTGGTGGTCGGGAAATACAAGGTGCCAGCCAACGCGGCGCTGGCGCCCCCCGTAAACGCAGTGGCGGCGCCCGACACGATGCTCCGGTCCTGAAAGAACAGGATGCCGGCTAGAGAGCCGGTAGTGGGCGCCGAAAACGTCACGGTGCAGCCGTTGTTGAGATTGACTCCACCGTAGGTATAACCCGAGCCCGCCGTGTTGTAGAACATCACGGAGCTGCCGGTAACCGTGGACCCGCCGGCGACGGTCAGACCTCCGCCCTCCAGAATGTACGTTCCCGAGTTGAACGTTACGTGCGTGCCATTGCTGATCGAGATGCCGTTGCAGTATACCCCGGGCGACAGAGTCTTGGTGCCGCTGGTAATATTTGTATTGGTGTAATTGCAGGCCCCTACGGAAGGCGCTGCC
>Ga0326728_10016203_pt1 | contig 15271 bp, 13 predicted proteins | sample MB3enrmetagenome_FD_207602 | JGI IMG/M metagenome (GOLD analysis project Ga0326728, IMG submission 207602) | Lab enriched peat soil microbial communities from McLean, Ithaca, NY, United States - MB31MN | ecosystem: Environmental > Terrestrial > Soil > Wetlands > Peat | place: USA: New York...
ACATTGCCCACCCAATGCCCGCCCGCGTAGCCGGCGCCCCAGTACCCGAAGCCGTAGTTGATGCCACCGTAGTAACCCACGACCGGACCCCAGTAGCCGCGATGGAATATGAACACCACGCCCGTGTACGCCCAATAGCCCGGTGTCCACAGCACGCCCACGCGCGGTGGAGGTACCCATGCTCCGGCAACCCAATAGTAGGCAGTCCCGTCCCACGCCCAATAGCCCGGTGTCCACAGGTCTCCATCCTCGGGACAGGGCGGTTGGTCGTTCGCGGGCAGGGGTGGGGGTGCCGTCGCGGCATTCATGCCCGCAACCTCACTGCCGCCGCCTTCGGGGTCGGCGTCCGCTGCTGCATTGGACATATTGGGCTGATCGCTGTAGGTCACATGACCCGCAGCATCCACCGACTTGTAGATCTCCTGCGCCTCCAGCATGGCCGGCCAGAGCAACAGGGACAATGTCACAATCGAAGCCGGGGGCCAGGCACGAGCGATCGCAGCAGCGCGGGAGCGCGGAGTGTCCATACCTCGACTCTAGCCTGGAAAGGGGCAAATGAGCCGCGACCTCGTTCGCACTGCGGAAGTCCATTTGCCCGACCGGATGCACACGTTTCGCACCCGCGGGACGGCCAGGCCGGTGTCGATTAATATGAGGCAGCCTGGATACCCGCTGACCGGGGGCTGTCAGCCGAAGTCCAGAGGAGGGGCCCCGCAATGTCCACTTATCTGGCCGAAATTGCCTGGCGTCGCCGCAGTGGCGAGCGCTTTGTGGACTCCAGGTACAGTCGAGTCCACGAATGGAAGTTCGATGGGGGAGTGAGCGTCGCGGCATCCAGCGCAGTATCCTCGGTGCCGCTGCCGTATTCAGACCCTCGGAATGTCGATCCGGAGGAGGCGCTCGTGGCGGCCATTTCCTCCTGCCACATGCTCACCTTTTTATATCGTGCCGCGAAATCGGGCTTCGTGGTGGACGCTTACGACGACCGCGCCGTGGGAACGATGACCACGGATACGCGCGGCAGACAGTCGATCACGTCCGTCACGCTGGCCCCGGACATCCAGTTTTCCGGAAGCATCGAGCCGAACGAAGAGGCTGTCGCGCGGCTCCACCATGAAGCCCACGAGGAGTGCTACATCGCGAATTCGGTGCGCTCCGAGATCCTCGTTGCCGGTACGTGGCGATATGCATCGGCATGAGGAGCCGACGCCTACGGCGCGCCGACCGGGCGCCATTCGATGGGGGCAATCCTGGGTAGCATGACGAGCCAGCCCAGCAGTCCGAAAGCGCTCACCGCCCCGGCCAGGATGAAGGCCAGTGCGAAGTTACCCGTACGGTCCACGAGGATTCCGGTGACCATCGGTGCGACGAATCCGGCGATGCCGCCGATGGTGTTGTGCACGCCGACCCAGCGCCCGGCGGCACGGGGCCCCGCGAAAATCTGCGGAATCGCAAACAGACCCGGGGAAGCGACGCCGGCGAGAATTTCATAGGCGAACAGCGCGAGGAGCGAGCCGGTACGCGGCAGCAGCAGCACGCCGGCCATGCATACGATCGCCCCGGCGTGATTCAGTACCATGATCCCCTTGTAGATGCCGTTCGCGCCATGTCCTGCCCGGATCCAGCGATCCGTGGCCCATCCGCTCAGTAGCGCGGAGAGGGCATTGAGCAGATACGCCCACGAGGCGAGCCAGGCCATCGAGCCGGCCGAAAAGCCGCGCACCTTGACCAGATAAAATGGCAGCCACGCGAGTATGAAGTAGAAGGCGTAGTTCGCCGTGAACAATCCGAGCGCAGCGCCCCAGAGGGCGCGCTGACGCAGAATCTGCGGCAGCGTCGGTGACGCATCGATCGCGCTCGAGGTGCGCACCGGATGCTCGATGACTACGCTGCGCCACGGCCACAGCCAGGTGAGCGAGAGCACGCCGAGGACGAGGAATGCCGGGCGCCACCCGAACGAAGCCATCAGCAGGCCGCCGGCGAGCGTGCCCACCGCGGGGCCGAGCAGGTAGCCGAAGCTCATGACGCCATTGGCAACCCCCAGGTGTTTCACATCCACAGCATTCGCCAGGAGCTTGGAGGCGCATGGAAAAGCGGCGCTCTCCCCGATCCCGAGTACCAGCCTGAGCGCAAGCAAACCCGCAAAGCTCGCCGCGAGACCCGTCAGGATGGTGGCGATGGACCACACCGCTACGCCAATCGCGAGCACGAGCTGCGCCCCGAAGCGCTCGGCAAGCCAGCCGACGGGCGCCATGGCCAGCACGTAACCGTAGTAGAAGGCCGTGAACAGCACGCCGAGCTCGGTTGCCGACAGATGCAGTTCGTCCTGCATGATCGGCGCGGCGGTCGCGAGATTGCCGCGGTCGATGTAGTTGATGAACACCGCGGCTGAGACCAGCAGGACGAGGCGCGTCGCGCTCGTCGGCCTGCGCGCCAGGGTGGAGTCGGTTCTTTCGGGCTGCGGTGTACCGTTCATGAGCCTCACATTGCGAGGCTCAGCATCGTGCGCAGGAGCACATTGGCGCCCGCCTCCAGATCGGCGGGCGCCGCATCCTCTGCCTCGTTATGGCTCAACCCTCCGGCGCAGGGTACGAAGATCATGGCGGTCGGAACGACCGGGGCCGTGTTGCAGGAGTCGTGTCCCGCGCCGCTGACCATCTCCATCGCGGCATAGCCCAGCGATGCCGCCGCCGTGCGGACCGCATCGACACAGGCGGGATCGAAGGCAACGCCTGGGGATTCCCAGGCATGACGGATCTCGCCGCCGAGGCCGGTTGAACTCAGCGTGCGAGTGACGATGTCATCCGCGGCGATCCGCAGCGCGTCGTATTGGGCGCGATCGGGATGGCGCAGATCGATCGTGAACCGCAGACGTCCGGGTACGGTGTTCGGTGAGCCGGGGTGTGTCTCGACGATGCCGATGGTCAGCCGCGCGTCCGGTCCATGCGCGGCGGCCGCCGCATACAGGTGCGGAAGGATCTCGGCCAGAGCGCGGATCGGATCCCGGCGCAGCTCCATCGGCGTCGGGCCGGCGTGCGCCTCCTGGCCCGTGATAGTGACTTCGTGCCGGCACATATGCTGCACTCCGGTCACGATTCCGATGATCTTCGACCGCCGCTCGAGCAGAGGGCCCTGCTCGATGTGCGCCTCCAGCGCGGCCTTGACGGCCTGCCGCGTGATCGGCACTCCCGTTGCCACCTGCGCACGCGCCAACGCATCCTGCACGCTCGTCCCATCGCGATCCCTGAGCGCGTAGGCCGCCTCCAGCGGCAATCGTCCGGCCCAAACGGCGGAGCCCATCATCGATACGGGGAAGCGGCAGCCTTCCTCGTTGCACCAAACCGCGACTTCAATGGGGTGGCTCGTCGTGACGGCATGCTCGTTCAACGTCTCGATGACCTCTAACCCGGCCAGGACGCCATAGACCCCATCGAACCGGCCGCCGGTGGGCTGCGTGTCCAGGTGGCTCCCGGTCAGTACGACGGGCAGGGAGTCGTGGCTTCCGGCGCGCCGGACGAACAGGTTTCCGATTGCATCGACACGCACACTGCAGCCCGCGGTCGTTGCCCACTGGCACAACAGGCGCCGGCCTTCGAAGTCGAGCTCGGTGAGCGCCTGGCGATTGCAGCCGCCCTGGGGCGTCGCGCCCACGCGGCCCATTTGCATGAGCCGCGACCACAGCCGTTCTCCGTTGATGCGTGGCGCCGGGGCAGTCTGGCTCATGGACGTCTCGAGGCCTCAGGCGCCCCGTTCGCGACGCAGCGCCTGCGCCATGCAGTGGATACCGCCGCCAGTCTTGGATATCTCGGACATATCGACCGCGACGACCTCGATGCCGTGCGCACGCAGACGCTGTGCGAGGACCTGGCTCGACTTCGGCACGATCGCCCGGGCACTGCCCAGGGACATGAAGTTGCAACCGAGGTTGATGGTGTCCTCGAAGGGCACGTCGATGATCTCGTGCCCCTTGGCCTCGAGCCACGCCACGATACCGGGATCCGTGCACGCGCGGCACACGGCGGTGAGCTTTGGCGCCACGGGCACGACCATCAGGTCGATGTGCACGTAGTATTCATCGATGAAGGCGAGGCGCGTCTCCCACCCTTCCTGCTTGAACCAGGCCTCTACCTGTCGCGCGCCTTCCTCCTGTGTGCGAGCACCGCCGCAGCCGATCAGCACGCAGCCTTCCTCGATGACGTTGAAGTCACCGCCTTCGAACGTGCCCGCCGTCACCATGTCGTAGATCGGGATCCCCAGCTGTTCGTAGGTCCGGATCGCGGCGTAATTCTCGCCGCGCCGCCACCAGTTGGCCATGGCGGTGATGATGGCGCCGTAGGGCGTCATGACGCTCGAATCGCGTGAATAGACCTGCATCGGCAGTTCCGCTTCGGTCTTGTGCCAGTGAATGCGCACGCCAAAGTGCTCATAGGCCGCCACCAGCTCGCGATGCTGGGCCTTGGCGACACGGATATCTGCCGGATGCTCGCGCAGGAACTTGCGCGACAGAGAGCTGGTTGCCATGTGCCGGAGGTGCTCGGGCGAGCCCAGCAGCACGTCGGTCAAGGTGTCGGTCTCGTTGCGGAAGCCCCAGTAGCGCATGGGTTGAGTCCCCCCCGCCGGACTGCGACGTCGCAGCGTGAAGGCGTCGGCTGCTTCCGCCGCGGGCGGCGTGGCTATTTTCAACTGTGTCTTCATCGGGTTCTCCTCTCAAGATTCTTGAACGAGCAGCTCACGTCACCTGCAGAGCGCAGGCCTGGGCAGACCCTGTTCGTTCTCTTCGGACCGCCCCCCCGTGAAACGATTATAGTGTGAACGAAATGCGGCAATGGTGAGTAATATTGGGCACTGTGGTGAAAATCCCGCACACCAAGGCGTCGCAGATCCCGCCGCTGCATGCGCTCAGGGCGCTCGAGTCCTTCGCACGGTTGGGAACTGTCTGGCTGGCGGCCGAGGAGCTCGGCGTCACCCGCAGCGCGGTGAGTCATCGCCTCGGGCTGCTTGAGCAGATCCTCGGTTTCGATGTCGTCAGGCGCTCCGGCAAGGGCATTGCGCTCACCCCGCGCGGCAAACGTTACGCGAATGACGTTCGCAAATCGCTGGACCTTCTGGCCAGTGCGCAGGACGAAGGGGGCAATGCGCCCGTGGATGGCGTGCTTCGGATATCGAGTACAACGGGCTTCGCTTCGATGTGGCTGTGCAACCACGTGGCCTCCCTGGCCTCCGAGCATCCCGGCCTGCGCATCGAAATCGTGACGGGCCAGGATCTCGCCGACGTCTCTTCAGCGGACATGGACCTGTTCATCGTTTTCGGAGACGGCCAGTGGCCGCGGCACACCGTCCGGCATCTCTATGACGTGGAATTCCTGCCCATGTGCTCCCCGGCGCTGTTGAGCATGCAGGGCGGCCTGAGCAGGCCGCCTGATGCCCTGAGGGTCCCGTTCCTGCATCTGCGCGAATCAGACGACTGGACTCAATGGCTGGCTGCCAATGGCATGGCACTCCCGGAGCGCAGTGCCAGCATCACCTTTTCGGACATGATGCTCGTGCAGCAGGCCGCGATCGCCGGGCAGGGCATCATGATGGGCGACGAGCTCACCTGCGCCGCGGCGCTTGCCTCCGGTCAACTCGTCTCGCCCTTTTCTGTCCGGATCCGCTCGCCGAACGGCTACTACCTGGTCCGCGACCGCCGCAAGCGGGTCAACCCGGCGATTCTTGCCTTCACGCGATGGCTGGACGCCCTCATCGAGGGCGTGCTTACGGAGTTGCGCAATGGACGATCGTGAAATCCCGCGCAGGCCGTGGGGGCTCCTGATCTCGATGGTTGCACTGTGGACGGCAACGGCAACGGCAACGGCAACGGCGGTGGCGGGACCGCGCGAGGCCGATTGCCCGCTGGCGCATGCCGCCTATTCATCGCGCACGATCCTGCTGGATCTGCTCATCAATCCCGAGACGCTTGCGGTGCTGAAACGGGATGCGCCGGCCTTGCTGACGCCGCCGATGGGGGAGGGCAGCTGGCCATCGCAGCCGCCGAGTTTCGCCGCGATCCTGACGCCGGAAGCGTTGCAGCATTTGGGCACGGACGCATCGCTGACCCAGCTGGATGCAGATCTGTCGCGCATACCGGTGACGGCCGAGGCGGCGCGGGCACGCTGCGCCCGTTACGATCGAGTGCCGCCGTCGCTTCCTCCGGGACTCAAGCAGCCCTCGGTACTCGTGTTTGACAAGGTCACCGGCTTCCGAGACGACGCTTCGATCACCGCAGCGGAGCATGCACTGCGTGCAATGGCCGGACGCCTGAAGTGGTCGCTGGTCCGCACCGACAATGCAGCGGTTTTCAACGACCGCGACCTGCGACGCTTCGACGTCGTGGTGTGGAACAATGTCAGCGGTGATGTGCTTACGGTCGCTCAGGAACGCGCATTCAAGGAGTGGTTGAATACTGGTGGCGGCTATGTCGGTATTCACGGCTCCGGCGGGGATCCGGTCTATGTCTGGTCCTGGTACGTGAACCGGCTGTTGGGAGCGCAGTTCAAGGGGCATCCGCTCAATCCACAGTTTCAGTCGGCCACTGTGAATGTGTCCGACCCTCATGCGGGAATCACGCGGGGAATGGATGCGAGCTGGACGATGTCGGAGGAGTGGTATTCGTTCACCAGCAGCCCCCGGCTTCGCGGTGCTCACGTGCTGGCAACCTTGGATGAGACCACTTACTCACCCTTGGGTATCGGCGGCATGGATCTGCGCATGGGAGATCATCCGATCGCATGGACACAGTGCATACGCGATGGCCGCGCGTTCTATACGGCCATTGGACACCGGCCCGAGAGCTATTCAGAGCCTCACGCTCTTCGTCTCCTGCAGCGCGGAATTGCATGGGCAGCGGGACGCGGCGAGACGCGGTGTCGAGGCGGCGAGGAAACTCTTAATGCTTCCAAGTAGGTTGACCGATACGTATCGCCGATATATCGTTATCGCTCCCCAATGCGGGGGAATCCTGAGATGTAACCCTTGATGCCTGATTTCGCTCGATTTAATCGCCCACCTATGCATCGCGGAGGCGGCCACGGAAGAGGCGGCGGCCGTGTGTTCGGCCCCGGCGATCTGCGTCTGGTGCTGCTGGCTCTCATCCAGGCAAAGCCCCGACACGGCTATGAACTCATCAAGGAACTCGAAGAGAAATTTGGCGGCGGCTATTCGCCGAGCCCGGGGTCGGTCTACCCCACGCTGACCTTGCTGGAAGAGCTGGGGCACGTGCGTGCCGTGACTTCCGAAGGGACCAAACGCCTGTTTGAAATCACAGCGGACGGAGAGGCCTTCCTGCGAGCGAACCAGGCGGCGCTCAGCAGCGCGATGGCTCGCATGGAAATGGCCGCGCGCGCCGTATCCGGCGAAAGGCCGCCAGAGGAACTGCACCATGCGATGCACACGCTGAAGGCATCGCTGCTGTTCCATCGCGGCGCCTGGGACCGCCCCGAGACCGAACGCGTACGGGCCATCCTCGAAGAGGCGGCCGCGGCGATCGCGAAGGGCGGCGCACATGAATGATGTGCCTCAAATCAATCGCGTGCGGCACGAGGCGCCGCGCCGCACACTCACCGTGGCTCGCGTCGAACGACTGCCACCGAATCTGGTCCGCGTCGTGCTGCGGGGTGAGGCGCTTCACGGATTCACATCGCTTGGCTTCGATGATCATGTGAAAGTGCTCTTACCCGAAGGCATGCGTGATTTCACGCCGCGCCGTTACGATGCGACAGCGGGTGAGCTCTGGATTGATTTCTTTCTGCACGCGGGGGGCCCCGCGGCGGCCTGGGCCGCGCAGGCAAGCGTGGGTCAGACACTGGAAATCGGCGGACCCCGCGGGTCCATGATCATTGCCCCCGAAGGAATCGACGCGCACGTGCTGATCGGCGATGAGACCGCAGTGCCGGCCATCGCTCGGCGCCTGGAGGAATTGCCCGCCTCGGTTCCGGTGCTGGTCCTCATCGAGCACGACCCGAGTTCGGGGCGGCCCGTGTTTGCTCACCGTCCGGCGCTGGAGGTCGTCGATGTCCCGCGCGATGGGTTGGCCGGGCCACCGGCGCATGAACTCATCGATGCGCTTCGCCGTGTGAAGTTTCCGGCCGGCCGATGCTTCGTGTGGGTCGCCGCCGAATCGCGCGCCGCCCGCGCAATCCGCGGCTACCTGCGAGATGAGCGCGGGCTCGATAAGAAATGGATCAAGGCCGCCGGCTACTGGCAACGCGGCTCTGCCGGCAAGCACGACAGCATTGCGGAGGAGGATTGAGTCGTGGGACACACGCAAGAGGCCTGCCAAGGTCGCGGTCCCTCTGCGCTGCATCCGATGCTAAGGTCCATATAGCTCCTGCTCGGTGACGATCGCATCGGCACCACCCCCGCGGGAAACCCGGTGAGCCGCACCGAACAGGGCCCCTCGCGCGGCTCGAGGCGGTGCAAATCGCATGAACCCAACGGCTCCAGGGACGTCGTCATAGATCGCTTCCATGCCACCCTGCATGAGATAAGTCTCATGCCAGAAGCCCGTACCGCGGGAATCGCGCAGAAAATCCGTCCACCAACGCCGATGCGGCTCCGATCGACTCCATTTGAGCAGCGACTCCATGTCTCGCCAGTACTGGCGAAGCACGACGTGCGCGGGAAAGAGGGAATAGAGCATGGTCTCGTGGGAGAGCAGACCGTCGGGCTGGTCGGCGGCCGATCGGGCAATCTGGGGTCCGAATCCAATCAGTGTCTTGAGGCCCGTGAGACGGTTGACCCGCATGCCGAGATAGATGACCGCGAGTTCGGGATATTGAGAGAGATCAACGGTGAGGCGATTGACTTGGGTAGGCACGAATCATTCCTGGTTAATCGATGACGTCCATGGATGACAGCGTGGCATCGATATCGACGTCGCGTCCACTGCCAGCTCCAGAGCGAAACATCCTGCCTCAGGCGATCGCCCGGGCCCGCGCTCCCCTGCCGCTTCGGTGCGCTATCTCATCGGGCAGCGCTTCGGCCAGATAATCGTAGGTCCGCCGGATGCAGGCACTGCTGTGAATCTCCCGATGCGTGACCAGCCACATGTCAAGGGGTGGAATGGCCAGCGAGGGCAGCACGCGCGTTACGCCCGGTTCGACGGCTCCAACGTAAGCGCCCGCAAAGCCAATCCCTGCCCCGGCACATACCGAGCGCCACGTGACGATGTGATCGTCACTGCGGACGCCGAAGCGATCCTTCGTCAGGCTCCTCCCGAAGCGGGCAAACCCGCGACGAATGGTGTCATCGCGGTCGAATCCGATCAGATCGTGATGCAGCAGATCGGGGGGCGTTCGTGGCGTGCCGCGGCGCTGCAGATAGCTGTCGGCCGCATAGGCGCCGAGCTCGACGGCGCCAATGCGCTTGGCGATGAGTGAGGACTGCTTTGGCCGCACCATCCGAACGGCGATATCCGCTTCCCGCCGCAGCAGGTTGCTCAAGGTATTGGTGGCGATTATCTCGAACTGGATCCCGGGCTCCCTCAATCGCAATTCGGTAATGATCGCTGGCAGCAGGTAAACGGCGGCTATCTGGGTGGCCGAAATGCGCACGAGGCCCTCCAGCTTGTTTGCGGATCGCATCAGAGCGCGGGACAACCCCTCGGCATTGCGGTTCATGCCGCGTAAGTGTTCTGCCGCGGCAAGCGCCGCCTGGGTCGGCAGCAGGCCGTTGCCGGTACGCTCGAACAGCGGCACACCCAGCGTGCGTTCGAGTTCAGCTACGTGTCGGCCGATGGTGGGCTGACTGCTCGACAGTGCACGGGCAGCAGCCTTCAGGGAACCGTGGTCCAGGACAGCATGGAATGAACGCAGCAGAGTCCAGTCGAGGGCCATGCTCGAGTATACAAAAATGAGAGTGGCGGATGCAGGTTCGTGCATTCCTGGTGACCCGCCCGAAAGCTAGTATCGACAGGGCCGCAGCTGCGGCATCAATGAGCGGCACGTGCGCAGCAAGCTGATCAGTAAGGTTTTTGCCTCCCTCCTGTCGGGCACACGCAGCGCCAAGCGGCCGGTGATCCCTGAGTATCTGGTTGGAATATGGGTCTCCGAATCCGGCGCCCCCGCGCTGAGCGGCTTGCCGGGGCAACCATCGGCCTTCTGCCTCCACGCAGATGGAATTGCGACAGCAGGGGCCGCGGGTGTCGGGGTACGCATGGATGTGGAATTCGTGCCGGAAACGAATCAATTGAATGCAGTCACCTGCGACGTCAGTGAGCAAGGCGGGTTCAATCATCGGATTCACACAGACCCGGTGATGAGCTACGACCCCTACACCAGGACACTGGTAGATGGTGTCACGGGCCAGCGGCTGATTCGGGTCACGCCGGTCATTCCTCGTGAGCTCAGGCAGGCTCTTGACCTGCCTGTGCCAGTGAAGCCGGAATAGCCCGTCGTCGCCCGTCGAGTGAGGGCGATCATTGACATCTTCTGGCTATCTGGCGCCCAGCTCGTTGCCTTTGCGTCCGCTGATGTATTTCAACAGGGCGAGTCCGTTTCCGCACGCAACTGCCAGCGAATGACCGTCTGAACTGAAGGCCATTCCAAATGGGGCGCCCACATTTCCTGGGAGCGGCAGCGTTTGTGCCATCTGTCCTGATTGAACATTCCAAACCAGCAGGTGCGAACCGCCAGCGAGGCTCCCGTCATCACCGATCAGGTAATGCCCGTCTGGGCTGAAGGCCAGCGATCGACTGCGCCCTTTCACGGGAATCTCCCGCACCAGCTCGGAGGAAACAGTATTCCATATCCGAACAGGATCCTGATTGTCGATATGGACTACTTTATGATCTCGTTGGTCCAGCATGTCACGCACGTCGCCGGTATTGGTGGAGGTGGCCAGCCAGCGCTCATCGGCGCTCAGTGCCATTGTCGAGGGCTCTTCTACGTGGATGTGATCTATGCTGCGCGATAGAACACCCGTGCCCGCACTCAATATGATGATCCTGGCCAGGCTATCAGCGTCCTGGTTCGATTCGCCGGTTCCGTAGGCAATCTCATTGCGCCCGACGATCGGAGCCAGCGGCGTGTGAATCTGCGGTGAGCCGACGGTGGGCTGCTGCTGGTATGTCCATGCCACGGAGCCATCGGAAATCCGATACGCAATGATCGGGTTGCGCAGGGTGGGCAGTCCTGGTGCCATGTAGCCAACGATGAGCAAACGCTGGTCGGGGCTGAACGCGAGGGACGCGATGCCGATCGGCTGCGGGCGCCTCATATCGATGAAGGGTGCGATGAGACTCAGCTTCAGCTCGCCGGTCGTCGTATCCCACACCTGAGCCACCAGATTGCCGGCGGCCAGCAGATGCCCATCGGCGCTGAAGGCAACGCTGTGCTGGGCCAGTCCCGCGGCGCCCTGACGAATCTCGGTGAACCCCGGCAGCTCCGATAAGTCCTTCGCTTTCCACTCCCGCACATGCGCCGCGTCGCCGGTTGCCGCAATCGTGAGTCCATCGGGACTCCACGCCACTGATTTGAGGGCCTCGTGGGATATGAAGGAACGCTGCCACTCGAGTACGGTGCCAGCGTTGGATGTCGACCAGCACGCCAGCAACAGCCAAGCCCATCCTTGGGCGCGGATGATCCTGCGCATCGAGCACACCTTCAGCAATCGACTCAGGTGAATTCCATTTCGTTACACGGTTGGGCGCGAAGCGCGAGGGGATCTCGAGAAAAGATGCCGCCTCGCACTGGTTCGGAGCCCTGTTCCTTCTATACGATAGCATCTCCAAAGGGACCGCGGACAATCATCGAGGGACGCCCATTGAACGAGTGGTGGACCAGGGTGTCGCCGAGCGCGGCGGGACTGTGCATTGCGGGCATGTTGATGGCTGCCGGCTGCAGTCAGGGCGGATCGGCCGCAAAATCTACACGGCCGCCCGAAGTCGAGGTTGTGGAGGTGACTCAACAGGATGTGAGCCTCCACAGCGAATGGGTCGGGACGCTCGATGGCTACATCAACGCGCAGATCCAGCCCCAGGTCGCCGGCTACCTGATCAGGCAGGATTACCGCGAGGGATCCCAGGTCAAGAAGGGCGAAGTGCTGTTCGAGATCGATCCGCGGCCATTCCAGGCCGCGCTGGATCAGGCCAATGCACAGCTGGCGCAGGCGCAGGCGCAACTCGGCAATGCCGCATTGAACGTCAAGCGCGATATTCCGGAGGCTGAGGTGGGCGCCATCTCGCAAAGCCAGCTGGACAATGACACGCAGCTGCAGCTCGGCGCGAAGGCTTCCGTCGAGGCCGCCCGCGCCGCGGTGGAGCAGGCCACGCTGAATCTGGGGTTCACCAAGGTTCGCTCGCTGATTGAAGGCATTGCCGGCATCGCTGAGGTGCAGGTAGGAAGCCTCGTGAGCCAGACCACGGTGCTGACCGCCGTCTCGCAGGTCAATCCGATCAAGGTCTACTTTCCGATCAGTGGAGACGAGTATCTGCGGATAGCCGACCGGGTCAGTCCCACCACGGTGAATCTGCTGTCGAATGATCCGAGCATCACGCTGCAGTTGGTACTGTCGGACGGGAGCACCTACCCGAGTGTCGGACACATCCTGTTCGCCGACCGGCAGGTCGATGCACAGACAGGCACCATTCGGATCGCCGGGACGTTTCCGAATCCCGACAACGTGCTGCGGCCGGGACAATACGGCCGGGTGCGGGCCGTGACGAAGGTCCTGAAGAACGCGCTGCTGGTGCCGCAGCGAGCGGTCGGAGAGCTGCAGGGCGTGACCCAGGTGGCGGTGGTCGGAGCCGACAACAAGATCGAGATCCGCAGCGTCCAGACCGGGCCGCGCGTGGATTCACTCTGGATCATCGAGAAGGGCCTGAAGGCCGGGGAACGCGTGGTCGCCGAAGGCACGCTGAAGGTCCGCGATGGCGTGACGGTCACGCCGGTGCCGTTCAAGCCTGCCGCCGGGAGCCCATAGGCGTGTCGAGATTTTTCATCAACCGCCCGATCGTCGCGATGGTGATCGCGATTCTTACCGTCATCATCGGCATCATCGCGATGCTGCGCCTGCCGGTTTCGCAATTCCCCAACATCGTTCCACCGGAGACCAAGATCCAGGCGACCTTCGTCGGTGCCGATGCACAGACGCTGGCGCAGTCGGTCGCCACGCCGATCGAGGAACAGTTGAGCGGCGTGGACAACATGAACTACATGTACTCGGTCAACGCCACGGCTAACGGTCAGACCACGATGCTGGTGGATTTCGGCGTGCAGACCGATCCCAACACCGACCTGATCCTGACGCAGATGCGGGAGACACAGGCCGCATCACAGCTGCCGGCCAATGTGACCCAGTACGGCGTCACGGTACAGAAGGCGACCACTGCGCCGCTGATGCTGGTGGCCCTCTACTCCCCCCACGGCACGTACGACGCGCGCTTCCTGGCCAACTACGCCTACATCAATCTCGATGATCCGCTCACGCGCGTCCCCGGAATCGCCAACCTGCAGATCTTCGGTGCCGGGCAGTACGCGATGCGGCTGTGGCTCAAGCCGGACCTTCTGACCAAGCTCGGCATCACGGCATCGGACGTCGTCAGTGCCGTTCAGGCCCAGAACACCGTGAACCCGGCGGGGCAGATCGGCGCCGAGCCGGCGCCAGCGGGCCAGGAGTTCACCTATTCGGTGCGGACGCAGGGCCGGCTGGTCACGCCCGAGGAGTTTGGGAACATCATCGTGCGCGAGAGCGCCAGCGGCGGCACGGTGCGTGTGAAGGATGTCGGACGCGTCGAACTCGGGGCGCAGATCTACACGCTGATGGGTCGACTGAATGGACAGCCGAGCGCCATCATTGCGGTCTACCAGCTACCCGGCTCCAATGCAGTTGACGATGCCAAGGGTATCCGGGCGCTCATGGAGAAGGTGAGCCAACGCTTCCCGCCGGACATCGCCTACGCCATCTCCCTGGATCAGACCAAGGCAGTCACCGAAGGCATGCGCGAGATCATCATCACCCTCGGCATCGCGCTGCTGCTCGTGATCATCGTGGTCTATACCTTTCTGCAGGGGTGGCGCGCCACGCTGATTCCGCTGCTTGCGGTGCCGGTGTCGCTGGTGGGCACCTTTGCCGTGTTCCCACTGTTCGGCTTCTCGATCAATACGCTGTCGCTGTTCGGGCTCGTGCTCGCAATCGGGCTCGTGGTCGACGATGCGATCGTGGTCGTGGAGTCGGTCGAGCGCCACATCGAGGAGGGCATGGCCCCGAAGGCGGCAGCGCTGCAGGCGATGCAGGAGATCTCTGGCCCGGTCATCGGCATTGCCCTGGTGCTGTCCTCCGTGTTCGTTCCGACGGCCTTCATACCGGGAATCACCGGCCGGCTGTATCAGCAATTTGCCGTCACGATCGCGATCTCGGTGGTCATCTCGGCCTTCAATGCATTGAGCCTCAGTCCGGCACTTGCGGCGCTGTTGCTGCGGCCCAAGCGGGAGGCCCACGGGCCGCTGCAGCGCTTCTTCGCCTGGTTCAATCGAATGTTCGCACGCACGACCGAGGGCTACATCCGCCTGAGCGGCGCGCTGATCCGCAAGAGCGGGGTGGCCGTGCTGGCACTGCTGCTGTTCGGAGCGGCGGCGGGCATTCTCGGCGCGCGATTTCCTTCGGGCTTTCTGCCGGACGAGGATCAGGGCTACTTATACATCAATCTCCAGCTGCCTCTGGCCGCATCGCTGCAGCGCACGGATCAGGCGGCGCGCCAGATCGAGCGCGTTCTGGGCAGCCTTCCCGGTGTCCAGTACACCACGAGCATCATCGGCTTCAGTCTGCTGAGTTACGTACAGACGAGCTACAACGCCTTTTTCTTCGTGACCTTGAAGCCGTGGTCGCAGAGAACGCAGCGGGCGCAGCAGCTGCAGTCCATCAAGGCGCGTCTGGACCAGGAGTTGCGCAAGCTGCCGCAGGGGACTGCTTTCAGCTTCTCGCCGCCGGCGATCCCCGGTGTCGGCACTTCCGGTGGCTTTACGTTCGTGCTCGAGGACCGCGGTGGTCACGATATTCCCTACCTGGCCACCAATGTCGAAAAGTTCCTGGCGGCGGCCCGCAAGCGCCCCGAGATCGCGGGAGTCAATTCCTCGTTGCTGCCGAGCGTTCCGCAGCGATTCGTGGAAGTCGATCGCGACAAGGTCCTGAAGCAGGGCGTCGCGATCGCGGACGTGTACACGACGCTGCAGGTGTTCATGGGCGGCACGTTCGTCAACTACTTCAATCGGTTCGGACGCCAGTGGCAGGTCTACGT
>Ga0326728_10016206_pt1 | contig 15270 bp, 12 predicted proteins | sample MB3enrmetagenome_FD_207602 | JGI IMG/M metagenome (GOLD analysis project Ga0326728, IMG submission 207602) | Lab enriched peat soil microbial communities from McLean, Ithaca, NY, United States - MB31MN | ecosystem: Environmental > Terrestrial > Soil > Wetlands > Peat | place: USA: New York...
GCCCGAGCTCGCCTTGATCAACGCGGTCGTCGAGTCGCCAGAGCCACCCACCATCGACGCTCTAAAGTCAAAGTTCGTCTCTGAGAGTGAATTCTCTGCAGCCTTTGGTCGGGCAAGGGCCTCCGGCTGGGTCAGTCTCGACCAGGAGCACTCCCCTCCCATCGTTCGTATCGCTGACAGAGAGGGGCCTAGGGTCCTCAATTCGATTATGGTTTCGGTCTCGAGCGGTGCGCTCGAAGCGCCGTTTTCGGACGCTGAACGGGCGGCTCTGGCCGAACTGGTGAGGCGAGGAGTCCTCAGGAAGTCGACTGTTCGCACTTCATCGATTTCCATCACTGAAGCGGGAATGGAGTCTGCGGCCGCGAAGGAGGCCGAGAACTCACTGGACCGACTCTCTCCGGAGGTCCTCACTTCCGGAGCCTGGCACGGAAAGAGACTGAGGCCGATCGATGTCGAGGCGAAGGCCCCCAGATTCTATCCCGGGCGGAGGCACCCTGTCAGGGATTTCATCAGGGAAATAAAAGAGACCTACATCTCGATGGGTTTCACAGAGCTGGAAGGAAGCAGTGTCCACCCGGCGTTCTGGAACTTCGACGCACTCTTCATTCCACAAGACCATCCTGGAAGGGAGATGCAGGACACGTTCTACCTCGAGGGGCTCATCGACGGGGAGATGAGTCGCCGGGGGGTCGTAGCAAAGGTCGCGGCGACCCATGAGAACGGCTGGAGAACTGGCAGCAAGGGCTGGGGATATCCCTGGAAAATCGAGGAGGCCAGGCGCCTGGTCCTCAGGACGCACAACACCGTCCTGACGGTGAGGGCGCTCTCCGAGTCGCGTGAAAGAGAGGTCCGGGTCTTCGCTGTCAGCAAGGTCTACAGGAATGAAAACCTCGATTACAAGCACGTCGCAGAGTTCCACCAGATGGACGGAATCATGGTGGGCAATGGGCTCAACGTAAGGCACCTGATGGGGTTCCTCAAGGAGTTCTACAAGAAACTCGGCATGAAGGAAGTTAAGCTCTGGCCCACATATTTCCCCTACACGGAACCGTCACTGGAAGTAATCGGTTATTCTGAAGTGGCGAAGGCGTGGATCGAGCTGAGCGGGTCGGGCGTCTTCAGACCTGAAGTAACGGTCCCGCTGGGAGTGAAGGTTCCGGTCCTCGCGTGGGGACCAGGCGTAGAGCGCTTGATGATGATGCGCTTCGGGCTCGACGACATGAGGGCCCTGTACGACAGCGACCTGAAATGGCTAAGGAACAGAGTGGAGATTGCCCGTAGTTAGGATTGACCTGAGGAGGTTCTCAAAGATGGTCGGCGTCGACAGAGCCAGGCTTCTGGACAGGCTCCCATACATAGGCCTGGACATCGAGGGCGTTGACAAGGACTCGGTGCGAGTCGAGTACAGCCCCAACAGACCCGACTACGGAACTGACTTCGGAATCGGCAGGTCGCTCAAAGGCCTTCTCGGCAAGGAAGTCGGGATGCCTCATTATCCAGCGAAGTCTTCGGGAGTCTCGGTTTCAGTTGATGCGAAGCTCTCTTCAGTGAGGCCGTTCATCGCCTGCGCCACTGCATCCGGCCTTCGCCTAAGCACAGAAGACGTCAGACAGATCATCTCCTTGCAGGAGGACCTTCACAACGGCCTTGGAAGGAAGAGAAAGAAGGTCGCCATCGGACTGCACGACCTGGGAAGCGTGACGCCCCCCTTTTCATACACCGCCGTCAATCCCGACTTCAGGTTCACTCCTCTGGGAGGCAAGAAGTCTATGACAATATCTCAGATTCTGTCGGAGACCGCCGAGGGGAGAATCTACGGGTCAATCCTTGGGGGAAGCAGACTGTCCCCAATCATTGCTGACTCCAGGGGAGAAGTCCTGTCGTTTCCCCCTATCATCAACGGCGACCTCACCAAGGTTACAACGAGGACTCGTGACATGTTCATCGACGTAACCAGCACAGACCGCAAAGTAGGGGATGATGTCCTTGCCATAATGGCTACGACACTCGCAGAGGCCGGCGCGAAGATCGGTACCGCCTCCATCAAATACGCCACCAGGCCGCGCACAACGCCAGACCTCACCCCGGTCCGGCTCGCGCTAGACCTCCATCTCATTGAATCGGTCCTCGGCCTTGACTTGACAAGGCGCCAGATAGTCGAAGCTCTCTCAAGGAGCCGTTTATCAGTCAATGGCGACACCGCGATGGCCGCGAGGTACAGGATCGACCTCCTCCATCCAGTCGATATCGCCGAAGAGGTCGCGCTGGGATACGGGATGGACAGAATCGAATCGCTCTACCCGCCCAGCAATCAGCCCGGCAGCTTCCATCCATTCGAACAATTCCTTGACTCGACATCGACCTTAATGGTCGGCTCCGGAATGTTAGAGCTCATGACCTTTGAGCTTGTAGACCAGGAGACGCTCTATGCGAAGTTCGGCAGGCTCTCCGACGGGAAGGTCGTCGTGCACGAGCCGCGGAGCCTCGAGCACTCCGTGCTGAGGGATTCTCTGATTCCCAGCCTGATGGCCGCCCTCGCGAGTAACATGAATTCCGACTATCCTCAGCGAGTCTTCGAGATAGGCAGGATCTATGCGCGCACTAAGGATGGGGTTTCCGAAGCATGGCGCCTAGGGTGTCTCATCGCACACTCTCGGGCATCCTACTCCGAGGCCAAGATGTACTTGGAGTCTGTTAGCAGAACACTCGCAGGCAAAGAGCTCGTGGCGGAGGAGTCTCAGCATTGGGCCTTTGCTGCAGGCCGGTGCGCAGCTGTTGCACAGGCCGGTCAGCCACTTGGCCACGTGGGCGAACTGAGACCCGAGGTAATCGAGGCCTTCGGAGTCAAGGTCCCTGTGTCCGGGTTCGAGCTTGACCTTTCGGCACTGCACAAACAGCTAAAATAGACCATCTCTCCGTCGGTTTCCAGACGGCTTTCGTTCCAAAGCGCGCAAAACGGCCACCTGTGAAGGCGGAAACGCTTTGATGAGCAGATGGTTTACCCAGTCGCGCGACAGACGAAGGCCGTTTGCCCGTTGAAGAGGCTTGGTGATGTTCCCCGCTAAGAGCTGGGGCATGATCCGGGCTCGTCAGAGACGGGCAACAACACCAGAAGCGATTGAAGGATGATAGACAAGCGCCAAAAGACCATTGACCTCTTCGGGGCCTTTATCTCAGACTTCGTGCACGACCTCAACCAGCTTTCAGAGGAGGGCTGGTCCATCCTGATTGAGGGCCAGCGAGACGAGAACGCTCTCCGCAGGCTGGGATTCAGGGGTCACCTGGCCTCTATCTCTTCCGTGAGAAGGAGGGGAGTGGGGATCTTCGAGGGCTCGAAGAAGGTTGTCATTCTCACCGACCTGGACAGAGAAGGAGCGGTCTTGGCCTCTAGATACCTGAAGGCGCTCACACACGAAGGCATTCGCGTCTCATTAGCAGAACGGCGGCGCCTAAAACATGCTTCGAGAGGTGTCTTCCTCCACATCGAGAACCTCTCTAGGTTTGCGGAGTTCCAGAACTGAGATCGGCGCAGATCTCTCGGCGGCTTTGCTTGCCGCATGACTTCGCAAGGAACAAGGCACTTCATCTCACGACGACTGGCTGTCGAGCTCTCCTGAGCCGATGGGGAATGTTCCTCGTGCGGAGATTTGTGGACTTGAGAGCCAAAGACCACGAAGTTTATATTCTCGGTTTTTTAGTCAAGAAATCGACTTACGCTAACCCCGTTAAGCACGAGTTAGAACACAGATGAAAGAAACAGAAGTGAATGGAATTGCCAGATTCAGGTATAGTAAAGTATCTAGTAAGACTAAGGTTTGAGGTAGACGGAGTCGTAGAAAGGGCTGACGTAATCGGCGCCATCTTCGGTCAAACCGAAGGGCTCTTCGGCCCAGAGATGAACCTCAACGAGCTCCAAAAGAGCTGGAAGGTTGGGCGGATAGAGATCAACCTAGAGTCCAAGAACGACAAGACCAAGGGAGAGGTGATAGTCCCGATGTCGACCGATATAGGGACGGCGGCACTGATAGCCGCCGCTGTTGAGAGCGTCGACAAGGTCGGACCCTGCAGCGCCCGTTTCAACCTTGGCGCGATAGAGGACGTTAGAGCGACCAAGCGGAAACAGATCGTCGACAGAGCGAAGCTGATAGTCAGGGACTGGAGCTCCAAGACTTCCAGCGAAGGCGAGAACGTTCTGAAGGATGTCTCGGAGTCGACCAAGAGAGCGCGCGTGATCAACTACGGTCTGGAGAACCTTCCTGCTGGGCCTGGCGTCTTCTCCTCGGAACTGGTCTACCTGGTGGAGGGAAGGGCCGACGTCGTTCTCTTCCTCAGGGCCGGGATCGAGAACGTGGTCGCGCTCGAAGGCACCAGCGTTCCCGATTCGATAATCGAGCTCGGGAAGAAGAAGCGTCTGATTGCTGTTCTGGACGGCGACAGGGGAGGCGACTTGATCGAGAAGGAACTGGCCCAGGTCGTCAGGGTGGAGAAGGTCATCAGGGCGCCGACCGGCAAGGAAGTCGAAGACCTGACGCCCATTGACGTCATCAACATGTTGAAGGCCGAGAGGTTGGAGACCCCCCCCACGGGTTCCCGCAAGGAGGCGTCCGCCGAACGTGCCCCGGTGAGGGCCCAAGAAGAGCCGGACGAGCCGGTCGTGGTGAAGGCGCGCGAACTCTATCCGAATCTGAACGGAACCTTGGAAGCCGTTCTGCTCGACCAGGGACTGGTCGAGGTCGGACGGTTCCCGATAAGCGAACTTGTCCAAAAGATGGAGGGTTCGAGCAGTGCTCAATTCCTGATCTTCGACGGTATAGTCACCCAGAGACTCGTAGAATCAGCCGCAAAGGTGGGAGTGAAGGGGATTATCGGCCACCGGACCGGTGAGCTGAACAATGTCCCTGATGACGTGCGGATTGGAACGTTCAGGGATCTCGGGCTAGAGTAGCTCGGGCCTTTGATAGTCACTGAGTTCAACCAGAAGCACGGGCGCTGTTCGCTCATCATCGAGTCCGCTGAGGACCTCTGGACGCTCAGGCGACTCATCTCAAAGGGAGATGTCATCGTAACTCGCAGCTCGAGGGTCGTGAAGAACGAAAGTGAGTTCTCGAGACCTGACAAAGGTGAAAGAGTCAAGGCGACTATCGCGCTGTCTGTGGAGGAAGTCCACCTCGACAGCAGCATAGAGAGGGTCAGAGTCAGAGGTTCGATTGTCGAGGCAAGCGACGAAAGCGTCACCAAGACCGGGTCCCACGCGGTCACTCTCACACCAGGTCGTGCGTTGACCATAAACAAGGACCATTGGAGCCAAGTTGAAATTGGGCTTGTGCGCCCTTCAAGAGGTCTTTCGAAGAGGTTCGTCGTCGTCGCGGTCGACCGGCGCGACGCAGGAGTGGGCGTGCTGAGTGGGTCTCACCTTTCAGTAATCGCCACTGTCGAATCCGGCCTCGGTGGCAAGATGTCGGAGGAACAGAGCTCCGGCCCTTACATCTCCAAAGTCGTAGACCTAGTCTCGCAGTCTCTCAGGGAGGGTGATGAGGTTGTCGTATCAGGGCCAGGGAATTTCAAGAACCTGATTGCAAACAGACTCAAGGAGACTCTGAAGTCGAAGATAGTCCAGACAGTCGAAGGACCGGACACCACAGGCGCAGACGGCGTCCGAGCCCTGGTCAAGGACCCGGCCTTCCAGCAGGTCGCAAGAGGCTCCCTCCTAGTCGAGATGCAGCAGATGGTCGCCGAGGTCGTTAAGAGAGTCTCAACAAGCGACCCCAAGGTCGCCTACTCCCTGCCGCGCGTAAGCGAGGCGGCAATGGCCGGTGCGGTGGACGCATGTGCGGTGTCTAGCGATGTCTTCTCTGCAGGCCTTGACGAAGAAGAGGTGGTTGGAACTCTGAACGAGATAGAACGGAGGGGCGGCTCCGTCTACCTTACCGATTCCTCCATGGAATTCGGGAAGCAGGTCTCGGCCTTCGGGGGAATCGTAGCTCTGCTGAGATATGCGGTCAGAGCTTCAGGATGACTGGGAATACGAACTCCACGAGTACGCCGAGAATGACGCCTCCTATGAGCAGGCTCCGCCGGGCCTTCTCTCGATCCGCGTGAAGCACAGCGAGATGCCGACGAACAGGGCTGAGGCGCAGGCCAGTCCTGCCGAGTGTATGACGGCCGAGTTTACAGTCCAAGAACCGTGGTCATCGGTTAGGTGGAACGCAGAGAGAGCTGCTTAATCGTCCTGCCAACGTCGAGCGGAGACTGTTCGTCCCATATGAAGAAAGAATGCGACCGGCACCTAATGAGCTGAGAACGCCTAGATGAGATACGGGGCAACGATCACTCCGAAAAGTAACGCCACGACGGCCAGGGTCGCGCCGACGGTGATTCTTGTCACATTCGCTTCACTGAGCTTGCCCCTACCGAGCGCTTGAACCCCGACTCTGAATGCTAGCCCGCCGTCAAGCGGGTAGATTGGAAGAGAGTTGAACATGGCCAGACTGAAGTTGAGGAAAAAGAGCCAATAGAGCAAGTTGGCGAGAGGTATCAGCGAGGGTCCGTAGTCTGAAGCGTAAAAGCCTGCCATCGTGTCAGAGAAGGGCGCCAATTGCTGGCAGTTTGGGAGCGTTGGTATGCAGAGATACAATAGAGGTGTCCTCAGGAATGAACCTGTGTATGTCGAGACGAGATCTCGCAGGTCGCTCACGCTTGGGCTTTGGGTACTCAATCCGAGGAGGGGGAGGGTGAAATTCTGGCCCGACGTCGTATTCTGAAAGAGCTGACTTCCAATAGTGACGTTACGGTAGAATGTCGTGCCATCCCTCCATACAGTCACGTTGACGACGTTTCCGATCTTATACCAGGAGCTTGTGGAAATGGCGGAAGTGCTGTCTATCGGAATTCCGTTTACAGCGATGATGTAGTCGTAGGTCTTGATTCCATCGTTGCTCAGGGGTCCACCCTGGGTGACGACTACCCCCAAGCCTTGGTTGTTGCTTGGCTTCATCGTCGAAACGACTCCAAACAACAGAAGCAGGCAAACCACGCCGACCACGAAGTTGATGCCGGCGCCTGCTGCAAGGAACCTCGCTGAATCGGAGGCCTTCGCAATCTTCACCGCGTTTTCGTCCACGTCCACGAAAGCGCCGATTGGAACCACTAGAAAGAAAATCAGGCCCGAGGACTTGACAGGGATCCCCCTGCTCCTCGCAATTATGCCATGAGCTCCCTCATGAATGACCATTGCAACGAAAAGCGCTATCCATCCGTCCACGATGGGCAGATACGGATTGATTCCTGGCAGGCCGAGGTTCGCCAGCGGACCAATGGACCTCACATAGCTGCCGACGGCGGCACCCTTGGGCGAGAGAAGTATCCCGGCCTCGCTGAGGAAGAGGAACAGCGCTATCCCACATGCCACGGGCATAAAGAAGAGAAGGAACCAACCTGCCGGTCTCGAGATCTTGGCCCTGCCTAGTCTATCTATAGCCGACAGGAATCTTCGAGTCCGGAGCATTACAATTCCGTAATGGAATTCGAGCCTCCTGTGCTCTTCCAAACGCTTTCCAGACTCCGCGAGTTCGGTGTTGCTTTAAGCGTTCACGCTTAATATCGGCCAAAAGGCCGGACGACCGAGATTGATGGAAGGCTGCTCGAGGTGCGGAGGAAATGTCTTCTACACTAGACGGTACTCGGGCGAATCCCTCTGCTCCTCTTGCTTCACCGCATCAATCGTCGAGAAGACGCGAAAGACAATTTCGAAGTACGGGATGATCCGCTACGGGGAGCGGGTCGGAGTTGCGGTCTCGGGCGGAAAGGACAGCCTCTCGTTGCTCAGTGTCCTCCATCGCCTCAGCGACAGGCACGGGAGCCATCTCGTAGCGATATCTGTCGACGAAGGAGTGGCAGGCTATCGTGAGGAGGCGCTGGAACACGCGAGGTCCGCGGCCATGCAGCTCGGCGTGGAACACATGACCATCTCGTACAAGGACCTCTTCGGGTTCTCCTTGGACGAGGCACTGAACTGGAAGGAAGGAAGGAACGTCTCTTCCTGCAGCTTCTGTGGGGTCTTCAGGCGCCGGGCGATAGATGAGGCCGCCGAAAGGGCAAAGGTCTCTGTCGTGGCCACGGCCCACAACCTCGACGATTACGTCCAGACATTCGTGATGAACCTGCTCCACGGCGATGTGACGCGGCTCGGCTGGCTCGACCCGGCCTACGCCGATTACAGCTTCGCGATCAGGAGGGTCAAGCCCTTCATGGAAGTCTATGAGGAGGAGGTGGCCCTCTTCGCCTTCCAGTCCGGGGTCCCCTTCCAAAGTGTCAGCTGCCCGTACATGCACGAGGGTCTAAGGACGGAGGTCCGAGACTACCTCGACCGGATGGAGGCCAGCCATCCGGGAATCAAGAACGTGCTTCTTAGGTCGAGCCTGGACGTCATTTCGCGGTATGCGGCTGCCGACGGGAAGGCATCGGTTCCTTGCTCCGACTGCGGAAGACCGTCATCGTCAAGTCTTTGCAACGTCTGCCGGATGAAGGCAATGGTAAAACAGCACGTTAATTACACGGGCTAGCCTCCGCCGCGTCGGCGGTGGGTAGGGAACGGGGGTTAGCCGTCCCCGCTCGGCTGAAACCGGCTTCACGCAGCGCCAGCAACCTTCGGGTAAAGCCACCTTCCCCGCGACCCGCGCTGGGCGGGGGAGACGAACTCACGCCGAGGCGGGCGGTCATGAGGAGCAGTCCTCTCGAAGGAGAGGTCCTGACTCTTGATTGCCGAACTGGGCGAGGTCCGGGAGGGAGCAGCCCTATGGTGACGTGGCCACGCTGCCTCGTCTACGTGGGGGATTCCCAGTCCGGCGAAAAGGGAGCGGAGAGTGATGGTGAACTCCGAGGGGCCCGCCGCCACTCACAGCTTTTTTAACGGCCACGAATCAGACCGAACTTGCGCAGGGGTAGCCTAGAGTCGCACACGGGCAGCCTGGTAAGGCGCAGACAAGTCGCGCAAGCTTGCTAAGCCTGTGTCTCTCACGGGACTCGTGGGTTCGAATCCCACCCCCTGCGCCTCGAAATTTGCTGGCCTACCTACTAAGTTGATTGCCCGCATACCGAGCCTTCGACCCGAGCTGTTCCTCAATCCTCATCAATTCGTTGTACTTCGCCACCCGTTCCCCTCTGGCTGGTGCACCCGTCTTGATGAACGCAGAGCCAAATGCGGTCGCGAGATGGGCTATGAACGGGTCGTCGGTCTCTCCCGACCGGTGTGAGACAACAACGTCCCACCCCACCTTTCCGGCGAGGTCTATAGCATCCTCAGTCTCGGAGACCGTTCCGATTTGGTTGAGCTTAATCAGGACGGAATTGGTCGCTCTCAGCTTGATCCCCTTCTTGATCCTGGCGACGTCGGTCACGTAGAGGTCGTCGCCGATTATCCGAGTCTCCTTCCCAAGCCTCCTCGTGATCGATGCGAAGGAGTCGAATGAATCTTCAGCGAACGGGTCTTCGATCGTCAGCAACCCGTATTCATCTCTCAGCGCTAGGTAGAAGTCCTCGAGTCCGTCTGCGCTCATGGGCTCTCCGTCTATGGTGTACAGCTTCTTCTTGGGGTCGTAAAACGTCGACGCTGCGGCATCTATGCCGAGCCTGACCTCTCTCTCATCGTATCCTGCCTTCTTGATTGCCTGCCGGAGTGAGGCGAGCGCGTCACTGGTCTTGTCCAGCGGGGGAGCGAATCCTCCCTCGTCTCCCACGTTTACGGCGTTCCTCCCGTATTCAGCGGTCAGGACCTTCTTGAGTGACTGGTAGACCTCGGCACCCATCCTGACTGCCTCCGTGCAGGAATCCGCCCCCACAGGCTCCACGTGGAACTCCTGGACAGCAAGCTCGTTACCTGCGTGTTCGCCGCCGTTGATTACGTTCATCATCGGCACAGGGAGAGTATAGGTCGGGGAGGCTCTGAGCTGGGTGAAGAGCCCGACCAGGTTGGAATTGGCCGCCGCCCTGGCAGTCGCCATAGAAACTGCGAGTATTGCATTGGCGCCCAACTTGCTCTTGTTCGGCGTTCCGTCCAACCTGATCATCGTTTCGTCTATTGTTCTTTGGTCGTGACAGTCCATTCCTTTCAGCTTGGGGGCAATCACACTGTTCACATTCACGACGGCCTTTGACACTCCTCTCCCGATGAATCGCCTCGGATCCCCATCTCTGAGCTCAAGGGCCTCGTGAGATCCGGTCGATGCGCCAGATGGGACGCTTGCTCTGCCGACCGCCTGGGTAGTCGTCGCTTCTGCTTCCACGGTCGGGTTTCCTCGAGAATCGAGAATCTCTCTGGCTCGGATGGCAACTATCCTGATTGGTTTGTGTCCCACAATCAGCCCCGACCCTGGTCCACGGCCGTCGGTTAAATCTGATTCGTCGAAAGATGGCGCAGACGCGTTTCTCCAATTCATCTGGGCTTCCAATGCTTATTAGCGGTCTGGATCGCGACCGAGGTGGGCCGGTCGTCTAGCTCGGTTAGGACGTCAGGCCATGCCCGTCAAGCCCTTACACGGCGAAAGTCGGCGGTTCGAATCCGCCCCGGCCCACTCGTATCAGCCTCCTTTCGGACTCCAGGGTCGAAGAGTTATCTAGACTTGCAACGATTCTCCACCCAAATGACCGACTTCAGGTACATCGGCTGGGCTGAGTACGGCAACCTGACCGAAGCTCTGGCAGAGAAGATTCGCTCGTCAGGGAAAGCCTTCGACTTGGTGGTCGGGATTGCAAGGGGAGGTATACCCGTGGCGATGGTAGTGTCAGACCGTCTTGGTCTCAAGATTGACACTATCACAGTGAGGTCCTACAGCGGCATCGCCGAGAGAGGCTCAATCAGGATACTCTCGACGCTCACCGAGGGCATCAAGGGAAAGCGCGTCCTCCTCGTTGACGATCTGGTCGACCAGGGCGACACCATGATTGGGGTGAAAGGGTTCCTGAGCGAAAAGGGCGCTAAGATCGTCGAAACGGCCGTACTCTTCAAGAAGCCTTGGAGCAAGACCCACCCCGACTGCTTCCTTGAGACGACAGAGGAATGGATAGTCTTCCCCTTTGAGCTGAGCGAGGTGAACGGGCTTAGGAAGGCCCGCGGAGACGCTCTACAAGCTCCTCAGTAGAAGATAGGCGTCTAGCGCGATCGTCGTGCCAGCAAAGAGCAACGATTGGATAGGTTCAGCCGAAGAGAAAGGAGATGATTCGGTGTGTGAGCCCCCAGACCACGTAGTCATCCAAGACGAGGGAGGGTACCTCTATGGTCTGGCCGCCCGCGTCAACTTTGTAAGATGACCTTGCTTGCTCAGCCGTCAGCTTCTCCAGCTTCACCCATCGGTAAGACGAGACCTCTTCGTTTAGGCGCACCTCGACCTTCTTCTTGAGCAGAAAGACAGCAGGGAAGACGTCCAAAGTGCCTGTGTGGGTCCTGAACGACGTGAAATAACCTAAGAAATCGGCATCCTGCCCTAGATCGATGCCTACTTCTTCGCGAGTTTCTCTGATCGCAGTCTCCTTCAGTGTGTTGTCTCCCTCTTGAGCTTTCCCGCCTGGAAAAGCGACCTGTCCGGACCAGGGATCGCCCACCTGGTCTGCTCTCTTGATCAAGAGCACACTAGGCGATTCAGGATCATTAAGAGTCACAGCGACTGAGGCCCGTCGGAGTTGCCCGGCTGAAGGTTCGGTGGCGCTCAGTTTCTCACTCAGAGCTCGGATGATTCTCATTGTTGTCGCGGAATTATCTGGAGACATCTCGCAATCTTAAATATACATCTCCGCTCGATGGGCGAAGCGATTCAAAATGATGCCAACAAGAACGGAAGATCAGGACTCGACCGTGAAGCTTACCGAAGCAAACTTCGACGAGCTCAGTTCGCAAGGCAAACCACTGTTCGTGGATTTCTGGGCAGCTTGGTGCGGCCCATGCAGGGTGATGGATCCGGTGGTCGAAAGACTTGCCGCCAGGTACTCCGATAGGGTAATCTTCGGTAAGGTCAACGTCGACGAGGAAATCAACATCTCGTCGCGCTACCAAATCTTCTCTATCCCCACCTTCATGGTCTTCAGGGGCGGTCAACCGATGGACGTCGTCATTGGCGCGGTCGGTGAACCATCTCTGGAGCGCCTCCTGAGGTCCGCCGTCGGTGGTCTCCCTCAGTCGACCTAGAGTTGTCTAGGTCACCCTTGTACCGTCCATCATGAATATGTCCGCCTCTTCGAGGCTGACCGACCTAGAAGAGAGCACTGGTCCGAACTGAAATGACTTGCTCCTGTTGATCGGTTGGCCGCCTACCATCCTGTTGAACGGGGGCATCACAGTCAGTTTTCCCTTCCCCTTCACCTTCGAGCGGTACCCCGCCCCTTCCATAAGCTGGGCAACATCATAGGTAACCGAGACCCAGACCGACTCTCTGCTTCTCGACCCCAATGCGTCCTTCATCTCGTACGTAAAGTGGGAGTGGCCGATCACGAGGTTCTTTGTGGCAATCGCCTCCTCGGAGGGCCAAGCGTGACCGTGGGCCAGCCCGACTCTTCCGCGCCCTCGTCCAATTACTGTCCCCTGTGACGGATGAAGCTTCACTCGGGGAGGCAGCACAGTCCTGATGCCCCCGTCGTGGTTGCCCGGCACCACGTCTACGGCCTCGAAGAGGTCCAGCATCGAATCGAAGAACCATGGAACGACTCCCCAGTCGATGTCTTCGACCTTCCCCACGGTGTGCTTGACGTCGCCCAGGACCGCCAGGCTTGTCGCGTGATATCTCTCTGCAAGGTCGCGGATCCTCCCGACCATCTTTATCGAATAGGCGGGGAGGCTGAATCCCTTCTTCGCCATCTCCTTCTCTAGGCCTAGGTGAAGGTCGGAGACCAGCAGAGTGCTCTGGCTGGGGCTCGTGAAAATGAGGGCGGCGTCGCCAGGTACTATCTTCAGCAAGCTATGCGATCAGCGGGAGTATCTCTCCCCTGATGAATGAGCTGAATTCGGACATGTCCATCTTGCTGAAACCAGTGACGACGCAATTCCTGGTCACCCCCATCACGTAGCCTGTCTTCGAGCTCTTCAGCACGATGTACCACAGCTTCCCATGCGTGAGGTAATCCGAGTAGAGTGTCGTGTTTCCGAGGCTCGCTCCGTACAGCGACAGTTTATTGATGCTGGGCAAGTCCATGTCGTCGAAGAAAATGATCTTCGTGTCTTCGAAGTTCTTCTCATGGAATCTTCTCAATGTATCCGGGTCGATTCTGGCCTCGACGATCTGCCCTAGGCTCAGGAAGACGGCCTTGCTAATTTCATTCGCGATGTTGTTTGCCCTGTTCTTCTTGTCGTACACAGTTAGGAAGAGCCTGTCCTTGTAGAGGTTGAAGGAGAACGGGGCCTCGTAGGTCCTCGGGACAGGGACCGCCTTCTCTCTGTGCCTCACCACGAAGACCGTATCAAATGAAAACGTTCCCTCAAGCGTCCCTTTCCCTGCCGTCAGGTCAGTAATCTCAGAGAGCAGCTTAAACTCCTGGTCTTCGACCGTGTTCTCCGTCTCGACTTTGAACGCCTTCAACTTCTCCGCTAGAACGTCCATGTCGAAGTTCTCCCTCACGAGGAAGACCTTCCCAGCCAGAACCAACTCGAGCCTGCCCCATCCTCGCCCTTTAATGGGCTTTCAGTTCCCCCAGAACTGCCGAGTCGTCACGAACCTGATCTTGGCTTCCAACAGGTCGTTGTAGAATGTCTCCTCGTCGTCGTGCATCTGGGCCAGGATTCTGGAGGCGGTCTGAGGGCCAATGCCGTAGACAGTCTGGGCCACCACCGCCCTCTTTCCGTACGACAAGACTAGGTCGGCCGCCCTCCTTGCCTTGGACAGCTCGGACCTCTCCTCTTCGTCGAGCTGCGCCTTGGCACTCCTCTTCTCAAGAAGGTCCATGATCTTGGCCGTGCCCCAGTAACAAGGCGTCAACAGTCCGGACCCGCATGAGACACAGCTCGGTTCGTCTTGCAGGCCGCCGACCGTCGTTTGGCCCTGATCAGCTCCGCACTTCATACAGACCAAGTTGACGTCGGTCCCGAAGATGCTCGCCTTCAAGCGTTGATGGGACGACCTCCCCAGCGAATCCGGAGCGACCGCCTCCGGGATTTCGAGGTATCGGTACAGCAGACCATAGGCTATCGGGGTCGGCCTGTCCCCGGCCCGGAAGGCCTCCACGGCTATCTCGCCGCCCGCGACTAGAGCCAGAACTTCCTTGCTCCTCTCCATGTCGATGAGGTCCCTGCCCGTCTCTTGGAGCGCCTCCTCGAAGATCGGAGTCTTCTCGAAACGGGTGGGGAGGGAGCAGAGGTTGGGGTGGGCGATCAACTTTCCGCGCTTCAAGGCTCCGAACCTTTCTGCCACGTGTTTGACGCGGGCAGGGAAGGGAAAGTTACGCTGGGCCGCCACCGCGTAGGTCCTCTCGAGCTCCTCTGGCGAGAGGCTCATCAGCTCCTTCGAAAGGGCCTTCAGATCGAGTTCCTCAGTGTCGGCGGTGAGTTCCATCAGGATTCTGTACCCGTCCAGCCACCAGATTCTCACTAGTCCTCTCCTGGAGAGGAGCTCCTCGAATACGAGGGCGAAGGTCCTGTTCACAGACTCGCCGAAGCAGAGATGCACAACTAGGTACTTCCCGAACCCCTCGAAGAGCACGAGCTTGTCGGACGGGACAGCGGCCCCCATCTTCTTGTGCTCCGCAATCTCGTCGACCACGAGGGCCCTCGCGGCTGCGCTGCCCGGAATCTCCTTGATCGCCTCCTCAACCTCCTGCGCTCCCCTGTCGAGTGCCTCGGAGACGGACCTCCTGAGCCTCCCTGTCTCTCGGGCCAGCTCGAAAGGTATCGGCAGCATTTCCCCGTCCCACGTCGCGACCGCGGCCAGGGGGTCTTCCACCGGAGTGACGTAGATCTTCCTATCGTCCGCGACCTGCTCTATCTGCCACACTTTCCCCTTACAGATGAAGTGGACTCCCACCTTCGCCTTCAGCAGGACGAACTCCTCTCCCAGTATCCCAACGGTCTCGTTCGTCGACACGTCTACAACTAGGTATCTAGTCTCGTCCGGGATCATCGACAGGTTCTCGAAGTAGTACTCTCTCGTCAGCCTCGTCCTCGAGAGTGTCTTGCCGTCGAACCTGACCTTCCTGAGTTCTGATAGGTAGCTCACGGTGCTGCTGAAGGTCTCCTCTTGCAGGTCCCTGAACGGCGCCGCCTTCCTCACCTCCTTCAACATCTGGTCGGACTCCATG
>Ga0326728_10016207_pt1 | contig 15269 bp, 15 predicted proteins | sample MB3enrmetagenome_FD_207602 | JGI IMG/M metagenome (GOLD analysis project Ga0326728, IMG submission 207602) | Lab enriched peat soil microbial communities from McLean, Ithaca, NY, United States - MB31MN | ecosystem: Environmental > Terrestrial > Soil > Wetlands > Peat | place: USA: New York...
CCGATGTTGAGGGTGACCATTCCGAGCTCGGGGTGAGCGATCCGGCCTTTGAACGACTCGAGGCCGCGCAGGATCCGCATCATCTTGCCAATCGCGTTCTCGCCGAGGTGCGGCATCGCGCCGTGCGCGGCTTTGCCGCGGGTCTCGATCGCCAGGTCGAGGACGCCCTTCTCGGCGTAGGCGACGCGCAGCCCCGTCGGTTCGCCCACGACGACCGCCTTCGCTCGCCTCAGGGGCAGCGTCTTCGCGAGCGCCATCGCCCCCTGCATCGACGTCTCCTCGTCGGTCGTGAAGGCCAGGACGACGGGGATCTTCCGGGCGACCAGGTCCTGCGCCGCGTCCAGCATCGCGACCACGGTGCCTTTCATGTCCGCGGCACCGCGCCCGTACATCCGGCCGGACGCGAGCTGGCTCTGCGAGAAGCTCCAGTAGTCCCCGATCGGCGGCGTGTCGAGGTGGCCCGAGAGCACCACCCCTCCCTGGCCGGACTCGGCGAGCAGCGCCGGGGCCTGCGGGTCGCCGAAGAGCGTGTTGCGCATGTGTATCTGGTCGGTGAACGACTGGACGTAGTCGAGCACCTCCTGCTTGTCGGAGAACGGGTCGCTCGGGATCTTGACGAGCTCCGAGAGCATGTCCACCATCTGCCGCTTCATCGGAGCAACACCCTCTCGCCGTTCGCGTACGGAACCGCTGGCGAGCTTTTCCCCCAAGGGCCCGAACGGGTTTAATCGTTCGGGTGCAAAGTGCGGTGCGCGGCGACCGCATGGGTCCGAGCGAGCGCGCGTCCGAACCCTTCGGGAGAGCCGACCGACCACCAGCCTCCCGTACGGGGGGTCAGGATGAGGGCCGCGACGCGTCCCCCATCCTCGAGGAGGGTTCGGATCCCGTCCGTGAGCTCGAGCTCCCGGGGGTGTTGGGTCTTACGGACCTTGTCGAGGGCCCCAAAGATGGAGGGGTGGAACGCGTAGACCGCCGTGGCCGCCCAGTGGCTCTTCGGGCGCTCGGGCTTCTCGGCGATCCGGGTGACGTCGAGCCGGCGAACGCCGTGGACCGACGGGCCGGGTCGGCCCTCGATCACTCCGTAGCGCCGCGGGTCGGCGACGTTCCGCACGAGGAGGACGGCGTCGAGCCCGTCCCGTTCGAGAAGCGCCCCCATCGCCCGGAGCAGGTGCCCCCGGTGCGGTTCCAGGAGGATCGCGTCCCCCGCATGCAGGAAGAAGCGCTGGCCCCCGACGGACTCCCGGGCGCAGGCGACCGCGTCACCGAACCCCTTCGACCGCGGCTGGACCACGAAGGAGATCCGGAGCCGGCTCAAGGTGTCGTAGAAGCCTCGGGTTTCGGTCAGCCGCTCTCCGTGGTGGCGATGCCGGTGCAGGAACTTCGGGTCGACGGAGAAGTAGTTCCGGACCACCTCCGCGTCCCGCGGCTGGTGGACGATCGTCAGGTGGACCGACCCCGCGGCCACGAGGGTCTCGATGACGAGGTGGGCGACCGGCTTCAGGACCGGTAGCCCGCTGCTGCCGGTGTCGTAGAGGGGGAGGAACTCCTTCCGAAGCCCCCGACTCCACGGGAGCATTCGGGTCCCCTCGCCTGCGAGGGTGACGATGGCCTCCATAGGCCGACCTTAGGCCGAGGGTCCCCCGGGGGTGGGTTCACTCGGAGCCGTCGCGGCGGGGTCGTTCGCGTGCGGGGCCCGCGCCTCGATCGCCGGGCGGCTATCGACCGACCGCCACTGGACGGTCGGCTGCACGACGTAGCGCCGGGCTTCGAGCCGACGCCGGTAGTGGACGAGGTCGTGGAAGATCTCCCGGATCACCTCTTCGAGATCGCGGGTCCGCCGGTAGCCGAGCTTCGGGAGGTGCTCGTGGATCGGGTTGTAGTAGTGCTGCTCGGCCTCGACCCGCGGGTCGGGCGGGTGCTCGATGACGGGCGAAAGGTGGAACTCCTTCGCCACCCGGGCCGTGGTCTCGGCGAGCTCGTTGACGGAGTACGCCGCGTCGAACTGGTTGAACACGCGGTACTCCCCCGGCTGGGCGGGGTTCTCGATCGCGAGACGCAGCGACTGCATGGAGTCCTCGAGGGCGATGAACCCCCGCCGCTGCTCGCCCTTCCCGTAGGCGGTGATCGGGAGGCCTAGGACGGCTTGGGCGATGAACCGGTTGAGGGCGGTTCCCCAGGTCTCGTCAAAGTCGAAACGGGTGAGGAGGCGGCGGTCGCTGATCTCCTGCGTCCGAATGCCGTAGATGACCCCCTGCATCACGTCGGTCGCGGCGATGCCGAAGATCTTGGAGGCGTACATCACGTCCCCCGAGTCGAAGACCTTGCTCCAGTGATACCATGAGCCCGCCTGGCGCGGGAACGGGAGATAGTCCTTCCGGCCGTGGTACTCCATCTCGAACATCCCCTCGGGGATGTCGGTGTTGGGGGTCCCGTACTCGCCCATCGTCCCCATCTTCACCAGGTGGGCCCGCGGGCAGGTGTCGCGGATCGCGTAGAGCAGGTTGAGCGTCCCCGTGAGGTTCTCAACTTGAGTCGTGACCGCGTGGTGGACGTCAATCATCGAGTATGGCGCGCTCCGCTGCTCGGCCAGGTGGACGATCGCGTCCGGCTTCTCGTGGTCGAGCAGGTTGTGGACGAACGGGTAGTCGCAGACGCTGCCGCGGTAGAACCCGATCTCCTTCCCGAGGATCTCCTTGACCGCCTTTTGGCGGGCGGGGAACGAGGGGATGGGCGTCGCCGACCAGGAACCGACCTCCTTGACCCGGCGTCGGGTCACGAAGTTGTCGACACCGACCACCTCGTGGCCCCGAGCGAGGAGGTGGAGGGCGAGCGGCCAGCCGGAGTACCCATCAATGCCGGTTACGATGACCTTCATGGTTCTGCGGAGTAATCATGGACCGGCCCGGTTTAAAAGGCGAACGGGCTCCCACGAGTTGGGCCCAAAGGAGCATAAACGCGGTCGGGGTGGACCCTCTCCGAGGCCGACCTCAGGACCGGTCCGAATGACGGCATCCGATGTCCGCATCGTGGACACCCGGGACGAGCCGCTCACGGGCGCGATGATGGTGGTCGGGTTCCCGACGCACGGTCTGGTCGGCTCGGTCGCCGCGTCCTACCTCGTGCACTCGCTCGACATGGCGCTCGTCGCGTACATGACGAGCGAGGAGTTCCCGCCGACCGTCATCATGGAGGAGGGGATCGTCAACGCTCCGGTCCGCTTCTACGCGAGCAAGATCGTCTGCGGCGTGGACCGCTCGTGCGACCAGCTCTTGGTCGTGCTCTCGGACATCCAGCCCCCGCCGTCGATGTTGAACGCCATCGGCCGAGCCCTCCTCGACTGGGCCGAGGCCAAGGGGATCCAGCTCATCGTCGCGGTCGAAGGCCAACCGATCGAGGGGGAAGCGCGAGGCGACGCCCGGGTGGTGGCGATGGCGAACCGGGCCGCGACCTCGCTGCTCGAGAAGTACCGCTTCGACGCCGCGAGCGGCGTGGTGACGGGTCTCTCGGGCGGGCTCCTCCTCGGGGCGATCGCGCGGACGACCCCGGTCCTCTGCCTGGTCGCTCAGGCCCACAAGGACTACCCGGATGCCCGCGCGGCCGCGAAGGTGATCGAGACGATCAACCCGCTCGTGCCGCTCCTGGTGCTCGACACGAAGCCGCTCAGGGACAAGGCCCGGCAGATCGAGGCCGAAGTGCGGAAGACGCTTCAGCAGACCCGGGAATCGATCGCGAGCATGCGGAACGCCGAGCCGCAAGGGCCGGGTGAGATGTATCGCTGATTCCGCGATGGGTCCCCCGACGGCCCCGGCACCCGAATCCCGTCCCCCGGTCACGCTCCGCGAGTTCCGTCCCGCGGACCTCCCGTACGTCGGGGCGATCGTCGCCGAGGCGCTCCACGAGCACTACGACCCATCGCTCTACAGCTCCCTCTCGATGGAGTGGCCCACCGGGTTCCTCGTCGCCGCCGACCCCTTCGAGACCCCGGCAGGCTTCCTGCTCGGCGTGAACCAGGTCGACAGCGAGGCCCGGATCCTGATGTTCGCGGTCGAGCGCCGGCAGCGTTCGCAGGGGATCGGGACCCTCCTCATGTCGACGTTCTTCGAACGATGCCGCGAGCGAAGGTTCCGCCGCGTGACGCTCGAGGTCCGGGTGTCGAACGCCACCGCCATCCGGTTCTACTCCCGCTACCAGTTCTCCGTGGTCGACCTATTGCGCGCCTACTATTCCGACGGGGAGAACGGCTACCAGATGGCCTGCGACCTCCGCTGACCCGCGACCCGTCCATCCGCAGGCTTCAAAGCCTACCCCTTTGGTGCCCTCCACCTATGCCTACCGGTTGGCCCGCGGCGAGCGACCTGATGACCGAGCGTCCGGTGACGCTCCCGTACGACGCACCGATCTCGAAAGCGCTCGGCCTGATGCGCACGCGACACATCCACGAGATCCCGGTGCTCCGGAACACCCGCCTCATCGGAATGCTCACGATCGAGTCGATCGCCCGACGCGGCCGCTGGTCGCTCACGACCAAGGTCGAGCACTTGCTCGTCCTCCCTCCGCTGATCCTTCCCACCACCTCGTTCCCGGAGGTCGCGGAACAGCTCCTCGCGACCGGGCTCAGGGCCGCGCCGGTGGTCGGTCGCCGCGGCGAGCTTCTCGGGGTCATCAGCCGCACGGACCTCGTGCGCGCGATGCCCGGGCTGGCGGTCTTCCGCTCCGCGGAGGGACCCACCGTCGAGCAGATCGCGCGCGCGGCCGACGAGGTCGTCCACGAGGACGACCAGTGTCGTAACCTCATCACCCAGCTCCGTCTTCTCGAGGACCACCCGCTCCCGGTCGTCGACCGGAAGGGTCGGATCGTGGGGGCGGTCGGCGTCTCCGACCTCACCGAGGTCCTCTGGCGTCCTGTCGTGGGCGGGAAGCGCGACGCGCGGGCGAACCGCTCCGCGCTCGAGGTCAAGGTGGGTTCGATCATGCACGCTCCCGCGGTCACGATACCCCTCGGCGCCTTCGCCATCGACGCGGCCCGGGTGATGGCCCGGGAGAAGGTCTCGAGCGTCTTCGTCGTCGAGGACCATCGACCGACCCGCGTCGTCGGGGAGGTCGACCTGCTGAGCCTCGCCATCTCCCGCGCCCGTCCGGGCGTTCGCCCCGAGGGCGTGGAGAACGTCTACGTCGAGATCACGGGCCTCCGCGGCTCGTCCGACCCCGGGCTCCTCGCCGACATCGACGGCGGGATCGCGAAGGGCCTTCGTCGGATCGCCCGGTACGTCCGCCCGACGCTGCTCACCCTCCACTTCGCCCCGCAGGGCGCCCACCGCACGAGCGACCTCACGGTCGAGGCACGCCTGTTCACCGAGCAGGGCCGCATCTTCTACGCCTCCCACACCGGCTGGAACCTGATGGCCGGGGTCGCGGGGCTCCTGGACGAGCTCACCGCACAGACCCGCCGGGAGAGCGAAGTACCGCGCGGCAAGGGTCGGCGGACCCTCCTCCGACCCGAGGCGGACGAAGCGACCTCCGAGGACCCGGACCTTGAGGCGAAGCTTCGCGCCCTTTCGGACGACGACGACGAAGCGTAGGAGGGAGGTTCCATGATCCCCGGCGGGCCCCGCAACGCGCGCCAGATGCAGCTGATGATGCGCCGCATGGGCATGACGACGGAGGAGGTTGCGGACGTCGAGGAAGTGATCGTCCGGACCAAGACGAAGGACCACGTCTTCCACGCGCCCGAAGTGACGATCCTCACCGTCCAGGGGGTGCGGACCTACCAGGTCGTGGGCACTCCCGAGGTCCGACCGCGTTCTGGGGCCATGCCGTCGTCGAGCTCCGGGGCGGCCCCCGTCGCACCGCCCGCCGCCCCCAGCGGCCCGCCCGAGGAGGACATCCGCCTCGTGATGGAGCAGGCGAGCGTCTCACGGGAAGAGGCGATCGAGGCCCTCTTCCAGGCGAAAGGGGCCCCCGCGGAGGCGATCTTGCAGATCCTCTCCCGAGGGGGGTAGTGGCCGACCCCGCCGGCCCGATCGCGAAGGAATGCGTCGAGGGGTACCTCTTCGCCTCCCCTCCGCTCGAGCTCCTCCTCTTCCGACGGCCCCCGGCCCGGGGACGCATCTGGGTCCCCGTAAGCGGCAAGGTCGAACCCACCGACCCGGACTTCCCGTCCGCTCTTTGCCGCGAGGTCGCGGAAGAAACCGGTCTCGCCCTGCGGCCGGACCAGCTCATCGACCTCGACTGGCACGTACCGTTCCGGGCCGACAACGGCGAGACCTGGCGGCTCCATGCCTTCGCGGTCGAAGTTGCCCGCTCGTTCCGGCCCCGCCTAAGCCCGGAGCATGAGGCAGCCGAGTGGGTCCCGGCCGAGGAAGCGGTCCGCCGCCTCCACTTCGACGACAACCGGGCGGCGGTCGAGCGGCTGCGCAAGCGCCTTGCCGGCACATCCCGATAGGTCCCCCCTCGGCAGAACGCCGGATCGAGCCGACCCCCCCAAACGTTTAGCCGCGCCCTCCGGTCTTCGAGCGATGGCGGAGAATCCCCCCACCTCCAGCCCAGCGATCCCTGTCGCGCGCGTCTTCGCCACCGTGGGCCCGGACCTCGTGGAGGCGATCCGGGTGGCGAAGCCGAAGCGGGTGATCCTTCAGGTCCCGGGGGGCCTCGTCCGCAACGCCCACGACCTCGCCGCACGGTTGCGCGAATCGACCGGAGTTCCGGTCGACCTCGCGACCCGCCCCTGCTTCGGGGCCTGCGACTTCCCCTCCCGCGACGAGGCGCCGCGGGCCGACCTGGCCGTGGTGCTCGGACACGCGCCGATCCCGAACGTCCCGCTCCCGCGCCCCACCTTCTTCGTCGAGATGCGCGAGTCGGGGGGCGACCCCGAGAAGCTCGCCACGATCGTGGCGCAGGCGAAGCTTCCCACCCGGCTGGGTCTCGTGGCCTCGGTCCAGCACCTCGACCTCGTCGAGCCGCTGCGGTCTGCCCTCGGTCGTCGAGGATACGACGTTCGCGTGGGGACCGGGGACCGTCGCCTCGCGTTCCCGGCCCAGGCGCTCGGCTGCAACTACACGGGCGCGGAGGCGGTCGCGGGCGAGGTCGATGCGTTCCTCTTCCTCGGGACCGGTCGGTTCCACCCGATCGGTCTCGCGTTCGCGGTGGACCGTCCGGTCCACGCTCTCGACCCCCTCCAAGGCGTGCTCGAGCCACCGATCGACCGCGGGGCCCTGATCCGGAAACGCCAGCTCGTGGTCGCCGGGGTCCGGGACGCGCGCCGCTGGGGGATCCTGGTGTCGACGTTCGCCGGGCAGAACCGCAGCCCGACCGCGCTCGCGCTCCAGGAGCGCGCCCGGGCCCGCGGGTGGGACGCCGAGATCCTGCTCTTCGACCGCCTGGACGGCCGGGACCTCGAGGGACGTGCCTTCGACGCCTACGTCAACACCGCCTGCCCCCGGATCGCCCTTGATGACGGGGCCAATTATCCGAAGCCGATCCTGACGCCCCCCGAGTTCCTGATGGCGCTCGGGGAGCTACCGCTCGAGCCGTACCGTTTCGATACCTACCACTAACGCCGCAACTCGAAAGAACCGGGACGGCGGTCCTGTTTCCCGTGAAGTGGTTCCTCCTGGGAGCCGTCGCGGCCCTCGCCGCGGGCGTCGCGCTGGTCGCCCTGAGCGTTGTGGAGGGAGGCGCGAGCGTCGCGCTCTTCGTCTTCGTTCCAGTCGTGTCGGGCTCGTCCGTCACCTTCCTTCTCGGGGTAGCGCTGCTCGTCGTCGGTTTCCTCTCGCTCCCGTTCGCCCTCGCCGAGGGATGGGACGAAGCCGCCCCAGCCCTCCCCTCGAGCGGGACCGCGCCGTCAGAAGGTCAGGGCGGCGTCGGGGGGGTCGTCCTCATCGGGCCAGTACCGATCGTCTTCGGGTCCTGGAAAGGGATCTCCCGGCGGACCCGGTGGTATCTCGCCCTCGCCGGGGCGGTCCTGCTCACGATCGCGTTCGTTTGGTTCGTGCTGTTCCTACTGTTCCTGCGGTAGGGCCCCCCGCCGCGGCGTGGGCCACCTTGAGGAACATCCGGTGCAGGCGGGGATCCCCGGAGAGCTCCGGATGGAACGTGAGTCCCCAGATCGGGCCGGAACGGACCCCGACGACCTCGGTCCCGTGCCAGGCGAACGGCGTCACGTCGTCGCCGAGCGAGTGGACCCTCGGGGACCGGATGAACACCCCGGGGAACGGGCCTCCCTCGAGCCCCTCGACGCGCACGGGCGCCTCGAACGACTCGCGCTGGGAGCCGTAGTCGTTCCGGCGGACCGCGACGTCGAGGACACCGAGCGTGGGGGGGTCGAGGCCCGAGAACCCGGGAACGAGCTCGCGCGCGAGCAGGATGAGCCCGGCGCACGTGGCGAGCACCGGAAGGCCCGAGCGGATCCGGTCGTTGAGGTGGTTCCAGAGGCCGGCCTGGACCAGGAGCCGGGCAATCGTCGTGGACTCTCCCCCCGGGAGCAACAGGGCGCCGACCCGGCCCAGTTCCTGGGGGGTACGGACCGCGACAACATCGTCACCCGGAACGACCTTGCCGAGCGCGCGCAGGGTCTCGGGAACGTCGCCTTGTAGTGCGAGGACGCCCACCTTCATTTGCGCTTTCGAAGCTCCTCGATGACCGTCTTCGCGCGGTCGAATCGAATCTGATGGTCCTTCACGAGCCGCTCGACGACCCGGTCGACCTCGTCCGGTTTCGCCCCGGCGCTCACGGCGAGGTTCCGGGCGTGCAGCTCCATGTGTCCCCGCTGAATCCCTTCCGTCGCGAGGGCGCGAAGGGCGGCGAAGTTCTGCGCGAGCCCCACGGACGCGAGCACCGACCCGAGCTCGCTCGCCGACTTCACTCCGAGGACCTTCACGTTCGCCTTGGCGGTCGGGTGCACGGCGGTCGCGCCTCCGACGAGCCCGACCGGGACTGGGATCTCGATGGTCCCGACCAGGTTCCCGTTCGGGTCCTTCTCGTAGGTGGTGAGGGGGAGGATCGAGGTGCCGACGCCGGTCGCCTTCCAGGCGGCAAAGGAGTGCGCGCCCGCCTCGATCGCCCGGAAGTCGTTCCCGGTCGCGACCACGACCGCGGAGACGCCGTTCATGATCCCCTTGTTGTGCGTCGCGCAGCGGAACGGGTCCGCCACGGCGAGGGCGTAGGCGTCCAGGATCGAGTCGACGACCTGGGGACCGGTGCTGGTCTTGGTCTTGAGGAGGTTCGCCGGGAACGTGGCGTGGGCCCGCGCGAGCCGGTGGACCGCGAGATTCGAGATGATTCGGAGCACGGGCCGACCGCCCGCGAGCCGCCCGATCTCGGGCGCGAGCGCCTCGCACATCGTGTTGACGGCGTTCATGCCGCCCGCGTCGCGCGCGTCGACGAGGAGATGGGCGACGACCATGGTCCCGCGCGCGGAGGGGACGATCCGGACCTCGAGGTCCTTCGCACCACCCCCGTACTGGACGAGCACCGGGTCCTTCGCGTTGGCCGCCTCCAGCAGCCGGTCGCGCGCGTGAAGGATCCGGTGACGCGCGGCCTCCGGATCGGGAACGTCGAGGATTTGGATCTGCCCGATCATGACCGGCGCCGTCGTCTCGGCCGTGAAGCCGCCGGCTGCCCGGACGACCTTGGCGGCGTTGGAAGCCGCCGCGACCACGCTGGGCTCCTCGATCGCCATCGGGATGAGGTAGTCGAGGCCGTTGATCCGGAAATTGGTCGCGACGCCGAGCGGGAGCGGCATGACGCCGATCACGTTCTCGATCATACGATCGATGAGCGCCGGGTCGACCCCCGGCGGGAACTCGAACGACCGCGCTTCCTCGGGCGTCAGCTTCGCCCACTTCTGGACGAACGCGCGACGCTCCGCAACCGTCCGCCGGTAGAATGCCGGGACCTCCGAGGATTTCTCTTCCATGTTTCACTCCTGGGCCGACGGCTCCGCCTCCGCGTCGCCCATCGGGGACTTTCCCGCCTTCGCCCGCGCTACAATGACCTTTGCGGGTCGCAAGAGCCCGCCGAAGAACCGGTACCCTTGCTGCACGACCTCGGCGACCGACCCGTCGGGATGGGCCTCGTCCGCCGGGGCCTCCCCGATCGCCTCGGCCTCTTCGGCCCGGAACGGTTTGCCGACCGTGGCAACGGGCTCGACGCCCTCGTGCTTCAGGAAGGTCGTCCACTCGTGGTCGAGGAGGTCGAGGCCCTTGCGCATTGGGTCCGACGTTGGCAAGCGTGCGAGCGAGTCGCGGGCAACCCGAAACGCTTCGATGATCGGGAGCAACTCGCGGACCAGCCCCGCTCGGGCCTGTCGGGAGATCGATTCGCGGTCGCGTTCGACCCGGCGCCGGAAATTGTCGAAGTCTGCGAGGAGATACTTGTAACGGGTCGCCCAGTCCCCGGCGGGCTCGGGCGAAGCTTCGACCCCCGGTTTGGCCGCTCCCCCGCCGTCGGTGCGGGGAGTCCCGGGAACCTCAACGGTGTCTTCGGGCATCGGGGTCGGTCGGTCGCAGGGTGGCTGGCCCTAATGAGGCTTGTTGCGTGGGCGGGAACCCACCCGGTTTCGGTTTCGGTGAGAGCCTCACGGTGCCGTTGGTAGCGGGTCGGGGGAACCTCCCGGCGTCCCTCCGGGAGGCAGGAAAACGGGCCTTCCGGAGGCCCTGCCCCAGCGGTCGGAACCACCCGTTCCCGGGGGGTCGGTACGGGGTCATTTTTCCTCCGAAACCCAAGCGTTATAACGCATGCCCGGCTCGGTAATTTCGGGTCAATTTCCACCCAGATTTACGATGGCGGAACAGTCGGTTAACGCCCCAGTATACGACGCCAGTTCCATCCAGGTACTCGAGGGGCTTTCGGCGGTCCGACGGCGCCCCGGAATGTACATCGGTTCGACCGACGCGCGGGGTCTTCACCACCTGGTCTACGAGGTCGTGGACAACTCGATCGACGAGGTCCTCGCCGGAGCGTGCGACGAGATCCAGGTGACGCTCCAGACCGACGGCTCGTGCTCCGTTCGGGACAACGGCCGGGGCATCCCCGTCGAGATCCATCCCAAGTACAACCGGCCCGCGCTCGAGATCGTGATGACGGTCCTGCACGCGGGCTCGAAGTTCGACCGGAACACCTACAAGGTGTCGGGCGGGCTCCACGGGGTCGGCGTCCACGTGGTGAACGCCCTCTCCGAGTGGCTCGAGGTGCGGGTCTCCCGGGACGGCAAGGAGTACTTCCAACGGTACGAGCACGGCGCTCCCATCGCGCCGCTCAAGGTCGTGGGCAAGTCGGAATCGACCGGAACGGACGTCCGGTTCAAGCCCGACAGCACGGTCCTCGAGACCACGGCGTTCGACAAGGAGACGGTCGCGCGCCGCTTGAAGGAGCTCTCGTTCCTCAACCCCGGCGTCACGATCCTGTTCAAGGACGAGCGGGACGGGTTCACCGAGAAGTATCACCACGCCGGCGGGATCGTCGAGTTCGTCGAGGACCTGAACAAGGGCGCGAACGTGCTCTTCCAGCCCCCGATCTCCCTGCACGCGAAGCGGGACACCACCGACATCGAGGTGGCGCTCCAGTACAACGATGGGTACAACGAGACCGGGCTCGCGTTCGTCAACAACATCAACACGGTCGACGGCGGCACCCACGTGATGGGCCTCCGCTCCGCCCTCACCCGGACCCTGAACGACTACGCGCGCAAGCGCGGCTTCGTTAAGGGCGACAAGGAGGGCCTTACGGGCGAGGACGTTCGGGAGGGGCTCACGTCGGTCCTGTCGGTCAAGGTCCTCGAGCCGCAGTTCGAGGGCCAGACAAAGGCCCGGCTCGGGAACTCCGAGGTGAAGGGCCAGGTCGAGACTGCGGTCAACGAGAAGCTCGCCGAGTTCCTCGAGGAGCATCCCGCGGTCGGCCAGTCGCTGATCTCGAAGGCCGTCCAGGCCTCCCAGGCGCGCGAGGCCGCGCGCAAGGCCCGTGAGCTCACCCGCCGCAAGGGCCTGCTGGAAGGAGGCGGACTACCCGGCAAGCTCGCCGACTGCCATTCCCACGACCCCGCGGAGTGCGAGCTCTTCCTCGTGGAGGGGGACAGCGCCGGCGGGACCGCGAAGCAGGGACGGGACCGGGAGTTCCAGGCGGTCCTGCCGCTCCGAGGCAAGATCCTGAACGTCGAGAAGGCCCGCCTCGACAAGATGCTCGCGAACGACGCGATCCGCGCGCTGATCACGGCGATCGGGATCGGGATCGGCGACGAGCAGGACCTGACGCGCCTTCGCTACCACAAGATCATCCTGATGACGGATGCCGACGTCGACGGCTCGCACATCCGGACGCTCCTGCTCACGCTGTTTTACCGGAAGATGCCGGAGCTCATCACCGAGGGCCACGTCTTCATCGCGCAGGCGCCCCTCTACCGGATCCAGAAGGGCAGCCGCATCCAGTACGCCTACTCCGACGACGAGCAGCAGAAGATGCTCGCCGAGCTCGGCGGGATGAAGGGCGTGACGATGAACCGGTACAAGGGGCTCGGCGAGATGACCGCGGAGCAGCTCGCCGACACCACGATGAAGCCCGGGATGCGCACGCTCCTCAAGGTCACGGTCGAGGATGCCGGTCGCGCGAACGTGCTCTTCCAGATCCTGATGGGCGAAGAGGTCGAGCCGCGCCGCCAGTACATCCAGGACCACGCGGTCGAGGTCACGAACCTCGACATCTGACCGGGGCGAACGCCCGCGCCCTCGTGGGTCTGAGGGCCGTGGGGTCGGCTCGGAGAGAACGGCTTTAACGCGGGACCCCGTCCGGGCCGGCGTGGGGCCCCCGGACTCTCCGCGGTCGACCGTGTTCCGAGGGGGGCTTCTGGTCACCCAGGACCCCCAACGACGCGTGGTCCGAGGTGACCTTCGGGTCGAGGGCGGTCGGATCTCCGCCGTCGGAGACGTGGGTACGGCTCCAGCGGACGAGGAGGTCGACGCCTCGGGATACGCCATCGTGCCCGGGTTCGTCAACGCCCACTCCCACGTCGCGATGAACCTCCTCCGGGGGATCGCCGACGACCGGGAGCTCGCGGGATTCCTCGAGACCCTCTTCGCCGTGGACGCGCGTAGGACGGAGGCGGACGTCGAGGCCGGGGCGCGGGCGGGGATCGCCGAGATGCTCCTCTCGGGAACGACCTCGTTCCTCGACCTCTACTACTTCGAGGACGCGGTCGCCCGGGCCGTCGAGTCGCTCGGGATCCGAGGCTTCCTCGGCTGGGCCGTCCTCGACCCGGATCTCACGACCCAGAAAGGGGTCCCGGTCGAGAACGCCCGGGCGTTCATCGGGCGCTGGAAGGGCCACGCGCTCGTCTCTCCCCTCGTGGCGCCCCAGGGCGTCTACGTGTGCGGTGAGGAGACGTGGCTACGCGCCCGCGAGGTGGCGGAGACCGCCGGGACGCTCGTCCACTACCACCTCGCCGAGACCCGCCGGGAGGTCCACGAACATCAAACGAAGACCGGTCGGCGCCCGGTCGTCTGGCTCGAAGAGATCGGGTTCCTCGGCCCTCGGTCGGTCGCCGCGCACGCGGTGTGGCTGACGGGAGAGGAGATCGGTCTTCTCGCGAAGCGGGAGGTCGGGATCGCCCATTGCCCCAGCTCCAACCTGAAGCTCGCGTCCGGTGGGGTAGCTCCCGTGGTCGAGCTTCGGGCGGCGGGGGCCACCGTCGGGCTCGGCACGGACTCGGTCGCGAGCAACAACTCCCTCTCGATGCTGCGCGAGATGCACCTCGCGGGGCTGGTCCAGAAGAACCAGCGCTGGGACGCCACCGTCCTCTCGGCCCGGGAGCTCCTCGACCTCGCGACCGTCGACGGGGCCCGCCTCCTCGGGCGAGCGGCCGACCTAGGCTCGCTCGAGGTGGGCAAGCAGGCGGACCTTTCCCTCTTCCGACTCGACCACCCCACCTTGTTTCCGGCGCGGCCGGAGGCGATCGTCTCGCACCTCGCCTATTCGGCGTCCGACGAGGCGATTGATTCGGTCTACGTCGCCGGAGTGCCGGTCGTCCGCCACCGGACCCTGATTCGGGCGGACTGGACCACCATCCGGCGGGAAGGCGAGGCGGCCGCCGAGGCGCTCTGGTCGGCGAGGCCCACGGGAGCGTAAGCCGGGCCGCTCGCGCTCAGCCGTGCGAAAGCGTGTCCGAAAGACGCGCGGCGAGCTTCCAGGCGAGTTCCTCGGGAGTGCCTTCGACCCCGAGCTCCCGGAGCGAGGTCAACCGCGATAGAGCGCTCGCGGAGAGCCCGAAGAGCTTCCCGAGGAGCGGCCGGTCGAGCTCGAGTGGGACGATCCCGCTGTGGAGGAGGGCGCCCCCAGCGAGATGCTGGGCCGCGCCCCCCAGGACCTGCTCCTGGTGGCCCAGGACCGAGCCCCGGGCGCTCAGGAGGCAGTACTCCGGGTCGGTGCCGGGAGGGTCGACCCACTTCGTGACGATGCCTCGCTCCGAGAGGAAGCGAACGATGCCCTCTCCCAGGCGCGCGTAGGCTCGGACGTAGTCGTTCCCCACGCGCGGGTCGGTGCGGGGAAGAACGATCGACCAAGCGAGGTCACCGGGGGCGTGGAGAAGGCCGGTCCCGCCGGTCGTGCGTCGGACCGCTGGGACGCCGCTCTTTGCGGCCCGGACCAGGTACGCCGCATCGGCGTGGACCCCCACTCCGTAGGAGACCGCGCGGTCGGTCAGGACCGCCGCCCTCACCGCTGGGACCGCGCGCCGAAGGATCGCCTCGTCCGTGCGGATGTTCTCGGAGCAGGTGACGCGGACGTCGACCCACGTCGTGAGGCCCGGACCGCCCGGCGCCTTTCGCGCCGGCCCTCCCTCGCCGGAAATGGCCCGTCCCTCCCCATCCGGGGGGGACCTCATAGGCTAAGAAGACGCCGTCGCTGGCGAGTCCATGGCAGAACTGACGGAATTCCGTCTGCACGCCGGGGACCCTGCTCCCGACTTCGAGCTGCCCGGGGTCGATGGAAAGACGTACCGCCTCGCGGACTACGCCGACCGCAAGCTGATGCTCGTGGTGTTCTGGTGCAACCACTGCCCGTACGTCCAGGCCTGGGAAGGCCGCATGGTCGAGATCGGCCGGCACTACCAGCCCCTGGGGGTCGGTATCGTGCTGATCAATTCGAACGACGCCCGTGCCTACCCGGAGGACCGGCTTGAGTCGATGGTCCAGCGCGCGGCCGAGAAGAAGTATCCGTTCCCCTACCTGCAAGACGAGACCCAGGACGTCGCGCGCGCCTACGGCGCGCTCGTGACCCCCCACCCG
>Ga0326728_10016208_pt1 | contig 15268 bp, 14 predicted proteins | sample MB3enrmetagenome_FD_207602 | JGI IMG/M metagenome (GOLD analysis project Ga0326728, IMG submission 207602) | Lab enriched peat soil microbial communities from McLean, Ithaca, NY, United States - MB31MN | ecosystem: Environmental > Terrestrial > Soil > Wetlands > Peat | place: USA: New York...
CTCGAGCGCTCCAGGCCGAGGCTCGGCGGGCTGGTTGCTTCGGCAGGCGTAGGCACGGTGCTGCTCGAAGACGTCCTGTTCGACGGCTCGGAGACTCGCGAGCCGGGAGATCCCGACCGATGAAGGTCGAGTCCTATGTTCTGCTCTTCGTCGGGTTCTTCTTCGGTCTCGTCGCTGTTGTCTACTGGCTGACCAGCCGTGAGGACGCCGGCAGCGCCATGCTGGTTGGGACGTTCCTGCTTGGCAGCGTGCCCGGCTTCTACTACCTCTGGTGGTCGCGCCGGATGTCCCCGAGGCCGGCGGACAATCCTGAAGCCTCGGTCGAGGACGGGGCAGGCATAGTCGGAGCATTTCCCGCGAGCAGCGTCTGGCCGTTCGTCCTGGCTGTTGGCGCCACATTTGTGGCTTTGGCACTCGTGTTCGGCGCCTGGACGCTGGCGGTAGGCCTGTTCCTGGCCGTAGCGGCCCTCGTCGGGGTTATCTACGAGAGTCGCCGCGGCGGCTTGGTCTAGCTCGACGCCGGACCAGGGTCGCCTCCCGGACCAGGGTCGCCTCCTGGACCAGGGTCGCCTCCCGGACCAGGGTCGCCTCCCGGACCAGGGTCGCCCCCCGGACCGCCAGCTGGCGGACGCCGTCGACCCTCCCGTATCACGAAGCGCAGAACGAACACGACCAGCACGGCCATCAGCACCAGGAAGGCCCCGAAGCCGATCGTGAAGGCTACGGTCATGCCCCGCATCGGTCAGAGCTCTCTCGGAGGTGGGTGCTGTGTTGTCACGCGGACCAGACCTTCTTGCACGAGGCTGACGACCAGGTGACCTTCCTCGTCGAAGACGAGGCCTCTTGCCAGTCCCCGTGCTCCGTAGGCGTTGGGAGACTCGTGATCCAAGAGCAGCCAACGGTCGGCCCGGAACGGGCGGTGGAACCACATGCAGTGGTCCAAGCTGACGACCATGGTTCTCCCGTCTTCCCATCGGATCTCGTGCGGCTTGAGGATCGAGTCGATGATCGACATGTCCGAGGCATAAGCGACCACGGCAGCGTGGAGCAGCGGGTCGTCGGCCAGCTCACCATCCGCGCGTACCCACAGCCGCTGGCGGGCTTCCTGATTTTCCTTCGGCAACCAAGGAAGGTCTCCGATGTAACGCTGATCGATCGGCCTTGGCCGATCCACCACGAACCAATCCGGCAACTGGTCGAGATACGGCTCGAGGCGCTCGCGAACGGTCGGCAAATCCTCGGCTCGGGGCACCTGCGGCATGTCCACCTGGTGGACGAGACCCGGGCCCTCGTCGATGTGGAACGAGCACTGGAGATTGAAGATGGCCCGGCCGTGCTGGATCGCAACGACGCGCCGCGTCGTGAACGACCGGCCGTCGCGGATGCGGTCGACCTCGTAGAGGATCGGTGCTGTCGGATCTCCAGGGCGCAGGAAGTACGAGTGGAGGGAATTGACGCGGCCCGACTCAACCGTCCGCCCGGCGGCAACGAGCGATTGTGCGGCCACCTGGCCTCCGAAGACACGCAGGCGGGTCGCGTCGAGGTTCTTGCCACGAAAGATGTTCACCTCGATGGCCTCGAGGTCGAGAAGGTCGATGAGTTGGCTCAAGGCCTCGGTCACGGATCAGACGATAGACTTCAGTCATGGCCTGGCTGATGCGCCGTGTCCGCGCGTTCCAGCAGTCGGAGCACTTCAAGCGAATGTGGAAGTACGCCTCGGTGTCGGTCGTCTCCACAATCGTGTCCCAGGTCGTGCTCTTTGTGACCTACCACGTCTGGGACGTCGGCCATTCGGCGATGCTGTGCAACGTCATCGCGACGGCGGTCGCCTCAGTTCCCGCCTACTACCTCAACCGCACGTGGACCTGGGGCAAGACAGGCCGTTCGAAGGTTTGGGGAGAGGTAGTTCCCTTCTGGTCGATCTCCTTTGGCGCCATGGTGCTGTCGACGATCGCCGTTGGAGTGGCCGCTCACAACGCCCGCCACATAGCGAGCGGATCGCTCGAGCGCGCGTTCATCGTCAACGGCGCCAACTTGGTCACCTACGCCTGCATCTGGACGGCCCGGTACTTCTTGTTCAACCGCTACCTGTTCGGAGCCCGGACTCAACGTCCCGCGCTGGCTCCGGCTCCGGCGCAGGCGTATTCCGATGATCACCCGGCCGAGATCTCGGTCCCGGTGGCCGAAGAGGGCATCGCGCTCGAGCCCGGACTCTCCGCGTTGACAGCCAACGAGACCGTCGACCCGGTCGTCGACGCTCGCTGAATCAACCGTTCCCGCTCCGCCGGGCGGCGATGTCGGCCTGCCTCACCGTGCGGGGCAGCCGTTTTGTCTGAGACCGTCTCCACTCTTCGCGGCGGCGCTCCACGAGAGCGAACGCCCAGCCTGCCAACACGGCCCAAAGCGCTAACAGGACCAGTGGCACATCGCCGGCAAGGCTGTACAGCGTGGCTCCGTCACGTAGAGGGACCGTGGCGCGCAGCACCGCCTGGACTGACAGCGGTGTCTGTTGGAGCACGTCGCCGTGGTTGTCGACGACGGCCGAGTAGCCGGTTGGCGCCGCTTGCAACAAGTCGCGGCCCTCCTCGATCGCCTGTAGGCGAGACGCCGCGATCTCCTGGGCGGGAGCCTGCTCGCTCGAGTAAGACGACGTGTTCGTCGGCACAACGATGAGCTGTCCCCCGGCTCGCACGCCAGCTCTTCCGCGGTCGGGGAAGAACACCTCGTAGGACACGAGCACGGCGACAGGTCCCGCCGGTGTCGCCATCATCCCGTTCCCGTGTCCCGGGATGGCATCGCGGGGAACTGCCTGAAGGTTCGCCAGGTGGGAGAAGAACGACCGCCACGGGACGTACTCGCCGAAGGGGACCCGGTGAACCTTCTCGAAGACGGCGACGAGAGCACCAGACGGGGAGTACGCGACGATCTCGTTTCGAAACTGCGCGGCGCCAACGGGTTCGGTGACGCCTGCGACGAGCGTCGCGTGAAGGTTTCGGGCGATCTCTGAGAGCTGAGCGGCTTCGGGCGAACCTTTGAGCTGCCGGCCGAGCGCCACGACATCCTCGGGCCAGAGGACGAGATTGACCGGAGGCCGAACCGCGGCGGTCGCGCGCAACGCAGCGGCGTACACGACCGAGGCCGGGACCTGCAGGTCGGACAGGCCTCGCTGCCCGCCACCTTGCACGATCGCGACGCGCACAGTGCGTAGCGAAGGCCCGCCGTCGGGCGCGAACGCGCCCCAAATGGCGAACGAGACCACAACGGCCAAGCTGAGACAACCTGCGATCAGGCCATGAGCGTATGGGCGGCCATGTGCCCGACGCCGTTGGAACCAGGTCGCGGCGAGATCGGCGACTGCGGTGCCGGCGAGGTAGGTCACGCCCACCAAGGCGACCGTGCCGCCGATACGTGCGGTACCGACCAGGGGGCCGCTCACCTGCCCGAGGGCGATCCCACCCGGTGGCACGCCGCCGAACGGCCAGCGCTCGCGGACCCACTCTGCGAGAGTCAAGAGTGCCGCCAGTGCCGGTAGCCGGGCTCGTCCGGGTGGGGCCAGCGCACAGGCGACGGCGAAGATCGCCGACTGGAGCACGACCAGCCCGGCATAGCCGAGAAACGTGAATTTGTCGGCCCAGGCGAGGCCGATCGCGAACTGTCCGACGCCCACGAGAAAGCCAGCTGCCGCTCGGCCGCCGACAGACCGGTCTCTCAGGGTCCAAGCGAGAAGTGCCACTCCGCAAAGCGCCAGAGGCCACGGCCCGAACGGTGGCAGCGAGAGTGCCACGAGAACGCCACCGCCAAGTGGGGCGAGCAAACGAAGAGGCCGGCAAGCGCGCTTCATCGGTTCAGGCGATCGCGGACCTCCAGCGCAGCTCGCTCGCCAGTAGTCAAGCATGCCGGAATGCCGATCCCGCCCAGAGATGGGCCCGCAACCGTGAGCGCGGGCAATTCGCCGAGGGCCGCTTGAGCCCGCTCGATCTTTCGCAGGTGCCCGGGCAGGTACTGCGGGAAGGCGCGGGGCCAGCGCTGGACCAGGCTGGCAAGCGGTGGGGCCGAGGCGCCGATCAGCTCTCGTAGTTCGCCGAGTACTGCTTCGACGAGCTCCTCGTCGGACATCGAGGAGGGTCGTTCGTCACGGTAGCGCCCGGTCGAGGCGCGGACGACGACTTCTCCGGCGCCAGCGGCGTGAGGCCACTTGGCCGACAAGAAGGTGCAGCCGGTCACGATCCGGCCCTCGCAGCGGGGCACGAGGAAGCCGCTTGCCTGAGGCAGTCCGGACAACACGCCCGAGGGCCAAGCGAGAGTCACGAGTGCAACGCTGGAATGTGGGATCGAGCCGAGCTCAGCGGCCGCCGCCGGGGCGTCATCAACGAGCAATCTCGCGGCGACATAGCCGGGTGCCGCCAGCACGATGCCATCCGCGACGATCGTTCCGCTCGCCGTTTCGAGCTCGTAGCGATCCCTGACTTGCCGGAGGGCCGTGACCGCTGTGCCCGTTCGGAGCTGCACGCCGCGGCCCTGGAGGTCCACGACGAGCGCTTCAACCATACGGCCGAGCCCACCCCGCATTCCGAGGAAGAAAGGCATGGCCTTGGTGCTCGCGCCCGCCGACGGCTTTGGCGTGCTCCGGGCCAACAGCCTCAGCGCGCGAGTCACGCTGCGATGGCCGACGAGTGCCTTGGCCACCTGCGGGGCCACGACCACGAGTGAGAGCTGGTCGAGGCCGCCGGCGTTGATACCGCCGAGCAGGGGATCGACTAGGCGTTCGACAAGCTCCCGGCCGAGCCGGCGCTCGAGGATGGAGGCCGCGCTCCACTCGGGCCCCCCCGGATCGCTCGCGCCGCCGCCCCCATGGGCGCGGCCGGTCACAATTTCCTCTGGGGCAAGGCCCAGGCTCGAGGCCGTGATGGGTGCGCGCAGGGCCAGAAGATCAATCGCCGCTCGGGCAAGACCGCGACCGCTCACAATCCGCGACCGGGCAAGAGCCACCATGTCGGGGGGCAAGCCGAGGATGAGCCCGGCTGGCAGCGGGTGGAGCCGTCCCCGGGCCACCACCGATGCCGAGCTTGTCGCCGGTGCCAGGAGATCGTCGGCGATCCCGAGTTGGCCGCACAGCTCCGCGGCACTCGGGTTCCGGGTCAGGAAGTTGTCGGGACCGAAATCGATCGAGCATCCCCGGAACTCACCGGACGCGATCTTGCCCCCGAAGCGGTCATCGGATTCCAGCACGAGGACCTCGATGTCGGGCCCGCCGCTCTGGCGGTCCGCGCCGCCCTGGCGGTCCGCGCCGTTCTGGAGCTCGCGGCTAGCGGGAGGTGCACCGGCGAGGACACGAGCTGCGGCGAGCCCGCTGATCCCTCCGCCCACGACGGCAATGACACGGCTCATCGCCCTAGAAGTCCTTCGCGCGCTCAATGACGAGTTCAGCCAGCCCAGCACACATCCTCGGCTCTGCGTTCAACGACGCGGTCCGGGCAAAGGCCATGCCCGCTGCGGCAGCGACGTGGCTCGCCTCGATGTCGAGGTCATAGAGGATCTCGAGGTGATCCGACGTGAAGCCCGCCGGGCAAACCACCACGGCACTCACTTGCTCGTTCGGCAGTGCTCGCAGTCTGTCGAGGATATCGGGGCCCAGCCATGGCTCGGGGGTCCGACCGGCGCTCTGCCAGGCGACGTCCCAGCGTCCTAGCCCCGAGGCGGACGCCACAAGCTCACCACTGCGCCGGAGCTGGTCGGCGTACGGGTCACCGTCCGCGACGACGCGAACCGGAAGGCTGTGCGCGGTGACGAGCAGGAGGAGCTCCCCGTTTTCCCGAGCGTCGGTTCCAACGGTCCCGAGCGACTCGAGCGCTTGGATCACCCGCTCGGCGAGGAGCTCGATCAGCACGGGATGCTCATGCCAGTGCTCGACGAAGGCGGCGGACATGCCGAGCTCGGTTGTCCGCTGGGTCGCACGAGCCACGTACTCGCCGACGCTGCTTCGTGAGTAGTGGGGCGCAAGCACGAGTCCGACAAGGTTGCGTGCTCCCTGCGCGGCGAGGTCCTCGACGGCGTTCTCGATGAAGGGGTAGGAGTGCTTGTTCCCGAGGCTGCACAGAAAGCGGCCAGGAAACCGGAGCTCCAACTGCTGCTGGATTCCTGCCACCTGTTCGGCGGTGCACCGCGAGAGAGGGGAGACTCCGCCGATCGCCTCGTATCGCCCGACCAGTTCGGCCAACTGTTTAGTGCTTGGTGGAAGTCCGCGACGGACGTCGGTGTAGAAGGCCTCGATCTGTCCGGGCGAGGACGGGGTCCCATACGCCATGATGAGGACCCCGATTTGTCGGGGAGTTGGTGTCATCGTTCGGCCACTTCACCTGGAGGCGTGCCCGGGCGCCAGTCATGGACTGTATTGACCACCTGGGCGAGCATCTCCGGGTCGGTCTCGGGCAGGACACCGTGCCCGAGGTTGAAGATGTGGCCTGGTTTGCCGCCCGCGTCAAGAAGGACCTTGGTTGTCTCTTCGATCACCACGCCGACCGGCGCAAGGCACAAGGCCGGGTCCAGATTGCCCTGGACCGCCTTGCCGGGACCGACGCGACCCCGGGCGACAGAAAGCGGCACACGCCAGTCGACACCTACCACGTCGGCTCCCGCCTCGGACATAAGCCCGAGCAGCTCGCCCGTGCCGACGCCGAAATGGATCCTGGGTACGCCGAGATCGCCTGTCCCCTCGAGTACCTTGCGCGAGGCGGGCAATGCGAACGTCGTGTAGTCCGCGACAGAGAGGGCTCCCGCCCAGCTGTCGAAAAGCTGGATCGCCGAGGCGCCAGCCTTGATCTGGGCCCTCAGCGCTGCCAGCGCCATGTCGGCAAGACGATCGACCATCTCGTGCCACAGCTCGGGTTCGCCGTGCATGAGGGCCTTGGTGCGGGCAAAGGTCTTGGAGGGACCACCTTCGACGAGGTAGCTAGCGAGGGTGAACGGAGCACCGGCGAAGCCGATCAACGGGACGTCCAGTTCGCCCACGGCGATTCGAACGGTCTCGAGCACGTGAGCGAGGTCAACCTCGGGCTCTAGAGGCCGAAGACGCCTCAGGTCCTCGCGTGTACGAAACGGCGGGTCGATCACAGGCCCCCGTCCTGACACGATCCCGACCCCGACCCCGATCGCGGCTAGCGGCACGACGATGTCGGAGAACAGGATGGCGGCATCGACGCCGTAGCGGCGTACCGGTTGAAGAGTCAGCTCGGCGGCAAGCTCGCTCTGGGCGATCGCGTCCAAGATGTCGCCGTCTCCACGCAATTGGCGGTATTCGGGAAGAGATCTGCCTGCTTGACGCATGAACCACACCGGTGTCCGCTCAACAGAGACACACCGGCACGCCCGGAGGAAGGGCGAATCCAGTGCTCGCACGGCACGACAGTATCCTGACCTTCGGGCAAGCCCCATTCATCGCGTTAGGGGCTGGATTTGCACGTGTCTTTGGACTAAGAAGTATGCCGTGAGCGACGCAGTAGTACTGCCGCGCCCGCACAGCCGACAGCAGCCGGGGGGGCCCCAGTTGCTCGCCGTTGGCGTAGTCGTCTGGCTTGGCTCGGAATTCATGTTCTTCAGCGGCCTGTTTGCCGCATTCTTCACGATCCGCGCCCACAACATGCCGTTGTGGCCTCCACCGGGGACCTTTCCTCCCGGAACACACCTCGACACGATCCAGGCGCTGATCTTCACGGTCGTGCTCTTGGCCTCTAGCCCGACCTTCCAGCTCGGTGTGTGGGCGCAAGAACGCGGGGAGTACCAGAAGGCCCGCAACTGGATCATCACGAGCTTCGTACTTGGCACTGCTTTCCTCGCGAACCAGGCCTACGAGTGGAAGACCCTTCCTTTTCGAACGCACACCAACGCCTACGGCTCGCTTTTTTACATAATGAGCGGTCTTCACGGGCTTCACGTCCTGCTCGGGCTCGTGGCCATGATCGCCCTCCTCGGGCGTCTTGCCGGCTCGATCAAGGGCGGCGATCCGGGTGAGACCGCCGTCTTCCAGGCCGTCAGCTACTACTGGCACTTCGTCGATTTCGTCTGGGTCGGGCTGTTCAGCGCCCTCTTCCTGCTCTCGTGACCGCTTCCCACGCCCTTTGGCGGCGCGCCCTTCTGAGCCTCGCTCTCCTCGTATCGGCAGGTTTCGTAGGCGTGTTCCTGCTCGGTGGAGGCCGCGCGGAGGTCTCTCCGGACGCGGGCTCGACCGGAGCCAATGCCGCCAGCCTTACGAGCCAGGACAGCACGACGGCCGCAAGCCAGCTGATTGCCGGGCGCACCCTGTTCGTGCAGAACTGCTCCAGCTGCCACGGGATCGATGCCTCAGGAGGTGACCGGGCGCCACCGCTGCTCGGAGTGGGTGGTGCGACGGTAGATCTGTGGCTTTCGAGCGGGTGGATGCCGCTCGCCGAGCCGACGGCCGAGCCCGTGCGAAAGCCGGCGAAGTTCGATCGCGCGGAGATTCTCGAGATTGTGCGATACGTGACCTCGTTGGCGCCATCGTTCGGCAATCCGGGAATCCCCTTCGGCCTTGACATCTCACATGCGAACGTCGCCGAAGGGTTCAGCATGTTCGCACTGAATTGCGCGCCCTGCCACACCATCACGGGTGCCGGCGACGCGCTAGCGGGCGGGATCCAGGCACCTCCGCTCCATGGTGTGACCAAGACGATGGTCTGGGAGGCGATCCGGACCGGTCCCGGCAACATGCCGCGCTTTGGACCAGAGACGCTGTCGAGCAGGCAAGTTGTCGACATTGTCGGCTATGTCGTGAAGGACATCCAACATCCGCTCAGTCCCGGCGGACTCTCTCTCGGAGGCGTGGGCCCGGTCGCGGAGGGCTTCGTCGGGCTGTTTGTCGGCGTGGGCGCCTGCCTTCTCGCAGCGCTCTGGGTTGGCGACCGCACAGAGACCGAAGAGGACGGGAAGCACGACGGCTACGACGGCCCCGACGGTCCTGAGAGCCCCGACGGTCCTGAGAGCCCCGACGGCCACGAAGACGGCCAGGGCGACGACGACCACCGTGAGCTCGGGCATGCCTGACGAACCTGAGACGACCACTGGGTCGTCGGAACCAGACGACCCGTCTCGCCGGGTGCGGATCCCCGTCACCTCGGTCCGCGCCGACGCGCCGCAGTTCCAGACAGCCGCGAAGCACCCGCGTCGGGCGGAGATCGTGGTGAGCTCGGGGTTCTTGTTGGCAGCTGCGGGATTTGCTGGCTTCGGCGCCGCCTATTGGCAGAACTACTCCAACTTCTGGCTCGCGGTCACGTTTTCCGTCGGTTTTGCGGGCCTCGGCTACGGGATGGTGGTGTGGGCCAAGTACCTGATGCCGAGGGGCCCCTTCTCGGAGTCCCGGCACAGCCTCGTAGCGACCAATGCTCAGCGTGAGGTGTTCGTCCAGGACTTCGCGAGTCGCGGGAAGGTAGCAGTCGAGCGCCGGGGCTTTCTCGTCAAGACCCTCGGGCTCGCGTCGGGGATCCTCGGTGTAGTGCTCGCGTTCCCGTTCATACGGTCGCTCGGCCCGCTCCCGGGCAAGACTCTTCGCCACACTGCCTGGAGGCGCGGCTCCTACGTCGTCGATATCACCGGTCGCAAGATCAAGACCGGTGACCTCGAGGTGGGTGGCTTCATCACAGTCTTCCCGGAGACCGACATCGGCGGTGCCTACTCGCAGACCATGCTGATCCGGGTCGATCCCCCACCTGTCAGTGGTTACCTCACGCCCCCACCGCAGTTCGCCAAGCAGCGGGCGACTTGGGCGCCGCAGGGCTACATCGCCTTCTCGAAGGTCTGCACGCACGCCGGTTGCCCCGTGGGCCTCTACGAGGAGCTCACAAAGCAGATGCTGTGCCCCTGCCACCAGTCCCTGTTCGACGTCACCGACGCTGCTATTCCCATCTTCGGGCCGGCTCCGCGACCGTTGCCTCAGCTTCCGCTCTACATCGACGGTGAGGGCTATTTCCGGGCTCAGAATGGGTACGACGAGCCCGTGGGACCGGGGTACTGGGAGCGGGGCAATGATTGACGCCCTTTTCAACTGGTTCGACGAGCGGCTCGGGATCTCGGGCTCGGGCCGCAAGATGCTCAACAAGATCTTCCCGGATCACTGGTCGTTCCTGATCGGCGAGATCGCCCTCTATTCGTTCATCGTGCTTCTCGTGACGGGGATCTTCCTCAGCCTCTACTTCGTACCGTCGAGCAAGATCGTGATCTACGAGGGCTCGTACGCGCCGCTTCGCGGACAGCCGGTCTCCGAAGCCTTCGCCTCGACAGTGAACTTGAGCTTTGCCGTGCGCGGCGGCCTGTTCATGCGCCAGATGCACCACTGGGCGGCGAACATCTTCGTCGGTTCCATCGTCGTCCACATGCTCCGCATCTTCTTCACTGGGGCATTCCGCAAGCCCCGAGAGCTCAACTGGATCGTGGGCTCGACTCTTCTGATCCTCGCGATCTTCAATGGCTTCCTCGGCTACTCGCTTCCCGACGACCTTGTCTCGGGAACCGGCATCCGGATCTCGTTCTCCATCGTGGAGTCGATCCCGCTCATCGGCAGCTACGCCGCCTTCTTCCTCTTCGGCGGCAACTTTCCGGGGAACTCGATCATCCCGAGGTTCTTCATCCTCCATGTGCTGGTCCTCCCGGCGGTCATGGTGGCGCTCCTCGGCGCTCACCTCGGAATGCTCGTGCGCCAGAAGCACACGCAGTTCCCCGGACGCTCCAACACACCCCGCAATGTCGTCGGGGCTCCCCTGTGGCCGACCTTCGTTGCGAAGACGACCGGCTTCATGTTCCTCACGGTCGCGGTCACGGGCATCCTCAGCGCGTTCTTCCAGATCAACCCAGTTTGGCTGTACGGCCCGTACGTGCCGTACAAGGTGAGCTACGCGGTGCAACCGGACTGGTACATGGGCTGGCTCGACGGGGCGCTTCGTATCATGCCGAGCTGGGAGATCGTGGGCTTTGGCCACATGATCCCCAACGTGTTCTTCCCTGCGATACTGCTTCCGGGCATCACATTCGGTGTCTTGCAGATGTGGCCGTTCATCGAGGCGAGACTGACCCATGACCACGCGGAGCACCAGATCCTCGATCGTCCGAGGGACCGACCGAAACGCACCGCGCTCGGCGCCGCCGTGTTCTCGTTCTACTTTGTGCTGTTCGGGGCGAGCGCCACCGACGTCCTGGCGAACTACCTGTCGATCTCGCTGAACGTCGTGCTGACGTCCTTCCGTTTCTTGGCGATCGCGGTGCCTTTGATCGTGTTCCCGGTCACCTACCGCATCTGCAAGGAGATGCAGAGTGTGCCGACGGCCGGGAAACGCAAGCGTGCCAACGTCGTCGTGCGTTCGGCCGAGGGCGGCTACTCGACTGTCCGTGCGGAAGAACGCCCCGGCGATGCAGTCCCCAGGTTGGACCCGCTACCTCTCGACGAAGACATCGAGTTGGTCCCCGTAATGGCCGGCGTCGTGGTTGGGGGCGACGGGCTTTCGGAGGAATCGCAACCGGAACCACCGGCCGAGGATTCCAGCGGCCGTCGCCGGGGCAGGATCTTCAGGATTCCTCGCGTCTACCCCTGAGACCCGCTGCGGGACGCCTCAGGGCGATTGTCGCTCGAGCTGGTCGGGACTTCTTCGAGAGCCGGTGGTGGGACTCGAACCCACGACCTGACGATTACAAGTCGCCTGCGCTTCCTCTGCGCCACACCGGCCTTGTGTGGAGCTTCGCGCCGAGAGGCGTCGATGACCAGCCTAAGTTCAGTTCCGTGCCTTGTCGGCACCGGATCCGGTTCCCATCTCGCCAGGGGGCAGGATGTGAGCGGCGTCATTCTCGGCAGACGGCAGGATCCGAACTCTGCGGGACTTGTCGGGCGGCAGGAGGCGGACGGCGCGGGCTTCGTCAGGCGCCAGGATCCGAACTGTGCCGCTTTCAGCGGTTGGCTTAGGGTGGGCAGCGGGCCCTGGGCCGAGCGGCCCTTTGTGCCGAGCACCTCCGACGAGGACTTTCAGTGGCGATCGTGCAACCGCATGCACCATCTCTTGTAGAGACCCGATTACGAAGGGATAGAGCGCCACGCTTACGAGTACCCCGAGCAGCAGACCGACAACTGCGTCGCCGGGGTACGCGATGCCGGTGTAGACGACGGCCAGGGCGACGAGGATCGCGATCAGTGTGGCGACCGCACCCATCAGCCGCGTCCGGCTCAGCCAGAGTCCGGCCGCGAAAGCACCCGCGATCACGGTGTGCTCGTTGGGAAAGCCGAACCCGGTTGGTCTTGTGATCAGTACCGTCACCTGCGGCATTGCAACGAAGGGTCGGGCGCGTGCGACCAGGTGCACGACCGGTAGCGACACCGCGTAGGCCAGTCCGGTGCCGAGTGCGACCCACACGAGGGCCGCGATCTGGTCAAGGTCAGTTCCTCCAAGACCGGCCACCCGGGCACGAGCCAGCGCGACCAGGAGCAGGACGGCGAGGATCACGAGCGCTGAGGGACGGGCGAAGAACGCGATCACTCCATGGGCCCACGCTGTTCGCGTGGCAAAACGGTTCACGTCGAGGTACAAACGTCTGTCCACTGCGAAGGCTCCCGAAGCCCGCCCTGGACCCTCACCCCGGTGGCGAGATGTCCAAGAGTCCCAGGGTATCCACGAAACTCGCACTGCGGTGGTTGGCTCCGATAAACTCTCGTGGGCTTCCTTCGGGGGCCGCGTCCCGGCAGCTCGAGAATTCGGCTTGGGTTTCTCAGGTCCCCATGTGTCGCGGACGAATACCAGAAGTCCGTAAGCCACTGCGCCAACTGAGTAGCGTGGCGATCCGCGATCTACAAGGAGAAGACAGACCGATGAGGATCCTCGTACTTGGTGGTGACGGTTACCTCGGCTGGCCGACCGCGCTGCACCTATCGGCGCGAAACCACGACGTGGGCGTTGTCGACAATTTCGCCCGGCGCTTGTACGACAGCGAGATGGGCGTGGACAGCTTGGTGCCCATCCGGCAGTTGCAGAGGCGTGTCACGACCTGGAAGGAAGTCTCGGGCCGCACGGTGCAGCCCTTCATCGGCGACCTCACCGACGACGTGTTCGTCGAACAGACCCTTCGTGAATTCGCCCCCGACGCAGTCGTCCATTTCGCCGAGCAGCGATCCGCTCCTTACTCGATGATCGACCGCAAGCACGCCGTTTACACCCAGGTGAACAACGTTGTCGGTACCTTGAACTTGCTTTACTCGATCGCCGAGATCGATCCCAAGATCCATCTCGTCAAGCTCGGCACGATGGGCGAGTACGGGACGCCGAACATCGACATCGAAGAGGGCTTCATCGAGATCACCCACAAGGGTCGAACCGACTTGCTTCCTTACCCGAAGCAGCCCGGCTCCTTCTACCACCTGTCGAAAGTTCACGACAGCCACAACATTCACTTCGCCTGCCGTATCTGGGGCCTCCGGTCGACCGATCTCAATCAGGGGATCGTGTACGGCCAGGAGACTCCCGAGACGACGATGCACCCTGACCTGCTGACCCGCTTCGACTACGACGGGGTGTTCGGGACGGTGCTAAACCGCTTTGCAGTTCAGGCGGCGGTCGGTTACCCGCTCACGGTCTATGGAAAGGGCGGTCAGACGCGGGGCATGTTGGACATCCGCGACACGCTCGCCTGTGTCGAGCTGGCGTGCGTCAATCCGCCAGAAGCGGGCGAGTACCGCGTGTTCAACCAGTTCACCGAGTCCTTCTCGGTGATCAATCTCGCAAAGTGGACTGCAAGGGTTGCCGGAGGCGAGGTCACAATCGACAACGTGCCCGACCCGCGCGTCGAGAAGGAAGAGCACTATTACAACGCCGTAGCGACCCAGTTGCCGGCGCTCGGGCTCAAGCCCCACTTGCTCGAAGACGCCACGATCGAGGTCCTCGTGGAGATGGCCAAGCGGCACAAGGACCGTGTCGAGTTCGATGCCATCCGGCCGATGGTCAATTGGCGCTCGACCAAGAGCCAAGTGAGCGTGGCCAGGGGCGCCGCCGGAGACTGATCCGGTTCGGCGGTGAGCTCTACCGCGGTGCTCAGCCCTGTGACAGCCTCAGCGTTGACGCAGGCGGGCCTCCGATCGCGCGCTGACAGCTGACTGTTAGGGCTACCGCCAGCGCAAGGGCTAGCTTTTTCGGCGATGACTGCAGGCTGGCGACGGGGGAGTCTCCCGCCCCCGCGTCGGTCGACCAGACGCGTCGTGATCGTGATCGTCGCGGTGGTGGTGCTCGCGATCGTGGTCGCCCAGGTTGCCGCCGACGTGGTCGACTCCGGGAGCCTTCAGGGCCGCGTCGCGGCTCAGACCTATGTCGCCGAGGTCATCCCCATCATCGACGAATCGACCACGCTTGCCTCGACGATGAATCTCGTGCGCGACAGCACCACCACGCTTGACCGAGCGGGCCTCGAGGAAGACCTCGGCCGGCTCGTCGCTGGAACCTCGGAGAACTTGGCCCAGCTGGCAACGCTGGGCGTTCCAGCGCCCACTCCCAGGTCACGGCAGCTGCTGCGGGCTACCCTGGTGGCCCGGGCCGGTGCGGCGCGAACGCTCAGTGGAGCCATCGCGCTCGCGATCGGGCCGTCGGCCCTTTCTCCGAGCTCCAGCGACTCTTCCGGCGGCGGATCCGGAGGCTTGGCCCTCGCTGCCTCGGCTGTGCAGGCTCGCTCAAAGGCGTCGGCCCTCCTGGTTCAGGTAGGCAAGGAGCTGGTGCTCAGTGACCAGGACTACCGCATCTTCCTGTCGTCCTTGCCACGCTCAAGTGGTCGGGGGCGTCTCCCGGCTTCGAGATGGGTGACCCACCCGGCGTCGTGGAGCAAGCTGTCGGTGACGACTTGGGTCGCGCGACTGTCTGGCGCGCCCGCGCTCCAGATTCGTGAGGACCTTTCGATCGTCGCGGTCACCGTGCAGCCCCCCGTGGTGCGGATCACAGGGCTGCCGACGACCCCGACCTTCGCGTCGACGACCTCCACGACCACGTCCACGACGACGTCCACCACGATTGTGGGCTCACCGACTTTCTCGACCACGACGTCCACGTCTACCACGACGTCGACATCGTCGACGACCACGACGTTGCAGCTCCCGCCGCTGAGCTCGACCTCCGTCCTCCCGCCGACCCATCGGGTCTCGGTGGTCTTGGTGGTCGCAAACGCAGGAAACGTCCAGATCTCGGGCATCTGGGCTGCAGGATCAGTCATTCCCGAACCATCGAGCGGCCGAAGTCACAGCTCG